>Ga0075429_100000202_pt1 | contig 39555 bp, 40 predicted proteins | sample RhiMetdeltSRZDD3_FD_75295 | JGI IMG/M metagenome (GOLD analysis project Ga0075429, IMG submission 75295) | Populus rhizosphere microbial communities from Tennessee, USA - Rhizosphere MetaG P. deltoides SRZDD3 | ecosystem: Host-associated > Plants > Roots > Rhizosphere > Soil | place: USA...
GTCTGCTCGACCGACAGATCCAGCCAGTGCCGAAACAGGACGACCTTGCGCTGCATCTCCGGCAGCCGCTGCAACGCCTCGAACAGCTCCGACCGCTCCGAGACGACGCTGGTCGGATCAGGGGTCGCCTCGTCGTGTCCCTCCAGCCCGGGCTGCTCCCGATGCCAGGCACGCCGATGCGCATCGATGTTCGTCCGCACCAGGATCTGGCGGGCGTAGGCGTCCTCACGGCCGTCGCGATGCACCCGCGGCCAGGCGACGTAGAGCTTGACCAACGCGCTCTGCAGCAAGTCGTCGGCCCGATCCCAGTCGCCGCACAGGGCATACGCGATCCGGCGCAGATAGCCCTGCCGGGAGACCACGTAGTCGACGTACGCGGCCTCCCGATCCTCGCGCGTCACAGCAGGCCCTCCCCACTGTCGTACTGCTGCCCGGCGAAGCGGATGAACGCCTGGAGCGAGTCGAAGTGGCCCGTGAAGGGGATCACCTGCACCTGGCCGTCGAACTCCCGGACGAGGACGAAGGTCTCCTGGCCGTGGTCGTCGATCAGCGCGGCGGCGGTGCGCTCGCCATCGGACGCGAAGTTCGCCGGCAGGTTCGGGTGCGGCAGCTGGTCCAGGATCGTGACACCGTCGGCCGCGACCAGCGTCTCGCCGGCGCCGAAGGAGACCGGATCCGGCTGGGGTTCACCGTCGAAGTTCTGCTTCGCCGCCACCAGCCAGTCCTCGAGGATGGTGCCCTCCGGCACCCGGGTGGAGTAGACGGCGCTGCTGCTTCGGTCGACCGTCGCCAGCACGTACCGATGAACCGAGCCGTTGTGGATCTCCAGCGCCACCGATCGCTTGGGAAGTTCGTAGCCCATTGGGTTCGGGATCCGCTGGTCGATGGTCCATCCCGACGCGACCTGCCACTCGGAGTCCCCCCAGGTGACCAGATTGGCCGGCGGATGCGGGCGGTTGTCAGGCTGCTCGATGACCGGCGCGACCGAACGCGGATCCGACGGCTGGGCCGCCATGGCGACACCGCCGGCCGCCACGGTCAGCGCCACGGCTGCCGCGCCGACCACGATCCGGCGCCGTCGTAGCGCCCGTCGGCCGGCGGCCAGCCGCTGCTCCACCGGCCGATGCCCCGGGCCGTCGCCGAACGACCGGTCGATCAGCTCCTGCCAGTCCACCTCGGTTGTCATCCCGGATCCCCTCGGTCGCATCCACCCTGTCGCCTGTGAATACGCGATGGGGCACCGCGCCGGTTGTCATGACGCGTACGAGGGAATCGACATCGTGGGGGTCATGACCCCCGGGATGTCGATTCTCCGGTCGGGGTCCGGCCGCTAGGGCAGTGCGGCCACGATCTCGGCGACCGGGCGACGCCGTCCGGTGTAGAACGGGACTTCCTCCCGAACGTGCCGCCGGGCCCCGCTGGCGCGCAGGTGGCGCATCAGATCGAGCAGCCGCGGCAGCTCGTCGGCCTCGAACGCGAGCAGCCACTCATAGTCGCCGAGCGCGAACGACGCGACCGTGTTGGCGCGGACGTCGGGGTAGTCGCGGGCCATCCGGCCGTGCTCGGCGAGCAGCTCGCGACGCTCCGACTCGGGCAACAGGTACCACTCGTACGACCGGACGAACGGGTAGACGCAGAGGTAGCCGCGCGGCTCCTCCCCGGCCAGGAACGCCGGGATGTGGGCCTTGTTGAACTCCGCCGGCCGATGCAGGCCGAGCTGCGACCACACCGGGGACAGGTGCCGGCCGAGCGCCGTGCGACGCAGCCGGTTGTAGGCGTCCTGGAGCGCCTCGGCCGACTCGGCATGCCACCACACCATCAGGTCGGCGTCCGAGCGGATGCCGCTGACGTCGTAGGTCCCGCGGACGACGACGTCCTTGGCGGCCAGCTGATCGAGCAGCTCCTGTGCCTCGTCGCCCAGGGCGACCCGATCGGCGTCGGCCAGCGGCTCTCGCAGGCCGAAGACCGACCACATCGTGTAGCGCGTATCGGTGTTGATCTCGTCAGGAGTCGTCATGGAGTCATTGTCCGCTGTGCTCGCAAGGCGGCCAGCACCCGCCCTGCCGCTCGCGTCCCGTCGGCCACGCAGGCGGCGATCCCGACTCCGTCGTACGCCGCGCCGCACACCTCCAGCAGCGGCAGTGCCGTGACGGCCGCGCGGATCCGCTCGACCCGGCCGCGGTGACCGATGTCGTACTGCGGCAGCGCGCCGCCCCATCGGGTCACCCGTGCGTCAAGGAGCGGGCCGTCGAGCCCGGCCGCCTCGCGCAGATCGGCGGCCGCCGCGTCGATCAGCTCGCCGTCCTCGCGCTGCAGCACCTGCTCCTCGCCGCGGCGCCCGATCGACGCGCGCACCACGAGGACGTCGGTGCCCTCGCCGACCCAGTCCCACTTCACCCCGGAGTACGTCGCCGCCTTGATCACCCGGCCGTCGACCGGCGGCACCAGGAACCCCGACCCGGCGGGGGGCTGCTCCAGCCTCGGGTACGCCAGCGTGACGACCGCCATGCTGGCGTACTGGATCCGCTGCAGCTCGTACGCCACGTGCGGGGCGAGGTCGGCGAGCATCCGGGCCGTCGGTGCCGTCGGCGTCGCGAGCACGACTGCGTCGGCCTCGACGACCTGCGGATCCGGGACCGAACCGAGCACCAGCCGCCAGCGGTCGCCGTCGCGATGCAGCTCGCGGACCGGCGTCCCGAGGCGTACGTCCACGCCCGGCGTGGCGGCTATCGCCGTCGCGAGCCGGCCCACTCCCCCGCGAATGCCGGCGAACACCGGCTTCTGCTCGGCGTCGACCCGTCGCCGGGTGGCCCGCGCCGCCGCCTGCAACGAGGGCCCGGCGGCGACCAGAGCGGCGATCTGCGGGGCGGCGGCACGCAGCGACAGTCGATTGGCGTGTCCGGCGTAGACACCGCCGAGCAGCGGCTCCACGAGCCGATCGACGATCTCACTGCCGAGCCGCTTCGAGACGACCGAGCCCACGCTGACCGCGTCGAGGTCGGCGCCGGGACGCAGTCGCGGCAGGACCGACTCCAGCCCGGCCCGCGCGAGGCCACGCGACGACACGATCCCGGAGCGGGCCAGCGCAGTCAGGTCGGACGGCACACCGAGCACGGTCGGCGGCATCGGACGGACCGCGCCCCGGGTCCAGATCGCGGCCGACAGGGTCGCCGGGTGCCTCACCTCGTCGCCGAGGCCGACGGCCCGGGCCAGCGCGACCGCCTCGGGCCGGGCGTTGAGGATCGACTCCGCTCCGACGTCGACCGGGCCGCCCGCGATCTCGTCGACGCGGAGCTTCCCGCCGATTCGATCGGCGCCTTCAAGCACCACCACCTCGGGGGCGTCGGCCGCGGTCGCAAGCGTGTGCGCGGCGGCCAGTCCGGCGATGCCGCCGCCTACGACGACGACACGGCGGCCGGACATGGGTCCCGATCGAGCTGCGGGCGTCATGACTCCAAGGTTCCCAGAGGGGTCAGTCTGATCGAGGCGGGCATGGGACCAGCGTCGGCGCTGTGACACCGTGGAGCAAGCACCACCGCTTCGTACGAGGGATGACGATGTCCGACGCGTGCTGCGGCCCCCGACGCGAGCCGAGCCCGACCCCGAGCAGTTCGAGCGCCGACGTCGCAGTGGAGGGCGCGCCCGCGGTCGACGGCCCACCAGCGATGGCCACCGACCTCGCGGCGGCGGCCCGGATCCGGCGGAAGCTCGTCAGCCTGCCCGGCGGGACGTTCCGGATGGGCAGTGAGGACCCAGACGCGTTCCCCGACGACGCGGAGGGACCGATCCGCGACGTGACCGTCGGCCCGTTCGGCATCGCGCCGACGACTGTGACCAACACGGAGTTCGCCGCCTTCGTCAAGCGCACCGGCTACGTCACCGAGGCCGAGCGGTTCGGCTGGAGCTTCGTGTTCGGAGCGTTCGTGACCGAGGCTGCCCAGTCGGCCGTCCGTGGTGCAGTAGCCGACACCCCGTGGTGGGTGGGGGTCGACGGCGCCGACTGGCGGCACCCCGAAGGCGCCGGCTCCGGCATCGGCGACCGGTCCAACCATCCGGTCGTCCACGTCTCCCATAACGACGCGCTGGCCTACTGCGCGTGGGCCGGAGTGCGGCTGCCGACCGAGGCGGAGTGGGAGTACGCCGCGCGTGGCGGTCTCGACGGCGCCCGTTTCCCATGGGGCGACGAGCTGCTCCCCGGCGGACGGCACATGTGCAACATCTGGCAGGGCGACTTCCCACGGCACAACAGCGTCGACGACGGCCACGTCGGCACCGCGCCGGTCCGGTCGTTCCGCCCGAACGGCTACGGGCTCTACAACATGTCCGGCAACGTGTGGGAGTGGACGTCGGACCGCTGGCAGCCGGAGTCTGACGGGGCTGACAACGACGGAACGTGGACGATGCGAGGCGGCTCGTACCTGTGTCATCACTCGTACTGCAATCGCTACCGCGTGGCGGCCCGCACGAACAACACCGGCGACTCCTCCGGCGGCAACCTCGGCTTCCGCATCGTCGCCGACGTCTGAGTTGTCGGCGGCGCTGCATGGCGGCGTTGTCAGCCGCTCACTCGACCGGCTGCGCGTGGACGAACTCGACCAGGCGAGTCAGCGCATCCGGATCGGTCGAGGGCAGTACGCCATGGCCGAGATTGAACACGTGCCCCGGCGCCGATCGACCGGCGGCCAGCACCCGACTCGCCTCGGCCTCGACCACCTCGGTGGGCGCCATTAGCACCGTGGGATCGAGATTGCCCTGGACGGCATGGCGCCCACCGAGCCGCGCGGCGGCCGCGTCCAATGACAGGCGCCAGTCCACTCCCACGACATCGGCGCCGGCCGCGCCCATCAGGGGCAGGATCTCGCCGGTCCCGACGCCGAAGTGGATTCGCGGCACGCCGTCGACTGCGCTGAGGACCCGGGCCGAGTGTGGTTGCACATAGGTCGCGTAGTCGGTCGGCGACAGGGTCCCGGCCCACGAGTCGAACAACTGCACTGCGCTCGCGCCCGCCTCCACCTGCAGCCGCAGGGACTCGGCGGAGATCTCGGCGAGCCGCTCGAGCAGGGCATGCCAGACGTCGGGCTCCGATCGCATCAGCGCCTTGGTCTTGGCGTGATCGCGCGACGGGCCGCCCTCGACGAGGTAGGACGCGAGCGTGAACGGTGCGCCCGCGAACCCGATCAGCGGCGTGCCGGACAGCTCGCCGACCAGACCGCGTACGGCTTCGGTGATGTACGGCATGTCGTCCGGCTCCAGCGGCCGGAGTCGATCCACGTCCGCGAGCGAGTCGAAGGGCTTGGCCACGACGGGTCCGGTGCCCGGCACGATGTCGAGCTCGACGCCGACAGCCTTGAGCGGCAGCACGATGTCGGAGAACAGGATCGCCGCGTCCACGCCGTGGCGGCGTACCGGCTGCATCGTGATCTCGACGACCAGATCCGGCCGCATACACGAGTCGAGCATCGCCACGTCCTCGCGCAACGCCCGGTACTCGGGCAAGGACCGGCCGGCCTGTCGCATGAACCATACGGGCACATAAGGGACCGGCTGCCCGCGGCAGGCCCGAAGCAGAACGGCGTCGTCGGTCGTCACGCAGTCGATCCTGCCAGCACCCGAGTGCTGGGTCGGCGGGGACTACTCGGCGCGTCGGACTCCCGGTTGTCGGCTGGGCGACTTAGGCTCCCACCATGGCAGCCAGGACGGAGCGCGACCGGCCGCCGGCGGAGTTTCTTCGCGCCGTCGAGCAGTTGCGCCGTGCCCGGCTCCGTCCCGAGGTCGGTCTCGAGGAGCTGCCCGCACCGCAACGGATCGCTCCGTACGCGCTGGCGTTGAGCGGCGATGTCACCGTGGACGGCGACGAGCTCGCCACCGGTCGTATCGTCTTGCTCCATGATCCCGAGGGCAACGAATCCTGGCACGGCACGTTCCGCTGCGTCGCCTTCGCGCGCGCGGACATCGAGGCCGAGATGATCACCGATCCGGTGCTGTCCGGCGTCGGGTGGAGCTGGCTGACCGACGCGCTGACCGCCAACGACGCGGCTCACGTGGCGCCGAGCGGCACCGTGACCACCGTTTTGTCGGAGGGCTTCGGCCAGATGGCCGACGACGGCTCGCACGCCCAGATCGAGATTCGTGCCTCCTGGACCCCGGTCGGGTCCCTCGAGCCCCACGCCTGTGCCTGGTCCGACCTGATGTGCACGGCAGCCGGGCTTCCGCCCCTGCCGCCCGGCGTCGTGTCGATGCCGAGCCGCCGCGCCCGGCGCACTTAGCCGGATGCCAGACCCCGTGCCCGAGCCAGCTGCTGGCGACGGTGGCCCCGAACCTGACTCCGAGCCGACCCCGCCGCCGCTGCAGCTCCGCGAGCCCCTGCCTGGCGTCATCGACAGCGCGGGCGCGTACGAGTCGACGGTGGCCGCCGTCGCGGGGGGCACCGGGCCGGTCGCGCTCGACGCCGAGCGGGCCTCCGGCTACCGCTACTCCCCCCGCGCTTACCTCGTCCAGCTGCGGCGCGAGGGCGCGGGCACGGCGCTGATCGACCCGCTCCCCTTCGACGACCTGGTCGCGCTCGACGAGGCGATCGGCGACACCGAGTGGATCCTGCACGCCGCAATCCAGGACCTGCCGTGCCTGACCGAGCTCGGCATGCATCCCCGGCGGCTGTTCGACACCGAGCTCGCCGGCCGGCTGCTTAACCTGCCGCGGGTCGGCCTCGCCACTCTCGTGTCGGAGCTGCTGGGCTACTCAATGGAGAAGGAGCACTCCGCGGTCGACTGGTCCACCCGGCCGCTGCCTGAGCCCTGGCTGGAGTACGCCGCGCTCGACGTCGAGATGTTGGTCGAGCTGCGCGACGTGATGGTCACCCGGTTGCGCGAGGCCGACAAGCTCGACTGGGCGCACGAGGAGTTCGAGGCGCTGCTCGACTACGCGGGGCCGATGACCCGGGCCGAGCCCTGGCGTCGTACCTCCGGAATCCATCGCGTGCGTGGGCGGCGCTCGCTCGCCCTGGTCCGGGCGCTGTGGGAGGCCCGCGACGAGGTCGCCCAGACCCGCGACACCGCGCCGGGTCGGATCCTGCCGGACGCGGTGATCATCGAGATCGCCCGCGACAACCCGAGCAACGCCGACGCGGTCCGGACCAGCCCGGCGGTGCGATCGCGCCGGGTCCGCCGCGATCTCGAGGCCTGGGTCGAGGCCGTCGAGCGAGCCCATGCGCTGCCCGACAAGGACCTTCCGACCCCCACCGCGCCGTCGACCGGTCCCCCACCGGCTCGGTCCTGGGCCGACCGCGATCCGCCGGCCGCCGCCCGCCTGGCCGCCAGTCGCGCCGTCGTACTCGAGCTCGCCGAGCAGCACGATCTTCCGGCCGAGAACCTGATCTCGCCGGATCTGATCCGCCGACTCGCCTGGGAGCCGCCGGCCGAGCTGACCGCTGCGACGGTGTCGGAGCGACTCTCGGGGGGCGGCGCCCGAGCCTGGCAGGTGGGCCTGATCGCGACGCCACTGGCGGAAGCCTTGGCCGCCGCGGCCGAGGACTGACGGCGGCCCGATCGAACCGTCCCGAATTGCCGCCCGGTCGATCGACAGCGTAGGTTAGGTTTGCCTAACCTCTATTGGAGCGTCGATGCTTGCCAATTTCCTGATCGGCCTGCGTGAGGGCCTCGAAGCCAGCCTGATCGTCGGCATCCTGATCGCCTACCTGGTCAAGACGGATCGCCGGCACGAGATCCGGTACGTCTGGCTCGGCGTCGCGATCGCCCTGGCCGTCAGCATCGCGTTCGGCATCGCGCTGAACCTGACCCAGCAGGCGCTGACCTTCGAGGCGAAGGAGGCGTTCGGCGGCACGATGTCGCTGATCGCGGTCGGCTTCGTCACCTGGATGATCTTCTGGATGCGCGCCACAGCCCGCTCGATCAAGGGCGAGTTGGAGGGCCGGATCGACTCCGCACTGGCGATGGGGCCGCTGACGCTGGCACTCGTCGCCTTCGTCGCGGTCGGTCGCGAGGGCGTGGAGACGTCGATGTTCACCTGGGTCACGGGCGAGGCGGTGGCCGACAACGCCTCGCCGTACATCGGAACCGTGATCGGACTCACGATCGCAGTCATCCTGGGGATCTCGATCTACCTCGGCGCGGTCCGGATCAACCTCGGGAAGTTCTTCACCTGGACCGGCGCCTTCCTCGTCGTCGTCGCAGCGGGCGTGCTCGCGTACGCGATCCACGACCTGCAGGAGGCCGGCATCTTGCCGGGCCTGAACAACACGGTGTTCAACATCAGCTCGACACTGTCGCTGGACTCCTGGCTGGGCACGGTGTTGAAGGGCACGTTCAACTACAACCCGGCGCCGACCTGGCTCGAGTTCGTCGCCTGGCTGGCGTACCTGATCCCGGTGATGACGATCTTCTTGTGGCCTTCGCGGCCGCAGGTGCTGCGTCGGCCAGTCGAGCAGCGCGAGACCGTCGCCTCGTAGCGAGAAGCCCTGCTGCAACGACACTTTTGCCCCGTCTGACGGTCGGCAGTGGCAGACTGGCGGGGATGGCTAACCCGCGCTTCCCTGGTCCGGCGATGCCCGGCGACGACCTCTTCGACAGCCTGCCTGGCGACGAGGACCCCGCCCTGCGCGCCGAGGCGGGTGCCCGCGTGGCCCAGTTGCTGGTCCGCGGCGCCAGGGATCGTGGTGACGCCGAGATCGTCGAGCGGATCGTCCGTCTCGCCGACGACCACGGGCTCGACCTGCTCGCCGAGCTGTGGCGGCACGAGCCGGCCGACTCGCTTGCCGGCGCGCTGTGGCGGCTCTATCTGCTGCGAACCTGGGTGCACAAGGACCCGGCGCAGGCGGCCCGCGAGTTCGACGCCGGCCGGGCCTACGCGCCGGTCGACGAGGTGGTCGCAGGCGTCGTCGAGCCGCCGGGCCCCCATGAGGTCTGTGAGCTGGCCGACGCGGTGCTGCGCGGCCTCGCCGTCGGCGACCTGCCGGTGACCCTCGAGCGCGCCGCCGCCTTCGCCCGCATCGTGGCGCTCGGCCGGGTCCATCTCGACGAGGAGGGCGCCGGACCGACCCGCAGCGCCGCCCGGCTCGTCGACACCGCCGAGCAGCTCGAGGCCACCGCCCGCCTCGAGCGCAGCGGCGCCCTGCCCTGATCCGATCATCAGCCACTCGTGGTGCGATCATCGGCCACCCGTGGCGCGGTGATCAGCCACTCGTGGCGGGAATGAGCAGTCGGCGTCGGCCGTACGCTCACGTCGTTTCCCGACACATTCGGCGGATTTGATTCCAGCCGTTAGCCTGGTGTCTTGGTGTCGGGTCGCGGTAGCCCCGGGTCCCAAAATTAGCCGCTGCGAGCGGCCACGCGCCGTGAGGCGCTCCCGACCCGGCACCAACACACTCCTCGACCGGCATGACACGCTGTGCCCATGATCGTCGCTTTCAGCATCTCCCCCACCGCGTCCGACGACACCGGAAGCGTCAGCAAGGCGGTCGCCGAGGCGATCCGGGTCGTACGCGACTCCGGACTGCCCTACGAGACCAACGCGATGTTCACCAACGTCGAGGGCGAGTGGGACGAGGTCATGGACGTCGTACGCCGTGCCGTCGACGTCGTCGCGGCGACCTCGCCCCGCGTCGGGCTGGTGCTGAAGGCGGACATCCGTCCTGGCTACACCGGCCAGCTCACGACGAAGGTGGAGCGGGTGGCCGCTCACCTGGCGGAGGAGCCGGAGGCGCCCCGCTAGGACCGACCGGAGGCGGCGGACCGGCCGGAGGCGGCGGACTGGCGGGCGGAGGCGGACCGTACGGGCCTCCCGGCGGACCCGTATCCGGAGGCGGACCGGAGAGCGGCGGACCGACCGGCGCCGGACTGCCCGGCCGCGTCGGCCGGCGGTAGCCGGATCGCCGAGCCTGATCGATCAGCGCCGCGAGCGCGATCAGGCCGCCGAGACCCGCGAGGAGCACGGTTCCCCAGCGCAGCGGGTGCTCCCGGGCCAGCGCCAGGACCGCGACGCTCAGGATCTGCGTGGCGCCGACCGCGGCGAGGATCAGGTAGCCGACGTTGTGGGTGTAGGCGTACAGCGCCGTCAGCGCGACGCAGACCAGCAGCGTCAGGATGAAGGAGACCCGGAGGTCGTTGTTCATGTCCGCGATCCCGGTGACTCGGGCCGGTCCACCGTCGCCGAGGCTCGACGTGACCTGGTTGATCCCCTGGACGACGACCGCCGCGAAGGCGCCGACGTAGGTCACGACGAAGAAACCGAACAGCGCGACCGCGCCGCCGAGCAGGCCGGTGATGTTGCGGCACTCGAAACGCCAGCCGGCAGCGGCGATCACGATCCCGAAGAGCATCATGACGACGCCGTACAGCAGTGGTCCGTCGTTGTCGCCGATGATGTTGTTAGCGAACTGGTTAGCCACGATGAAGCCGCCCAGGAACGCCGAGAACGCGAACGCGCCACCCCGCAGATACCAGTAGCCGGCCGCGCTCAGCGCCACCATGCCCAGTCCGACGAGGTAGACGACGGCGTCCTTGTCCGCCCACGGCGCGATGAGCGTGAAGCCCAGACTCTTGATGGCGAACGCCCCGAGCACACTGGCCGTCCAGCGGCTGTGCGGAACGGCGGCGAGCAGGACGTACCAGGCGGCTGCGCCGACCGCGAGGCCGATCGTGATCAGGGCCATCACGCTGAACGCGCGTCCCTTGAACTCGCCGCCGGACAGGTCCGCGCACAACAGCACGGTCCCCAGTGCCAGCGCCCCGCCGAGGGCCGTCGCACCGGCCCGGACCCGGTCGTACAGCGGCCAGCCGGCCGAGGGGGGCGGTGGCTCGATCGGCCCCACGGGCGTACGGGCTTGGGCGGCGGAGTAGAGCTCGGAGGCTTGCATCGGGTTCAGCGTCCCCTGGCGTACGAGGGACTCCAGCGACTGCGAGAGCGGGTCGGCTGTATGCGGCGTCGTCATCGACATGAAGCCGCAGAGTAGCGCAGTCGAGGCGCATTACAGCGGAACATGACGTGTCGCCGGAGACGTCGCAAATCGGACGATGGGTGACTGGCCGACCCTGGTGACTCCCTCAGGGCAGGAACAGCGTGGTGTCGCCGAACTCGTGCCAGAGGTAACGCCGGTCGATCGCCTCGGCGTACGCCGCGCGCACCGCCTCGGTCCCGGCGACCGCCTCGAGCAGCTGGAGGTGACTCGCGCCCGGCTCGTGGAGGCCGGTCAGCAGGCCGGTCACGACCCGCGCCGGTCGCGTGGGACCGAGGACCAGATCGGTCCAGCCGGCGCCGGGTCCGACCGCTCCCGACGGGTCGGCGACCGACTCGAGCGCGCGTACGACCGTCGTGCCGATGGCGACGACGCGGCCACCCGCAGCGCGTACGACGTTGACCAATCGCGCTGTGGCCACCGGCACCTCGAACCGCTCCGGAGACGGCGGCTCATGCGCCTCGGGACTCGACACGCCGCAGTGCAGGGTGATCGGCGCCAGTGCTACACCGGCCGCCACCAGTCGAGTCACCACCCGATCGGTGAACGGGCGGCCGGCGCTCGGCATCTCGGCCGAACCGGGATGGGTCGCGAAGACGGTCTGGTAGTCAGCGAGCGGCCAGGGCTCGGCGACATAGCCGTAGCGGATCGGCCGGCCGTGCTTGGCCAGATGCGTCGCCGAGTGGGTCGCCGGCGTCGGCCGCGCCGTCCACAGTCGTGATTGCGTCGCGGCCGGATCGGGGTAGGCCGCCGCGACGGTGAGTCGCACTCCGCCGGGCAACGACAGCTGGGCGCCCGGGCGTACGTCCGGATCCGGCCCCCTGTTGTCGACCCGGCGCACCTCGACGACCCAGCGGCCGCCGTCGAGCTCGGTCGACACGTGTACAGGCTGGCTCCGGCCGTCGCGACGAGCCGCGTCGAGAGCCGCCGGCAGCGTCGCGGAGGTGTTCACGACGACGAGATCGCCCGGCGCGAGGACCTCCGGCAGGTCGGCGACGACATGGTGACTGGCGTCGGTGCCGCGGGCCACCAGCATCCGGATGCCGTCGCGGGACAGCCCGCGATGCTCCGGTGGCGCGGTGGCCTCCGCACCGGCGGGGACGACGAAGTCGAGGCCCGGGTCGCTCAGCAGTGGGCTCATCGGACGGTGCCGATCACGCTCATGCCGCCACCGGAGTCAGCTCGCTGGCCCGATAGCGGCCGCTCGGCAGGTCGTCCTCGACGAGCCGCAGCAGGGCCGGGACGACCGACTCCGGCTCGGCCCGATCCGAGATGTCCTCGCCGGGGAACGCGTCCTGATGCAGTTGGGTGCGCATGTCGCCGGGGTCGACCGCGTATACCCGCAGCTTCGGCTCCTCCGCCGCCAGGATCGCGGTGAGCTGGTCGAGCGCGGCCTTGGACGAGCCGTAGGCGCCCCAGCCCTCGTACGCCTCGACCGCCGCGTCGGAGCTGACGTTGACAATGCGGCCGCCACGTGTACGCAGCCCGGGCAGGGTCAGCTGGGTCAGCGCCAGCGGCGCGAGCACATTCACGTCGTAGACCCACCGGAATCCGTCGACGACCCAGTCCGCGACCGCAGGCTGCGGACTCGCGCCGAGGGTGCTTGCGTTGTTGACCAGCAGGTCCAGGCCACCGAGGTCGGCGGCGACGGTGGCGAGTACGGCACGGTGGCCGGCGTCGGCGACATCGCCCGGGACCGGGCGTACCGCGGCGGCTCCCGCGGCCACGAGCCGGTCGGCGACCGCCGTCAGCGGATCGGGCCGCCGGGCGTCGATGACCAGGGACCAGCCCCGCTCGGCCAGGGCCAGGGCGAGCGCCTTGCCCAGTCCTTGCGATGCGCCGGTGATGAGTGCGGTCGGCATGAGGCCTCCAGTGACAGGTTGTGGAGTCGCCTCCAGACTGCGACTTCAAGCTCACTTGAGGTCAAGGCGACTTTGCCCCGGCGCGCCTGGACCCGACCAGGCGACGATTTGTCCGATCCCCAGTCCTCCCCGGTCGCCGGACGCCGTCAACACGACCAACATCGAACGGCCAGGTCGTGAGAGGCTGGCCGGATGGGAAGCAACACAAGCAAGTCGCTAAGCGCCGGCGATGTGCTCTGGCCCTACCTCCGGGAGCACGCCGAGCGACTGGCCGTCAGAGAAGCCGAAGTCCGAGCCGACGAGCCCGACGGCATCCATCAGATGCGCGTCGAGAGCCGACGATTGCGAACCGCACTCGCCGTCTATCGACGTCTCCTCGACGAGGAGCAGGCGCGCGAGATGCAGGCCGAGCTGACCTGGTTCGCCCGGGCGCTTAGCCCCGCGCGAGACCTCGAGGTCGTCGAAGAGCAAATCACCGAGGCCATCGACGCCGAGCCGCGATCGCTGATCGCCGGGCCCGTCCGGATGCTCCCCAAACGTCGCCTGAAGGAGGCCGCCGAACCGGCCCGGGCCGCTGCGTTCGCCGCGCTGGACAGCCCGCGCTATGCGGCGCTCCGCGAGCGACTGGACGCCTTCGTCGCCGACCCGCCCTGGTCCGAGAAGGCAGCTCGCCCAGCGGCGAAGGTGCTGCCGAAGCGGGTGGCCAAGCCGTGGCGGCGGATCCAGCAGCGGGTCGAGGCAGTCGCCGAGGCCGAGCCGCGCAACCGCGACGTGGCCCTGCACGAGGTACGCAAGGCCGCCAAGCGGCTGCGCTACGCGTGTGACATCGCCGCACCGGAGCTCGGCCCCGAGATCGAGCGGCTGTCTCGCAAGGCGGAGGCGATCCAGGACATGCTCGGCCACCATCAGGACATGGTCGTCCTGCGTCAGTGGCTGCGCCGGCTGTCCCGCGACCCCGAGGCGGGTGCCGCCGTCTTCACCTTCGGCCGGTGTCATCGGTGGGCGCAGGAGCTCGCCGCTCGTGACGTGGTGGAGTTCGAGGAAGCCTGGTCGCGCCTGTACAAACGCGCATCGGACCTACTCCCTGCGGAGTAGTCACAGCTGCCGCCGCCGGTCGATGACTTGGGCGTCCGGCTCGCCTAACGTGCAGACGTGACGACTGAAACCTGGCGCCAGGCCGCCCAAGACGGGCAGCCGCGCGGCCCGATCCTCGGCATCGTGGGACCATTGGTCCTCACGGTGTTCACCGTCGTCGGGACCTTCGGTGCCGCCCATGGCGAGACGAGCCGTCGCGGCCTCGATGTGCTCGCGATCGGACTCGCGATCGCCGTACCCCTGTCGCTGCTCGGGCTGCGACGCCATCCGGTGGCCGTGTTGTGGTTCGTCGCGCTCAGCACGCTCGGCTACCTGCTGCGGGACTATCCGTACGGCCCGATCATGATCAGCCTGGTCGTCGCGGTCGTGGCGGCGGTGATGCTGGGGCATCGATGGGCCGCCTGGCTCGCCCTCGGCGTCGTCTACGTCGGCCATCTGGCGCTGCGCGGCGAGTTCCGCGACGAGGCCTGGTCGTGGGGCGCGGCAGCGGGCTTCGGCGCCTGGTCGTTGGTCGTGCTGTTCGGCGCCGAGTTCGCCCGGGTCCGTCGCGAGCGGGTCGTCGCGGCGCGGCAGGTTCGAGCCGAGACCGCTCGTCGCCAGGCCAACGAGGAGAAGCTGCGGATCGCGCGGGAGCTGCACGACGTCGTCGCCCATCACATCTCGCTGATCAACGTGCAGGCCGGCGTCGCCCTGCACCTGGTCGACCGGAAGCCCGAGCAGGTGGAGACCGCGCTGGCCGCGATCAAGGACGCCAGCAAGGAGGCGCTGTCGGAGCTGCGCTCGCTGGTCGGCGTGCTCCGCGATGAGGCCGACACCGCTCCTCGGGCTCCGACGACGACGCTGGCGACCCTCGACGAGATGGTCGAGCGCACCGGCCACGCCGGCCTCACGCTGCACAAGTCGACCAGCGGCGACGTCCGTACCCTCCCGACCCCCGTCGAGCTCGCCGCGGTCCGCATCGCCCAGGAGGCGATCACCAACGTGGTCCGACACGCCAACGCACAAGAGGCCGACCTCAGGTTGGACTACGGTGCCGACATGCTCACGGTGCAGGTGGACGACGACGGCTCCGGCGGCGCACGCATCGACGCCATCGACGAGGGCAGCGGATTGCGTGGCATGCGCGAGCGCGCCGCGTCGCTGGGCGGGACCTTGACGATCGAGGCGGCTCCGTCCGGCGGACTGCGGGTCACGGCCCGGCTGCCGCTCGAGGAGTCGACCGCGGAGGCACCGGCATGATCCGGGTGGTGCTGGCCGACGACCAGGCCCTGATCCGAGCCGGGCTGCGCGCGCTCCTCGACGACCAGGACGACATCGAGGTCGTCGGCGAGGCCGCGAACGGGCGCGAGGCGATCGACGTCGTCAAGACGCAGCGGCCCGACCTCGTCCTCATGGACATCCGGATGCCCGACCTCGACGGCCTCGCCGCCACTCGTACGATCGCGGCCGACGATTCCCTGTCGGACACCAAGGTCGTCATCCTCACGACGTTCGACCTCGACGAGTACGTGTTCGAGGCGGTCCGGATCGGCGCCAGCGGATTCCTCGTCAAGGACACCGAGCCGACCGAGCTGCTGCAAGGCGTCCGCGCCGTCGCCCGTGGCGATGCGCTGCTGTCGCCGGGTGTCACGAAGCGGCTGATCGCCGAGTTCGCGTCGCGCAGTCGCGAGACGGCTCCGACCCGCAAGCTCGACCCGCTGACCGAGCGCGAGCGGGAGGTCGTGGCGCTGGTCGGCGAGGGCCTGTCCAACGACGAGATCGCCGACCGGCTCGTGATGAGTCCGGCGACGGCGAAGACCCATGTCAGCCGGGCCATGATCAAGCTCCACGCGCGCGACCGGGCGCAGTTGGTCGTCCTCGCGTACGAGACCGGGCTGGTCCGGCCGGGCTGGTCGGCCTGAGGCGCTCGTGCCCTCGTCGATCGCGGTCCGCCGGGCGACGGTTGACGACGCGGACGACTGCGTCCGGATCGTCGCCGGGCTGACCGACTTCTTCTCCGACGAGGAGCCGCCCGCGGTACGACAGGATCTGGGGCGACACGACGGCTGGGTGATCACCGACGCCGATGCGGTCGTCGGCTTCCTCGTCATCGAGCGCCGGTCGTCCGCGGTGGCCGAGATCCGATGGGCCGGCGTCGCCTCGGAGCGCCGCGGCACCGGGCTCGGGTCGCGCCTGCTGACCGAGGTGCTCGGAGCGTTGCACGGGCTCGGCGTCGAGTACGTCACGCTCAAGACCCTCGACGGATCGGTGCCGTCGGCGGCGTACGCAGCCACCCGGGCCTTCTGGGAGCGTCACGGGTTCGTCCAGGTCGACGCCATCGACCCGTACCCCGGCTGGCGCCCCGGCAACCCAGCCGCGCTGTACGTCCGCGCCCTGCCCTGACGCATCCTGCCCTGACCCGCCTGCCCCGACCCGGTTTTGCGCCTGTACGCACTGTCCTGGGCGCGTCCGGCGGTATGTGCGGGCGCAAAACCGCCAGGCCTGAGTACGCCGCCGGGCGTACCCGAAGTGTCTCCGCCAGGCCGACGTTTTTCGCGCGCTCCGAGACGACGATCGAGGACGTCGAAAGAACATCGTCTCAAGGAGAGAACCCATCATGTCCGCCATCACCACCCTCGCCGCCAGCCCCGCAACCGTCCGGCTGGCCGACAACGACCACTGGGACGGGCCCGGCGCCTGGTGGCCGATCTTCCCGATCACCTGGCTGCTCATCGTCGGCGCGATCATCACCACGATCGTGATCCTGCGCCGCCGGCACTGGGCCCGTTACGGCATGCGGTCCGGAGAGGCCCGGCTCGCCGAGCGCTACGCCAACGGCGAGATCGACGAGCAGGAGTACAAGAACCGCCTCGCCGTACTGAAGGACCAGAGCTGATGACTCGGTCCGAGCTCGTCGTCGAGGTCCGCGACCTGACCAAGCGGTACGGCAGCCATCTGACCGCCGTCGACCGGATCAGCATGTCGGTGCGACGCGGTGAGGTGTACGGCTTCCTCGGACCGAACGGCGCCGGCAAGACCACGACCCTGCGGATGCTGCTCGGTCTGATCGCGCCGACGTCCGGCGACATCGGTGTGCTGGGCCAACCGCCCGGCACACCGGCGTCGCTGGCGCGAGTCGGCTCGCTGATCGAGGGACCGGCGTTCTACCCGTACCTGTCGGGTCGCCACAACCTCCGGGTCGTCGCGAGGTACGCCGCCGTGCCGTCGCGCGAGATCGACGAGCGAGTCGATCGCGTGCTTTGCACGGTCGAACTCGAGGGCCGGGCCGACGACAAGTACACGACGTACTCCCTCGGCATGAAGCAGCGACTCGGTGTCGCGGCCGCGCTGCTCAAGGACCCCGAGCTGATCGTGCTCGACGAGCCGACCAACGGCCTCGACCCGGCCGGCATGCGCGACATTCGCCGGCTGATCCGCGAGCTCGGCACCGAGGGCCGCACCGTGCTCCTGTCGAGCCACCTGCTCGGCGAGGTACAGCAGATCTGCGACCGGGTCGCGGTCATCAACCACGGCCGGATCGTGTCCGAGGGCACCGTCGAGGAGCTGCGTGGCGATGCCGAGCTGGTCGTCGCGGCGACACCGTCCGACGTGGCCCGTCAGCGACTCGAGGCGATGCCCGAGGTCGAGCAAATCCACACGAGCGAGGGCAGGTTGTACGTCCGGATCGACGAGCGACACACCGCCCTGGTCAACCGGACCCTGGTCGACGCCGGGGTCGCCGTCACCGAGCTGCGTCGCGCCGAGCGCCAGCTCGAGGACGTCTTCTTCGAGATCACGCAGGAACCGGAGCTGAATCATGCCTAGTCCCGTGCTGAGTACGGCCGCCGCCGAGTTGCTCAAGCTGTCCCGGCGACCGGCCGCGTGGGTGCTGCTCGCCGTCGCGGCCATCCTGAACCTGATCTTCGCCTACCTCATCCCGTACCTGTCCTACTCCAGCGGTGACGGCGGCGGCATGTCCGACGGGGCCACACCGAAGCAGTTGCTCGCCAGCACGCTGCCCGACCAACTCGTCGCCAACACGATCAGCGGCTTCGCCGTCTTCGCAGGGGCACTGGCACTGGTGCTCGGCGCGTTAATGTTCGGCAGCGAGTACGGCTGGGGAACCGTCAAGACGATGCTGACCCAGCGAGCCGGCCGGGCGACCGTGCTGTTCGGTCAGCTCGCCGCGTTGGCGGTGGCGGTGTTCGTCGGGCTGCTCGTGATGTTCGGTCTCGGCGCCATCGCATCGGCGACGATCGCACTCGCCGAGGACCAGGCGATGAACTGGCCGAGCCTGGTCGACCTGGCGCAGGGCTTCGCCTTCGGCTGGCTGATCCTGTTCACCTGGGCCGTCCTCGGCGCGGCGCTCGGCGTCACGTTGCGTGGCGTCGCGCTGCCGATCGGACTCGGCGTCGTCTGGGTGCTCGGTGTCGAGAACCTCGTGACCGCGATGGCCGACTCCGTGCTCGACGCCCTGCGGCCGGTACGCGACGTCCTGCCTGGCGTCAACGCGGGTTCGCTGATCAACACGGTGCTCGTCAATCGGCCGGTCGACCCGGCGCCGGGCGTCACCGATGCGGTCGGTGAGGGCCGGGCCCTGGTGACGCTGGGCGTCTACCTCGCCGCTGGGATCGCGATCGCCTGGTGGACGACGCGTCGGCGCGACGTGGTCTGACGGGCTCGCATCGCTAGAAGACGTTGGCGATCTCGCGCGAGATCAGGAACCCGTGGCGAGTACTCAGGTTGTAGCAGGTCATGCCGGTCTCCCGACTCGTACAACCGAAGTTCCCCACCTCGGTCGACGAGTTGTACGGCAGGATCTGGTGGGCACCGAGCACCGTGTCGCCCACGCAGGCGAACTCCGCCGGTCCGTCCAGACCGACTGCGAGCGACTGGCCGTAGTCGAGCGAACAGGACGCCGGCGGCGCGGGTTCGCGATAGGACTTCTGCCGGATGTCGCAGCGCACCGAGGTGTCGGTGATGGCGCAGCCGATGTTGTGCGACGGACTCACGAAGTAGTCCATCCCGCCGACGACGTGTGGCAGCTGCTTCGACGATCCGCCGTCCGGGTTCTCGGTTGGCGCGGTAGGCGATGCGGAGGGCGACGTCGGATCGGCCGGCGACTGGGCGGTTCGATCCGGCCCACTCGGACTCGACTCGGCACCGACCAGATCGGACGCCGTGCCGCACGCGCTGAGGCATACGACGGCCAGCAGACCTGTCGCAACCGCACGAAGTCTCATCGCAGCCTCCCCGTCGGATCCGGACCGGCACACCATACTTCCGCGCCGTCCCACCGATGCCGACCGGCCGCCCGGATATCGGTGGATTCGCCCCTCCTGTGACCGGTCCAGCTCCGGCAGTACCAACCAAACGTAAAAACTCACTACGCTGCGTTACGTTCATCTTGACGCATTCGTCCGAATCGCGACAGCCTGCTTTTGGGTCTCGGGAGGGACCTCATACCCCAGAACCAGGGAGTCCACCATGGCCGAGAGCTTCGCCCGTCTGCGTCATCCCCACCGCTTCGGTCGATCGGACCGCGACGTCTGAGCCGGACCGACGATGACGCTGATTGCGGAGCTCACTCCCCTGGTCCTCGGTGCCGTGTTCGTCTGGTGGGGCGGCGGCGGACTGCTCAGCAACATGGAGCCACGGCGGGTGTCTTCGACCACGCTGAACCACCTGATCCGCGACGTACGCCTGACGACGCTCACCATGCGTACCGCGGCGATCGCGACCTGGACCGTCGGTGTCGGACTGCTGTTCGCTCCCACGGCAGAAGAGTCCGCGGTCGGCAGCGCCTTGATCGGGATCGGGCTCCTCGGCTATGCCGGGTACGCGATGGTGACCGAGCTGGAGCCGGCCGCCTGGCGTACGTTCGTCCGCGCCGGTCTGGTCGGCGTCAGCGGACTGATCGCGACCGAAGCGGACCAGCCGTGGTGGAACGCGATCGCCGACCAGCCGCTGGCCGCCGCCGCGACACTCGGGCTCGCGACCGCCGTCGTGATCGCGCTGTCGCGCTACCCACGTCGTCGACAGCCGGCGCCGATCTCGCTGGTGCGCAGCCAGCCGGTCGCAGCCGTACGCGACGATCAACTCCACAAGCTCGCTCGCTAGCCCGTTCGCGAGGCCGCTCGACGGCGGGGCGCTGGTCAGTCGTGCCGCCGCCGATTCGATCATGCGATCGAGGCTGTGGATAGCGCCAACGGGCCGCCGGCCGCGCCTACTGTCCCCGGCATGGACGACGAGATCCCGCCGCTTCTGCCGCCCGACCAGATGCCACCGATCCACAGTCCGCAGGACATGTATCGCCATTGGCGAGCCCTGATGGGCGAGCTCGGTTTCTCCCGTCGGCTGCTGTGGTTCGGCTTCGTCGCCGATGACGGCTGGATGGCGTCGCATCTGCACCAGGTCGAGGACATCCCCGGCACGCCCGACGGACTGCGCCTCGACCACCTGATGGCGATCTGCCTCGAGTCGCTTCGGGTCGTCGACGAGTGCGGCACGGTCGCCTTCCTGCTGTCCAGGCCGGGGCCGGCTCGCATGACCGAGAGCGATCGCTGCTGGGCCCGGGAGTTGGCTGCCGCGGCCGTCCGGGTCGGCGTGCGGCTGCAGCCGATTCACCTGGCGACCGACGAGGCGCTGCGGGTCTTCGCGGCCGACGACCTGATCCCGCTGCAGCGCGCCTGACGATGGGGCGATCAAGTCCAGTGGCCGCAGGGCCGGGTCGAGCCCCTGCGTGCGCCGAGACACGGCGGCGGGTCGGCCTCCGGATCGACGTCCTCGCCGGTGAACCGGGCGGCCGACTCCGCCCGACGGGCAAAGACATTGACCAGCACCTTGCAGTCGCAGTAGCCGCCCCGGCGTCGCAACCGCCGCTCCAGCACCGTCGCCCGTGGAGCCCGTTGATCGCGCCACATGCCGACCCAGGTCAGCTGGTCGGAGCAGCCGTAGGCAGTGGTCATCCGGTCGACGAAACAGGCCAGGCACTCCCCGAGCCGCGGCCGAGCCGGCGGGCCGGGCAGCTCGTCGTCGGTCACCAGCCGGAGGGTCACCACGGTCGCTCACCCACACTCTCGGGCGGCGGCGGCCAGGTCGGCGCAGGTGCGTCGGAGCTCGCCGTCGGCATGTCGCGCCACGACGTCCCAGCCCGCGGCGATCTCGCTGCCGGTGAGCAGATCGCGTACAGCCGTCATGGCGGTCTCCGACGTCAGGACCCGGTCCAGCGTGTCGACCACGGTCCGCAGCGCGGCCGGTCGCCGCGGCAACATGGTGAGCGCCTCCTCGAGCACCTGCACCCAGCCGGCCATCTCGTCGTCCAGACCGGTGGCGACGAGTTCGCTCCATCGCCGGTCGGGCGGCGGCTCCCATTCGCCGTCGGGCAGGTCGAGCACGGGGATGTCGTCGATCACGGGCGTGCGGAGTCCGGCACCGAGCATTCGTGGCAGCCGGCCCTGGTCGATCGCTCTCGTGAGCAGCGGGAGCCATGGCAACGGGTTCGTGTGATGCGGCGGCAGGGCGGATGCGATGTCGGCCGAGGTGCGACGGTCGATCAGCAGCGGCAACGTCTCGAACATCCAGATCCCGTCGCCGACCGGCACCAGGCGACCGAGGACCTCCGATCCGAGCGGATAGAACCCGCCCGTGCCGAGATCGAAGACCTCATGCGCGCAGCCGGTCACGAGGTCGGAGACCACCAGGTCGTCGTCGTCACCCTCGACAAGCTCGTAGGGCCGCAACGGCATCCGGCTCCACGACTCGATGGCTCCGGCCGCCTCGGCCAGATGCGGGTCGGCGACCTCGTCGATGAACTCGTCGAGCACCCGAAATCCATACAGGGCGAGCTCGCGGGTGACCCAGTCGTCGGCCAGCGCCTTGGCGTACTCGGCCGGCAGGTCGCCGACCGTGAGATCGGCCTGCCTCCAGTACGTCCCCTGCAGGCACAGGAGGAGGGACTGCGCATAGCGATCGTCGCCACGCAGCCGCATCCAACGCAGGGCCTGTCGGGTGAGCCAAACGGCCGATCAACCAGGGCGGCGCGTGATTCAGATGGCGCTCCATCGCGGCCAGGTCCGCCCGATGCAGATCGTCGTCCGCGCTCGAGCACTCCGACAGCAGCCGGCTCGCGGTAGCGGCATCGCCGCGCGCCTCGGCGAGCACGGCCTGCCAGCGGCGCGGCTCGACGCCACGCGGACATCCGGACCGGTCGATCCGGGCTAGCCTTCGCGCTCGGGCATGGTCACGAGGGCGACGGGAGCTGCGGCTTCGAGACTTCGGCATGTCCGTCAGCGTGGCAATCGGCCGATCGTCGCGACACCCCGTCGGGCGAATCTGTGGATAAGCCGCGGACCTGGCATGCTGACGCCTCGTGGCCCGATTCACCCGCGCCGAGCTCGAGTCCTATCGCGGCGCGATCGTCCCCGATCTGCTCGGTCCCGACGTTCGGCTGCTCTTCGTCGGCATCAACCCGGGCCTGTGGACCGCCGCGACCCAGACCCACTTCGCACACCCGGTCAACCGGTTCTACCCGGCGCTCCTGCGAGCCGACATCATCGACCGGCGAATCGACCCGTCGGCCGGGATGACCGACGACGACCGGGCGTACCTGATCGCCCGCGGCATCGGCATCACGAATCTGGTCGAGCAGGCGACCGCGCGGGCGGCCGAGATCCCGATGCCAGACCTGCGGGCGGGCGCAACGCGGCTCGAGTCGCTGGTCGAGCGGGTACGTCCACGGGTTGTCGCCGTCGCAGGCGTGACCGCGTACCGTACGGCGTTCGAGCGTCCGAAGGCATCGGCCGGCCGCCAAGCCGAGTCGATGGCCGGCGCCGAGCTCTGGGTCGTGCCCAACCCGAGCGGCCTCAATGCCCACGAGACCATCGAATCGCTCGCTGCCGCCTACGCGGAGCCGGCCCGTGCCGCCGGCATCCTCTGACCCTCGACGCAGCGCGTCACGCTCGGGCGCCGGGCGGTCGGCGGGTCGACAACGTTGAATCAACAGCCCTTTAAGTACGATGAGTGTAGTGTAAAAGACTACGGAGGTGATACATATCGCTGAACACGCTACAGGGCTGCCACCGGAGCTGGCTCGGCTCAGCCCGGCGGTGATACGGCCGCGCGATGTCGCCCACATCTATACGAACCCACGGGCCGACCTTCGGAGACTGACCCGAGCCGGACTGCTGCTCCGGCTCGCGACGGGCTACTACGCCCGAGTCCCGCAGCACCGAAGCGGTGACGAGACCTGGAGGCCCGACATCCATGCCGCCGGACTCGGGATCGCCCAGGCGGACTACGGGATGGATGCCGCGGCACTTATCAACGTCAGCGCGGCACGCCGGCTCGGCGCGATCCCACGCGAGATCGCATCCGCCATCGTCGCCGTTCCGAAGCAGCGGCCGGACCTCAACGTGCTCGGCGGGCACGTCATGTTCGTCAAGCGGGATGTCGACTCGCTCGACGTTCAACGTACCGAGACCGAGCTTGGTCCTGGTTGGACGACGACTGCCGAGCAGACTCTCCTCGACCTCGCGACGGCGCGTGGACGGCACGTCGTCGAACAAGCGGTCGTCGATGAAGCGATTCGGTCCCTCGCGTCAACCGTCGACTGGGACCTCGTCGACCAGCTCGCCGCGCAGCAGCGCAAGCGCGCCGGCGCAGTCCGCGCCAGAGCGCTGGTCGAGGACGACGATGCTTGATCCGCGAGATCTCAGGCAGGTAGCCGCGACGTTCCGGGTTGCCGAAGACCAAGTGAGGCGCGACCACCTCATCGGACATGCGCTCGCCGCCATCGCCGGCATCGACATTGCTGGCGTCACCTTCATCGGCGGGACGGCGTTGTCATGGACGCATCTTCCGGACGGACGGCTGTCGGAGGACATCGACCTCATGACCAAGGATCGGCGCGCGGCGGCCGAGTTGGTCGAGCGGGAGATTCCCCGTCGGCTGCGACGCGAGTATCCGGGTGTCTCGTGGAGTCCAGGTCTCCGCGAGGTACGGGGAGTCGCGCCCGCACGACTCGTCGCCCCGGACGGTCCAGTCGTGCGGATCCAGCTCCTGGATGTCGACCGCCAGGGCTGGCATGAGATGCCGACCGAGCGGATGAGCCTCGTACGTCGATATCGCGACGTACCGAAGACGGCCCTCCCTGTCCCGACGCTGGCGGGGTTCGCGGCCATGAAGACGCTTGCATGGATCGACCGACATGCGGCTCGGGACCTTTACGACCTCGCGGGACTCGCCACCCTGGGCGCCCTCGACAACGAGGCAGCGGAGCTGTTCGCGGTCGCGACCGGGAGGCCACTCGCGATCCACGACTTCTCGCGGGTTCCGAGCGACTGGGAAGTCTCGCTCCAACATCAGACCGGCAATCTCCGGTCGGCACCCGAGTGTCTCGATGCCGTCCGCCACGCCTTCGCCCACGCGCTCGCATCGTGACGTCGGGCGCGACGCGGGGCGACCGTACGATCGAGGGCCGACGGCGTACGACACCGCCTGGAGGGACCGACGCATGCCGACCGCCGACACCGAGATCCGCCTGATCGAGCTCGCCGACGCCGACGTGCTCGCCGCGCACCAGGCACGGGACCGCGAGGCATCGGCACCGTGGGAGCCGGCCAGACCCGACGCCTTCTTCACTCCGGAGGGGCAGCGGGCGCGGATCCAGGAGTTGCTCGCCGACCATCGCCGCGGCAGCCGGTGGCCCGGCGTCGTACTGGCCGATGGCGACGTGATCGGCCAGGTGACTGTGAGCACGATCCTCGGCGAGCCGTTCCGCAAGGGCTTCCTCGGCTACTGGATCGCGACGACGCACCAGGGTCGCGGCCACGCCAGCCGGGCGGTTGGGCTCGTGCTGCGGCTGATGACCGAGCAGCTCGGACTGCACCGGGCCGAGGCGCATACCCGGGTCGAGAACCTGCCGTCACACGGCGTGCTCCGCAAGAACGGGTTCAGGTCGTACGGCATCGCGCACGAGCACATCTTCCTGCAGGGCAAGTGGCACGACGAGATCTTCTGGGAGCGCCGGCTGCAACCCTGACGCGGTTTGCCGGCGTCAGGGCGCTCGCAGCACCCGCTCCGGCCGGATCGGCAGGTCGCGCTGGCGTACTCCGGTGGCATGCCACACCGCGTTCGCGATCGCAGCCGCTGTCCCGACGATCCCGATCTCGCCGACACCCTTGCCACCGAACGGGCCGAGCTCGTCGTCGTGCTCGTCGACCCAGAAGGCGTCGATCTCGGGTACGTCGGCATTGGTCGCGATGTGATAGCCGGCGAAGTCGTGATTGGCATAGTCGCCGAACCGTGGATCCATGACGCCCTCTTCATGCAGTGCCATCGAGATGCCCATCGTCATGCCGCCGATCAGCTGCGACCGTACGGTCCGCGCGTTCGCGACCCGGCCGATGCCGAAGCCGCCGAGCATCCGGCGTACCCGGACCTCGCCGGTGTCGACGTCGACACCGACTTCGACGAATTGGGCGCCGAAGGCATAGCGCGACAACTCGCGTTGCGCGCCGACCTCTTCACGGGTGTTGACCGTGACCGACTGTCCCGGCGCGGCCGACGGACCCAGCTCGCGACAGGCCTTGATCACCGCCCAGCTCCACGAGGCCGTGCCCATCGAGCCGCCGGCGCTCATCGCCGACCCGAAGTCACTGTCACCGATGCGCACCTCGACCCGATCCATCCCGACCCCGAGGGCATCGGCCGCGATCTGGGTCAGCGCGGTACGAGCGCCGGTGCCGATGTCAGCGGCCGTGATCCGTACCGTGTACCGTCCGTCCGGCTCGACCGTGACCGACGCCGTCGACGGGGCGACGAACGCGGGGAACGTCGACGACGCCACCCCGGTGCCGAGCAGCCAGCGACCGTCTCGCGCCGCGGCCGGCAGCGGATCGCGCCCCGGCCAGCCGAATCGCTCGGCGCCGACGCGAAGGCACTCAACGAGGCTGCGGCTGGTGAACGGCAGCCGGTCGCCCGGATGGATGTCGGTGTCGTTGCGGATCCGCAGCTCGACCGGGTCGACGCCGCAGGCCTCGGCGAGCTCGTCCATCGCCGACTCCATCGCGAACGACCCGGGCGCCTCACCTGGGGCGCGCATCCATCGCGGCGTGGGTACGTCGAGCTCGGTCACCTGACTGTGGATACGCAGCGCCGGCGTGGCGTACATGGCGGTCGAATAGCCCGACGCGCTCTCGTCGTAGTCCGACAGGGTCGACGTCTGGGAGTACGAAACGTGCTCGACGGCCAGTAACTGCCCGGACAGATCGGCGCCGAGCCGTACTCGCTGCACGGTCGGAGTCCGATAGCCCACGAGCGAGAACTGCTGCTGCCGGGTGAGCGTGACGCGCACCGGCCGATCGAGCTCGCGGGCGGCCATGGCGGCGAGCACCACGTGGGCCCAAGGCGTCGCCTTCGCGCCGAACCCCCCGCCGACATGGTCCGAGAGCACGCGGATGTCCCCGCGCTCGAGGCCGAACAGCTTGGCCAGGTTGCGCTGGACGCCGGTGGCGCCCTGGGTGGAGTCGTAGACAGTCAGCCGGCCGTCCGCCCACGTCGCGGTCGACGAATGCGGCTCCATCGGGTTGTTGTGCTCCGGCGGAGTGGAGTAGGTCGCGTCGACCGTGAACGGCGCCGCCGCGAGCGCCGGACCGACCTCGTCACCAGGTGCGACCTCGGTGTCCGGCGCGAACGTCACGTCGTGCGGCTCAGCCTCGTACGTCACGTCCAGCGCATCGGCGGCAGCCCGCCCGTTCTCGATCGAGTCGGCCACGACGAGGGCGACGACATCGCCGCGATAGTGGACTCGATCGTCCTGCAGCACGAGCAGATTGGGGTCTTCGGCCTCGACGAGTCGCGGCGCGTTGTCGTGGGTCAGCACCGCGATCACACCCGGCTGGGTGAGCACGGCGTCGACGTCGACGGCGACGATCCTGCCTCGGGCGATTCGCGACTGCACGATCGCGCCGTAGGCCAGCTCCGCGAACGGGAACTCCGCCGAATAGCGGGCCCGCCCGGTGACCTTGTCGACTCCCTCGATCCGGGCGATGTCGGCGCCGACCAGGCCGACAGTGGGCGTCGCCGGAGCCGTCGTCGCCGTCATGTCGCCACCCCTGAGAGCTCGCCGAGCGTACGCACGATCAGGTTGTGGATCAGCGGAATCTTGTATGCGTTGTCGCGAAGCGGATCGGCCTCGGCGAGCTCGGCATCGGCCGCGTCGCGGAAGGCCTCCGGCGTCGCATGCCGACCCACCAGAGCCTGCTCGGCAGCCCGGGCTCGCCAGGGCATCGGCGCGACCGCGCCGAGCGCGATACGTACGTCGCGCACCACGTCGTCGTGCACGTCGATCGCCGCCGCAATCGAGCCGATCGCGAACGCGTAGGACGCGCGTTCTCGTACCTTGCGATAGACTGCGCCGGCGGCTAGCTCCGACGGCGGCAGGCTGACCGCGGTGATCAGCGCGCCGACCGGCAAGGTCGTGTCGCGATCCGGCTCGTCGCCGGGCAGCCGATAGAAGTCGGCCAACGGGATCTCGTGTTCGCCATCGGCGTCACGTATGTGTACGACAGCATCGAAGGCCGCGAGCGGCACCGCGAAGTCGGACGGGTTCGTCGCGATGCAGTGCTCCGATCCGCCGAGGACCGCCAGGTTGTGATGCACGCCCTCTCGCGCCGGGCAGCCGGATCCGGGATCGCGCTTGTTGCAGGGCTTGGTCGTGTCGGTGAAGTAGACGCACCGGGTCCGCTGCAGCAGGTTGCCGCCGACCGTGGCGAGGTTGCGCAGCTGACCGGACGCACCGGCGACGAGCGCCTGCGCGACGGCGGGATAGCGCTCCCGGATCAGCGGATGCGCCGCGACATCGCTGTTACGAGCCGTCGCGCCGATCCGTACTCCCCCGTCGTCGGTCTCGACGATCTCGTCGAGCGGGAGTCCGTTGACGTCGATCAGCAGCGTCGGCCGCGCCACGTCGAGCTTCATCAGGTCGACCAGGTTGGTGCCACCAGCGAGGATCCGCGCCGAGCCGTCGTGCTCGGCGAGCAGCGCCAGCGCGGTGTCGACGGAGTCCGCGCTCCGATAGGCGAACTTCCTCATGGCGTACGCCCGGCCTCGGCGACCTCGCCGATCGCGGCGACGATGTTGACGTACGCGCCGCAGCGACACAGGTTGCCGCTCATGCGTTCGCGGATCTCGGTCGCGTCGAGATGCACCTGCCCGTCGCGTACATCGGCCGCGACCGCACTCGGCCACCCCGCCGCAGCCTCGTCCAACATCGCGACCGCCGAGCAGATCTGGCCCGGAGTGCAGTAGCCGCATTGGAACCCGTCGTGCTCGACGAACGCCCGCTGCACCGGATGCAGCGCGTCGCCGGCGCCGGCGAGCCCCTCGATCGTCGTCACGTCGCGGTCCCCGACGGCAACTGCGAGGAGAAGGCAGGCGTTGACCCGACGCGAGTCGAGCAGCACGGTGCAGGCCCCACACTGACCGTGGTCGCAGCCCTTCTTGCTGCCGGTGAGGTCGAGCCGTTCGCGCAGCACGTCGAGCAGCGTCTCGCGGTTGTCGATGTCGATCTGGTGCTCGCGTCCGTTGACGCGCAGCCGCACCCGGCTCGTCGACTCGTCGATGGCGGACTCCTTCGGACGTCGGTCCCCGCATCAGTATTCCGCCAGCGCGTAGCGTGGACGCTCCGACCCGCGATTTGCCGTTGTGGCCGCCGGAGCAACCACGAGCGCAAGTCTCTCGTCGAGGCCCGCCGCTTGACACTTGTCGAGCGATCCTATTTTATGCGTGATACATCATGACGGAGGGACGCCACCGTGCCTGTGATCGACGTACATGCCCACTTGACGCCGGAGCGGTTCAAGGAGGCGATCCGTACCGACGGCAGCTGGCACGGTCTCGGCCCGTCCTCCGGCGAGCTGCACCGGCCCGGCTTCAACACCTCGGTCCCCGACCGGATCGCGGAGATGGACGAGATGGGCGTCGACATCCAGCTCATCACGCCGACCGCGGCGTTCTACCACTACGACAAGGACCTCGATCTCACGACGACGGTCGCTCGGGAGTGCAACGACGAGATCGCTCAGCTCGTCGAGCAGCACCCGACCCGGTTCATCGGTATGGGCACGCTGCCGATGCAGGACATCCCGGCCGCGATCGCCGAGCTCGAACGCGGCATGGGCGAGCTCGGCCTGCGCGGCGCGATGATCAACGACCACGTCAACGGCCGCACCTTCGACCACCCGGACTTCCTGCCGTTCTTCCAGGCGGCCGAGCGGCTCGGCGCGATCGTCTTCTTCCACCAGGGCGGCGCGACCTGCGTCAGCTCGCGGATCGAGACGTACAGCCTGCCGAACGCCATCGGCAACCTCGCCGACCGGACGATCACGTACTCCACGCTGGTCCACGGCGGAGTCATGGACGCCTGCCCGAACCTGAAGCCGCTGCTGGCCCACGCGGGTGGCTACACCGCCTTCGGCGCCGGCCGGCTCGACAAGGCCGCTGGCGCCTTCGAGGGCGGCTACCCCGAGGGGCCGCTCACTCCCCCGTTCGGCAACGAGTGGGACTACGAGCTCAAGATCAGCCGCCCGCCGAGCACATACCTGTCGCAGTTCTACTACGACTGCTGCACCTACGACGGGCCAGCACTGCGATTCCTCATCGACCGGGTCGGCATCGACCGCGTCATGCTCGGCACTGACTACCCGGCGCCGATGTTCTCCATCGACCCGGTGCGCTGGCTCAACGGCCTCGACGAGCTCAAGGACGACGAGAAGCAGGCGATCCTGTCCGACAACGCATCGGCGCTCCTGGGCCTGTGATGCTCGGGCGAGGGACGCCGTCGTGAGTACGCTCCGCTGGGGCGTGATCGGCCTCGGCCGCATCGTGCGTACGACGATCGCCCCCGCGATGGTGGCCGAGCCCGAGTGCGAGTTGGTCGCCGGCGTGAGTCGCGACCAGGGCCGGGCCGATGCGTTCGCCAAGGAGTTCGGCGCTCGGTTCGCCTACACCTCCTACGACGAGATGCTGGCCAACCCCGAGGTCGACGCCGTCTACATCGCGACTCCCAACGCACAGCATGTCGACCAGGTCATCGCCGCCGCCGACGCGGGCAAGCACGTCTGGTGCGACAAGCCGATGTCGCTCACCGTCGCCGATGCACTGCGCGAGATCGAGGCGTGCGACAAGGCCGGCGTCACCCTCGGGATCAACTTCCACAACCGCCATCTGCCGTGGGTGCTCGACGTGCGACGCATGCTCGCCGACGGCGCGATCGGCGACGTGCTCACGATCCAGGCCGAGGCCAGCGCCGGCGTGCGGCCCCACGAGAGCTGGCGCAACGACCGCGACCTCGCCGGCATCGGCACGACCTTCAACGTCGGCGTCCACGTCTACGACTTCCTGAGCTACCTGCTCGACTCCGACCCGGTCGAGGTCGTCGCACTGTGGGACGACGACGGCTTCAACGTCGAGATCCAGTCGCTCGCGCTGATCCGGTTCGCCAACGGCACGACCGCGTACGTGAACATCAACCAGCGCACGCCGCTCCCGCAGAACGACATCAGCATCTACGGCACGGCCGGCCGCATCGTCGGCACGTCACTCACGCGGGCCCGCGAGGACGGCAGCCTGACCGTGACAGCAGCCGACGGATCGGAGTCGACGACCCCATACCCCTCCCCCGGCGCCCATCGGCTCAGCCTGCTCGCGTACACCCGCGCGGTCCTGGCCGGCGAGACCCCGAACGCCTCGGCCGCCGACGGCCTGCGCAGCATGCGGCTGTGCGAGGCGATGGCACGGTCCGTGGCAGAGCGACGGGTCGTCGAGGTGGAGAAAGCTGGCTAGCTTCTCCGCTTTTCCCGCACCCGATGCGGTGCAGCTGCGCCTGATCAGTTGCGCAACTTCGCGAGCCGCCACGCCCGCTCGACGGTCCTGACGCGTGCCGCCCGTGCGCACCGGTCATCGGGCAACGCAGGCGGCGAACGCACCGGTCCGGGGATTCTCTACGCTACGTCCAGCAGCGCGCGATCAGCCTCGTGGAGGGACAGTCCATGGCGGTGTCATCCGAGACCGGGAACGCCCCTGACCCGGTGACGAAGGCCGGGTACGAACTCGAGTTCGAGGACACGTTCGACGGGCCGAATCTCGATCGCAACCGCTGGTCCCCGTACTACCTCCCGCACTGGAGCTCGCGCTCCGCGACGGCGGCCCGCTACCGGATCGACGACGGCAACCTGCGGCTGCGCATCGACGAGGCGCACGCGCCGTGGTGTCCCGAGTGGGACGGCGACGTCCGCGTCTCGTCCCTGCAGACCGGCCAGTTCTCCGGGCCGCTCGGCAGCGCGGTCGGCCAACTGCAGTTCGACGACGGGCTGCAGGTGCGCGAGGAGCAGACCGAGCAGCGGCTCTACACACCGCAGTATGGCGTCATCGAAACTCGCTTCCAGGCGATCGCCGATCCGCGTTGCATGGTCGCGCTCTGGATGATCGGCTTCGAGGACGAGCCCGAACGGTCCGGCGAGATCTGCATCGCCGAGATCTTCGGCCGCAACATGAGTGAGGGGCGGGCGGCCGTCGGGATGGGCATCCATCCGTTCGGCGATCCATCGTTGAAGGACCAGTTCGCGGCGGAAGTGCTGTCGATCGACGCGACGGAATTCCACGTCTATACAGCGGAGTGGACCCAGGACTTCGTGTCCTTCTTCGTCGACGGCGAGTTGATCAAGACCGTGTGGCAGTCACCGTCGTACCCGATGCAGTTGATGCTCGGCGTGTACGAGTTTCCCGCCGGCGAGTTCGGCACGACCTCGGGTCGCCGTCGCAGGGGCGGTGGCGATCTGCCGTACCCGAAGGAGTTCGTCGTCGACTACGTACGCGGGTGGCGCCGGGCGTCTGGATAGTGCTCTAGCGCTGGCCAATCGCGGCCCGGCCAGTTGTGCACAGGTGCCTGATCAGTCGGTGTTGTCCACAGGGTACGGTTTGGGCGTTGCGGGTGGGTTAGTCCTGTCGTACCGTGTCGATCGACCGCGGTGGGCCGCGACATGAGAAGGGGCTCGGGTGTCGATTCGGCATGGCGTGGTGGCGGCTGTGGCCGTTGCCTTCGCAACCAGTGGCGCGTTGTCCGGCTGCAGCGAGGCTGACTCCGAACCGCCGGACTCTGGTCTGCCAGCGGAGTCGGAGCTGACCGACTCGCCGGCCTCGCCCAGCCCGACCGAGCCCTCATCGACCGGCTCGACCCCATCCAGGCCGCGGGAGCCGCGCCTGCCGGCCGCCGCGAAGGCACCCGGCAAGGCCGGCGCGAAAGCCTTCGTCGCGTACTACATCCGGCTGCTGAACTATGCGAGCTGGACCGGTGACACCGACGCGGTTCGTTCGTACGGCAAGGGTTGTCGCGGCTGTGGCGCGGACGCAGGATTCTTTGAAGGAATCTACGACCATGGCGGGCGAATCATAGGCGGCAGATGGAGTCCCGTTCCGGGCAGCTGGGTCGTGCTTCACAGACACCCTGGCTACTTCCTGGGCGTAAACATTGACAGTGCCAAGGGCACCCAGATCAGACGCAAGAGCGCCGAAACTAAGCGGGTCCTCGCTGAACGACTCCATCGGGACTTCCATCTCGTCCGCGATGGCGAGCACTGGAACGTGACCTACATGGAGGCTGAGCTGTGAGCGCCACCTTGCGTGGAAGGCCGACGATGCTCACGGCGGCAAGTGTGACAGCTGTCGTGGGACACGGTCTGTGTGCTGCACCGGCCCCTGGCATGTTCGGCGGCGACGACAACGGCATCGCGACACACAGCAGAAACAACAACGTGGAGATCGTCGGGAGAGAGACCGTTCCACCCTCCGTCGAGCACTCAAACACGCCATCCGACAACGACACTGCCTGGGACTATCGAGAGCGCAAAAGCAGCTGCGAGGGCGTAAGCAACGCCACCGCTTGTATGTACATCTCTTGTCCTGACCCAGACCAATCCGGCTATCTCGTTGAGCGCCGGCTCAGTAGCTCCGGGGAATGGCAGTTCGTCTCTATCAACTGCCGAGCCTCGGATGGTCCAGTCCTGACGCCTAGGCGGATCCTTGAGGAAGTGCGGCGGGTCGGCCTGCCGTCAATGTCTGTGCAGGCTCCGCCTGAGACGTTCGTCAACTACGAGACGGTCGTCTACACCAGGGCGGCGACGTTCACCCGCACGGTCAACCTGCTCGGCTTCACAGTCGACATCGAGGCGACTCCGTCCGAGTTTCTGTGGAACTACGGAGACGGCGCCACCGAGACCACCACCAGCGCCGGCCGACCGTACCCCGCAACGGACATCACCCACACATGGACCGACGCGCACCACACCTTTCACCCCAGCGTTGACGTGACCTACCAGATCCGATACCGCGTCAACGGTGGCACCTGGCAAACCCTTGCCGACACCATCACCGCCCAAGGCCCCGAAGGTGACGTACGCATCCGCGAAGCCACCGGCATGCTCACCGACATGCGCTGACCCACTCGCTGCCTGTGGATAAATTCTGCGCGTTTCCTCTCGTTTGAATAGCGTTGCCCCCGTTAGCGATGCGACAGCAAACCGAGAGGCAGCGATGGACCAGGGCAACGAGGGCGGCGGCGGGCCGTTCGCGTACTACCCCGTCACCGGCGACGCCATCCGCGAAGCGGCGGCCGGGACCGATCGGCAGGCCGGCCAGATCCGCGTGGTGCGATCGCAACTGGTCGGAGCCCACCGCCGGATGATGGGCGCCATCGCCGGCGACATCGAGGGCCCGGTTGCCACGGCACCCAGAGCCGCGACGGCGAACATGGAGCAGGTTGTCCAGACCTCGAGCTTCGCGGCCGGCGTCATGCGGCTGTTCGCCGACGCGGTCGACCAGTTCAACCACACCTCGTCGGCGCCGCGATCGGTCGACAGGCTCAACCAGGCGTACGCCGAGGCCAGGCTCGACAACTTCGGCCTCGACCCTCGCCGAGCCGACACCGATTGGCGCCAGGCGAACGCCGCCCTGCTCGGGTCACTGACGAACGAGTACGCCCGCCTCGAAGAACAGCTCGACATCTGGGCCGACCACGCCGCTCGCATGCTCGACCGTGGACCGACGCCAGATGACCTACGCGAACTCTGGACGCTCGGCGCACTGCCACCGGACGCGGCACTTCTGTGGCCAGATCTTGAACTCAACGAGTCACCCGTGCTTCGCCTGCCGTACGACCTGCGCGACGAGGTCGACGACCGCGGCCTCGCCGAGCTGTCCGACGACGAGCTCATGAGTCTGTGGGAGGAGCACGGCTACGAGCCCGCGCGCGAGCTGCTCGGCGACCAGGTCGCGTACGACGCCGAGAACATGACCGCGCTGAACGAGCTCACTCTCGACATGAACCCCCACTACTGGAAGGCCCGGTCGGAGGGACTGCCCGACGACGTAGCGCGCCAGATCGCCGACGCCAACCCGGCATCGTTTGTTGACATCCTCGCGCCGTACATGATGGCCGGCGAGTTCATGTACGGCATGACTGCGAGGGACCTCGTCGACGCGGTACGAGAGGATCCGTGGAGCCTCCGCAGCCTCGGCGAGATCGCCATGGCCGCCACGCCTGCGAAGATCGGCAAGCTCACCAAGATCGACAATGCCGTCGACGCGATCGATGACGTTCGCGACGCAGAGCGTCTCGACGATGCTGCGACGCGGATCAAGATTGGTGGACCTGACGAACTCGATCCGCACAGCTTGCACGGCATGGACGCGGAAAACCTTCGGGCGAGCATCCCGAACGACTGGCCGGTCAAGCCCTCGAGATCCGGAAACGGCCTGGTGTATCGGGACCCCGCTCATAACGGTCGCCAGGTCCGCATTATGGACGGTTATCGTGCAGGATCCCGAGCGGAACCCGTTACGGCCGGACCATACGTGGTGGTCTCCCAGAACGGCGACCGCGTCAAGATCCCGCTCGCCGGCAACCCGACATTGGAATAGCAAATGAACAACATTGACCCAGTCGAAGCCCTGGCCCAAGAGGTTGACGACTACCTCGACATCTCTTCGGTTGGGCTATACGAGTTCATGTGGATGCTCAACGGGGACATGGTCCCCGGATCGAAGGACGAGCACCGAGAGTACGCGCTTCGTGCTTTGCGTTCGCTACTCGAGCAGGACCGCGGAAGACTCGTCCTGCTCGCCTGGCCCAGCGACAACATCGTCGCGGAGCTTGACCGCGAGGTCCAGCCCGAAGATTTCAACGATCCCGGCGACGACCCCTACGTGGCGATTACGAGAGACTGACCCGAGGCATCCTCGAGCGGGCGGAGTGTCAGTGACATCAAGGGTGGTCGCGACTCGGTACGGTCGCGCGGCGCTCAATGCCCTTCGCAGCGCCGTCCGAGCTGCCAAGGCCTCCGACCCCATGGCGCCGGTCACCTTGCTGCTGCCCAACAACATCGCCGGTGTCGTGGCTCGGCGGCATCTCGCGACGCACGGACTGGCCGACGACGGGCCGAACGCCATCGCCGGCCTCTACCTCGCCACTCTCCCCCGGCTCGCCGAGCAGATCGCCGCGGCCAGCCTGGCGCCAGCGCGGCCGGCCACCGGACCGGTCGTCGCCGCGGCGTGGCGGGCTGCCCTCGACCACGACGCGGACGTCTTCGAGTCGGTCCGGGACCACCCCGCCACGATCCGGGCCCTGGTCGCCGCCCACGATCAGCTCCGCGACCTCACCGATCAGGCCCTCCACTCTGTCGCCGCTGCGTCGCCGCTAACAACCGCCATGGTTCGGCTGCATCGGACTGTCACCAGCCAGCTCCGCCCGACCTGGTACGACAGCACCGATCTGCTGAATCGCGCGGCCGAACTCGTCGATGCCGACGCCGCGACGACCGACGACGCCGGACACCTGATCCTGTACCTGCCGCAGGAGCTGACCCAGGCCGAGGCACGGTTCGCCCAGGCGCTCGCCTCCCGTGGCGACCTGACGGTGATCGCCGCACTCACCGGCGTGGCCCGAGCGGACCGGGTCGTACGCCGCTCGCTTGGGCGGATCGGGCTCGACACTGACGAGCGACCACAACCGTCGGTCGCCGACGAGGTCATGCATGCCTCGGACTCCGACGACGAAGTGCGCTGCGTCGTACGCGATGTCGTCGAGGCGCTGCGGACGACGCCAGCGCATCGGATCGCGATCCTCTACGCGCGCACCCACCCGTACGCGCGACTCCTCAACGAGCACCTGGCGGCCGCGGGCATCACCGTCAACGGCGCCGGCAATCGCCCGGTCGACGAGCGGGCGATCGGTCGCGCGTTCCTCGGTGTGCTCACGCTCGCCGTCGACGACCTGCCACGGGCCGACTTCTTCCGCGCGATCTCCGAAGCACCAACGCGGACGGCCGACGGCGGTCGGGTCCCCGCCTCCCGATGGGAACGCATCTCCCGCAGCGCAGCGATCGTCCGTGGCGACGACTGGGCGGCCCGGCTCGACGCGTACGTCACGAGCGTCGAGGATGCTCTGGCCAATGAGCGAGTACGCGACGATCCCCTGCCCGGTCGGATCGCGGCGTTTGAGCGCGACATCGCCGGAGCGCGCGAGCTGCAGGCGTTCGCGACCGGACTGCGTCAGCGACTGCACACCGGCCAGCGACTCACGACGTGGTCCGAGCTCAGCGAATGGGCGCGGCAGCTCCTCACCGATCTCTACGGCGACAACGCGCAACTCGCACAGCTCCCCGCCGAGGAGCAGCACGCCGCCGTGGCAGTCGAGGCGACGCTGCGCGGGCTCGGCACCCTCGACCTGCTCGAGCCGACGGCCGATCTCACCAAGCTCACCGACGTACTCGCCAGCGAGCTGGCCGCCGCACTCCCCCGCGTCGGGCGGTTCGGCGACGGCGTCCTGGTCGCCCCGGTCTCTGCTGCGATCGGGCTCGACGCCGACGCGGTCTACGTCGTCGGGCTCGCCGAGGACACCTACCCCGGTCGGATCCATGAGGACGCGCTGCTCCTCGAGCGAGTACGCGAACGCGCCGACGGCGAGCTGCCCTCGCACCGCGACCGGCTCGACGCGCGCCAGCGGCACCTGCTCGCCGCGTTCGACGCCGCGCCGCGCATGGTCGCGTCGTTCCCACGAGGCGATCTGCGCCGCAGCACGCAACGGCTGCCGAGCCGATGGCTGTTGCCGACCCTGCGCGAGCTGTCCGGCGACCACGATCTGGCAGCGACCGAGTGGGAGTCGGCCAGCTCCGGCCGGATCCGCCGCTCGGACTCGTACGCCCGAGGTCTCACCACGACAGCGATGCCGGCGTCGGAGCAGGAGTGGCGCATTCGCGCGGCGCACGACCGTCGGCTCGACGGCGACCCGATCGTCACGCAGGCGGACGCACTGCTCCGGGCCCGCGCGAGCGACGCCTTCACGCGCTTCGACGGCAACCTGACCGACGTCGACGGCCTCCCCGATCCGGCCGACGGCGTGCGCCGGGCATCACCGACCGCGCTCGAGGCGTACGCCGACTGCCCGCACGGCTACTTCGTCGCCCGCCTGCTAGGCATCGAGCCGATCGAGCATCCCGAGGAAGTGCTCACGATCAGCCCGCTCGACATCGGCAATCTGATCCACCAGACGATGGACGCGTTCATCACCGAGCAGGACCGCGCGCTGCCCGGCTACGGCGAGCCGTGGACGGCGGTGCAGCGCGACCGGCTGCGCGTCATCGCGACCGAGACCGCGATCGAGTACGAAGCCCGCGGCGCAACCGGGCATCGGCGGCTCTGGCAGGCCGAACGCGACCGGATTCTGGCCGACCTCGACTGGATGCTCGACGAGGACGATCGATGGCGCGCCGGGCGCGATGCCCGGGTGGTCAGAAGCGAACTCAGATTCGGCTTCGAGGGCGAGGAGCCGGTCGCGATCGACATCGGCGACGGCACCGTCATGCTGCGCGGCAGCGCCGACAAGGTCGACGAGGCCAGCGACGGCACGATCATCGTCACCGACATCAAAACCGGCGGCATGTCCCGCTACCAGGCGCTCAAGACCGATCCCGTCGCGGGCGGCACCAAACTGCAGCTCCCCGCGTACGCGCATGCCGCGAGGCAGCTGCTCGGCAGTCAGGCGGCCGAGGCCGCGTACTGGTTCGTCCGACGCGGCAAGCGTGGCCGGATCCCGATCGAGCTCACCGACGAGTTGGAGCTGAAGTACGCGAGGACGGTCGGCATCCTGGCCCAGTCGATCGCGGCCGGGCTCTATCCGGCGCGGCCCCCAGAGGCACCCGACTTCGCCTGGGTGCAGTGCCCCTACTGCAACCCCGACGGCATCGGTCACGGCGACGCCCGGGGTCGCTACGAGCGCAAGCGACACGATCCCGAGCTGCATGAATTGGTCGGGCTGATCGATCCGACCGCCGCCGCGTCCGCTGAGCGTGACGAAATTGCCGGCGAATCGGACGGCCGGGCGCAGAAACGTCACGCTCAGCGGGGAGAGAGGGTGCGATGAGCCCGCTCACCGATGCCGACGCTCGCGAGCGGATCAAGACCGACACCGCGGCGACCCTGTTCGTCGACGCAGGCGCCGGATCCGGCAAGACCCGGTCGTTGGTCGATCGGGTACGGACCCTGGTCCTCGAGGACCGAGTGCCGCTGCGCGAGATCGCGGCCGTGACGTTCACTGAGAAGGCCGGCGCGGAGCTGCGCGATCGGCTGCGGGACACGTTCGAGTCGGTCTATCGGACCGAGCGGCGGGCTCGTCGGGAGGCCGACGGCGCTGCCGATGAGCCGCCGCCGGACAGCCGCGAGCGCCTCGCCGCCGACGCACTCGACGACCTCGACGGAGCCGCGATCGGCACGCTCCACTCGTTCGCCCAGCGCATCCTGACCACGCATCCGATCGAGGCCGGCCTCCCGCCGCTGGTCGAGGTGCTCGACGAGGTCGCGTCATCGGTCGCGTTCGACGCTCGCTGGTCGGTGTTGCAGCGCGAGTTACTCGACGAGGAGTCGCTGGCCCAGCCCGTACGCCTGGCGCTCGCCGCCGGGGTGAAGCTGGACCATCTGCGGTCGCTGGCGCGGGCGTTCCAGTCCGACTGGGATCTGATCGAGGACCGGGTGCTGTCGCAGGGCCCGCCCGAACCGGCGCCGCCCGAGGCCGGCGACCTAGTCGCCGAGGCGCGGGCGATCGCGGCCCGGGCCGACGAGTGCACCGACGACGGCGACCGGTTCCTCGAGCGGTTGGCGGCGCTGGACGGATGGGCGGATCAGTACGCCGACGCTACCGATCCCGAGACGCAGCTCGCCGGGCTGTTGGCCGCGCAGGATCTCAAGTGGAGTTACGGGCAGAAGGGCAACTGGCCCGGGACGCTTGCCGAGATCAAGGCTGACGCGCAGGAGTGGCAGGAGCGCACCGAGACGGCGCTCGGTGCGTTCACCGAGGCGAGCCTGCGACCGCTGGCGTACTGGGTGGCGACGAAGGTCCGCGATGCGGCTCGTGCCCGGGCGGGTGAGGGTCGGCTGGAGTTTCACGACCTGCTCGTCGTCACGCGTGACCTGCTTCGGCGGGACGGGCTGGTGCGGGCGGCGCTGCAGGAGCAGTATCGGCGGCTGCTGCTCGACGAGTTCCAGGACACCGACCCGATCCAGATCGAGATCGCGGTACGGATCGCCGGTGGCGCCGATGCC
>Ga0075429_100000203_pt1 | contig 39542 bp, 32 predicted proteins | sample RhiMetdeltSRZDD3_FD_75295 | JGI IMG/M metagenome (GOLD analysis project Ga0075429, IMG submission 75295) | Populus rhizosphere microbial communities from Tennessee, USA - Rhizosphere MetaG P. deltoides SRZDD3 | ecosystem: Host-associated > Plants > Roots > Rhizosphere > Soil | place: USA...
GGCCGGCGCCGATTCGACCACCCCGCGACCTACGATGCGCACCCGCGCGCGGCCCTCACCCTGTCCCTCTCCCGCCAGCGGGAGAGGGAACGTCCTGCCACGACCGGCTCCCTGGCCCGCCCTGCCACGACCGGCTCCCTCTCCCGCTTGCGGGAGAGGGATGGGGTGAGGGCCGGCGCCGATCGACCATCCCGCGACCTACCCGATGCGCACTCGCGCGCGGCCCTCACCCTGTCCCTCTCCCGCCAGCGGGAGAGGGAATGTCCTGCCACGACCGGCTCCCTGGCCCGCGGGGAGAGGGAACGTCCTGCCACGACCGGCTCGCTGGCCCGCCCTGCCACGACCGCCTCCCTCTCCCGCTTGCGGGAGAGGGTTGGGGTGAGGGCCGGCACCGATCGACCACCCCGCGAGACCTACCCGCCGCGCACCCGCGCGCGCACCACCCCCCGCAGCGCATTGCACACCACCACCTCTTCGGCCCGCAGCAGCTCTTCGCGCGACACCGGCCGCTCCACCGCCCCCCACGCCGGATCCTCCAGCAGCAGCGAACGCATCACCCCCGGCAGCACTGCGTCGCTCACCGGCGGCGTGACCCAGCGGCCGTCGAGCTTCACGAAGACGTTGCTGCGACCGCCCTCGGTGAGGCGGCCGTGCGCGCCGAAGAAGAGCGCGTCGAAGGCGCCCGCCGCTTCCGCCTCGCGCACCGCGGCGTCGTACGCCGCGCGGTGCGTCGTCTTATGGCGCGCGAGCGCCGGCGGCACGCCGGACGGCGTGGGCGACAGCACGACGTCCACCGTGCCGCCCGCGAGCGGCGCGAGCGGCGCCGCAGTGACCTCGACCGAGCCGTCGTGGCGCAGCAGCAGGCGCAGCCGGTGCGGGCCGTGCGCGAGGGCGCGGCGCGCGTCGTCGATCGCCTGCACGACGTGCGCGCGCTCCCAGGCGAAGCCCAGCGCCGCCACGCTGCCCGCGAGGCGCGCGAGGTGCCGCTCCTGAGCGCGCACGCCCCGCTCGTCGGCCAACATCGTCTCGATGAGCGCCAGGCCCGGCGGCAGCGCGGTCGCGAAGCGCGCCTTGAGCCGGCATTCGGCCAGCTCGTCGCGGTCCACGCTGTCGAGCACGATGCCGGCGCCCACGCCCAGTCGCGCGGGACGCGTCCCGTCGGCCCGCTCGGCGCCGAGGGTCAGCGTGCGGATGGCCACCGAGAGCACGAAGTCGCCGCAGCGCGCCCCGTCGGCGGCCGCTTCCAGCCAGCCGATGGCGCCGGTGTACAGGCCGCGCGGCTGCGCCTCCAGCGCCGCGATCAGGTCCATCGTGTGCAGCTTCGGCGCGCCGGTGATCGAGCCGCACGGGAAGGTCGCGCGCAGCACGTCGGCGAGCGACACCTCGGGCCGCAGCGCCGCCTGCACGGTGGAGGTCATCTGGAACACCGCCGCATGCGGCTCGACCGTGAACAGCGCGGGCACCGTCACCGAGCCGAGGCGCGCGATGCGGCCCAGGTCGTTGCGCAGCAGGTCCACGATCATCAGGTTCTCGGCCCGGTTCTTCGGGTCGGCCGCCAGCCAGCGCGCCGCCGCCTCGTCGCGCACCGGGTCGCCGCTGCGCGGCGCGGTGCCCTTCATCGGCCGCGCCGAGAGCGTGCCGCGCTCGTGGCGCAGGAACAGTTCGGGCGAGCACGACAGCACGTGCTCGACGCCGTCGTCGCCCGCCGGCACGGCGATCCAGGCGCCGTACGGCACCGGCTGCGACGCGCGCAGGCGCCGGTAGAGCGCGACCGGCGCGCCCCAGGCGCCGCCCGCCAGGCGGAACGTGTAGTTCACCTGGTAGGTCTCGCCGGCGCGGATCGCCTCGTGGATGCGCGCGATGGCCCGCGCGAAGCGCGCCTCGTCCACGTCCTCGGTCCACTGCAGGACGCCGGCCGGCGCGGGCTCGTCGCGGCCCTCCGTGTCGCGCAGCCACGCGTCCGCCTCGTCGCGCGACAGGCGCCGCAGTTCGCGGAACACGAGCAGCCGCAGCGCCGGACGGTCCGCCGCCCCGAGGCACGCCGTGCCGGCACGCTGCAGGCGCGCGCCCCACTCGTAGTCGGCGAGCACCACCGCGTGCAGGCCGGCCCGCAGGTCGGCCTGCACGGCGGCGGTCACCTCGTCGAGCGCGGCCGGGTCCGTGCAGCGGTGCTCGCGCACGAAGCCGCGGTAGAGCCGGCTGGTGCGCCGCAGCGGCGTGGCGCCGCTGTCGTCGAGCAGGGCGAAGGCAACGTCGTTCATGGAACGACTAGCGTAAGCGCTTCGCGCCGCGGTGCAAGACGGGGCGCGCCACCTCGCGCCTGCCGGCTCGCGGGACGGCCAGCGCGCCGTGCGCAGCGGCGGGGCTGCCGGTCGCGCACCGGCCGCGCGCTCTTCGAGCGCGAGCAGCACGGCGTGAACGAGTCGTTGCTCGCGTGCTCCTGCAGCGTGAAGAACAGGTCCTCGGGGTCCGGCACGCCTTCCCGGCGCGCCGCCCTACGAGGCGACGCGCCGCACGGAGGGCAGGCGCGGCTCGCCGCGCGCTGCCGACCGGGGCCACATGCGGGCGAACACGCCGTCGTGCTTGAACCACACGTGGCGCAGCGCCGCCGCCACGTGCAGCGCGATGAGCGCGACGAACACCGCCGCGGTCGTCACGTGGATGCCGTTGAACACGTCGTACACGGCCTTCAGGTCGGGGCCCCACGGCTTGAGCGCGATGACGTTGAAGAACTTCACGCCGTGCTTGCTGAAGTTGGAGGCGATGTAGCCCGAGACGGGCATCACGACCATGCACGCGTAGAGCGCGCGATGCGTCCACCGCGCGGCACGCTGCTGCCACGACGGCATCGTGTCCGGCCACGGCGGCGGCCGGTGGGCGAGGCGCCAGGCGAGCCGCGCGACGATCGCCAGGCCCAGCACGAGCCCGACGGACTTGTGCAGGTTGATCACCATCGAGCGCGCCGGCGTGCCGCGCGGGGCGATGTCGTCGAGCATGAAGCCGAAGGCGATCTGCGCCAGCAGCGCCAGGCCGATCGCCCAGTGCAGCGCGATCGCGACGGTGTCGTAGCGGGCGGCGTGCGGTGGCATGGGAACTCCTTCAGAACGAATACGCGCCGGTCACGCCGACGTAGTAGCTGCGCCCGGGCGCCGGCTCGTAGAAGCGGCGGTTGCCTTCGTTGACGATCACCGAGCCGGCGTAGTCGCGGTCGAAGAGATTGTCCACGCGGGCGAAGGCCCGCAGGTCCCAGGGGCCGCTGCGCGCCACGTAGCCGACGTGCGCGTTGGCCACGCCGAAGCCCGGGGCGGACTCGGAGTTGGCGTCGTCGACGTACACGCGGGTGAGCGCGCGCGCCTCCACGCCGCCGCGCAGGCCGGTCGCCGGCAGCCAGCCCAGCGCGGCGAACAGCGACTGGCGCGCGATGCCGGGGATGCGGTTGCCCGGCGGGATGCCGCCGTTGAAGCCTTCGCGATAGCGCGCGTCGAGCCACGTGTACGCCGCCTGCGCCTGCACCTCGGCCCACAGGCGGCGCGACCACGAGAGCTCGAGCCCGCGGCGGCGCGTCTCGCCGGCGTTGCGGAAGGTGGAGCGGCCGCCGACGTTGGTCGCGGTGACGATCTCGTTCTCGGTGCGCGTCTCGAAGAGCGCGACGTTGAGCAGGCCGACCGATTCGTAGCGCGTCTTGACGCCCACCTCGTAGTTGTCGCTCTTGGCCGGCTGCACCGCGAAGTTGAGGCCGGTGAGCCCGTTGGGGCGGTACGCGATCTCGTTCAGCGTGGGCGTCTCGAAGCCGCGGCCGACGGTGCCGTACACGTGGACGCGGTCGGTGGCGTGGAACATGAGGCCGGCCACCGGCAGGGTCGCGCTGTAGCGCGCGCTGCCGCTGTCGTCGGGGTTGGTGCCGACGATGAAGTTGTCGCTCGAGCGGAACTTCACCGTGCTGTGGCGCACGCCCGCGTCCGCGCGCCAGCGCGGCGCGAACTTCCACGAGCCCTGCACGTACTGGTCGCTGCTGCTCGCCTTGTTGTTCTCGTCGCGGCGCACCTCGCCCTCGACGCCGAGCGTCGTGCCGACGAAGTTGCGCAGCCCGCGCCGGTGCTCGTCGAGCTCGTCGTACGACAGCCCGGCCACCAGCGTGTAGGCCTGCGCGTCGCCGCCCTTGATCGTCCAGCGCAGGTCGCCGCCGCGGTACTCGCGCGCCAGGTCGATCACGCCGCCGGGATGCAGCGGGTTGAGCTGCGGGCCCGTGGGGATGGCCTGGAACTGCCGGGTCTCGCGCTCGCCGCCGTAGACCATCGCGCGCAGCGCGCCGATGCCGCCGAGGTCGCGGTCGTAGGTGGCGCCGAGCTGCGTCTGGCGCACCGTCTTGCGGGTGTTGAACTGCTCGGCCACCGGGTCGACGCCGCGCGGGTCGGCCGCCCACTGGTCGCGCCGCAGGCCGAGCGGGTCCTCCGCCTTCGGCAGGTCCAGGTGGTTGAGCACGAACGTGAGCTTGCCCGCCGGGTCGGGGCGCGCGGTGAGCTTGACGTTGGCGATGTCGCGCCGCGCCGAGCTGTGCACCCGGTAGCCCTCGGTGACGAAGCGCGACACGTCGGCCACGTAGCCGAAGGCGCTGCCGCCGCCGGCGAGCTTGGCGTTGGCGCGCACCGTGCCGTAGCTGCCGCCGGCCGCGCCGAGCGTGACGGTGGGCGCGCCGCGGCCTTCCTCGGTGACGACGTCGATCACGCCGCCGGAGGAATTGCCGTAGAGCGCGGAGAACGGGCCGCGCAGCACCTCGATGCGCTCGGCCGAGCCGAGGTCGATGTGCGTGACCTGGCCCTGCCCGTCGGGCAGCGTGGCCGGGATGCCGTCGACGATCACGCGCACGCCGCGGATGCCGAAGGTGGAGCGCGCGCCGAAGCCGCGCACTGAGATCTGCACGTCCTGCGCGTAGTTCTGCCGGTCGCGCGCGAGCAGGCCGGGCACGCCGCCGACGCTCTCGGAGAGGTTGACCTGCAGCTTGTTGTCGCGCAGCGTCTCGCCGTCGATGCGGTCGACCGAGGCCGGCACCTCGAACAGCGGCGTCTCGACGCGGGTGGTGGTCACGGTGACCGGGGGAAGCTGGGTGGGCGCGCCTGCGGTCTGCGCGAGCGCGGACACGGGCAGCAGCGCCGCGAAGGCGAGTGTGTTTTTCATGAAGGCGGCAAGGTAACGCCCGGCGTGCAGCCGAGATACTTAGGAGCATCCCCTAGCGAAATTCTGGAGTGTGTCGAACGGCGACACTAGCTCGCGCACTTGAGCATCCATTCGGCCGGCAGCGCCACCGCGCGCAGGCCGCCGCCTTCCTCCGGGGGCCGGCGCGCCGCGAACACGCGCACCTCGGTGCACTCCATGAGCAGGTCGGCGCCGCGCAGCACGCGGTGCTGCTGCACGAAGCTGCGCGAGCGCCATTCGGCCACCGCCGTCTCGATCGCCAGGGCGTCGCCGTAGCTCGCGCTCTTCACGAAGCGCGCCCGCGTGTCGACCAGCGGCGTGCCGAGGATGCCGATCTGCCGCTCGAGCTCGTGCCACGGCGGCATGCCGCACTCGACGAAGAAGTGGCGCGAGGAGGCGTCGATCCAGCGGAAGAAGTTGGGAAACCACACGATGCCGGCCGGGTCGCAGTCGCCGAACTCGACGCGCAGGCGGTACACGGTGGTGCGCGACGCGTGCGGCGCGCCGCCGGCGGCCGCGCGCGTCATTCGCGCGGCTGCCGCGCGACCTTGCGCAGCAGCTCCAGCAGCATCACGCGCTCGCCTTCGCTCAGGTGGCCCAGCACCTCGCGCTCCATCGTGCGCGACACCGCGAGCGTGCGCTGCGCGAGCGCGGCGCCGGCGCGCGTGAGGTGGATGTTCTGCGCGCGCCGGTCGGTCTCGCTGCGCACGCGCTCCACCAGGCCGCGTTCGCTCATGCGGTCCAGCAGCAGCGTGATGTTGGGCGCGGTCACCGCGAGCGCCTGCGCGAGCTGCTTGCCGGTCACGCCGGGGTTGTGCGCGACCAGCGCGAGGATCGTGAACTCCACCGGCCTGAGGCCAAACGGCTCGCCGATGCGCGCATGGAACGCGCGCTTGAGCGCGATGTCGGCCTGCGCCGCCTGGTAGCCCGCGAGGTGGCGCAGGCAGGCGTCGTCGACGCCCTGCAGCGCGGCATCGAGCGTCATCGCGCGCCCTCCGCGACCGGCCGCGGCAGCAGCACGTCGCCGCCGCCGGCGTACAGCTGCTCCACCTGCGCCGCGCGGTGCGCCAGCACGGCGCGCTGGTTGAGCGAGCCCTTGTCGGTGAGCTCGCCGCGGTCGATGTGCGGCGGCTCGGCGAGCACCAGCGCGCGCGCCACGCGGCTGGCGCTGCCGCTGCCGGCGTGCCACTGGCGGTCCACCAGCCGCTGGAAGAAGTCGCGCACCGCAGCGTGCCCCAGCACCTCCGCGACGCCCGCGTCGCGCCCCAGGCGCGCGAGCGCGCGGCATTCGTCCAGGCGCGCGAACACCAGCACGCCGACGTCGTCGCGGTCGGCGCCGGCGATCGCCACGTCCAGCACGCACGGCGCGCCGTCCGCGACGATGCGCGCGCGCAGCGGGCCGACGCTCACGAAGGTGCCGGTGGACAGCTTGAAGTCCTCGGCGATGCGGCCGTCGAACGCGAGCCCGCGCTGCGGGTCGGCCGGGTCGACGAAGCGCACCGCGTCGCCCGTGCGGTAGAAGCCTTCGTCGTCGAAGGCTTCGGCCGTCTCCTGCGGCATGCGCCAGTAGCCGGGCATGACGTTCGGCCCGCGGAAGCGCACCTCGGTCTTGTCGCCGACGGGCACCAGCTTCGCCTCGACGCCCGGGCACGGCAGGCCGATCCAGCCGGCGCGCACGTCGGTGCCCAGTGCGAAGGTGCACGACGGCGCCGTCTCCGTCATGCCCAGGCCGGTGAGCATGCGCACCCGCTCGCCGACGGTGCGCTCGGCGTGCGCGTCGAGCCGGTCCCACACCGCCTGCGGGAGCCCCGCGCCCGCGAACATGAAGGCCTTGACGCGGCGAAACAGCGACACGCGCAGCGCCTCGTCGTGGTCCATCGCCGCGGCGATCTCCTCGAAGCCCTTGGGCACGTTGAAGTAGACCGTGGGCGAGATCTCGCGCAGGTTGGCGATCGTCTCGCCGATGCCCGCGGCGGTGGGCTTGCCGCCGTCGACGTAGAGCGTGCCGCCGTTGTAGAGCGCGATGCCCACGTTGTGGTTGCCGCCGAAGGTGTGGTTCCAGGGCAGCCAGTCGACCAGCACCGGCGGCTCGTCCTGCAGGAAGGCGAACGACTGCCGGATCATCTGCAGGTTGGCGCACAGCATGCGGTGCGTGTTGATCACGCCCTTCGGCTGGCGCGTGGAGCCGGAGGTGAAGAGGAATTTGGCGACGGTGTCGGGTCCCACGCGCGCGTGCGCCGCGGCGGCGCGCTCGCCGGGCGGCGTGTCGAGCAGCGCGGCGAAGCGCGTGGTCTCGCGGCCGTCGAGCCGGCCCTCGGCGAGCACCACTTCCGCGTCGGGCGGCGCGGCGGCGGCGATGGCGCGCGCGTAGGCCGGGCCCGACGCGAACACCAGGCCGGGCGTGAGCGTGCCGAGCACCGCCGCGAGCCGGGCATGGTCCTGCGAGAGCAGCGAGTACGCGGGCGACACCGGCGCGTACGGCACGCCGGCCCACATCGCGCCGAACGCCAGCGTGAGGTGTTCCAGGTCGTTGCCGGAGAGGATCGCGATCGGGCGCTCGGCCGAGAGCGGGCGGCGCGCGAGCGCTTCGCCCACGGCCTGGGCGCGGGCGAGCATCTGCGCGTAGGTGACGGTGCGCCAGCCGCGGTGCGCGTCGCCGCCGTCCGCGCCGGCGGCCTCGCGGCGCGCCACGAACACGCGGTCGGGCGCCTCGCGCGCCCAGTGCTCGAGGCGGTCGGTGAGCCGGTGCGCCCACGGCTGCAGCGGCTCGGTGGAGCGCATCACCACCGTGCCGTCCGGCCGCCGCTCCACGCTGCACCGCAGGCAGCCGCCCACGCGGATGTCTCGATAGCGGCTCAATGGGGACCCTCCGTGCTGCGCACCCCGGAATTCGCACCTGGGGCGGCCCGGCGCCCAATTGCTTAACGATGATAAGCATCGAGCGGGTGCGGCCCCCCCGGGATTACGCCAAGCAAGCCCCGCTCGCGAGCCGGGAATTGCTTTCGTACATTAAGCATCTCCCGCGGATGCACCGGAGGCCCGGATGAAGCCCGACGAGCTCGTCGCGATCGACACCCACACGCACCTCGAGGTGTCGTGCCGCAACCCGTTCGACAACTACGGGCAGGAGTACGACCGCGCCGCCGACAAGTACTTCCGCTCGTCGCGGCGCCCGACGATGGACGAGACGATCGCCTACTACCGCGAGAAGAAGATCGGCTTCGTCAACTTCACGGTCGACGCCGAGACGCAGCTCGGCCGCCGCCGCATCCCGAACGAGGAGATCGCCGAGGCGGCGCAGGCGCACCCGGACATCATGATCGCCTTCGGCAGCATCGACCCGCACAAGGGGAAGATGGGCGCGCGCGAGGCGCGCGGGCTGATCGAGCGGTACGGCGTGAAGGGCTTCAAGTTCCATCCCACGCTGCAAGGCTTCGAGCCGGCCGACCGCATGGCCTGGCCGATCTACGAGGTGATCGCCGGGCACGGCCTGCCGGCGGTGTTCCATAGCGGGCACTCGGGCATCGGCAGCGGCATGCGCTGCGGCGGCGGGCTGCGGCTGCAGAACTCGAACCCGATGCTGCTGGAGGACGTGGCCATGGCCTTCCCCGACATGCAGATCATCGTGGCGCATCCGTCGTGGCCGTGGCAGGACGAGGCGCTGTCGCTCGCCATGCACAAGCCGAACATCTGGATCGACCTGTCGGGCTGGAGCCCGAAGTACTTCCCGCCGCAGCTCGTGCAATACGCCAACACGCTGCTCAAGGACCGCATCCTGTTCGGCAGCGACTTCCCGCTCATCACGCCCGACCGGTGGCTGAAGGACTTCGAGGACGCGGGCTTCCGCGACGACGTGAAGCCGCTGATCCTGAAGCACAACGCCGCCCGCCTGCTCAAGCTCTGACCGTCGCGCCCGCACGACGGTCGCGCGGCAGCACTTCCCGGGAGCCGGCGCCCGGGGCGCAATGCCGCGCCCGGGCATGGCGGGCCGTTGATCTCGGACAATCCCCTGCGGATGGCCGGATGCGACCCTTCGCGCCGCTTTCGGAGCCGCAGTCCATGTCGTCCCACCTCGCCCTCCGCATCCTCCGTGAAGAGCACCAGGCGCTCTCGGCGATGCTGTCGTCCGTCCTGCTGCTGCTCGCACCCAACCGCCCCGCCGGCACGCCGCCCGATTTCGAGGCGCTGCGCGCCATCCTCTTCTACGTCGACGAGTTCCCCGAGCGGCGGCACCACCGCAAGGAGACGCAGCTCCTGTTCCCCAAGCTGCGCGCGCGCACGCCGCTCGCGCGCGACCTGCTGGACCGGCTCGACGACGAGCACGGCCGCGGCGAGCGCCGCATCCGCGACCTGCAGCACGCGCTGCTCGCGTTCGAGATGATGGGCGAGCCGCGCCGGGAGGTGTTCGAGCAGGCGGCGCGGCTGTACGTCGACTTCTACTTCGCCCACATGAACCTCGAGGAGAAGGAGATCTTCTCGCTGGCCGAACGCGTGCTGACCGACGACGACTGGTCCGAGCTCGACGAGGCGTTCGCCGCCGACCGGGACCCGCTGACCGGCCACCAGCCGGAAGCGGAGTACCGGGCGCTGTTCACGCGGATCGTGGCGCTGGTGCCGGCGCCGGTGGGACTGGGGTCCGGGGCCTGAACCCCTCCTTCCCCCTTGGGGGGTCGGTGTAAGGGCAGGATGCCAGGTCTCGGGCGGCCAGCGGGCCCGCCCCGGCCGTTCCCCACGGGCACGCCCGCTCAGTCCTCCGCGCCCCGCACCATCAGCACCGGCACCGGGCTTTCCCTGAGCACCAGCTCCGCATCGCTGCCGAGCGCCAGGCGCTTCAGCCCGCGGCGGCCGTGGGTACCCATCACGATGAGCTCGGCGAGGCTGCCGCGCGCCTCCTCGACGATCAGGTCGCACACCCGCAGGCCCGGGTCGCAGCGCACCACCCCGTCCACCGCCACCCCGCGCGCGCGGGCGCGCTCGATCGCGTCGGCCACCAGCCGGTCGCCGCTCGCGCGCCAGTCCTCCAGCAGCTGCTGGGGCGGCGCCAGCGCCGACATCTCGGCGAGCAGCAGCCGGGCGTCGACGACGTGCAGCAGGTGCAGCGACGACCCCAGCCGGCCGGCCAGCGCCAAAGCCTCGTCGAAGCCGCGTGTGGCCGTGGAACTTCCGTCGATCGGTACGAGAATGCGCGCATACATGGTGGAGGGTCCCGGCATGGAGAAGGAACTTGCGCAGGTCAGTGTCCCCGTCGTGGTGAACGGCGGGATTGCGCCGCGTCAACGGGGGCGGGTCACCCGCAACGGCGGCAAGGAACGCGACGCCAGCCCCTGGCTCGGCCGCGACACCCCGCCCTCGCACGCCTTCGAGGCCTGGCAGCGGCTGGAACGCGAATGGTCGGTGTGGACCGGCGCCATGCCCGGCGCGGCCGTCGCGCCGGCCACGGTGGCCGGGGCCTTCGTGGACTGGTGGATGCACCTCGCGGGCTCGCCCGCCAAGCAGATGGAGCTGCTCCAGTACGCGGCCGAGCAGTGGTCGCGCGCCTGGCACGCCGCCGCCACCGGCGAGACGGTGGTCGAGCCGCTGCCGCAGGACCGGCGCTTCGACGATCCCGCGTGGAAGCAGATGCCGTGGCACGCGCTGGCGCAGACCTTCCTGCTGCGCCAGCAGTGGTGGACGCGCGCCACCACCGCCGTGCCCGGCGTGGACCGCCACCACGAGCAGATGGTGAGCTTCGGCGCGCGCCAGTGGCTCGACATGGTCGCGCCCTCCAACTACTTCTCCACCAGCCCGGTGGTGCGGCGCCGCACGCTGGAGGAGCGCGGCATGAACCTCGCGCGCGGCCTCGCGCACATCCTGGAGGACGCGTGGCGCGAGGCGATGGACCTGCCGCCGGTGGGCGCCGAGACGTACGCGCCGGGGCGCAACGTGGCGGTGACGCCCGGGCGCGTGGTGCTGCGCAACCGGCTGATGGAGCTCATCCAGTACGAGCCCGCGACGCCCACGGTGCACGCCGAGCCGGTGCTCATCGTGCCGGCCTGGATCATGAAGTACTACGTGCTGGACCTGTCGCCGCAGAACTCGCTCATCCGGCACCTCGTGTCGCAGGGCTTCACCGTGTTCGCCATCTCGTGGAAGAACCCGGCGGAGGAGGACCGCGACCTCGGCATGGCCGACTACGACCACCTCGGCGTGCGCACCGCGCTGCAGGCGATCGGGCAGATCGTGCCCGGCGCGCGCGTGCACGCCACCGGCTACTGCCTGGGCGGCACGCTGCTGTCCCTCGTGGCCGCCGCGCTCGGGCGCGTGCACGACACGTCGCTGAAGAGCATGACGCTGTTCGCCGCGCAGACCGATTTCACCGACCCGGGCGAGCTGGCGCTGTTCATCGACGAGGGGCAGGTCGCCTTCCTGGAGAACGTGATGTGGCGCCGCGGCTACCTCGACAAGAGCCAGATGCGCAGCACCTTCCAGATGCTGCGCTCGAACGACATGATCTGGTCGTACCGCCTCACCAACCACCTGCTCGGCGAGCGCCGCCCGGTGAGCGACCTGATGGCATGGAACGCCGACGGCACGCGGCTGCCGTACCGCATGCACGTCGAGTACCTGCGCGGCCTGTTCCTGCACAACGCGCTCGCGCGCGGCGAGTGGCGGGTCGACGGCGCGCCGGTCAACCTGCACGACATCCACGTGCCCGTCTTCAGCGTCGGCGCGATGCAGGACCACGTCGCGCCGTGGCGCTCGGTGTTCAAGCTGCACGCGCTCACCTCGGCCGACCACACCTTCGTGCTGACGGCGGGCGGGCACAACGTGGGCATCGTGAACCCGCCGGGGCAGCCGAAGGCGCAGTACCGGCTGCGCCAGCGCCACCACGGCGAACGCCTGCTCACGCCCGACGAGTGGCTGGCCGCCACCGAGCCCGAGCCGGGATCGTGGTGGACCCCGTGGGTGGCGTGGCTGGCGCGGCACTCGGCCAAGCGCGTGGCGCCGCCCTCGATGGGCGCCCCGGCGGCCGGGCTGCCGCCGCTGGAGCCCGCGCCGGGCCTCTACGTGCACGGGCGCTGACACGCTCCTGTCACCGTCGGTTCACCGACCGTTGCGCAACGATGTGCAGTCGTTGCCCGGCGTTTTCGCGCGGCCGGTAGCCTGTCCCCCATGCGAGCCGAGCCCTCGAAACCCGCCCCGCCGGAACAGGAGACTGCCATGACGCCCCCATCGCACAGCGGCTTCGAGCTGCGCTTCCAGTCCCTGTTCAACGAAGGCCGCGCCCTCGCCTTCCCCTGCAACGCGGCCGGCCACGTGGACCTGGACGCGCTCAGCGAGCAGGCGCGGCACAACTACCTCTATGCGCGCGCCGTCATCGGCCGCGAATACGCCGTGCCGGCCGTGCGCCGCAGCACGGTCCACTGATCGGGCGCCCACGGCGGTCCGCGCCATGTCGCCGATCCATGCCGCGCTGCTGGAGCAGGCCCTCGCCGTGCAGCGCCGCGTGCTGCGCCCGGGCGAAAGCGTGTTCCGGGTGGGCGAAGCGTTCACCAGCCTGCACGTCATCCATTCCGGCTTCTTCAAGCTGCTGCATTTCGGCGACGGCCGGCGCCTGCAGCTGATCGGCCTGCTGTACAAGGGGGACTGGCTCGGCTTCGACGGCATCGCCCGCGGCGACTACGGCTGCGAGGCCGTCGCCATGGACACCGGCGAGGTCTGGTCGATGCGCTACGACGAGCTGCTCAAGGCCTGCCGCGCGCGCCCCGACCTGCTCGAGATGCTGCACAGCGAGATGAGCCGCGAGATGGCGCGCGACCGCGAGTCGATGCTGGCGCTCTGCACGCTGCCCACCGACGCGCGCGTCGCGCAGTTCCTGCGCCGCTGGGTCGACGCGCTCGCGCAGCGCGGGCTGCGCACCGACAGCATCACGCTGCGCCTCACGCGCGCCGAGATCGGCGACTACCTCGGCATGACCGTCGAGAGCGTGAGCCGCGCGCTCTCGCGGCTGGCGCGCGCCAACCTGATCGAGTTCGCGCAGAAGGGCCGGCGCGAGATCGGCATCCCCGACGCCGGCGCGCTGAGCGCGTTCGTGCAGGCCTCGGTGGCGCCGTCGGCAGCCACGCTGCAGTGACCTCGGCGGCCGCTCCCGCGGCGGGAAAGGCGTCGCCCGCGGGGGCTTGACCGCCCTCAACGCACCCTGCGGGCGCCTGCCTACAGTGGGCTCGAACCCCACCCCGCAGAGGAGCCCGCCATGCCTGCGAACACCACCCCGCTGGTTCCCGCCGATGTCGCCCCCGCCGGCCTGGCCGACAGCGTGCATCGCATGATCGACGAGACCGACCGCTTCCTGAAGAACGCGGCCGCCACCGGCGACGAGAAGTTCGACGCGGTGCGCAGCCGGCTCGCCGACCAGGTGCGCCAGCTGCGCCTGCAGCTCGACGCGCTGGAGGACACCGCCATGTACAAGACGCGCCAGGCGGCGCGCGCCACCGACCGCACGGTGCACGACCATCCGTACGGCGCGATGGGCGTCGCGGCCGCGGTCGGCCTGCTCGTCGGCTTCCTCGCCGCGCGCCGCTGAGGCGCGCCGCCCGCGTGCATCGCCTCGCGCGGCGCCCGGCGCCGCGCCTGCCTGGCACAGTCGCGCGCGCGGTTCATCGACTGCCGGGAGGAATCGCGCACGACGCGAAGTCCGTACAACCGCACTCCTCATCTTTGCGAGGAGTTCGCGATGTCGGGTCGAAACGGGGTTCTCACGATGCGGCTGGCGCCGGTGCTGGCTGCGATCCTGACGGCGTGCGGCGGGGGCGGCGATGACGGCGAGGGCGAGCCTGCCGACGCGTCGATCACCGGCACGGCCGCGGTCGGTGCGGCGCTCGCCAACGCGAACGTGTCGGTGATCGACGCGTCGCGCGCGAACGCGTGCACCGAGGCCGCGATCACCACTTCCGGGGTCGGCGGCTTCACCTGCACGCTCGCGAGCGGCCGCAGCGCGCCCTTCGTGGTGCGGGTGACCCACCCGAGCGGCGCGCACCCGCCGCTGGTCGGCGTGGCGACGAGCGCCCCGGCGGCCGGCGCGACGATGGTGGTCAACGCCACGCCGCTCACGACGGCCATCGTCGGCCAACTCGCGCCGGACGGCGACGCGCTGGCCGTCGCGGCCGACCCGTCGCGGCTCGACGCCGCGGCGCTCGCGGACGTGAAGGCCCGGGTGCTGCGGCAGATCGGCCCCGCGCTCGCGGCGCTCGGCGCGCCCGCGGACTACGACCCGTTCGCCACGCCGCTCGTGGCGGCCACCGCGCAGCAGGCGGGCAACACCGCCGACCGCGTGCTGGAGACGCTGCGCTTCAGCCGCGTCGACGGCGTGATGCAGGTGAGCACCGTCGACCGGCCCGAGGCCGCCGTGCCGCTCGCGGGCCCCGGGACGGCGGAGCCGGCGGTGCTGCCGGCGCCGTCGGCCGGCGTCGTCGCGCTGTCGCAGGCGCTGCGCCAGCTCGCGGCCGCGTTCGACGCGTGCTTCGCGCTGCCGCTCGCCACGCGCGTGACCGCCACCGACCGCACGATCGCGGCCGCGCGCGGCGGCCCCGCCGTCACGGCGGTCGCGCCGGCATGCGAGCGCATCCCGACCACGGACGCCTACCTGCACAACGGCTATTCCGGCGGGCAGCACTTCTTCGCGCTGCTCACCGACGCCGCGATGGACGGCGCCACCTTCAGCCCGCCGGAAGTGATGCGCTTCATCGACGACCCCGGCGCCGCCGACAACGACCGCGCGATCGTCAATTTGCGCTTCGTCGACGCCAACGGCGTGGCCGGCAACCTGGTGACGATCCTGCAGCGCTTCCCGGGCGACACGGTGCCGGGCGGCGCGAGCGACTGGTGGCTGCACGGCAACCAGCAGCCCGTGGAGTCGAGCGTGCGGCCGTACATCCGGCGCAACGAGCAGCTCGCGCCGGACGGCGGCTTGTCGGGGACGTTCGCCAACGCCTCGGCCAGCCGCTACGAGGCCGGCATCGACCTGTTCGTCAACAAGGACGGGCCCGGCAGCGAGGGGATGCGCGCCGCGCGGGTGAAGGGGCCCGGCCTGCCGCCGGCCGGCGTCGTGCTCACGCGTCCCGACCCGTCGATCTGCACCGAGCAGTCGTGGCTGAACCTGCGCCGCAAGGACGGGCGCGCCGACCCGGCCTCGGCCACCTTCGCCGCGGACACCGGCAACATCTTCCGCCTGCAGCGCACGGCGGGCCTCGCCGGCGCCGACGCGAGCAGCGTGCGGCCCAACCCGAACGCCGGCAACACGAACGCCGCGGCGTTCCCGAACTGGGCCCACCCGCTGGACTACGGCGCGCCGGTCGGCGCCCCGGCCTACATCGACTTCGCCTCGCTCAAGTCGAACGCCGAGTACACCTTCGAGGTCTTCTACGACGGCGAGACGGCGCCGCGCCACACGTTCACGAAGACGATGCTGCAGCCGGTGATCCCGGCCACGCGCGGCGGCGGCCTGCAGTGGATCGCGCTCACGCCCGGCACGCTCGCCTACCTCGACCCGGCCGGCGCGCTCGCCGCGCCGCAGGCCACGGTGAACCTCGCGTGGACGCCCAATCCGTTCGCCGAGACGATCCGCTCGGCGGCGTTCTACACGTTCGGCGCGGGCGAGACGGTGAACCAGGGGCTGATACGCGTCGCGCGCGGCGCCACCGGCGCGGTCGGCAACGCGCCCGGCGGCAGCGGCTGCGAGGGCGGGGCGGCGTTCGCGAGGCTCACGGGCGACGCGACGAGCGGCCGCGCCATCCAGCTGCGCTACCGCATGCTGGACGGCAGCTACAAGGACTCGATGACGCGCTTCAACTGAGCCGACGCAGCGACCGCAACTGCGAAGCTGTGCCGCGGAGTCGGCTAACTCAGAGCCGAGCTCACCGTTCGCAGGCGAATCGTTCACAGGCTCTGAGCCGCGGCGCGCCGCTCCTCTCGCATCGTGCGGCGCGGTCGGCCGCTCCGCGGCATACCCGCCGTTGCGCAGGTCTGCGGGCCCGCGGCCTGCGCGCGGTGCGCGTGCGGCGCCTCAGTCGGCGTCGTGCCGCAGCACGCGCACCGCCTCGGCCAGCGCCTCGCTCAGGTCGATCGCGTTGGTCGGGTGCGTGAGCGTGTTGCAGGTGACCAGGCGCGCCGCGCCCGCGCGTTGCAGGAGAGCCTCCGCGCCGTCCGCGAAGATGCCGTGCACGGCCACGCACACCGGCGCGGCCGTGCCCGCGTCGCGCAGCGCGCGTGCCGCGCCCGCCATGGTGCGGCCGGTCGAAACGATGTCGTCGACGATCACCGGCGTGCGGTCGCGCAGCGGGCGCGCGTCGAGCCCCTCGAACTCGACCTCGCGGTCGCCGTGGCGGCTCTTTCTCAGCACGCTGTGGCTGCAGCGCAGGAACGCCGCCACCTCGCGCACCCACTGCCCGCTCTCGGCGTCGGGGCCCACGACGTGCGGGCGCGGGACATGGCCCTGGATCCACAGCGCGACGGCCGCCGCGCTCGGCACGACGGCGGTGCGGATCTCGTACAGCGCGTCCAGCGTGGCGACGCGATGCAGGTGCGGATCCACGGTGACGAGCCAGTCGAAATGGCCGGAGAGCCATTTCGCCAGCGTGCGCGCGCTCACCGCCTCGCCCGGCTGGAAGCGCGCGTCCTGGCGCATGTAGGGCAGGTACGGCGCGACCAGGCCGACGCGGCGCGCGCCCAGGTCGCGCAGCGCGTCGGCGAGGAACAGCAGGCCCGGCAGCTGGGGGTCGGGGTCGCGCAGCTGCGCGACGACGATGGCGTCGCGGCCGGCCACGCCGTCCATCACGCGCAGGTAGCGCTCGCCGTCGGGAAAGCGGCGGCTGTCGAGCCGGCAGCGGATGGCGTGCAGCTTGGCGGCGAGGCGGTCGGCGCAGGCGTCGGCGCCCGGCCACCCGATGAGGCAGGCAGTCATGCAGGCAGTGTGCGGCGACGCTGCCCGGGGCCATTGACCCGCCTCAACCGGCGCCCTCGGCCGCGGGCGACGCGTGCAGGCACGTCTGCCCCACGCGCCGCGCCGGCGGGCAGCGCACGGTGTGCCGCGCCGGCGGGCAGCGCACGGTGTGCCGCGCTGGCACATCGCGCGTGCCACGCGGGCACGCGGCGCGGGCTTCGCCGAGGGCAAACCCGCGCATCGCCCCCCTGCACGGCGCCGATTACCGCGCGGCACGCGACTTGCGCTACAAAGCGCTTCGAACGTGACGCCACGGAGGGGTTCCGCTGCGCACGTGAGGCCGACCAGGAGACAAACGCATGCGCCCTCGCCTACTGCCCCTTGTTCTCGCGCTGAGCTGCTGTTCGCTCGGCGCCCATGCCGTCGTGACCGACGCGATGCTCGAAAGCGGAGCCGGCAACGGCGCCGAGGTGCTCTCGTGGGGTGTGGGCACCGACGGCCAGCGCCACTCGCCGCTCAAGCAGCTCACCGCCGCCAACGTGTCGCAGCTGCGCCCCGTGTGGGCCTTCTCCTTCGGCGGCGAGAAGCAGCGCGGCCAGGAGGCGCAGCCCGTCATCCACAACGGCAAGATGTTCGTGACCGCGTCGTACTCGCGCCTGTTCGCGCTCGACGCGGCCACCGGCAAGAAGCTGTGGAAGTACGAGCACCGCCTGCCCGAGGGCATCATGCCCTGCTGCGACGTGGTGAACCGCGGCGCCGCGCTCTACGACAAGCTGGTGATCTTCGGCACGCTCGACGCGCAGCTCGTGGCGCTCGACCAGGAGACCGGCGACGTCGTGTGGAAGGAGAAGATCGACGACTACCAGGCGGGCTACTCGAGCACCGCCGCGCCCATCATCGCGGGCGGGCTGCTGCTGACCGGCGTGTCGGGCGGCGAGTTCGGCGTCGTCGGCCGCGTGGAGGCGCGCGACCCGAAGACGGGCAACCTCGTGTGGACGCGGCCCACGGTCGAAGGCCACATGGGCTACACGTACGACGCCAAGGGCAACAAGACCGAGAACGGCGTGTCGGGCAATGCCGGCCAGTCGTGGCCCGGCGACCTGTGGAAGACCGGCGGCGCGGCCACGTGGCTCGGCGGCACGTACGACCCCAAGACCGGCCTCGCCTACTTCGGCACGGGCAACCCGGCACCCTGGAACAGCCACCTGCGCAAGGGCGACAACCTCTACTCGTGCTCCACCGTCGCGATCGACGTGAAGACCGGCAAGATCGTCTGGCACTACCAGAACACGCCGAACGACGGCTGGGATTTCGACGGCGTCAACGAGTTCGTCACCTTCGACATGGACGGGCGCCGCGCCGGCGGCAAGGCCGACCGCAACGGCTTCTTCTACGTCAACGACGCGAAGACCGGGCAGCTGCTCAATGCCTTCCCGTTCGTCAACAAGGTCACCTGGGCCACGAGCATCGACCTGAAGACCGGACGGCCGAACTACGTGGCCGACAACCGCCCCGGCGACCCGACGCTGGTCGACGCGAAGAAGGGCAAGTCGGTGGTCTCGGCGCCCTCGTTCCTCGGCGGCAAGAACCAGATGCCGATGGCCTACAGCCCGCTCACCAAGCTGTTCTACGTGCCGGCCAACGAGTGGTCGATGGAGATCTGGAACGAGCCCATCACGTACAAGAAGGGCGCGGCCTACCTCGGCGCGGGCTTCACCATCAAGACGCTGCAGGACGACTACATCGGCGCGCTGCGCGCGATCGACCCGAAGACCGGGAAGATCGTCTGGGAGGTCAAGAACAGCGCGCCGCTGTGGGGCGGCGTGCTCACCACCGCCGGCAACCTGGTGTTCTGGGGCACGCCCGAGGGCTACCTGAAGGCCGCCGACGCGCGCACCGGCAAGGTGGTGTGGGAGTTCCAGACCGGCTCGGGCGTGGTGGCGCCTCCGGTCACCTGGCAGCAGAACGGCGAGCAGTACGTGAGCGTCGTGTCGGGCTGGGGCGGCGCGGTGCCGCTGTGGGGCGGCGAGGTCGCGAAGAAGGTGAACTACCTCGAGCAGGGCGGCATGGTGTGGGTGTTCAAGCTGCCGTCGACGGCGAAGGTGGCGGCGAAGTGAGGTGAGGTCGGGCCGGGAGGCCCGACCGCTCGCGCCGAGCGCAAACGGGGGGCACGCGTGCCCCCCGTTTGCGCTTGCGAGCCTTCCGGCGAAGGGCCGCGGGCGAACGTGAGATGTGCGGGGGCCCTGGACGCCGCGCTACACCACGCTGTCCAGCAGCAGTTCCGCCGCATCGAGGAACGCCGCGCGCGCATCCTCGCGCGCCTGCGCCAGCCCCGGCGCGTACAGCAGCCGCTCGCCGCTCGCGTCGTCCTCCACCACCAGACCGATGTGGTCCCCGGCGCCCGGGTCGTGCCGGTGCGGCGAATACGCCGAGGCCGGGCCGTCGATGGCCAGCGCCAGGAAGCGCAGCCCGGGGGCGCCCTCCACCGTGAACCCCGCGCTCAGGCAATCCCCCGCCACCGGCAGCACGTGCCAGTGCACGCCGCAGTAGTGCTGCAGCAGCGGCAGCAGCGGCAGGCCGCTGGTCAGGTCCTCGAACACGCACGGCGTGCAGTGCAGCTCGATGGGCGGCCCGTCGCGCAGGCTGAGCAGCCCGCTCACGTCGTCCATGTGCGCATCGAGCAGCACCACGCCCGCGATCGACGCGCCCGCGTCGCGCCGGCGGCGCAGCGAAGGCTCGTCGCGCAATTGCGCGCCGAGCGAACGGCCCGCATTGAGCAGCACCCAGCGCTCGCCGTCCGCGGACACCGCCAGTGCGCCGTGCGTGCAGATCGCCGGGCGCCCGCCGGCCGCGACGTCGCACGACGCGACGCCCGCCGGCGTTCCGATCACGAGGATGTTCATTCGTCTTGCCGGAAAGGGGAACAGTCGTCCGCTTCCCCGCAAGACACGTGCCGCCTCTCGAGGAAACGCCGGGCCGCCCCGGGTTTGCTCGACCCCCACGGGGGGCGGGCCGGGCGCAGCCGGGCCCTGGGGGCCCTCATGGCGCAGCCGCTCACGCGCCCTGGCGCCATCGCAGCTTGCGGTAGATCGTGTTGCGGCTGATGCCCAGCCGCTTCGACGCCACGGAGATGTTGCCGCCCGCGTCGTCCAGCGCGCGGCGGATGGTCTCGAGCTCCAGCTCTTCCAGCGTCCTCGGCGCCTCGGCGGGCGCAGCGGGCGCGGCGAGCGCTTCGGCCGCGGCCGGCCCGCCGTTCGCAAGGCCCGACGGCGCCGCAGCCGCCGTCGCCGCGGCGACGGGCGGCGCGGCCGCGCCGGCCGAAGCGGCCATCGCGGCGCGGTGGTTCGCGTCCTCGATGAAGTCGTCCGACAGGTGCGCGCAGGTGATGACCGGCTCGCCGCCCGCCATCACGGCCGCGGTGCGCAGCACGCTCGTGAGCTGGCGGATGTTGCCCGGCCAGTGGTAATGGCGCAGCAGGTGCAGCACCTCGTCCGACAGCGCCGGCGCGCGGCCCTGGCATTCGGCGCGCAGGATCTTGTACACGATCGTTTCGAGGTCCTGCCGCTCGCGCAGCCCCGGCAGGCGCACCACCAAGCCGTTGAGGCGGTAGTACAGGTCCTCGCGGAAGGCGCCGCGCTCGATCATCTCGCGCAGCGGCCGGTGCGTGGCCGCGATCACCGCGATGTCGAGCGCCATCGGCTTGGCGCTGCCGAGCGGCGAGACCTGCCGCTCCTGCAGCACGCGCAGCAGCCGCGCCTGCAGCGCGAGCGGCATGTCGCCGATCTCGTCGAGGAACAGCGTGCCCCCGTTGGCCTGCAGGATCTTGCCCACCGAGCCCTTGCGCCGCGCGCCGGTGAAGGCGCCTTCCTCGTAGCCGAACAGCTCGCTCTCGATCAGCGTCTCGGGGATCGACGCGCAGTTGACCGCCACGAACGACTGGCGCGCGCGGTTCGAATCGTGGTGGATCGCGCGCGCGAGCAGCTCCTTGCCCGTGCCCGTCTCGCCGAGCACCAGCACGGAGATGTCGCGGTTGAGCACGCGGCGCACCTTGCCGATCACCGTTTCCATCGTCGGGTCGCCGGTCTGCAGGTAGCGCAGCCCCGACAGCGGGCTCGAGGACGCCTGCGCGCGCGGCACCGGCGCGGGCGGCGCCACCGCCGCATCGCCGCGGCCCGTCGCCGCCACCGGCAGCTCGCCCGGCTCGTCCGGCTCGTCGCCGCGCCCCGCGCTGCCCAGCGCATGCCACGCCGGCCAGTTGAAGCGCGCCTGCACGTGCACCACGCGGCCGTCGGGCAGCGTCATCGGCATCGTGGTGGCCATCGTCGAGCGGAAGTGGTCGATGATGGCCGCGAGCGGCGTGCCGAGCAGGCTGGTGACGCTGTTCATGCGCAGCGCCGCGCCGCTCATGCCGAGCTGGTCCAGCGCGCTGCGGTTGGCACCGAGGAAGCGGCCGTCGCGGCCCACCGCGAGGATGCCCTCCATGAGCGTGCCGACGAACTCCGGGCGGCCGTGGAAATGCAGGCGCAGCGCATGGCGGAAGTCGTCGTTCAGCCACTGGTTCTCGATCATGCGCGCCGACATCTTCACCAGCCCCATCGTGTGCTGGTGGTAGGACCGGTGGTCGCCCGACACGTCGAGCACGCCCAGCATGTTGCCGCGCGGATCGAAGATGGGCGCGGCCGAACAGGTGAGGAAGCCGTTCGCGCGCATGAAGTGCTCGTCCGCGTGAACGAGCGTGGGCCGCTCGTTGATCAGCGCGGTGCCGATGGCGTTGGTGCCCTTGGACTGCTCCGCCCAGTTGGCCCCCGGCGCGAGCGCCACCTTGGAGGCGCGCAGCAGGAAGTCGTCGTGCCCCACCGAGTGCAGCACGGTGCCCTGCGCGTCGGTCAGCACCACCATGCTCTGCGAGGCGAGGATCTGCTCCAGCAGCAGTTCCATCACCGGCGCCGCCTGCTCGTGCAGCCGCAGGTTGCGCTCGCGCGCCACCGCCAGGTCCGCGCGCAGCACGGAGCCGTGGTCGGGCTGGCCGATGCGGATGAGGCCGAGCGCGGTACAGCGCTCGTGGGAGCGCACGATGGACTCGACGTGCGCGGGATCGGGCACGGCGAGCGCGCCGGGGGCCTTGGGGTCGTGTTCGCGGGGGTGGGGTGTCGCCATGGCCGAGATCCTATGCGCGAGCCTGGAGCAGGCGCAGCGCAGTTTCCCGGGGGAAACGACCCGCGAACTGACATCCGTCAAGGTCGAACTGTGTCAACGTGGAGCAGTCGCGGCACGCCGGCCCCGGGGATCCCCGCAGCGCGGCGGCCCGCGAGGCCGTCTTTGCGATATGGCATATCGCTTGCGGTACTGCCCGCCATCCGCAACCATTTCGACATACCGGAGACCGCCCATGAGCAGACACGCCACCTCCCTGCGCCGCGCGCGCCCCGTCCTGGCCGCCGCCTGCTGGCTGCTCGCCAGCCTGGCCTTCGCGCCCGCGGCGTTCGGCCACGGCGACGTGACGCCGCAGGCGGTCGACACCAAGGAGCTGCCGCCGCTGGGCGAGGCCTGGCGCGAGCAGAATCCCTATCGCGCCAACGACGTCGCGGTGCGCATCGGCAGCTCGGCGTTCAACCAGAACTGCGCGCGCTGCCACGGGCTGGAAGCGATCTCGGGCGGCATCGCGCCCGACCTGCGCCGCCTGGACAACGAATGCGCCACGCTGAAGGACGAGCGCAAGAAGGCCGCCTGCGTGGCCGAGGTCGACACCTTCTTCCTCACGACCGTGCGGCGCGGGCGCACGCGCAACGGCGCGGTCTACATGCCGCCGTTCGAGGGCACGCTCAACCAGGAGGCGGTGTGGGCGATCAAGAGCTACCTCGAGACGCGGCGGGAGAAGCCGCTGTGACGGGCGAGGCGTTCGTGAAGCGGCGCGACGTGCTCGCCCTGCTGGGGGCTGCGTGCCTCGCGCCCGCGACCGCCGCCCCGGAAGTCGGCGCACTGGAGCGCATCCGCCAGCGCGGCAGCCTGGTCGTGGGGCTGTACCACGACATGCCGCCGTTCCACGTCGACGGCCAGGGCATCGACGTCGAGGTGGCGCGCGCGCTCGCGGCGCAGCTCGGCGTCGGCCTGTCGATGCTGCCGTTCCATGCCGACGAGAACATGGCCGACGATCTGCGCAACGTCGTGTGGCGCGGCCATTACCTCGGCTGGGGCCCGGCCGACGTGCTGATGCACGTGCCGACGGACCGCGCGCTGCAGGACGCGAACCCGCGCGTGCAGGTGGTGGCGCCGTACTACCGCGAGCGGCTGGCCATCGCGTGGGACCGCCGCGCGCTGCCGGCGCTCGACTCGCTCGCCGCGTTGCGCGGGCGCGACGTGGCGGTGGCCGGCCAGTCGCTGGCCGGCTGGCTGCTCCTCGGCGCCGACGGCGGCGCGCTGCGCGACACGCTGCAGACACGCTGGCCCGACGGCGTGGCCGCGGCGAAGGCGCTGCAGGACGGCAAGGTGGTCGCGGCCGCCGGGCATGCCTCGGAGCTCGAATCGGTGCTCGCGCGCGACCACCGCTACGCGATCGAGCCGCTGCCCGCGCCGCGCGCCCCGCGCGACGGGTGGCTCGTCGGCTGCGCGGTGAAGAAGGAGGCGAAGGACCTGGCGCAGGCGCTGCAGCAGGCGATGGAGTCGATCGCGAGCGCATCGAGCCTGCGCACGGCGTTCGAGACCCGGGGGGTGCGCTGGCGGGTGTGAATCCGCGGCCGGCGCCGGAGCACCGCCGAAGGGCGGGGGCCCCCGCCGCGATGCGGGCGCGCGCCCCCGGGCGCCCCGTTCCGACCGGCCCCGCCGGGTCGAGGCGCGCCAGCGCCATGCTTCCCGTGGTGGCTTCGCGCCACCGGTTTGCGGCACGACCGCCACGGTCCTAGGCTTCGCCCTCGCCACGAAAGGACCGACGATGAAGCTTTACCTCGCCCCCGGCGCCTGCAGCCTCGCCGACCACATCGCCTTGCACGAGGCCGGCATCGAGTTCGAACGCGTCACCGTGGACCTGCGCACCAAGCGCACGCAGGACGGGCGCGACTACGCCGAGGTCAATCCCAAGGGCTACGTGCCCGCGCTGGTGCTGGACGACGGGCAGACGCTCACCGAGAACGTCGCCATCCTCGACTGGATCGCGCACCGCGCCCCCAGGCTGAAGCCGACCGGCGAGCTCGGCCACACGCGCATGCTGGAGATGCTGGCATTCATCTCCACCGAGATCCACAAGCAGTTCGGCCGCGTGTTCTTCCCCACCGCCGACGCCGAGCGCGACGCGGCGTTCGAGAAGCTCGACGGCCGGTTCAAGTATCTGGCCGGCCGGCTCGAGGGCGACTACCTGTTCGGCAGCGAGTTCACCGTGCCCGATGCCTACCTCTACGTCATGCTCAAGTGGGCGCGCATGAAGGGGCGCACGCTGCCCGATCCGCTGCCGGCCTACATGGCGCGCGTGGAGGCGCGGCCCGCGGTGCAGTTGTCGTTGCAGCACGAAGGGCTCGACAAGAAAGCCTAGCGCTTGGGCGCTCTCGCCCGATGTGAGCGCCATCGTCCGGTTCCGTTGACGCCACGCAACCGGTCGGGGATTCGCTCGGCGGTAGCCTAGGACGTCGCGATTTACGACGTCCTCATGCGCTCCGCGGCTTCCCCGGCGAACGAGCCCGATGCCGGATTCACGCTCGATCCGGTCCTGCTCGCCGAGCGGCGCGCCGCGTCCGCACGCCGCGTGCACACGGTGCAGATCCCGCGCATCCGCGCGGTCGGCTTCGCCATCCTCAGCCTCATCATGCTGCTGCACGACTGGCGCTTCGGCCGCGCGCTGGAGGACCCGTCGCTGCGACTGGTGGTCGCCGCCAACCTGGGCTACGCGGCGCTGAGCTGGTGGGCGCTGAAGGTGGGCTACGGGCGCACCGGCCGCGTCGACCTCAGCCTCGTGATGCTGCACGTCGACATCCTGCTCTGGCTGGCCAACCTGCACCACGTCGAGAGCACCAACCTGTTCTTCGCCCTCCTGCTGCTGGTGCGCGTGACCGACCAGGTGGGCTTCGGGTTCCGGCGCGCGCTCTACTTCGACCACGTGGTCGCCGTCGCGTACGTCGGCTACGCGTGGTGGATCGCGATGGCGGATCCCGCCGACGAGCGGCTGCTGGACCGGCTCATGCTCGCCGGCATCATGTACATGCTCGGCGTGTACCTGGCGTTCACCGGCGCGGTGACGGAGCGGCTGCGCGACCGCATGCGCCAGGCGATGCGCACGGCGCGCGAGCTGGTGGACCGGCTCGAAGCCAAGACGCAGGCGCTGCAGTCCCAGGCCGCCGAGCTCGAGGCCGCCCGCCGCCAGGCCGAGCAGGCGAGCGTGGCGAAGTCGCAGTTCCTCGCCATGATCAGCCACGAGCTGCGCACGCCGATGAACGGCATCCTCGGCACGACCGAGCTGCTGCTCGGCGCGCCGCTCGACGACACGCAGCGCCGCTACGCGCGCACGGCGCATCGCTCGGCGACGCACCTGCTGGGCCTGATGGACGACCTGCTCGACCTCGCGAGCATCGAGGCCGGCAAGCTCGCGCTGAACCCGCGCGTCGTCGACGTGTCCGAGATCGCCCGCGACGCGGTGGAGCTGGTCTCGGCGACCGCGCGCGACAAGGCCGTGCGGCTGCAGTGCTCGCTGCCGCTCGACATGCCGCCGCGGCTGGAGTGCGACCCGGTGCGGCTGCGCCAGCTGCTCGTGAACCTGCTCCACAACGCGGTGAGGTTCACCGAGCACGGCCACGTCGAGCTGGAGGTCGCCATCGTCGAGCGCCTGCCGGGGGCGCTGCGCCTGCGCTTCGTGGTGAGCGACACCGGCATCGGCATCCCGGAGGACGAGCTCGACTCGGTGTTCGACGCGTTCACGCAGGCCGACGCGTCGCGCGACCGCCGGCTCGGCGGCACCGGCCTGGGGCTCGCCATCGTGCGCGAGCTCGCGCAGGTGCTGGGCGCGCAGATCGACGTCCAGAGCCGGCTCGGCGAAGGCTCGGTGTTCGGCTTCGAGCTCACGCTGCCGGTCGCCGCCGCCCCGGCGGAGGCGCCGCCGCCCGGTGCGCAGGAGAAGCTGTCGGCGCACGTGCTGCTCGCCGAGGACGACGCGGTGAACCAGATGGTGGTGGAGGCGTTGCTGAAGCAGCTCGGCTGCACGGTCGACGTGGTGGCCGACGGCGCGAGCGCGCGCGCCGCGGTGGCGCACACGCGCTACGACGTCGTGTTCATGGATTGCCGCATGCCGGGCATGGACGGCGTGGAAGCCACGCGCTTCATCCGCGGCGACGAGGAGGGCCACCGCGCGCGCACGCCGATCGTCGCGCTCACCGCGGACGCCTTGCCGAGCGAACGCGACCGCTGCCTGACGGCGGGCATGGACGACTTCGTGACCAAGCCCGTCGACCTGGCGACGCTCGCCGCCGCGGTGCGGCGGTGGACGGGGATGCCGGTGCGGCCCACGCGGGCCTGGTGAAGCGTGTTCCGCGGTCGCGCCTGGCGCGCGGGCGCCCTCGCGTCGTTGCCATGAATCAACACGACCCCCCTTCCCCGGGATAGATTGGGTCATCCGTCAATCGCATGGAGCCCTCCATGGCCGAAGCCCTCCCGATCGCCGCGCAACCGCGCGACGCGGCCCGCGCCGCGCCGGCGGACGTGTTCGCCGTCATGCCGTTCGTGGACGTCTGCGCCCAGGCGCAGCGCATCCAGTGGGAACTGTTCGCCGCCTGGCAGCGTGCCGTGCTGGCGATGCAGAAGGAGCTGTTCGACGAATGGGTGTGCCGATGGGCGGGCGGCGTTCCGATCGACGCCTAGCGCCGGCCGCAGCCCGCCCGCCGCGCCGGGGCAGGACCGCTGCCCGGCGCGCCCGCGAGCGAGCCGCAGCGCCGCGGCGGCGAGGCGACCGCGGCGTGGACGGCGAGCGGCCTGCGCCCGCGACACCCCTTGCAAGGTGGCAGACATGGTTCCGGTATTCCGCGCGCGCGGATTGGGCAAGACGTACCGCACGGGCGAGGTCGAGGTGCACGCGCTGCGCGACGTGGACCTGGAGATCGCGCGCGGCGAGTTCGTGGTGCTGCTCGGTCCGTCCGGCAGCGGCAAGTCGACGCTGCTGAACATCCTGGGCGGCCTCGACGTGCCCACCGCCGGGCAGGTGCTGTTCGGCGAGCAGGACCTGAGCGCCGCCACCGAGGCCGAGCTGACCGCCTATCGCCGGCGCCACGTCGGCTTCGTCTTCCAGTTCTACAACCTCATCCCGAGCCTCACGGTGCGCGAGAACGTCGCGCTGGTGACCGACATCGTGGCCGATCCGATGCCGGTGGACGAGGCGATCGACCGCGTCGGCCTCACGCCGCGGCGCGACCACTTCCCCGCGCAGCTCTCCGGCGGCGAGCAGCAGCGCGTGGCGATCGCGCGCGCCATCGTCAAGCGGCCCGAGGTGCTGCTGTGCGACGAGCCCACCGGCGCGCTCGACTACCAGACCGGCAAGCTGGTGCTCGAGACGATCGCGCGCATCAACGTCGAGATCGGCACCACCGCCGTGGTGATCACGCACAACGCCGCCATCGCCGCGATGGCCGACCGCGTGGTGCACCTCGGCGACGGCCGCGTGCAGCGCATCGAGCGCAACGCGCGCAAGCTGCGGCCCGCGGAGCTCTCCTGGTGAGCCGCCCATGAGAGCCCTCGACCGCAAGCTGCTGCGCGACCTGCGCCTGATGCGGAGCCAGGCGCTCACCATCGCGCTGGTCGTCGCGAGCGCCGTCGGCGGCTTCCTCACCAGCCTGTCGGCGGTGGACTCGCTCGCGCTCGCGCGCGACCGCTTCTACGCCACCGGGCGCTTCGCCGACGTGTTCGCGAGCGTCAAGCGCGCGCCGAACGCGGTCGTCGACACGCTGCGCGAGCTGGAGGGCGTGGCCGACGTGCAGGCCACGATCGAGCAGATCGTGCGCGTCGAGATCCCCGGCCTGCCGGACCCGATCATCGGCCAGCTCATCGGCCTGGACCGGCGCCATCCGCAGCGCATGAACCGCGTGAGCGTGAGCAGCGGACGGCCGCTCGACGGCGCGCCGGGCGAGCGCGCCGACGGCGCGCTCGAGGCGCTGGTGTCGGAGGCGTTCGCCCAGGCGCACGGGCTGCGCCCGGGCGCGCGGCTCGAGGCGCTGATCAACGGCAAGCGGCGCGCACTGGTGGTAACGGGCACCGCGCTCTCGCCGGAGTTCATCTTCGCCGGCCTGTGGGGCATGCCGGACACGCGCGGCTTCGGCGTGTTCTGGCTCGACCAGGAGGCGCTCGCCGCGGCGTGCGACATGCGCGGCGCCTTCAACCGCGTGGCGGTCAAGCTGGCCCCGGGCGCATCGGAACCCGCGGCGATCGACGCGCTCGCGCGCCGGCTCGCGCCGTACGGCAGCCGGGAGGCGCACGGTCGCGCCGAGCAGGCGTCGCACGCGATGCTGGACAACGAGATCCAGTCGCAGCGCGTGATGGGCACCGTGCTGCCCGCCATCTTCCTCGGCGTGGCGGCATTCCTGCTCAACGTGGTGGTGTCGCGCCTGGTGAACACGCAGCGCGAGCAGATCGCGGCGCTGAAGGCGCTCGGCTACCCCGACCGCTCGATCGCGGCGCACTACCTGAAGCTCGTGCTGCTGATCGTCGCGCTCGGGCTGGCGCTGGGCGTCGCGGCGGGCGACCGGCTCGGCACCCTGTTCACCGGCCTGTTCGCCGAGTTCTACCACTTCCCCGAATTCGAGCACCGCATCGCGCCGTGGCTGCTCGCCAGCAGCGCCGGCCTGAGCGTCGTCATGGCCGTGCTCGGCACGCTCGGCGCCATCCTCGCCACCGTGCGGCTGCCGCCGGCCGAGGCGATGCGCCCGCCCGCGCCCGGACGCTACCGCCGCACGCTGCTCGAGACGCTGGGCATCCAGCGCATGGGGCCGGCGCTGCGCATGATCGTGCGCAACATGGAGCGGCGGCCGCTGCGCACCGGCCTGTCGATGGCGGGCGTGGCGGCGGCGGTCGCGATCGTCGTCATGGGCCTGTTCTTCCGCGACGCCATCGACGTCATCGTCGACACGCAGTTCACGCTCGGCCTGCGCGGCGACGTCACGGTGTGGTCCGCCGAGCCGATCGACGACGGCGCGCGCCGCGCGCTCGCGCGCCTGCCCGGCGTGACGCGCGTCGAGGCAACGCGCTTCGTGCCGGTGCACTTCGTGCACGGCCACCGCCGCGAGCGCGGCCTCATCCGCGGCTACGCGGGCCGCGCCGAGCTCTACCGCGTGATCGACGCGGCGCAGCGCGAGCTGCTGCTGGAAGGCCGCGGCCTCGTGCTGACGGACCGCCTGGCCGACAAGCTCGGGCTGGCGGTGGGCGACACGGTGCGCGTCGAGGTCGACGAGGGCCGCGGGCGCACGCTCGAGCTCGCGGTGGGCGCGACGGTGCGCGAGATGATGGGACTCAACGGCTACATGGAGCGCGAGGCGCTGAACCGCGCGCTCGGCGATGGCGACCTCTCCGGCGGCTTCGTGCTCGCCGTGGAGCGCGGGCGCGAGGCCGAGGTGCTCGAGGCCAGCAAGGCGATGCCGCGCGTGGCCGGCGCCTGGAGCAAGGCCACGATGCTGCGCAACATGGAGGAGATCAGCGCGCGCAACGTGCGCATCATGAGCACCGTGCTCACCACCTTCGCGTGCATCATCGCCGTGGGCGTGGTCTACAACAACGCGCGCATCGCGCTCGCCGAGCGCGCGTGGGAGCTGGCGAGCCTGCGCGTGCTCGGCTTCTCGCGCGCGGAGGTCTCCGCGCTGCTGCTGGGCGAGATGGCGATCCTCATCGGCGTCGCGCTGCCGCTCGGCATGGCGCTCGGCTGGGGGCTGGTGCACCTCATCGCGGAGCTGCTGAAGTCCGACCAGTTCCTGTTTCCGGTGGTGATCCGCCCGCGCACCTACGCGTTCGCGGCGCTCGCCATCGTCGCGGCCGGCGCGGCGAGCGCGCTGGCGGTGCGCCGCCGCATCGACCGGCTCGACATGGTGGCGGCCCTGAAGACGAGAGACTGAGCCGAGGGAGCGAAGCACCTATGAAATTGTGCAGCGTCGTCGGCTCGCTCAGAGCCGAGCGGACCGTCCACCAGCGAATCGTTCAAAGGCTCTGAGATGAAGACCCCCACGCTCCCTTCGTTCGCTGCCCCCCGAGGGGGCGCCAATGCCCTTCGGGCGGCCGGGCGGGCACCGACATGAAACGATCGACATGGGCCGGCATGGGCCTCGGGACGGTGGCGCTCGCCGCGCTGCTCGCGTGGGCGTTCGCGCCGCGCCCGGTGGAGGTGGAGGTCGCGGCCGTCACGCAGGGGGCGTTCGAGACCGGCATCGAGGAGGACGGCAAGACGCGGCTGCGCGAGCGCTACGTGGTCTCGGCGCCGCTCGCCGGCCAGCTCTCGCGCATCGCGCTGCGCGAGGGCGACGCGGTGGCGGCGGGCGACGTCGTCGCCACCCTCGCGCCGGTGCTGTCGCCGCTGCTCGATGAGCGCACGCTGCGCGAGCAGCGCGTGCGCGTCGAGATCGCCGACGCGCAGGTGCAGCGGGTGGGCGCGCGGGTGGCGCGCGCGCGCGTGGCGGTGCAGCAGGCGGACAACGAGGTCCGGCGCAGCGAGCAGCTCGCGCGGCAGGGCTTCGTGGCGGCCACCAAGCTCGAGACCGACCGCCTGGCGGCGCTCGCCGCGCGCAAGGAGCTCGATGCCGCGCTGCAGGAAGGCCACGTCGCGGGGCACGAGGTCGAGCAGGCGCGCGCCGCGCTGCTCGCGGTGCGGCAGGGCGACCGCGCGGGCGCGGGCCGCTTCGCGCTGCGCGCGCCGGTGGCCGGCCGCGTGCTGCGCGTCGTGCAGGCGAGCGAAGGCACCGTCGCCCTCGGCGCGCCGCTGATCGAGCTCGGCGACACGCAGGCGCTCGAGGTGGTGGCGGAGCTGCTGACCACCGACGCGCTGCAGGCGCACCCCGGCAGCCGCGTGCGCATCGAGCGCTGGGGCGGCGACGCGGCGCTCGAGGGCCGCGTGCGGCGGGTCGAGCCCGCCGCCTTCACCAAGGTCTCCGCGCTCGGCGTGGAGGAGCAGCGCGTGCGCGTGCTGATCGACCTCGCCACGCCGGCCGCGCAGTGGCGCGCGCTGGGCGACGGCTACCGCGTGAGCGTGCGCATCGTGACGCGCTCGGTGGAGCAGGCGGTGCGCGTGCCGGTGAGCGCCGTGTTCCCCGTGCCGGCCGGCGACGGCGGCCGCGCGGGCGGCACGGCGGTGTTCGTCGTGGACGGCGGCCGCGCCCGCTTCACGCCGGTGCAGGTGCAGGCGCGCAACGAGGCGCACGCCTGGGTCACCTCCGGCGTGGCCCCGGGCGCCACGGTGATCGTGTACCCGCCCGCGACGGTGCGCGACGGCGCGAAGGTGGCCGCGCGCAAGGTGTGACGGTCCATCGGTTGCGTCATGTCAATGCCCCCTGCGCGCGCGCTCGAACAATGAAGACATCCCGATCGCGGAGAGCGTCATGAGCCTGCGCAGCCTTCTCGTCCACCTGGACCAGGATCCCTCGTGCACCGCGCGCGTGCGCCTGGCCACGCGCCTGGCGAGGGAGCACGACTGCCATCTGGTGGGCGTCGCGCCCACGGGCGTGCTCGAGCTGCCCGCGACGCCGGCGGCCGCCGCGTCGCTCGCCGAGTTCGCCGCGATCGCGTGGGACACCCTGCGCGAGCAGGCCGAGCAGGCCGCGCGCGAGTTCCGCGAGGCGTGCCGCGCCGCGGGGCTGCCTTCCTACGAGGCGGTGGTGGACGAAGCCGAGCAGGCCCCGTCGCTCGTGCGCCACGCCCACTGCAGCGACCTCACGGTGCTCACGCAGGCGCGCCCCGCCGGCCCCGGCCATCGCCTCGCGCAGCAGCGCGTGGAGGACGTGGTGCTCTACAGCGCGCGCCCGACCCTGTTGCTGCCGCAGGCGGCCGAGCCGAAGAGCTTCGGCACGCACGCCATGGTCGCCTGGGACGACAGCCGCGAGGCGGCGCGCGCCGTGGCCGACGCGCTGCCGCTGCTGCGGCGCGCAGGGCAGGTGGAGGTGGTGAGCTGGAACGAGATCGGCCGCGGCGGGGACGACACGCTGCGCCTGCGGCTCGAGTCGCTCAGCCGCTGGCTGCTGTGGCACGGCGTGTCGTCGCAGGTGACGGTGGAGAGCACGCAGATGCCGATCGCCGACGCCATGCTCTCGCGCGCCGCCGACATGGGCGCGGACCTGCTCGTGATGGGCGCCTACGGTCACGCGCGCATGATGGAGCGCATGCTGGGCGGCGCCACGCGCGGCATGCTCGGCGCCATGACCGCGCCCGTGCTGATGTCCCACTGAGCCGACGGAGCCAAGCACCGATGAAATCGTGCAGCGCAGTCGGCTCGCTCAGAGCCGCGCCAACCGTCCACCAGCGAATCGTTCACCGGGCTCTGAGCCGGCGAAGCGACGCACCGATGAAGCTCTGCAGCGCGGTCGGCCCTTCCGAACCGTCCTTGCGCAGGCAGATCGCTCACGGCCTGCGGGCCGCGACGCCCCGCCCATGAGCCACTTCCGATCGATCCTGCTGCAGCTCGACGCGTCGTCCGCCGCCGCCGCGCGGCTGGACGCGGCCTGGACGCTGGCGCTGCGCCAGGAGGCGGCGCTGTCCGCGCTGTACGTCGCCGCGCCGCCCCGGCATCCGCTGCAGCTCGCGCTCGCCGAAGGGCCCGCGGCGCTCTCGGTGGCCGCCGACGGCGCCGCCGGGCCGGAGCTCGCGCGCCGCCGCTTCCACGACGTGTCCACCCGCGGCGGCCCGGCGATGCACTGGCTCGAGCCCGCGCGCATCGACCCGGTCGACGCGTTCTGCCACGAGGCCCTGTATGCCGACCTGCTCGTGCTGGGCCCCGCCGAGCCGGCCGCCGCGCCCGAGGCCGTCGCGCCGGACGACTTCGTGGAGACGGCGCTGCTGCGCTCCGGCCGGCCGGCGCTGGTGCTGCCCGCGGGCCACGCGGGGGCGCCGTTCGGGGGCGGCGCGCTGGTCGGCTGGAACGCCACCCCGGCCGCGGCGCACGCGGTGAGCGCGGCGCTGCCGTGGCTGAAGGCGGCGCGCCAGGTGCACGTGCTGCAGGCGAGCGACGCCGGCGCGCCGGCGCAGCCCGAGGGGCTCGACATCGTGCGCTACCTGGGCTTCCACGGCATCGTGGCGCGGCTGCACCGCCAGCGCGCCACGCCGCGCGAAGCGGGCGACGTCCTGCTGTCGGCCGCGTGCGACCTCGGCGCCGACCTGCTCGTGATGGGTTGCGACAGCCGCGGCCGCGCCCGCGAAGCGGTGCTGGGCGGAGCGACGCGCACCGTGCTGCGCACGCTGACGCTGCCGGTGCTCATGGCGCACTGAGCGAGGCCGCGAGCATGGCGCGCGTCCCGGCCTCCTGGAAGCGCCTGCGCCGGCGCCTCGACGAGCGCGAGCGGCAGCTGCAGGACGACCTCGCGGCGGCGCAGGCGCGCGGCAGCGCGCCCGGCCTGCACGACGTGCTCGACCGCAAGGAGGAAGCCGACGAGGCCGTGCGCGCGACCATCGACAGCGCGGGCATCGAGCGCGACCTGGCGGAGCTGCGCGGCATCGCGGCGGCCCGCCAGCGCATGGCGGAGGGCACGTACGGGCGGTGCGCGGACTGCGGCGAGCCGATCGAGCCGGCCCGGCTCGAGGCGCAGCCGGCGGCGCTGCGGTGCACGGAATGCCAGGGAGGGTTCGAGCGGCGCACGAGCACGCACCGGCGGTGACCGGTCGGTGTCCCTTCCCCTGCGGGGGGGCCGGGCGCCGGCGCCGGGTCTGCCGTGCGGGGGCCCCCATCCCGGCCTTCCCCCAGAGGGGGAAGGAGAAGGCGGCGCCCAGGGGGGAAGGAGAAGGCGGCGCCGGATCAGGCACGGCCTGACCCCCGTCAAGGTCCCCGCCCGCGCCCCACCCTACACTGCGCGGTTCGTCCGGAGAGTGCCCCTTGATCCCTTCGCAGTTGCAGTTGCTGCTCGAGCGCAGCGGTTTGTCGCCTTTGCGACTGGGGCACCGGACCCTTCTGCCGATCGTGCAGGGCGGCATGGGCATCGGCGTGTCGGCGCACCGCCTGGCGGGCCACGTCGCCGCGACCGGCGGCGTGGGCACGCTCAGCTCGGTCGACCTGCGCCGCCACCACCCGGACCTGATGGAGCGCACGCGCGGGGCGGGCGTCGGCCCCGCGGCCAAGCGGTGCATCGACGAGGCCAACCTCGAGGCGCTGGAGCGCGAGGTGCACGCGGCGCGCCGCATCGCGGGCGGGCTCGGCCTGGTCGCGATGAACGTGATGCGCGCGGTGAGCGACTACGCGGCGTACGTCAGGCGCTCGCTCGAAGCCGGCATCGACGCCATCGTCGTGGGCGCCGGCCTGCCGCTGGACCTGCCGGAGCTCGCCGCCGACCATCCGAGGACCGCCCTCGTGCCGATCCTGTCGGACGCGCGGGGCGTGCAGCTCGTGGTGCGCAAGTGGGAGCGCAAGAAGCGCATGCCCGATGCCATCGTCATCGAGCATCCCGGCCGCGCGGGCGGCCACCTCGGCGCGGCGCGCGTGCAGGATCTCGCCGACCCGCGCTGGGACTTCGAGACCACGCTGCCCGAGACCGTCGCGGTGCTGCGCGCCGCGGGCCTCGAGAAGACCACGCCGGTGATCGCCGCCGGCGGGATCCGCTCGCACGACGACATCCGCCGCGTGCAGGCGCTCGGCGCGGCCGCGGTGCAGCTCGGCACGCCGTTCGCCGTGACCACCGAGGGCGACGCGCATCCCGAGTTCAAGCGCGTGCTGGCCGAGGCGCGCGAGGAAGACAAGATCGAGTTCACGAGCGTCGCCGGCCTGCCCGCGCGCGCCGTCGCCACCCCCTGGCTCGCCGCCTACCTCAAGGCCGAGCCGCGGCTGCAGGCGGTGGCGCACGTGAAGGCGCGCTGCACCAAGGTGTTCGACTGCCTGGCGCAGTGCGGCCTGCGCGACGGGCGCGCCGGCTGGGGCCAGTTCTGCATCGACCAGCAGCTCGCCGCGGCGCTCCACGGCGACGTGAAGCGCGGCCTGTTCTTCACCGGCCGCGGCGCGCTGCCCTTCGGCACGCAGATCCGCAGCGTGCACGACCTGGTGGCCAAGCTGCTGGGCGCCGAGCCGGCGGCCGCCGCCGCCGCGTGACGGGACGGTGACCCGCGCGGGCCCGCGTGAACGCGCGGTGAACCCCGCGTATCGCTGCCGTGTCGGTGCGTCGCAGGGCCCGGCGCGGTTGATGGCTGTCAAGGCAACCCCCCGGGTGACGGCTAGTCTTGGGCCGAATGCATGAGCTTTCTCGTGCGCCGAAGTCCCATGCCCGCACCCTCGACCCTCGCGCAGCGCGAACCGCTCCTCCCCCACGACATGCTCGCCTTGCTGGCTCGCGCGCGCGCGCTGAAGCGCGCGGCCCTCGCCGGCCGCACGCCGCTGCTGCTGCGCGGGCGCATCTTCGGGCTGGTGTGCGAGCGCAGCGACGCGCCCGATGCGCAGCGGTTTTGCCGTGCCGTGCACGAACTGGGGGCGCGCGTGTCCGAGGTGCGCCCGGTGCTGGACGAGCGCAGCAGCGCGCACGACGTGCGCCAGACCGCGCAACTGCTGGGCCGGCTGTACGACGCCGTCGAGTTCCAGGGCTCGCCGCCGGGCCTCGTGCGCCGGGTGGCGGACGAGGCGGGCGTGCCCGTCTACGATGGCGTCGCATCGGCCCGGCACCCCACCGCCGGCCTGGCCGACATGCTCGGCAGCGACGGCGAGTCGCCGGACGACAACCGGCGCTACGTCCTGCAGGCCGTGCTCGTCGACGCGGTGTCCTGAAGGAATCCTCCCATGAGCATTCGCCACCTCGACCGGCTGCTGGAACCGGAGTCGGTGGCGGTGATCGGCGCCACCGACCGCGTGGGCAGCGTGGGCGCCACGGTGTGGCGCAACCTGCGCGCGGGCCGCTACGCCGGCCCCGTCTACCCGGTGAACCCGAAGCGCAGCACGCTGGACGGCGAGCGCGCGTACGCGCGGCCGGCGGACCTGCCCGTGGTGCCCGACCTGGCCGTCGTCTGCACCCCGCCCGACACCATCGCCGGGCTGGTCGACGCGCTGGGCCGGCTCGGCACGCGCGCCGCGGTGGTGATGACCGCGGGCCTCGCGCCGGCGCAGAAGCAGGCGGTGCTCGACGCCGCGCGCCCGCACGTGCTGCGCGTGCTGGGTCCCAACTGCCTCGGCCTGATGAGCCCGCACCTCGGCCTGAACGCCACGTTCGCGCACACCGACGCGCTGGCCGGCGAGGTGGCGTTCGTGTCGCAGTCGGGCGCGCTCGTCACCGCGGTGCTCGACTGGGCCAAGTCGCGCCACATCGGCTTCTCGCACATGGTCTCGCTCGGCGAGCGCGCGGACGTCGACTTCGGCGACCTGCTCGACTACCTGGCGAGCGACGAGCGCACGCGCTCGATCCTGCTCTACATCGAGTCCGTCGAGCAGACGCGCAAGTTCATGTCGGCGGCGCGCGCGGCCGCGCGCAACAAGCCGGTGATCGTGGTGAAGGCCGGCCGCGCCGGCCACGGCATGAAGGCGGCGGCCTCGCACACCGGCGCGCTCGCGGGCTCGGACGTGGTGTTCGACGCCGCCATCCGGCGCGCCGGCATGCTGCGCGTGGACACGCTGCAGGACCTGTTCGTCGCCGCCGAGACGCTGGCGCGCTTTCGCGGCGGGCGCGACAGCGGCCTCACCGTGATGACCAACGGCGGCGGCTCGGGCGTCATGGTGGCCGACGCGGCCGAGTTCGCCCGCGTGCCGCTGCGCGACCTGAGCGAGCCGCTCACCGGGACGCTGGACGCGCTGCTGCCGGCCACGTGGTCGCACGGCAACCCGATCGACATCATCGGCGACGCCCCCGTGCAGCGCTACACCGACACGCTGCGCGCGCTGCTCGCCGACCCCGACACCGGCGCGGTGCTGTTCCTGCACGCGCCCACCGCGATCGTGCGCAGCGACGACATCGCCCGCGCCTGCGCGCCGATCGCGCGCCAGGCGGCCGGCCGCGTGATGGCCTGCTGGCTCGGCGACGCCGCGGTGGCGGACGCGCGGCGCATCTTCGTCGAGGCCGGCATCGCCGACTACGCCACGCCGGAGGACGCGGTGCGTGCCTACGCGGGCGTGCAGACGTACCGGCGCAACCAGTCGCTGCTGCTGGAGGCGCCGACGGCGAGCGAGAACGCCCCGCCCGACCTGCCGGCGGCGCGCGTCGTGATCGACGCGGCGCTCGCCGACGGCCGCGAGATGCTCGACGAGTTCGAGGCGAAGGCCGTGCTGAAGGCCTTCGGCATCCCCGGGGTGCCGACGCTCGCCGTCGGCGCCGGGGCGGACGAGGCCGCGGCGGCCGCGCGCGAGACGGGCTATCCCGTGGCGCTCAAGATCCGCTCGCGCGACATCAGCCACAAGTCCGACGTGGGCGGCGTGCGCCTGCACCTGCACGACGAGCGCGCGCTGCGCGACGCGGTCGAGCAGATGGTGTCGCGCGTGCGCGCCGAGCGCCCGGCGGCGCGCATCGACGGCTTCACCGTGCAGCCGATGGTGAGCCGGCCGATGGCGCAGGAGCTGATCGTCGGCGCGAGCATCGACCCGGTGTTCGGGCCGGTGATCCTGTTCGGCCAGGGCGGCACGGCGGTCGAGGTGCTGGCGGACCGCGCGATCGCGCTGCCCCCGCTCAACCGCGTGCTCGCGCGCGAGCTGGTCTCGCGCACGCGGGTGTCGCGCCTGCTCGCCGGCTATCGCGACCATCCGCCGGCGCGGCTCGAGGCGATCGCCGACGTGCTGATCGCGCTGTCCCAGATGCTCGCGGACCTGCCCGAGCTCGCCGAGCTCGACATCAACCCGCTGTGGGCCGACCACGCGGGGGTGCTCGCGCTCGACGCGCGCCTGCGCGTCTCGCGCACCCCGTGCGCGGGCGCCGAGCGCTTCGCGATCCGGCCGTATCCCGCGCAGCTCGCCGAGACGCTGACGTGGCTGGGCCGCACCGTGCTGCTGCGCCCCATCCGGCCGGAGGACCAGGAGCAGCACCGCGCCTTCGTCGACCGCCTGTCGCCGGAGGACCTGCGGCTGCGCTTCTTCAGCAGCCGCCGCTCGCTGCCGCGCAGCGAGCTCGCGCGGCTGGTGCAGATCGACTATGCGCGCGAGATGGCGTTCGTCGCCTTCGGCGACCCGGACCCGGGCGGGCGCGGCGAGATGCTCGGCATCGCGCGCGCGGTGAGCGACCCGGACAACGTCGACGCCGAGTTCGCGATCGTGGTGCGCTCCGACCTGAAGGGCCGCGGCCTCGGCTCGCTCATGCTCGCGAAGATGGTGCGCTACCTGCGGCAGCGCGGCACGCAGCAGCTGGTGGCCGAGGTGCTGCGCGAGAACCAGCCGATGCGCGAGCTGGCCAGGCGCCACGGCTTCCGGGTGGACACGCGGTTCCACGACCCGGAGGCGATCCGCTTCGTGCTCGACCTGCAGGCGCGCTGACGCGGCGTGCTCCCTGCCCCTCCCGGGGAGAGGGAACCCCATACCGCGTTTCCCCTCGTCTTGGAAGGCCACCTGCGCCCGATTTCGCGCCGCGCAATGGGCCACGCGAGGTCGGTTGAGAAACGTCAACCCGCGGCAGAGTGCCGCACTCAACAATGCCGCGACGACGGACGCACGGCCATCGCCGCGCGCCGCACAGGTTTTCAGCATGCAACTGCGTTTTCTCGGCGGCATCGGCACCGTCACCGGATCGAAGTTCCTCATCGAGCACGAGGGGCGGCGGCTGCTCGTCGATTGCGGGCTGTTCCAGGGCCTGAAGCAGCTGCGGCTGCGCAACTGGCAATCGCTGCCCGTGCCCGCCAGCTCCATCGAGGCGGTGGTGCTCACGCATGCGCACATCGACCACAGCGGCTTCATCCCGCGCCTGGTCGAGCTCGGCTTTCGCGGCAAGGTGTACGCCACGCCGGCGACCACCGAGCTGTGCCAGATCCTGCTCGCCGACTCCGGCCACCTGCAGGAGGAGGAGGCGCGCTATGCCAACCGGCACGCCTTCAGCAAGCACCAGCCCGCGCTGCCGCTCTACACCGAGGACACCGCGCGGCGCGCGATGACGCGCTTCGAGCTGCGCCAGATCGACGAGACCTTCGAGCCGCTGCCCGGGTTCGAGGCGCGCTTCCTGCGCGCGGGCCACATCCTGGGCAGCGCCAGCGTGCACCTGTCGTGCCGCTCCGGCTCGATCATGTTCTCGGGCGACCTCGGCCGCAGCGACGACCTCGTGATGAAGCCGCCGGCCATGCCGGTCGGCGCCGACTTCGTGCTGGTGGAGTCCACCTACGGCAACCGCACGCACGCCTTCGAGGACCCGCT
>Ga0075429_100000204_pt1 | contig 39540 bp, 38 predicted proteins | sample RhiMetdeltSRZDD3_FD_75295 | JGI IMG/M metagenome (GOLD analysis project Ga0075429, IMG submission 75295) | Populus rhizosphere microbial communities from Tennessee, USA - Rhizosphere MetaG P. deltoides SRZDD3 | ecosystem: Host-associated > Plants > Roots > Rhizosphere > Soil | place: USA...
TCCACGACTTCGAGGGCCAGCAGACCTACAGCGAGAAGCCCGGCCACCGCTTCACGCTGAACGCGAGCTTCGCCGAGGTCGATCCCGCGGCGTACGACGCACTGGTGGTGCCCGGCGGCCGCGCGCCGGAGTACATCCGCATGAACGCGCGGGTGGTGGAGATCGCGCGGCACTTCCTCTCCGCCGGCAAGCCCGTCGCGGCGATCTGCCACGGCGCGCAGCTGCTGGCCGCCACCGGCTTGCTGAAGGGCCGCAAGGTGAGCGCCTATCCCGCCTGCCAGGTCGAGGTGCAGCTGGCCGGCGCCGAGTACATGGGCATCGCGATCGACGCCGCGGTGACGGACGGCAAGCTCGTCACGGCGCCGGCCTGGCCCGCGCACCCGGCGTGGATCGGCCAGTTCCTGAAGGTGCTCGGCACGCGCATCAGCGTCTAGGGACGTCACGCCGCACGCCGAGTTCGACGGCGACCCGTCGCTGTCCGGGGGCGAGGCGCACGCGCTCGGTGTGCGCGAGCGCATCGCCGCCCTGCCTGTCACGCCGCGTCGCCGCAAGCCCTTCGGCGCGAACGGGCGCGCGGCAACGGCTAGGATGGATTTCCCCCATCCCGCCCTCACCCATGGCCGCCAGCAGCCTGATCGCGCTCATCGACGACATCGCCACGATCCTCGACGACGTGTCGGTGCTGACCAAGGTCGCCGCCAAGAAGACCGCGGGCGTGCTGGGCGACGACCTGGCGCTCAACGCGCAGCAGGTGGCCGGCGTCTCGGTGGAGCGGGAGCTGCCGGTCGTGTGGGCGGTGGCGAAGGGCTCGGCGCTCAACAAGCTGATCCTGGTGCCGGTGGCGCTGCTCATCAGCACCTTCGCGCCGTGGGCCGTCACGCCGCTGCTGATGGTGGGCGGCGCGTTCCTCTGCTACGAGGGCTTCGAGAAGCTGGCGCACAAGTTCCTGCACAGCCGCGAAGAGGACGAGGCGCACCACGCCGAGCTGACCCATGCGCTCGCCGACCCGAACGCCGACTTCATGTCGCTCGAGCGCGAGAAGGTGAAAGGCGCGGTGCGCACCGACTTCGTGCTCTCGGCCGAGATCATCGCGATCACCCTCGGCACGGTGGCCGAGGCCGACTTCGTCACGCAGCTCGCGGTGCTGGCCGGCATCTCGGTGGTGATGACGATCGGCGTGTACGGCCTGGTCGCGGGCATCGTGAAGCTCGACGACCTCGGGCTGCACCTCAGCCGCGGCGCCAGCGCGGCGGCGCGCGGCGCGGGCCGGGCGATCCTGCGCGCCGCACCGCATCTCATGAAGGCCCTCTCGGTCGCCGGCACCGCCGCCATGTTCCTCGTGGGCGGCGGCATCCTCACGCACGGCGTGCCGGCGCTGCACCATGCCGTCGAGGGGCTGGCGCACGCGGTGCAGGGCTGGCCCGGCATCGGGGGGCTGGCCGCGGTGCTCGCGCCCATGCTGGCCAACGCGCTGGCCGGCATCGTCGCGGGCGCGCTGGTGCTCGCGGTGGTGAGCGGGATCCGGAAGGTGGCGCGTCCGGCGCGCGAAGGCAAGGCCGGCGCATAGGAGCCCGCGCGGCAGACGATCGTTCTCCCTCTCCCCGCTTGCGGGGAGAGGGTGGGGTGAGGGGCGGCTGCAGTGCAGCCACGCCGCCCTTCGACCGGCTCAGGGCGAACGGACGAGCCGAGGCCGGCTCTCTGCCGCGCACGCTCCCCGACCCGTCCCGTGGCGGGTCGCACGGCGACAATGGCGGGAAAGCCGCAGCCCGACGATGTCCCCTGCCCCGCCCGCCTGCCACCGGTACGTGTTCGCCTACGCCGTCACGGGCAGCCCGGGCGCGCGGCCGGTGCTCGCGTTCGACGACGGCGAGCGCACGTACCTGCATTTCGACGACCTGCGCCGGCGGCGCCCGGTGATCCGCAGCGACACCGGCGCCGTGCTGGCGTGGGACCGCCGCGGCCCGTACGCGGTGGTGCACGGCCGGTTCGCGCGGCTGTTCGTCGAGGTGGGCTGGTCCACCGCGGCGGTCGTGCGCCGCGAGCCGCGCGCCGCCGACGCCGCGGCGCGCGTGCCGGCGCAGCCCTTCACGGTGTTCGGCAACACGCTGGTCGTGCACGACGCCGCGCCGAGCCGTGCCGCCCGCCTCGCCGCCGGCCGCTTCGTCGCCCGCTTCACCGACGGCAAGCGGGCGGTGGAGATCGACGGGCGCACGATCGAGGCGCTGCGGGCGCTGGCGCGGCAGGTGCGCCGGCTGGTGGACGGCGCCGCCGCCGATCCGTCGGCCGACGTCTCGCCCACGCTGCTGCGCCGCGCGCTCAAGGTGCGGCAGCTGCTGGCGGCGCGCGGCGTGGACGCGCAGCGGTTGCGGGTGCGCTACTTCCGCGTGGGCCCGGCCGCCCGGCCCGGGTCCTGAAGCCCGCCGGGGCGGCGCGTCGATTGCGGCCGCGCCTGCGTGCGCAGCGTGCTCACCGATAGAACGCCTCCACCTTGCCCTTCAGCTTGATCAGCAGCGGCTTGCCCTTGCGGTCCAGCGTGCGGCCCGCGGGCACCTTCACCCAGCCTTCGCTGATGCAGTACTCCTCGACGTCGAAGCGCTCCTTGCCGTTGAAGCGGATGCCGACGTCGCGCTCGAACACCGCGGCCACGTGATGCGGGCTGCGCGGGTCCACGGACAGGTGGTCGGGCAGCGGCGGCGGCTCGGCGGCGGCGGGAATGTCGGAGCCTTCGGAAGCTTCGCTGGCGGGCACGTCGTTCATGGACACCTCGGGGTCGCAGGGGGTCAAGGCGGCGATTGTGGCCGAGCGGCGCGCCGCCGCTCGGCGTAGTGGGCCGCGCGCGGCGCGTCGCCGCGCACGCGGTACAGGATCTCGAGCTCCTCGAACACGTGCGGGTCCGGCGCACCGGCGGCATCGCCCTCGCGCTCCAGCGCGAGCTGCAGGGCGAGCGCCTCGTCGTGCCGCGCCAGCGCACGCAGCGTCCAGGCGACCATCCACTGCGCGGTGCGCAGGGCCTGCGCGTTCGCGCCGCGGCGGCGCAGCTCGACCGCGGCGCGGAACTGCGCCAGCGCCTCCTCGTGGCGGCCGAGCTGGTGCAGCGCGTAACCCACGTTGTTGCGCAGCGCCGCCTCCCAGCGCTGCGCCTCCGGCTGGGCCGACGCCGCCGCGATCCGCAGCGCCTGCTCGCCCCACTTCAGCTGCTCCGCGGGCGCGGTGTCGACGAAGGCCATCATGTGCAGCGCATCGATCGCCAGCGCGTCCAGGCGCGCACCGCTCGCGATGCCGAGCGCGCGAAGGTACGCCGCGCGCGCCGCGTCCTTCGAGGCGGCCGTGAGCGCCTCGGGCGCATGCGTGGCGGACGCGTGCGTGCGGCCCGTCTCCAGCCACCAGCGCGCGCGCGCCTCGGGTCCGGCCGAGCGCACGCGCGGCTCGATCTCGCCCAGCAGCTCGCGCGCCCGCGCGAAGTCGCGCCGCAGCCCGTACGTGCGCGCGATCTGCGTCTGCAGGACGAGGGCATCGTCGCCCTGCGCCGTGGCGAGCGCCTCGCGGAAGCGCTCCTCGCTCAGCTCGGGGCGCAGGAAGTCCCAGAGCGGCGCGGGGTCCATGGCGCAGGCGACGCCCGCCGCGAACAGCAGCGGTGCGAGCGTGGCGTGGCGCCCGCGCATGCCCGCCTCACGTGCCTTTCATGAAGAACTTGATCAGGCCCTTCGCCGCGAACCCGACCAGCCCCAGCCCCAGCCCGAGCAGCAGCACGAAGGTGCCGAACTTGCCCGCCTTCGATTCGCGCGCGAGCTGCAGGATGATGAAGACCATGTAGACCATGAACGCGCCCAGGCCGAAGGTCAGCCCGAACTGCGCGATCTGCTCCTCGGTGTAGCCGAACATGGCCGTCAGTGGCGCACCAGGTCGCGATAGGCGTGCCAGCTCGCGTGGCCGAGCAGCGGCACCACCACGACCAGGCCCACCATGAGCGCGGCCATGCCGACGAGCGTGAGCACCGCGATCAGCACCGCCCATACCGCGAGCGTCACCGGGTTGTCCAGCACCGCGCGCCAGCTCGTGAACACGGCGGCGAGCACGCCGACGTCGCGGCGGTCCAGCAGCAGCGGGATCGCCACCACGGTGGAGGCGAACACCGGCGCCGCGAGCACGCCGCCGAGCAGCACCCAGGCCTCGAAGAGATGTCCCTCCTGCGCGAGCACGACCACGCGCAGGAAGCTCTGCGGATCGGTCACGGGCCCGGCGGCGAAGCCGATGATGAGCGACGCCGAGGTCATCACCCACCCGGTGCCCGCGAACGCGAGCAGCACGCCGAACACGACGAGCCGCCCGTCGTCGGGCCGCCACGCCGCGAGCGCGACGCGCAGGTCGGCGCGGCCCTCGCGCTCGAGCGCGCGGCTCACCGAATAGAGGCCCGTCGCGAGCACCGGCGCCACGAGCAGGAAGCCGGTGAAGGCGCCGGTCAGCAGCCAGAAGTGGCTGCGCCCGAAGCCGATCAGCAAGGCGCCGAACGCGGCGATGGCGAGCCCGTGCAGCAGCCCCGGCACGGGGCAGCGCAGGAAGTCGCGCCAGCCTGCGGCCAGCCAGCCCAGCGGCCGCAGCCACGGCACGCGGCGCGTGCCGAAGCGGCGCGACTCGACGACGGCGGCATGTTCTCGCATGAGGCGCGAGTGTGCATCATGCGCGGCCGCCCCGTGCGGCGCTCACGGGCACGTCGCGCGGCCCGCCGCGACGGTGCAGCACGCCGACCCGGGCTGCCCCTCCTCCCGCCCTCGCGCGCGCGGCGCCCGCGCTTGCGGCGCGGCATCGCTGCGGCAGGGTCCGGCGCGGCGCCGGGCCGCTCGCCCGCGCGTGCTAAAAGGCCGCTTCGATGCGACCCACCGACCTGCTGAAGTCCCTCGCCCGGCGCCCGGCCGCCTGGTGGTCCGTGCTGCGCGACCCGGCGGCCGGGTGGCCGACGCGGCTGCGCGCCGCCGCGGCCGGTGCGGGCGTGGCGCTGGGCGCGGCGGTGCTGCTGCTCGTGCTGTATGCGCTCGCGCTGATCCCGTTCACGCCGAGCACCGGTGACCTGCGCGTGGCCAAGGTGGACTACCCCGCGGTGCTGCGCTCCGCCGACGGCCGCGAGCTGGCGGTGTTGCGGCGCCTGAACCGCGAGTGGGTGCCGCTCGCGCGCATCTCGCCGGCGGTGATCGACGCGCTCATCGCGGCCGAGGACCATCGCTTCCACGAGCACCACGGCATCGACTGGCGGCGCACGGCGTCCGCGCTGGTGCACACGCTGGGCGGCGAGCGGCAGGGCGGCTCCACGCTCACGCAGCAGCTCGCGCGCAACCTCTTCCCCGAGGAGATCGGCCGCTCCGCCACGCTCAGGCGCAAGATCGTGGAGGCGATCACCGCCTTGAAGATCGAGCAGGTCTACACCAAGCGCGAGATCCTCGAGACCTACCTCAACACGGTGCCCTTCCTCTACAACGCGTACGGCATCGAGATGGCCGCGCGCACTTACTTCGACAAGGCGGCGCACGAGCTCGACCTGCTCGAAAGCGCCACGCTCGTGGGCATGCTGAAGGGCACGAGCTACTACAACCCGGTGCTCAATCCCGACCGCGCGCGCCAGCGGCGCAACGTGGTGCTGCAGCAGATGGTCAAGCACGGCAAGCTCGCGCCGGCGCGCTTCGAGGCGCTGCGCAAGCGGCCCCTGCGGCTGGACTTCGAGCGCCAGCGCCAGCCCATCGGACCGGCGCCGCACGCCGCCGAGCTCCTGCGCCGCTGGCTCGTGGACTGGGCCGACCGCAACGGCTACGACCTGCACGCCGACGGCCTCGTCGTGCACACCACGCTCGACTCGCGGCTGCAGCGCCTGGCCAACGCGGCCGTCGCGCGGCAGGCCGACGCGCTGCAGGCGGTGGCCGACGTGGAATGGGGCCGGCGCTCGCCGCAGCTGCTGTCCACCGAGCTCGCGGCGTATGCGTCGGCGCGGCGCCAGGTCGAGCCGTTCGCGCACCTCTGGAGCGCCCGTGCGGAGCTCGTCGAGGCCTTCGTGCGCGAGAGCGCGGCGTTCCAGGCCGCGCGCGACGCAGGGCTGGACGACGCGCAGGCGCTCGCCAAGCTCACCGCGGACCGCGCCTTCATGGACGCGCTGCGCGAGGAGAAGACGCGCCTGCAGGCCGGCTTCGTGGCCATCGACCCGCGCAACGGGCACGTCAAGGCCTGGGTCGGCAGCCGCGACTTCCAGCGCGACGCCTTCGACCATGTGCAGCAGGCCCGCCGCCAGCCCGGCTCCACCTTCAAGCCCTTCGTGTACGGCGCCGCCTTCGAGGACGGCGCGACGCCCGACGACACGCTGGTGGACCAGCCCGTGGCGATCCGGCTGCCGAACGGCGAGGTCTGGCGGCCGAGCGACAGCGACCCGCCGAGCGGCCAGCCCATGCGCCTGCGCGACGCGCTCGCGCATTCGAAGAACACCATCACCGCGCAGCTCGTGCAGCGCGTGGGCGCGCGGCGGGTGGCCGAGGTGGCGCAGGCCATGGGCGTGCGCCAGAGCCGCCTCGAGGCGGTGCCTTCGCTGGCGCTCGGCACGAGCCCCGTGACGCTGCAGGAGATGGTGGCCGGCTACGCGACCATCGCCAACGACGGACGCTACGTCGAGCCGGTCCTGATCACGCGCATCGAGGACCGGCGCGGCCGCGTGCTGGCCGAGTTCGTGCCGCGCTCCGAAGCCGCGGTCTCGCAGGCCACCGCGCACGCGCTCGTCGACGCGATGCGCGGCGTGGTGGACCGCGGCACGGGCACCGGGATCCGCGAGCGCTACGGCATCCGCGCCGACGTGGCCGGCAAGACCGGCACCACGCAGAACAACGCCGACGCCTGGTTCATCCTGATGCACCCGCAGCTCGTCGCCGGCGCGTGGATCGGCTTCAACGACAGCCGCATCGCGATGCGCAGCGCGTACTGGGGCGCCGGCGGCCACAGCGCGCTGCACGTGGTTGGCGACTTCTACCAGCAGGCGATCGCCACGCGCGCGCTGGACGCGCGCGCGGGCTTCGCCGCGGCGCGCGGCCGGCGCGGCCTGGAGCCGATGCTGCGCGAGCTGGGCGACTGGTTCGAGGGCCTGCTGCGCGGCGGCGGCGGCAGCGGCGAGCGCGGCCGCGAGGCGCCGAACCGGCGCGCCCCGCGGCCGCAGGACGACGACCAGACGGGGTGAGGCGGGGTAACGCGCGGTCGCGGTGTCGCGGGTCGGCGGTGTCGCGGGTCGCGGGGTCGCAAGGCACCGGGCCGGCGCGGCGAGCGGCGGCCGGCGGCCGCGCGCGGCGTTCAGCCGCCCGTTTCGTCCTTCTTCTTCTCCAGCGTGTAGCGGAAGTCGCAGAACTTTGCGCCACCCATGATGGTCTGGGTGCGCTCGAAGCGGATCGCGGGGTTGTAGCCGTGGCAGAACTCGCCGTCGCGGTTGCACGACAGCGTGTCGCCCAGGTCCGCGAGGCCCAGCTCGCGGTAGGACTCGGCGTAACGGCAGCGCGTCACGTTGAACGAGAGCTTCTCGGGCGTGCGCTCGAGCCACTGGATCGCGATGCCGTCGTCGCGCTCCCACAGCGGCAGGAGGGCCGCGTAATCGGCCAGGTCCGGGGGATTCCCGCCGTGCTCGTTGCCCGGCTTCAGCGCCGCCATCTCGCGCCCGGCGGCGTGCGCCATCTCGGTGATGGCCCGGCGCAGGAGCGCGCGCGCGCGTTCCTCGCCCAGCTCCTCGCTCAGCGTGCGCAGCAGCCGGGCGGCGAACTTCGCCTCGATGCGGCGCTGCTCCAGGATGCTCACTTCGCCCATGGCGTTCTCTCCTTCAATGCCCGCCGCCCAGGTACGCGTCGCGCACCCGCGGGTCCTCGCGCAGCTGCGCCGCCGGCGCGTCGAGCACGATGCGCCCGCCTTCCATCACGTACCCGTGGTCGGCCACCTTCAGCGCGCCGCGCACGTTCTGCTCGACCAGCAGGATCGACGTGCCCGCCTCGCGGATGCTCGCGACCAGGTCGAAGATCTGCTTGACGATCTTCGGCGCCAGGCCCAGCGACGGCTCGTCGAGCAGCAGCAGGCGCGGCCGGCTCATCAGCGCGCGGCCGATGCACAGCATCTGCTGCTCGCCGCCCGACAGCGACCCGGCCTGCTGGCCGAGCCGGTCGCGCAGCAGGGGAAAGCGCTGCAGCACGTCGCCGAAGCGCCGCTCGAACTCCGCGCCGGCCACCGCGCCGGCGCCGAGCACCAGGTTCTCGCGCACGCTCATGTTCGAGAACACCTGCCGGCCCTCGGGCGCCTGCGCCAGGCCGCGCGCCACGATGCGGTGCGGCGGCAGGTTGGCGATCGGCGCGCCGGCGAAGCGGATGCTGCCGGCGCTCGCGCGGTAGATGCCCGAGACGGTGCGCATGAGCGTGGTCTTGCCCACGCCGTTGGCGCCCAGCACCGTGACGATGCCGCGCTCGGGCACGGCCAGGCTCACGTCCGTGAGGATCTGCTGCTCGCCCATCCTGACCGCGAGGCGGTCCACCTCCAGCAGCGCCGTCATTCGTCGTCCCCCGTGCCGAGGTAGGCGTCGAGCACCGCGGGATCGCGGCGCGCGGCGGCGGGTTCGGCATCCGCGATCTTCCTGCCGAACGCCAGCACGATGACGCGGCTCGAGACACGCATCACCAGGCCCATGTCGTGCTCGACCAGCAGGATCGTCGTGCCCTCGTCGCGCAGCCGCTCGATGAAGCGCGCGAGCGCGACGGTCTCGGTGTCGTTCAGGCCCGCGGCCGGCTCGTCGAGGATCAGCAGCTTCGGCCGGCCCGCGAGTGCGCGCGCGATCTCCAGCATCTTGCGCTTGCCGTACGAGAGGTTGGCGGCGAGCTCGCCGGCGTAGGCCGAGAGCCCCACCTTCTCCAGCATCGCCGCCGACACCTCGCCGATCGCCTGCGCCGCGGCGCCGCCGCGCGCGGACAGCGCGTCGGCCAGGCCGCTCTCGCGGATCGCGCCCACCGACACGTTGTCGAACACCGTCATGTTCGGGAAGATGCGCAGGTTCTGGAACGTGCGGCCGATGCCCAGGCGCGCCACCTCGAACGGGCGCAGCCCCGTGATGACGCGCCCCTCGAACGCCACCTCGCCCGACGACGGCGGCGTGACGCCCGAGATGAGGTTGAACAGCGTCGTCTTGCCCGCGCCGTTCGGGCCGATGAGCCCCACCAGCTCGCCGCGCCGGATGTCGGCCGACACGCTGTCCACCGCGGTGAGGCCGCCGAAGCGGCGCGTGACCCGGCGCAGGCCGAGCAGCGGCGTCGCGGCGTCCATCGCGCTCACCATGCGCCGCGCCGCGCCGCGGCGCGGCGCAGCTGCCGGCGGAACAGCTCGATCGCCGACACCTCGCCCACCAGCCCGCGCGGCAGGAACAGGATCGACAGGAACAGCACCATGCCGACCGCGATCATCCGGTAGCTGCCCAGGTCGCGCAGCACCTCGGGCAGCACCGAGAGGATCACCGCGCCGATCACCGAGCCGTACAGGCTGCCCAGCCCGCCCACGACGATCATCGAGAGGATGAGGATGGACTCGCCGAAGCGGAAGCTCTCGGGGCTGATGTAGCCCGTGGTGTGGGCGAAGAGCGCGCCCGCCACGCCCGCGAGCGCGCACGCGATGCCGAAGCTCTGCAGCTTGAGCCGGCCCACGTCGATGCCCATCGCGTCGGCGCAGGCGTCGTCCTCGCGCAGCGCGCGCAGCGAGTTGCCGTAGTACGAATGCACGAGCTTGTGCACCAGCCAGAGCGCGGCCACCATCACGATCGCCGTGACGACGAGCGCCAGCTCGATGCCGCCCGCGCCCGACGCCTCGATGCCCGGGATGCTGCGGATGCCCATCGGCCCGCGCGTGAGCCCTACCCAGTTGAGCATCGTCACGTAGATCATCTCGCCGATGCCGAGCGTGGCCACCGCGAAGTAGATGCTGGTGAGGCGCATCGTGGGCACGGCCACCACCGCGCCCACCAGCGCCGCCGCCGCGCCCGAGGCCGGCAGCGTGAGCCAGAACGGCCAGCCGAACTTCGTCGACAGCAGCGCCGCGGTGTACGCGCCGACGCCGAAGAACGCCGCGTGGCCGAGGCTCAGCAGCCCCGCCGAGCCGGTGATGAGGTTGAGGCTCGCGGCGAGGATCACGAAGATCATCGTCGTGATCGCGACCTGGTTGAAATAGCTCGACTTGAAGGCGATGAGGCCCGCGACGAGCAGCGCCAGCGCGAGCAGCAGCACCGCGTTGAGCCGGCGGCCGAGCAGCGAGCTCTCGCGGATCGGCGCCGCCTCCTCGAGCGGCGCGGGGTTCGGCGCCGGGGCCACGCCCATCACATCTTCTCCTTCTTGAACCCGAAGATCCCGGAGGGGAAGAACCAGAGCGTCGCGAGCAGGAAGCCGTAGGAGACCAGCGCCTTCCAGCCGTCGGAGAAGAACTGCGTCGCGACCGACTCCGACACGCCGATGACGAGCGCGCACACCACGGCGCCGGGGATGCTGGACAGGCCGCCCATCACCATCGCGACGAACGCCTTCACCCCCGGGTCGAAGCCCATCTGCGGGAAGATCGCGCCCTGGTACAGGCCCACCATGATGCCGGCCACCGCGCCCAGCATCGAGCCGACGACGAAGGTGGCGACGATGGCGCGCGTGGTGTCGATGCCGACGAACTGCGCGCCCAGCACGTTGTTGGAGACGGCGCGGATGGCCAGCCCGATGCGGGTGCGGTACAGCACGAACTGCAGCGCCAGCAGCATCGCCGCCGACAGCGCGAAGATGATGAGGTTGCCGTCGGTGAGCGTCACCGGGCCGAGCTGGATCGGCGCCTGCAGCAGGTACTGCTGCGCGATGGTCTGCATCTCGCCGGAGAACTTCAGCTCCAGCGCCTCGCGCACGATGATCGAGACCGCGAGCGACGAGAGCAGCGTCGCCTCGCGCATCGCCTTGCTCTTCAGCGACGCCTCGTCGCGGAAGCGCCGGAACGGCCGGAACGCGAGGCGCTCCAGCACGACGCCGGCGATGCCGCCCGACAGCAGCACGAGGCCGATGACGGCCCACAGCGGCGGCGCGAGCGCGGTGATGAGCAGCAGCCCGGCGAAGGCGCCCAGCGTGTAGATCTCGCCGTGCGCGAAGTTGACGACGTTCAGCACGCCGAAGATCAGCGTGAAGCCGATCGCCATCAGCGCATACACGAGCCCGATCGACAGCCCGTTGGCGACCTGCTGGGCGAGGACGGTGGCGTCCATGGGCTGTCGTGCGCGCCGCCGCCTACTGCACGACGACGAACTTGCCGCTCTTGATCTGCAGCTTGGCGAGCGTCTTGTTCGGCTCGCGCGTCGCCTTGTCGAACGTCGTCGCGCCGGTCACGCCCGGGTAGTTGGCGGTGGCGGCGAGCGCGTCGCGGATCTGCGCGCGGGTGGCGTTCGGGCCGACGCGCTTCAGCGCATCGAGCAGGATGCCCACCGCGTCGTAGGCCTGCGCGGCGAACTGGTTCGGCTCGCTGCCGTAGCGCTTCCTGTAGTCGCCGACGAAGGACTGCACGTGCGGCGCGGGGTTGTCGGCCACGAAGGTGGTGGACAGCAGCACGCCCTCGGCCGCCGGCCCGGCCAGCTCGATCAGCTTCGGCGCGTAGAACGGCGAGGCGGAGTACAGCTTGGCGTTGATGTTGAGCTGGCGCGCCTGCTGCAGGATGAGCGCGCCTTCCTCGTAGAACATCGCGAAGTAGATCGCCTCGGGCTTGGCCTGGGCCACCTTGGTGAGGATGGCCTTGAAGTCGCGCGCGCCCGGGTTGAAGAGCTCGGTGCCCGTGACCTTGCCGCCCAGCGCCTCGAACGCCTTGGCGAACTCGCCGGTGGCCGAGAGCCCCCAGTCGTTCTGCAGGCCGATCACCGCCACCGTCTTCACGCCGGCGTCGCGCAGCCATTTCGCGTTGAACGGGCCTTCCTGCGCCTGCGTGGTGATGTTGCGGAACTGCCAGTTGGAGACCTTGAGGAAGTCCGGGTGCGACGCGGTCTGCGAGAGCTGCGGCATGCCTTCCTTGCCGTACACCTCGCCGGCGGCCATCGACGGTCCGCTCGCGAAGTCGCCCAGCACCGCGAGGATGCGCTTGTCGTCGACGAACTTGCGCGCGATGTTCACCGCCTCCTTCGGATCGGACTTCGAGTCCTCGTAGACGATCTGCACCTTGCGCCCGCCCACCCCGCCGGCGGCGTTGAACTTCTCGAGCTGCATGGTGGCCGCGTTGCGGAACACCTCGCCGTACTGCGACTGCGTGCCGGTGAGCGGGATCTGGTAGCCGACGAACAGGTCCTGCGCGAGCGCGGCGCCGGAGGCGACGAGCAGCGCGCCGGCCGCGAGAAGGGAACGAAGCGAGGTCATGCGGGGCTCCTGGGAGGGCAAAAGCCGTCGGGCGGACGGCGCGGTCGGGCGGTCCCGGCTCGGGCGCCGGGGGACGCAACGGGGGTCAGCCCTGGCCGGGCTTGATGTGCAGCCGGCAACAGCCTTCGCGGCCGCGCGTCCACGTGTCCGAGGTGATCGAGAAGCCGGCCTTCTCGAAGGTGCCGTAGTCCACCACGCCGCCGATGTCGCACAGCGTCTCCAGCGCCTCGCCGTCGTAGCCGGCGGACTGCCACGCTTCCTTCAGCGGGCAGCGGTGGAACTGGATCTCGAGCTCGTCGGCCGTGCACTGCACGACCTCGGGGGCGAACAGCTGCTCGCCCTGCGGGATGAAGGCGAGGAAGGTGTCGCGCAGGCCGGCCAGGTCCGCCGGGGCATGGTGCGCGAACCGGTGCGCGATGGACTCGCCGCGCCGGTAGATGGCGCGCTTGCAGATCGCGCGCGCCTTCTCGGGCCCGAGCTCCGCGGCGATCTCCTCGTACATCGCGGCATACACGAGCGCGCGGCTCTTGATCGCATCGCGCAGCTGCTCGATCAGCCGCTGTTCGTTCTCGGTGGGCATGGTGGGAGGGCAGAAACGGCCGGCAATAATAACTGGCCCATGACGGACCCGAACCTCGATCCCGCCCGCATGCCGCCGTCGCTGTGGGCCGCGACGGCGCCCCCCGCCCCGGCCACCGGCCCGCTTCCCGCCGGCGCGCACGACGCCGAGCTGGTCGTCGTGGGCGGCGGCTTCACCGGCCTGTCGGCGGCGCTGCACGCGGCCGCGCGCGGCGCGCGCGTGGTGCTGCTCGAGGCCGGCGAGATCGGCTGGGGCGCCTCGGGCCGCAACAACGGCCTCGTGATTCCCGCGCTCACGCGCGCCGACCCCGACGTGCTCGTGCAGGCCTTCGGGCCCGAGCACGGCGAGACGGTGGTCGCGATCCTGCGCGACTCGGCGAACGTGCTGTTCGACCTCGCGCGCACGCACGGCATCGAGTGCGAGGCCCAGCAGAGCGGCTGGCTGCAGCCCGCGCACCGGCCGAGCCGGCTCGCGCTGTCGCGCACGCGCTACGAGCAGTGGCGCCGGCGCGGCGCACCCGTCGAATGGCTCGACCGCGATCAGGTCGCCGCGATGACGGGCTCGCGCTTCTGGCACGGCGGCTGGCGCAATCCGACGGGCGGCCACATCAACCCGCTCGCGTTCGCGCGCGGCCTGGCGCGCGCCGCGCTGGCGGCCGGTGCGACGCTGCACACGCGCACCCCCGCGCTCGGTGTCGCGCGCGACGGCGCCCACGGCTGGCGCGTCGCCACGCCGGGAGGCGCCGTGCGCGCGCGCCGCGTGCTGCTCGCCACCCACAGCTACAGCGGCTTCGTCATGCCCTCGCCGTGGCCGGGCCTGGAGCGCACGCTCGTGCCGGTGCGCTCGTACCAGATGGCCACGACGCCGCTGCCCGCCGCGCTGCGCGCGAGCGTGCTGCCGGGCAACGTCGCGATGTCGGACACGCAGGCCGACCTGCATTTCGCGCACTTCGACGCCGCCGGCCGCCTCGTGAGCGGCGGCGCGCTGGCCTGGCCGGTGGGCTACGAGCACCGGCTGCGCGCGCGCATCGGCGCGCGGCTGCTGCGCATGTTCCCGCAGCTCGAGGCGCTGGGCGGGATGCGCTTCGACCACGTGTGGCACGGCGTGTTCGCCGCCACGCCCGACAAGCTGCCGCGCTTCTGGCGGCTGGACGACGGCGTCGCGGGATGGGTGGGCTGCAACGGGCGCGGGGTGGCCTTCGGCACCGCGCTGGGCCCGCGTCTCGTCGACGCCCTGCTCGACGGCGAGCGCGTCGCCGCGCGCCTGCCCTTCGAGGCGCCGCGGCGCATCCCGGGACACGTGCTCTCCCCGCTCGGCGTGGCCGCGGGCATGCTGTATTACCGCTGGCGCGACCGACACGATTGACGTGCCTGCCGGAGCGCCGGAAATCGGCGACCATCGCAGGATGAACGACGTGGCCGCGCACGACCCGCGTGCCGCCGACCCGCAGGCGCAGGCGCGGTTGGCCGGCGCCCTCGCGGCTTCCGGCTTCGGTATCGCGCTGTTCGATGCGGACGACCGCCTGCGCCTGGCCAACCCGTGGTTCGAGCGCGCGTTCGCCATCGAGCCGGGCACCCGCCCCACCTGGGAGGGCATGATGCGCCACTGCCATGCCACGCGGCGCGGCCTGGTGATCGAGTCGCCCGACATCGACGCGTGGCTCGAGCGGGTGCGCACCAGGTACCGCTCGGTGCCCGTGCGCGCCTTCGAGTCCGACCTGGCCGACGGTCGCTGGGTGTGGGTGGTGGAAACGCTGCAGCCGGACGGCTGGCTGTCGATCGTGGTGAGCGACGTCTCCCCGCTGAAGGCCAACGAATCGCTGCTGCGCAACGCGCGCGACGAGGCGGTGCGCATCTCGCTCAAGGATCCGCTCACCGACCTCTACAACCGCCGCTACATCATTGGCCACCTGGGCGAGATGCTCGCGGGCTCGCGCGCCATGCGCTGGCCGCTCGCGCTCGCCATGCTGGACATCGACCACTTCAAGCAGATCAACGACACCGCAGGCCACGACGTGGGCGACGCGGTGCTGCGCCACTTCGCGGGCCTGGTGCAGAGCCAGCTGCGGCCGATGGACGCGGTGGGGCGCATCGGCGGCGAGGAGTTCCTCATCGTGCTCACCAACACCGGGCTCGACGGCGCGTCGCAGACGCTCGCGCGCGTGCGCCGGCTGATCGCCGAATCGGTCCCGGCGGCGAGCCAGCCGATGCCGCGCTACACCTTCTCGGCGGGCATTGCGGTGGCGTCGGCCGACGACAGCGTCGACACGCTCTTTCGCCGCGCCGACCAGGCGCTCTATCGCGCCAAGCGCGAGGGGCGCAACCGCGACTGGGCGGTGAACTCGCGGTCGATGCGGCTGTAGCGCGCGCGCCCGGTCACTCCGTCGCCACCCCCGACTCGATCTGCACGGCCGCCGTGCGCTCCGCGCTGCCGGCGCCGCGGCGGCCGCCCTTGCGTGCCGCCGCGCGCTTGCCCGGGCTGGACCGCTTCGCGCCCGCGCGCGCCTTGCGTTCGCCCTTGCCGGCGGCGGCCTCGGCGCCGGCACCCGGCGCGTCGATGAGCAACGCCGACCGGTCCTTCACGCCGACGATCCACGTGGGCGGCTTGCCGCGGCCCGTCCAGGTCTTGCCGGTTTGCGGATCGCGGTACTTGGGCACGCCGACGGTCGACCGGCCCGCCGGCTCGCGGCTCGGGCCGCCTTCGCCCGCCCCCGCCTCCGCTGCCGCCGCGGCACGCCGCGCGCCGCCGCTGCCGAAGCCGAGGTCCGCCCGGGTGAGGCCGTAGGCCTCGATCGCCTCGCGGATGCGCGCCACGACGCCCGCGACCTCGGCCTTGCGCGCCGACTCGGCCTGCTTTTCCAGCTTGGCGATCTCGGCCATCAACGCTGCGTAGGACTTCTTCATGGTTTTCCCTTTGTCGAACTGCCAGAGGATAGTCGCTCGCACGCGTGCCCTGCCACGGGACACACCCCCGCCGCGGCGATCAGCGCGCAAGCCCCGACCCCGACCCGCATCCGCGCGCGGCCGCACAATGCCTGTCCTTCGATCCGGACACTCACGCTCGACGAGGCGCCATGACCTATCCCCACACCCAGCTCTTCATCGACGGCCAATGGCAGGACGCCGCCGACGGCCGCACGCTCGCCGTCGTGAACCCGGCCACCGGCCGGGAGATCGGCCGCGTCGCGCACGCGGGCAAGGCGGACCTGGACCGCGCGCTGGCGGCCGCGCAGAAAGGCTTCCTCGCCTGGCGCGACATGCCCGCGGCCGAGCGCAGCAAGATCATGCGCCGCGCGGCCGGCGTCATGCGCGAGCGCGCCGAGGAGATCGCCCGGCTGCTCACCCAGGAGCAGGGCAAGCCGCTCGCCGAGGCCAAGGGCGAGGCGATGGCGGCGGCCGACATCATCGAATGGTTCGCCGAGGAGGGCTTTCGCGTGTACGGCCGCATCGTGCCGTCGCGCGGCAGCCTCGCGCTGCGCCAGATGGTGCTGAAGGACCCGGTCGGCCCGGTGGCCGCGTTCACGCCCTGGAACTTCCCGATCAACCAGGTGGTGCGCAAGGTGGGCGCCGCGCTGGCCACCGGCTGCTCGATGCTCGTGAAGGCGCCGGAGGAGACGCCCGCCGGGCCGGCCGCGCTGATCCGCGCCTTCGCCGACGCCGGCCTGCCGCCCGGCGTGCTCGGGCTGGTCTACGGCAACCCGGCCGAGATCTCCGGCTACCTGATCCCGCACCCCGTGATCCGCAAGATCACCTTCACCGGCTCGACGCCGGTGGGCAAGCAGCTCGCCGCGCTCGCCGGCCAGCACATGAAGCGCGTGACGATGGAGCTCGGCGGGCATGCGCCCGTGATCGTCGCCGAGGACGCGGACATCGCGCTCGCCGTCAGGACCGCCGGCGGCGCCAAGTTCCGCAACGCCGGCCAGGTGTGCATCTCGCCCACGCGCTTCCTCGTGCACGAGAGCATCCGCGACGAGTTCGCGAGCGCGCTCGCGAAGCACGCGCAGGGCCTGAAGGTGGGCGACGGCCTGGACGAAGGCACGCAGATGGGCCCGCTCGCCAATGCGCGCCGGCTCGCCGCGATGGCCGAGTTCACGAAGGACGCGGTCGAGCGCGGCGCCAAGGTGCTCGCGGGCGGCGAGCGCATCGGCGAGGCGGGCAACTTCTGGCAGCCCACCATCCTGGCCGACGTGCCGCTGGAGGCGAAGGTGTTCAACGACGAGCCCTTCGGCCCGATGGCCGCCATCCGCAGCTTCGACACCCTCGAGCAGGCGATCGCCGAGGCGAACCGGCTGCCGTACGGCCTGGCGGGCTATGCCTTCACGCGCTCGCTCAGGAACGCCGACCTGCTGTCGCGCCGCGTGGAGGTGGGCATGCTGTGGATCAACATGCCGGCAATGCCGTCGGCCGAGATGCCGTTCGGCGGCGTGAAGGACTCGGGCTACGGCTCCGAGGGCGGGCCGGAGGCGCTGGAGGCGTACCTCAACGTGCGCGCCGTGGCGGTCATGAACGTCTGACCTCCCGCGCCCGCTCGAGAGTCCCCGGCCGGGCCGACAACGCCTCGCGCGGCCACGCGCCGCCCGCCGGCGCAGGCCACGCGACAGTCCTTTGACAAAAGCCGGTAAGCCGCGGCGAGCGGCCCCCTGCCCGCGCGAAACCGGACCCTACAATCGTTTTCCGGCGCGGCGGCCCACCGCCGCCCTCGAATGGCATCCGGATCGACAGGGGGAAACAGTGACCTTCTCGCGGCGCGACATTCTCAAGACCACCGGCGCGGGGCTGTCCATGCTCGCGCTGCCGCCCGTGCAGGCGCAAGGCACCCCGCAACGCGGGACGCCGCTGAAGCTGCGCGCCAGCGCGTTCTCGCAGGCCGTCCGCCCGGGCATGCGCACCGACGTGTGGGGCTTCAACGGCAGCGTGCCCGGCCCGGTGCTGCGCTTCAGGCGCGGCGACACCGCGCGCATCGCCGTCACCAACGAGCTGCCGGGCAAGGCCACCACCACCGTGCACTGGCACGGCATCCGGCTGGCCAACGCGATGGACGGCGTTCCGCACGTCACGCAGGAGCCGATTCCCAACGGCCGCACCTTCGACTACGAGTTCACGCTGCCCGATGCCGGCACCTTCTGGTACCACCCGCACCAGCACAGCTTCGAGCAGGTGGCCCGCGGCCTGTACGGCACGCTCATCGTCGAGGAGGACAAGCCGCTGCCGGTCGACCGCGAGCTGGTGTGGGTGCTGAGCGACTTCAAGCTGCTGCCCAACGGGCGCCAGGTGAGCGACTTCGGCCGCCTCGCGGACTTCGGCGGCGGCGGCCGCCTGGGCAACGTGTTCACGCTGAACGGCCGCGAGACCGGCCCCGACAACTCGCTCGAGGTGCGCCGCGGCGAGCGCCTGCGCGTGCGCCTGGTCAACACCGCCACCGCGCGCATCTTCCTGCTCGACTTCCGCGGGCAGAAGCCGCTCATCGTGGCTTACGACGGCCAGCCGGTGGACCCGCACCCGCTGCCGCAGGGCCTGCTGCTGCTCGGCCCCGGCCAGCGCACGGACGTGATCCTCGACATCGACGGCTCGCCGGGCCAGAGCTTCCCGGTCATCGACCGCCGCGACAAGGGCTACCAGCTCGGCGCGCTGGTGGTCTCCAGCAAGCCGGCGGTGCGCGCCAGGCCGCTCGCCGCGCCGGCGGCGCTGCCGCGCAACGCGCTGCCCGAGCCGGACCTGGGCAAGCTGGAAGAGCACTACATCGTGTTCGAGGGCGGGCTGCTGGGCAAGCCCGCCATCGGCCTGCTGGACGGCAAGCCGCACAAGCTGCCGGACATCATCCGCGAGCAGGGCCTGTCCTGGACGATGAACTACCAGGCCGAGCACGAGCACGCGCTGATGCACACGCCGCTCTTCCGCTTCCGCCGCGGCCAGCACATCGCGCTGAAGATGATCAACGAGACCGAGTTCGAGCACCCGATGCACCTGCACGGGCACTCGTTCCGCGTGCTGCGCGTGAACGGCCGGCCCACGCAGTTCAGCGAGTGGCGCGACACCGTGATGCTCGGCCCGCGCGCGACGGTGGATGTCGCCTTCGTGGCGGACAACCCCGGCGAGTGGATGTTCCACTGCCACATCCTCGAGCATGCCGCGGGGGGGATGATGGGGACGGTCACGGTGGAGTGACGCGCCCCGCGGCGCGGGCGGCATCTGCACCGCCGCCAGCGCCCGCTCCAGGTCCGCGAGCAGGTCGTCGACGTGCTCGATCCCGATCGACAGGCGCACCGTCTCCCCTGCGAAGTCGACGAAGGACGCGAACCCGGCATGCGACGGGCACGTGGCTTGCCGCCGGTCGGCGCATGCGCCGCCATCCCGACCACCGGGCCGACATGTCCGGTTCGCCCGCCGCCAGCCGCTTCGTGCGCGTGCGCGGCGCGCGCGAGCACAACCTGAAGAACGTCGACGTCGACATCCCGCGCGACGCGCTCGTCGTGTTCTCGGGCGTGTCCGGCTCGGGCAAGTCGTCGCTCGCCTTCGGCACGCTGTACGCCGAGGCGCAGCGCCGCTACTTCGAGTCGGTCGCGCCGTACGCGCGCCGGCTGATCGACCAGGTGGGCGTGCCCGACGTCGACGCGATCGACGGCCTGCCGCCCGCGGTCGCCCTGCAGCAGCAGCGCGGCACGCCGACCACGCGGTCGTCGGTGGGCAGCGTGACCACGCTGTCGAGCCTCGTGCGCATCCTGTACTCGCGCGCGGGTCACTATCCGCCGAAGCAGCCGATGCTCTACGCGGAGGACTTCTCCCCCAACACGCCGCAGGGCGCCTGCCCGCGCTGCCACGGGCTGGGCCACGTGTACGAGGTGACCGAGCGCTCGATGGTGCCGGACGATTCGCTCAGCGTCCGCGAGCGCGCCGTCGCCGCCTGGCCGCCGGCGTGGCACGGGCAGAACCTGCGCGACATCCTGGTGTCGCTGGGCTACGACGTCGACCGGCCGTGGCGCGACCTGCCGAAGAAGGACCGCGACTGGATCCTCTTCACCGAGGAGCAGCCCACCGTGCCGGTCTACGCCGGCTTCACGCCGGCGCAAACGCGCGCCGCATTGCGGCGCAGGATGGAACCGAGCTACCACGGCACGTTCACGGGCGCGCGCAAGTACGTGCTGCACACCTTCGCCACCACGCAGAGCGCGCTCATGAAGAAGCGCGTGGCGCGCTTCATGGTGGGCAGCGTGTGCCCGGCGTGCGACGGCAAGCGGCTGAAGCGCGAGGCGCTGTCGGTGACCTTCGCGGGGATGGACATCGGCGCGCTCTCGCGCCTGGCGCTGCACCAGGTGGCCGCGCTGCTGCAGCCGGCGGCCGAGGGCCGCTTCGGCGACGCCGACGCCGGCGCGCCTCCCACGCTCACGCGCGCCGAGGCGCGCGCCGACACCGCGCGCCGCGTCGCGGCAGGCGGTTCTGCGCACAGGGCGGCGCCCGACGTGCGCCGCACGCCGCACCTCTCGCAGGAGAAGCGGCTCGCGGCGCAGCGCATCGCGCACGACCTGCGCGAGCGCATCGCGACCCTGCAGGACCTCGGCCTCGGCTACCTCTCGCTGGAGCGCACCACGCCCACGCTGTCGCCGGGCGAGCTGCAGCGGCTGCGCCTGGCCACGCAGATCCGCTCGAACCTGTTCGGCGTGGTGTACGTGCTCGACGAGCCGTCCGCCGGCCTGCATCCGGCCGACGGCGAGGCGCTGATGCGCGCGCTGGAGGCGCTGCGGCGCGGCGGCAACTCGCTGTTCGTGGTCGAGCACGACCTCGAGATGATGCGGCGCGCCGACTGGCTGGTGGACGTCGGGCCGGACGCGGGCGAGCGCGGCGGGCACGTGCTGTACAGCGGGCCGCCGGAGGGCCTCGCGTCGGTGGAGGCGTCGCGCACCGCGCGCCACCTGTTCGGCACGGCGCGTCCGGCCGGCCGCGCGCCGCGCGCGCCGGCGGGCTGGCTCGAGCTGCGGGGCGTGACGCGCAACAACCTGCGCGGCCTCGACGCGCGCATCCCGCTCGGCGTGCTCACCGCGGTGACGGGCGTGTCGGGCTCGGGCAAGTCGAGCCTGGTGAGCCAGGCGCTGGTGGAGCTGGTGGCCGGGCACCTGGGGCAGGCGACCGACGACGAGGAGCCCCCGCCCACCGACGAGCCGGCCGGGCCCGCCGCCCCCACGGAAGGGCGGCTCGCGGGCGACGCCGATCGCGTGCGCCGGCTTGTGCGCGTCGACCAGAAGCCCATCGGCCGCACGCCGCGCTCCAACCTCGCCACCTACACCGGGCTGTTCGATGCGGTGCGCAAGCTGTTCGCCGCCACCCCGGCCGCGCGCTCGCGCCGCTGGGACGCCGGGCGCTTCTCGTTCAACGTCGCCAAGGGCCGCTGCGAGACCTGCGAGGGCGAGGGCTTCGTGAGCGTGGAGCTGCTGTTCATGCCGAGCGTGTACGCGCCCTGCCCCGCCTGCCACGGCGCGCGCTACGACGCGAAGACGCTGCAGGTGACCTGGGGCGGCAGGAACATCGCCGAGGTGCTCGGCATGAGCGTCGAGGAGGCCGGCGCGTTCTTCGCGGACGAGCCGGCGGTGCGCAAGCCGCTCGCCGTGCTGCAGGAGCTCGGCCTCGGCTACCTGCGCCTCGGCCAGCCGGCCACCGAGCTCTCGGGCGGCGAGGCGCAGCGCATCAAGCTGGCGACCGAGCTGCAGCGCCTGCAGCGCGGCGACACGCTCTACGTGCTGGACGAGCCCACCACCGGCCTGCATCCGGCCGACGTGGTGCGGTTGATGGCGCAGCTTCAGGGGCTGGTGGACGCGGGCAACACCGTAGTGCTGGTGGAGCACGAGATGCACGTGGTGGCCGAGAGCGACTGGGTGATCGACATCGGTCCCGGGGCGGGCGAGGAAGGCGGGCGGCTGGTGGCGTGCGGGACGCCGCGGGAGGTCGGCAAGGCGGCGGGCAGCCGCACGGCGCCGTATCTGCGGCGGGCGCTCGGGGCGGGCCAGTGAGCCCGCAGCCCCTCGCCCCACCGCCGCTCAGCGGTTCAGCACCGGATCGTTCGCATCGCTCCACGCCTGCCGCGCCCGCGCTCCCAGGCGCGACGCGTCGCGCTCCATCGTCACCGTGCAGGGGTCGCGCGGCTGCGCGCCGCACAGCACGGCGTTGGCGAGCTGCATCACCGGGCCGGGGTCGAAGGGCGCGGTGAACATCGGGATGTAGACCAGCTGGCCGCGCAGCGCACCCGGCCGCATGCGGATCGCATGCATCAGGTCGCGCTGGCTGACGCGCGCGGCGTCCACCGGCGAGCCCTCGGCGTCGGCGAGCGACATGCAGGCGAGCTGGTCGCCGCGGTGCAGCCAGCAGGTCCACGCGGCCGGCGCGGCCAGTGCGGGTGCGGAAAAGACGCCGGCGACGGCGGCGAGCGCCGCCCCGGTCCACGCGCGTTGTTTCCGATCCACAGGCTGCCCCCGCTGGGTGATCCGTCCATCACCAGCAGCCGGCGTGCCCGCGGCTGCCAGCAGCCGGCGTGCCTGCGGATCAGCCCGGGGCGATCTGGTGGTGCGCCATGAGCTCCAGCGCCTTCACCAGCGCCGAGTGGTCGAGCTGGTCCCAGCCCTGTGCGGCGGCCGCCTGCATCAGCTGGGCGGCGCCGGCCGTCTGCGGCAGCGCGACGCCGATCGCCTTCGCGCCCGCGAGCGCGAGGCCCAGGTCCTTCTGGTGCAAGGCGATGCGGAAGCCGGGGTCGAAGGTGCGCTTGATCATGCGCTCGCCGTGGACCTCCAGGATGCGCGACGCGGCGAACCCGCCCATCAGCGCCTGCCGCACCTTGGCCGGGTCCGCCCCCGCCTTGCTCGCGAACAGCAGCGCCTCGCCCACCGCCGCGATGTTCAGCGCCACGATGATCTGGTTGGCCACCTTGGTGGTCTGACCGTCGCCGTTGCCGCCCACCCGCGTGATGTTCCTGCCCATCGTCTCGAACAGCGGCTTGACGCGCTCGAACGCGTCGGGCTTGCCGCCCACCATGATCGTGAGCGTGGCCGCCTTGGCGCCCACCTCGCCGCCGGACACCGGCGCGTCGAGGTAGTCGCAGCGGAGCGCCTCGATGCGCTGCGCGAAGGCCTTGGTCTCGATCGGCGAGATCGAGCTCATGTCGACCACCGTCTTGCCCGGCGCGAGCCCGGAGGCGACGCCGTCGGCGCCGAACAGCACCTGCTCGACGTCCGGCGTGTCCGGCAGCATGAGGATGACGACGTCGGCACGGCGCGCCACCTCCGCATTGCTGGCGCACGCGGTGGCCTGCGCCAGCGCCGGCGGCACCCGGCTGCGCGTGCGCACGAACATCTCGTGGCCGGCGGCGAGCAGGTGGCCCGCCATCGGCGCGCCCATGATGCCCAGCCCGATGAATCCGATCTTCATGATGCAGCCCTCCTCGGCGGCGCACGACGGCCGCGCGGCGAGGGCGCATTCTAGGAGCGCGACGCGACGCGGCACGACTCGGCACGACGCGACGCGACGCGACGCGGCACGGCACGGCACGCACGACGCCGCGCGGGCCAGCGCGTGCCGCCCTCCGGGAACGGCGCTCCGGGCGCCCGGCACAATCGCCCGCATGGACGACACCGACATCGCCATCGCGGGCGCGGCGCGGCGGCGCGGCCGCGCGCCGCACGCCGCACGTGACGCGAATCAACCGGCGCCGCCCGCGCCGGCTCGACCATGACGCCATCCACGCCGCGCCGGGAGTCCCCGTGAACACCGTCCATCCCACGCCGGCTGCGCCGGCCCATCGCGCGCAGGGCTTCCCGCTGCTGCACTGGTTCTCGGCCGTCAGCTTCGTCGCCGTCGCGGTGGTGAGCGTCGCCCTGGCGCTGGTGCTCGCGCGCTTCGTCGAAGGCCAGATGCTGCGCCACGACGGCGAGCTCAGCCGGCAGTTCGTGCAGGGCATCGTCGACACGCAGGGCGTGACGCGCTACTTCCGCGAAGGCGACGCGGCCGGCCGGCACGACACCTTCGCCGAGTTCTTCGGCCACATCGCCTCCATGCCCGACGTGCTGCGCGCGAACGTCTACGGCATGGACGGCACGGTGCTGTGGTCGAGCGACGAGTCGCTCGTCGGCCGCAAGCTGGGCGAGAACGACGAGCTCGAGCGCGCGCTCAAGGGCGAGCTGGTGATCGAGCGCGGCGAGGTGACCGGCCGCACGCCGACCAAGGCCGAGCACCGCGCGCTGGGCACCCCGGCCGGGCACTTCGTCGAGAACTACCTGCCGGTGTACGAGAGCGCCGCGCCCCCCGCCGACCAGATCGGCGTGGTGGAGCTGTACCGCGAGCCGCACGGCCTCAACGCCACGCTGCGCTCGGGCACGCTGCTGGTGTGGGCGAGCGCCCTGGTGAGCGGGCTGGTGCTGTACCTCTCGACGCTCGGCCTGGTGCGCAAGGCGAGCCGGCTCATGCGCGAGCAGCACGACGCGCTGGTGGAGAACGAGGCGCTGGCGCTCGTCGGGGAGATCGCCGCGTCGGTCGCGCACAGCATCCGCAATCCGCTCGCGTCGATCCGCTCCGGCGCGGAGCTGCAGAAGGAGCTGGGCCAGGTGCCGCCCGAGACGGCGCAGGAGACCATGGAACACGTCGACCGCATCGAGCACCTCGTGCGCACGCTGCTCACCTACACCAAGGACCCGAGCGACGTGCACGGCAGCGCCGACGTCGCGCAGACGCTCAAGCTGGCGCGCGAGCGCTTCGAGCCGGTGTTCAGCGCGCAGGGCAAGCAGCTCGAGCTGCGCCTGGCGGGACCGCTGCCGCCGGTGCACGGCGAGAGCGTGCTGATCACGCAGGTGGTCAACTCGCTCATCGCCAACGCGCTCGAAGCCACGGCGCGCGGCGACACGGTGGTGGTGAGCGCCGAGCGGCACGGCCCCGCGGTGCAGATGGAAGTGGCCGACACCGGCCCCGGCATCGAGCCCGAGCGGCTGGCCGACGTCTTCAAGCCCTTCCACACGACCAAGGCGCACGGGCTCGGCATGGGGCTGGCGCTGGTGCGGCGCACGCTGGAGCGGCTGGGCGGCGCGATCGAGCTGCAGAGCCGGCCGGGCCTCACGCGCGCCATCGTGCGGCTGCCCGTCGCCGAGGGCTGAGCGCCGGCGGCTGCCCGTCGGGGGGGCCGGGCGCCGCGCCATCGGGGTCGCCTGCCCCACGCGGTGGGGCATATCTCCCACCCGCACCGGTGCGCGCGCACGCAAGTGCTTGAATCCACCGGCCTTTGCGGCCTGGCACGGCTTGCGCATGAGCGCACGGCAACGGATCCACAACAACGAGATAGCCGCCGCCGTGTCGCCTCACGCCGTCCTGATCATCGACGACGAGCTCGCGCTCGCACGCAACATCGCCACCTACCTGCGCCGCATCGGCTTCGTCGTGCGCACCGCGGGCAGCGCCGAGGACGGGCTGGCGGCGCTCGCGCAGTTCCGGCCGTCGGTCGTGCTGTGCGACCACAACCTGCCCGGCATGAGCGGCCTCGAGGCGACGCAGCAGATCCGCCGCCGCGACGGCGCGCCGCACGTCGTGATGGTGAGCGGCAGCGGCAGCCAGGCGCTGGCCGGCGCCGCGCGCCGCGCGGGCGCCACGGCGTTCCTCACCAAGCCGGTGGCGCTGTCCGAGGTGCGCGCGCTGGTGGAGCGGCTGGTCGCGCAGCACCGATGAGGGTGCTTCGAGACCCCGTGGACGCTCAGCCCAGCGAATCGTCGTAGCACGGCGCCAGCGCGCGCACTTCCACCGTGCACCACTCGGCCGCCGGGCACTGCGCGGCGATCTCGACCGCCTCCTCCCGCGTCGCGCAGTCGACGAGGAAGAACCCGCCCACCATCTCCTTCGCCTCCGCGAACGGCCCGTCGACCACCGATGCCCGCGCGCCGCGCACCTGCACGCGCGCCGCACGCGCCTGCGACGCCAGCGCCTCGCCGGCCAGCAGCTTGCCGCGACGCGCCAGCTCTTGCCCGAAGCGCAGCATGCGGTCGTAGACGGCGCGGCCCTCGGCCTCGGTGCGGGTGCGCCGCTGCTCGGGCGGCTCGACGATCAGCAGCATGTAGGGCATGGCGGTGCGTTCCTGGTCCAGGAAGGCGCTGATCCATTCGCGCCGACCGAAGCATCACCGAAACATCGCGCAGCCATTCTTCAGTTCCCTACGGCGGCAGCGTGTCCAGCCGCAGCACGGGATACAGGCCGAGCCGGTCGTCCCACGACGGATGGCGGCGATGGAAGAAGTCGAGGCGCGCGACGGGGTCGGCGGCGAATGCCGCATCCTCGGCGACGCGGCGCGCGAACGCCTGCGCCAGCGCCGGGTCGGCGGCGAGCTGCTCGCGCGCCACCGCCTCGGCGACGTACGGCTCCATGTACTCCTTGACCTCGTAGTGTGCATTGAAGCGTCCCCAGGCGACCAGCGAATCGGGCGCCTCGGGCTCGAGCAGCGCCATCGCGAGCCGCGCGAGCGGCTGCGCCACGGGCACGAAGAGCGCGCCGGCCGCCACGTCCTGCGGCTCGTCGCGCCAGGCGCCTTCCAGCGACAGCCGCAGCCGCCCTTCCGCCGGCTGCGCCGCCCATGTCGCGCGGTCGGCGCGGAAGGTCTGCACGGGTGCGCGCGGCCAGTCCGACGCGAGCGCGCGCGACGCGATGCCGTGGTGCGCGAGGGTGTCGCCCACCGACGCCGCATGCGCCGGCGGCACCAGGTAGCCGGCCTGCGGCGCCACGGCCTGCCGGTGCGGCTGCACGTCGTCGCGCAGCGGCACGCGCCACACCTCGGGCCGGGTCTCGTCGTAGCGCGTCATCGGCGCGCCGGAGACCTCCGAGGGCGTGCGCGCGTACGCATAGCCGCGAAACTCCACGAGGCGCGAGCGCTCGGTCGCGCGCCAGTCGAGCGGCACCGGCGTGCCCGCGAGCGCGGCGGCGCGCTCGTCGGCCTCGCGCGCGAGGCGGCGCCACGCCGCGCCGTGCGCCGCCACCTGCTCGACGACGGCGAGGATGGTGCGGTGGGCGATGCGCACGCGCGTCGCGTAGTCCTTCCACGAGTGGCACTCGACCAGCATCGCGAAGCGGTTGCGCAGATGGAAGTAGCCGGTGGAAAAGCGCGGCGGCGACACGCCGTCGGTGAAGCCCGAGGCGGGGTCGTCCTCGACGTCGAACGCCATGTAGAACGGCTGCGGCAGCGAGCCGTGCGCGGCCAGCGCCGCGATCACGCCGTCGCGCAGCGCGCGGCCGGCGGGGCGCAGGGCGTCGTCGCCCGCGTGCCCCGGCTCGACCTGGATCGACACGTCGTGCTCGAACTGCGCGCCGTCGGTGGCGTGGATGTCGATGCAGGCGAGCGGGTCCCAGGCGCGCACCAGCGCGAGCATCGCCTGCATCTCCGGCGATTCGGCCTTCGCGTAGTCGCGGTTCAGGTTGAGGTTCTGCGCCGTGGTGCGCCAGCCCATCGCCTTCGGACCGCGCTGGTTCGGGCGGTTCCACTCGCCGAAGCGCTCGTGCCCGTCGACGTTCACGACGGGCACGAAGAGCAGCACCTGCCGCTCGAGCGCGCCGGGCGCCGCTTCGCCCTCGAGCAGCTGGCGCACGGCGAGGAAGCCGGCGTCCTTGCCCTCGATCTCGCCCGCGTGGATGCCGGCCTGCACCAGCGTGACGGGCAGCGCGCGCTCGCGCGCCGTGGCCGCGTCGAGCACGCCGGTGCGCGTGACGGCCAGCGCCAGCATCGGCCGGCCCTCCGGCGTGCGGCCGAACTCGATGCAGCGCACCTGGGCGGGATGGCGCGACGCGAAGCCGGCGCCGAGCGCCACCACCTCGTCGTACCGGCCGGTCTCGGCGAAGCCCGTGCGTTCGGCGTGCGTCGCGAGCATCGTCAGTGCCCCAGCGCCGGCCCGGTGTCGCGGCGCGGGTCGTCGGCGACGGCCCGCACGTCGCCCACGGCCACCGCGGCGCCGACGGTGCTGCCGCCGTCCTTCGGCAGGACGAAGGCGAAGGCCGCGATGGCGGCCACGCAGGCGCGGGCGAGGCACGGGGCACGCATCGGAAGCCCTCCGGCAACGAGGTGCCGCGCAGCATAGCGGCTTGCGCCCCGCTCCTGCCGGCAAAAAAAGGAGCCCGGTGGATGACGGGCTCCAACACTTCTGCCAGCCGCATGCGGACTTCGCCGCGACCGAGGCCATCGTAGAGCAGCCGCTCGCGCCGCCGCCCGGGGACTTGCCCTCAGGAACTTTTCGGCAGGGCGCGATCCCTCGCGCCTCCCATCACCGCTGTTCCCGGCCCTTCGACCAGGCGCTACCAGCTCGCCTCGCGCTCGGGCGCGGCGCCGATCCGATGGATCGACAGGTCCGCCCCCGTGTATTCCTGCTCCGGCGTGAGCCGCAGCCCCGTCAGCGCCTTCAGCGCGCCGTACACGACGAAGCCGCCGGCCAGCGCCCACGCCACGCCGAGCAGCGTGCCGAGGGCCTGCGCCGCGAGGCTCACGCCGCCCAGCCCGCCCAGCGCCGGCGCGCCGAAGATGCCGCACGCGATGCCGCCCCACGCGCCGCACAGCCCGTGCAGCGGCCACACGCCCAGCACGTCGTCCACCTTCCACCGGTTCTGCGTGAGGGTGAACATGAGCACGAAGATCGCGCCCGCCACGCCCCCCACCACGAGCGCGCCGGCGGGATGCATCACGTCCGAGCCGGCGCACACCGCGACCAGCCCGGCGAGCGGGCCGTTGTGGGCGAAGCCCGGGTCGTTGCGGCCGAGCGCCACCGCCACCAGCGTGCCGCCCGCCATCGCCATGAGCGAATTGACCGCGACGAGGCCGGAGATCTTGTCGAGCGTCTGCGCGCTCATCACGTTGAAGCCGAACCAGCCCACCGAGAGGATCCACGCGCCGAGCGCCAGGAAGGGGATGGACGACGGCGGGTGCGCGCTCATCCCGCCGTCCTTGCGGTAGCGGTTGCGCCGCGCGCCGAGCAGCACCACGGCCGCGAGGCCGATCCATCCGCCCACCGCATGCACCACCACGCTGCCGGCGAAGTCGTGGAACGCCGTGCCCGTGGCCGATGCGATCCAGGCCTGGATGCCGAACTTCTCGCCCCAGGCGATGCCCTCGAACACCGGATACACGAAGCCCACGATCGCGGCGGTGGCGGCGAGCTGCGGCCCGAAGCGCGCGCGCTCGGCGATGCCGCCCGACACGATGGCCGGAATGGCCGCGGCGAAGGTGAGCAGGAAGAAGAACTTCACCAGGTCGTAGCCGTTCTTCGCGGCCAGCGTGCCGGCGCCGGCGAAGAAGTTCACCCCGTACGCGACCAGGTAGCCGACGAAGAAATAGGCCACGGTCGAGACGGCGAAATCGACCAGGATCTTGACCAGCGCGTTGACCTGGTTCTTCTGGCGCACGGTGCCGAGCTCAAGGAACGCGAAGCCCGCGTGCATGGCGAGCACCATGACGGCGCCCAACAGGATGAACAGGGCGTCGGCGCCCTGCTTGACCGAATCCATCGACCTTCCTCCGGTGGTTTGTTCGTGTGGCCCTGCGTCGGGGCGATCACGCACCAGAGCAAGCGGCGGGGCACCTCGCAAGCACGTTCCATGCCGCAATTGGTGCGTGGTTTTCGCACCAGAGGATGGCGAAGACGGTGGCGGCGGGCCAATTCGGTGCCTGGATGCACCGCCGGCGGGATCGGGCGGCGCGCGCAGCCCCGCCCTGGGGCCTCAGTGCGTCTTGCCCTTCGGCTTCTCCACCACCCCGCCCCCCGCGGCATGGAACACCACCTGCACCGACTGCAGGTCCCCTTCGAGCGGCGCGAGCAGCTCGCGGCGCATCATGATGGCCACCGAGGCGGGGTTGCACTTGCCGTCCGGGTGCTGCACGGCCTCCACCATCGCCCGGTAGATCGACGTGGGCAGCAGCATCGCGAGCTGCAGGCTGAGCTCGTTGGCGCGGTCGAAGTCCTCCAGCGGCGAGGCCTTGTCGAGCGTGCCGGCCAGCACGAGGTACTGAGCCACCATCTCGGCCAGGTCGAGCTTCTCGCGGGCGGGCAGGTCCTTCATCTCGGTCTCCTTGTCGGGTGGCGCGCCGCGAGCGTAAGCCAAGGCGGCCGCGCCGCCCAAATCCCGGGGATTTCGCCGAAGGCGGCGGCGCGCGGGGCGCCGCCGGACCGCGCGTCAGACGGTGGTGTTGGCGAAGTTGGGCGCGATGGCCACGTGCTCCTGCCACGGATCCTGGTCGGACAGCTTCGACAGCGCGAGCAGGATCTGCCCCTTCGACGCCAGCACCGGCACCAGGTTGTACGGCTTCAGAGCGAAGATCGACCCCAGCGGCACGGCGCGCGACGGCCGGTCCGTCGCGACGAACAGCCGGTCCTGGTCCAGGTGGATCGGTAGCGCGCGATGCGCGAGCGCGGTGCGCAGGGGCAGCTTGCGCGCGATCGCAGGATCGATCGGGAAGCGCTTCAGGTCGACGAAGGGATAGCCCATCTTGTGGGCGATCGCCGTCTGCAGGTCCGCCTGCGAGATGAGTCCGCTCCTCACCAGGCGTTCGCCGAGCGGCAGGTCGCCGGCCGGCTGCGCCAGCTCGTGGTCGAGCTGCTCCGGCGTGACGAGCCCCAGCTCGACCAGCGAGCAGCCGATGGGGCGGATCGACATGCGGCGCTGGCGGTCCGCGGCGGCGAGCAGCTCGGCCGGACAGGCGATCCACTTCTCCGCGGCGCTGTCCTGCGCGGTGGAGAAGGTCTCGAAGCGGGCGAACGCGCCGCGCGGGATGAACTCGCGCACGAGCGAATAGTCGTCCGCACCGGCGGCGAACAGGAACAGGCCGACCTCGTTCTCGACGTGCCCGCAGGTGCGCCCGGTCGTCACGCCGTGTGCGCCGTGCAGCCGGTAGTCGCGCTGCTGCGCCGCCACCGGCACGCGCACCGCGCGGCCCAGTCCCACCTGGTCGATGGAGCGCAGCGGCGAGGTGAGCACCAGGCGGCGAAAGCGCGCGAACGGCAGGTCGATCGCCGGCGCGTCGGCGGTGGTGCGAAACGCGATGCTGCGCGCCGCCGGGTCCAGGCCGAGCATGAAGCCCTGCACGGCGCTGCCGGTGACGGTGTCGAGCCGGCAGGGCTGGGCGCCGTGGTGGTCCGGGGGCATGACGTGGCGCCATTCGTAGGGCACCGCGGGCCAGCGCCACGCTTCGACGGGCTCGTCCATCATCAGGACGGGGAACGGCGTGAGGGTGTCGGGTGCTGTCACGGTGGATCTGCCTGCTGCGTCACGAGCGCGCGGACGTCGAGCGCCATGTGCACCATACACGCCGCCCGCGGCAGCCGATGTGAAGCAAGTCGCGGAAAGCGCGCCGCGGGCGCAGGCGATCCGTGAGCGGTTCGGCAGGCTGCACATTCCCTCACAATCGGCCCCCATGTACACCCCCCCGGCACACCAGGAGACCGACCCCGACGTGCTGCACGCGCTGATGCGCGCGCACCCGCTCGGCACGTGGATCGCGCCGTCCGGCGACGAGCTGGTCGTGAACCACGTGCCGTTCCTGCTGGACGCGTCGCGCGGCGAGCGCGGCACGCTCGTCGCCCACGTGGCGCGCGCCAATCCGGTGTGGCGCACGTTCTCGCGCACGGCCGATTCGGTGGTCGTGTTCCAGGGCCCGCAGGGCTACGTCACGCCGTCGTGGTATCCCGCCAAGCGCGAGCACGGCAAGGTGGTGCCGACATGGAACTACGCGGTCGTCCACGCGCACGGCCGGCCGCGCGCCATCGAGGACCGCGAGTGGCTGCGCGCGCTGGTCACCCGGCTCACCGACACGCACGAGGCGACCGGGCCCGCGCCCTGGTCGGTGCACGACGCGCCGCGCGCGTACGTCGACCAGATGCTGGAGGCGATCGTCGGCATCGAGATCCCGATCGCGCGGCTCGAGGGCAAGTGGAAGACGAGCCAGAACCGGCCGCAGGCCGACCGCCGCGGCGTGGCGGAGGGGCTCGAGGCGCGCGGGGACGAGGCGTCGCTGGCGATGGCCGCGCTGGTGCGGCGCAGCCTGCCGCCCGGTCCGACCTGAGGCCCCCGGGGCCGGGCTGCGCCCGGCCCGCCCGGCGGCCTCACTTCGCCGCCGCCAGCTTGTCGAGCGTGAACGTGTAGCTCACCTTGTCCAGCGGCTTGTGGCACGCCAGGCACTCGGCCTGGTTCATGCCCGCGCGCGGCTGCTTCGCGGGGGTGAAGGCGGCGTAGTTCCAGTCCTCGTTGCGCAGCATGTCCGGGAAGTCCTTGCCCCATCCGGCGTCGCGCGCCATCGCCGTGTAGAAGAGCAGCTGGTCCGGCGCGTAGAAGCCGTCGGGGCCGGCCACCGGCTTCTTGTCGGCGTCCAGCCTGGCCGAATGCACCTCGGCGAACAGCACCGAGCCGTCGGGCAGCGGCTTGCCTTCCCTGGCGGCCTTCAGCGCCACCGGGTTGGCGAAGTAGTAGCGCACCTGCTTGGTCGCCGGGAAGTTGATGGTGTGGTACTTGGTGAAGGTGTTCTGGTAGCCCTCGGGAAACGTCACCCGGCTCTTCGCGAGCGCGGGCAGGAACTCGGACTTCGCGGCGGCGCTGGCCGCGCCGGGCTGCGCCGCGTAGTACGCGGCCACGTTGGCGATGTCGTCGGCGCCCAGCTGGCCCGCGATCGCGTTCATCACCGGGGCCTTGCGCGTGCCCTCCTTCAGCGCCTTGAGCTGCGCCTCCAGGTAGGCCGCCTTCTGGCCCGCGAGGTTGGGGATGGTATCGCTCACGCTCACGGTGGGGCGCCGTGGCAGGCGGCGCACACCGCCTGCGCCCGCGCCTTGCCCGCTTCCGCGTCCGCGGCCTGCGCCAGCGGCGCGGCGAGCAGCAGCACGGCTGCACGAACCAGAGATGCCTTCATCGCTTCCTCCTGACCGCCACCCGGCGGCGCCTGTATACGCGGCGCATCCGGCGCCGCATCCGTCGCCCTCACGCGAACCGGTCGGCCAGCGCGCGCCAGCACTCGGCGTAGCCGGCATCCAGCGCGCCGCATTCCAGCGCGAACGCCGTCGGCCGCAGACGCCAGCGGCTCTCGAACATGAAGGCGAGCGTGTCGTCGAGCTTGTGCGGCGCGAGCGCCGCGTTCGACGCCTTCTCGAACGCCTCGGCGTCCGGCCCGTGCGGGACGAACGCGTTGTGCAGGCTCATCCCGCCCGGCCGGAAGCCTTCCGGCTTCGCGTCGTACTGCCCGTGCACCAGCCCCATGAACTCGCTCATGACGTTGCGGTGGTACCAGGGCGGGCGGAACGTGTCCTCGGCGACCAGCCAGCGCGGCGGGAAGATGACGAAGTCGCAGTTCGCGGTGCCCGGCGTGTCCGACGGCGACGTGAGCATGGTGAAGATCGACGGGTCGGGATGGTCGAAGCTGATCGAGCCGATCGTCATGAAGCACGCGGTGTCGTACTTCAGCGGCGCGAGGTTGCCGTGCCAGGCGACGACGTCGAACGGCGACGCGTCCGACTCGGCGACCCACAGCGCCCCGCCCGACTTCTTCACCATCCGGTGCGCGCGCGGCGCGTCGTCGAAGCGCGCCACCGGCGCGAGGAAGTCGCGCGGGTTCGCCAGCCCGTTGCTGCCGATGGGCCCGAGCTCCGGCAGGCGGAACGGCGCGCCGTAGTTCTCGCAGACGTAGCCGCGCGACGGCCCGTCCAGCGCGACGCGGAACGCCATCCCGCGCGGCAGCAGCGCGACCTCGCCCGGCGCCACGCCGAGCACGCCCAGCTCCGTGGTGATCGTCAGCGCGCCCTGCTGCGGCACGACCAGCAGTTCGCCGTCCGCGTCCGCGAACGCCGTGTCGGTCATCGAGCGGTTGGCGAGGTACAGGTGCGCGGCCATGCCGCCATGCGCCTCGGGGTCGCCGTTGAGCACGATGGTGCGCATGCCCTGGACGAAGTCGAGCGGCTCGGCCGGCACCTCGAGCGGATGCCAGCGCAGCGGATCCGGCGGCGCCGCGAGGCCGCCGGCCGCGCCGGTCTTCCAGTGCGGCTGCTCGAAGGGGGCGTACGCGCCGCAGCGCACCGACGGCCGGCGCCGGTACATCCACGTGCGCAGGTTGGCCGCGCGCGGCGCGGTGAACGCGGTGCCGGACAGCAATTCGGCATACAGCCCGCGCGCGGGCTTTTGCGGGCTGTTGCGGCCCACGGGCAGCGTGCCGGGCACGGCCTCGCTGGCGAAGTGGTTGCCGAAGCCGCACTGGTAGCGCAGCGGGGTGTCGCGTTCGGCGGTCATGGCGGCCCCCCGGTGGCCGGCGCCGCATCGCGCACCGCGTTCGCGCCGGCGCGCTGGATGAACTCCATCACCACGCGCGCGAAGCGCTGCGGCGTCTCCAGCACGCTGAGGTGCGACGCGTCGTCGAACACCACCTGCTGCGCCCCGGGGATGCGCTGCGCGATCGCGTCGGCCATCGCCGGCGTGGCGCCGACGTCGCGCGCGCCCGCGATGACGAGCGTCGGCGCGCGGATCTGCGAGAGCCGCTCGACGGTGTCGACCGCGCGCACCGCGTGGCACGCCGCGACATAGCCCGCCGGATCGGTGCGCAGGATCAGCTCGCGCAGCGCGCGCGTGTCCTGCGGATGCGCCGCGCGGAAGTCGGCGTGCAGGTAGCGCTCCACCACCATGTCGGCCACCGCGGCCATGCCGCCCGATTCCACCGCCGCGATGCGCTGCACCCACGCGGCCTGCGCCGCCTCGGGGTACTGCGACGTGGTGTTGGCGAGCACGAGCGCCTTCACGAGCTCGGGGTGGCTGATCGCGAGCCCCTGCCCCACCATCGCGCCCATCGACAGGCCGACGAACACCACGGGCCCGCGGCCCCACTCGCGCACCAGGCGCGCCGCGTCGTCCACCAGCGCGTCCAGCGTGTACGGGCCGGGCGGCGAGGCCGAGCCCCCGTGGCCGCGGTGGTCGTAGCGCGCGACCTCGTGCGTGGCCGCGAGCCGCGCGGCGAAGTCGTCCCACATGTGCATGTCGAGGCCCAGCGCGTGGCTCAGCATCACCGGCGGCCCCTGCCCCTGCAGCGCCACCGCGAGCTGCGGCTCGCTGAACGTGTGGTGCACCGCCACGCGCGGGCCCGCCGACAGCGGCTGCGGCGCGGGCTCGAGGCCCTCCTCGCGCAGCAGCTGCAGCGCGATCTTGAACGCCGTGTTGGCCGCCGGCACGCCGCAATAGATGGCGCCCTGCATCAGCGTCTCCTTGATGGCGTCGGCAGGCACGCCGCCGCGGATGGCGGCGCGGCAATGCAGCTCGAACTCCTCCCAGCGCGCCAGGCCCATCGTCATGCCGAGCACGAGCAGCCGGCGCGTCGTGCGGTCGAGCCCCGGGCGGCCCCAGATGTCGTTCCACGCGTAGCGCGTGATGAGGCTCTGGAACTCGGCGTTGAACGCGGTGGCGCGGTTCAGCGACTGGTCGACCCACGCGTCGCCGAGGACGGCGCGCCGGTTCTTCGCGCCGCGGTCGAAATCGTCTTGTCGGGACATCGGTCAATGCTCCGTTGCGGGCAGCCAGGCGGCCCAGGGCGGGGAGGCGTCGAGCGCGCGGGCGCGCTCGCGCAGGGACGCGAGCCGGGGCGCGGACACCACGATGGCGCGCGCGGCGGCGCGCGCGGGGTCGAACAGCGCGGCGAGCTCGTCGTCGGCCACGATGCCGCGCAGCGGGGGATCGGCTGGCGGCGCATCGGCGTGCAGCGCGTCGGCCGTGACGTCGCGCAGGTGCCGCCCCTCGCGCACCGCCTGCTGCGACCACTGCTCGAGCAGCGCATGCGCGCGCGCCTTGCCGATGCGCCCGGCCAGCCGCATGGACACGGCCTCCGCGAAGACGAGTCCCTGCAGCGCGTCGATGTGCGCGCGCATGCGGGCGGCATCCACGTGCAGCGCGCCGGCGACGTCGGCCAGCGCCTTCGCCGCGCCGTGCGCCGACGCGAGCAGCGACGCCCATTCGGCGAGCTCGGCCTGCCAGTTGCCGATGCCGCGCTCGTGCTCCTGCACCATCGCGGCCAGCAGCGCGGCCACGCGGTGCGGCACGCGCAGCGCATTGGACAGCGCCACCATCGAGGCGACGGGATTGCGCTTGTGCGGCATCGCCGACGAGCCGCCGCGCCCGCCGCCCGACGGCTCGGCCAGCTCGCCCACCTCGCCTTGCGCCATGAGCGACACGTCGCGCGCGATCTTGCCCAGCGTGCCGGTGAGCACGCCCACCTCGCACGCGAGCGACGCGAGCTCGTCGCGCTGCGTATGCCACGCCCCCGGCGGCAGCGGGAGCCGAAGCGCGGCGGCGACGCGGCGCGCCACCGCCTCGCCGCGCTCGCCCATCACCGCGAGCGTGCCCACCGCACCGCCGAGCTGGAGCTGCAGCGCCGCCGCGCCGGCACGGCGCAGGCGTTCCTGGCCGCGCACGAGCGGCGCGATCCACGCGACCGCCTTGAAGCCGAAGCTCACCACCTGCGCGGGCTGCATGAGCGTGCGGCCCAGCATCGGCGCGTCGCCGTGCCGCTCGGCGAGCGCGAGCAGCGAAGCGACCAGCGTGCCGACGTCGCGATCGATCAGCGCGAGCGCGCGCCGCACCGACATCACCAGCGCGGTGTCGATCACGTCCTGGCTGGTGCTGCCCCAGTGGACGTAGCCGGCCGCATCGGGGTCGTCCTGCGCCACCGCGCCGGTCAGCGCCTTCACGAGCGGGATCGCGAGGCTGCCCGCGCGCCCGCTCGCCGCAACGACCGCGCCCGCGTCGATGCGCTCGACGCGGCACGCGCCGGCGATGACCTCGGCCGCGGGCGCGGGCACGAGCCCCTCGGCCGCCTGCGCGCGCACGAGCGCGGCCTCGAAATCGAGCATCGCCTGCAGCACGGCGCGCTCGTCGAACACGTCGAGCAGCTCGGGCGTGGACAGGAAGCGTTCGAAGACGGCGGCCGACATCGCGAGGACCTCAGCGCGCCGCGGATTCGAGGCGGCGCGCCTTGCGCCGCAGCAGGTGCTTCAGGTTGAGCAGCGAGCACAGGTGCGCGTGCAGCAGCATCAGCATGCCGCTGCGATGCAGCTGCAGCACCTCGTCGTCGGCTGCCGCGCCCAGCCGGTCCTCGTCCACCGCGAACATGCCCGCCACCTGCACGTTCTGCCCGCCGCCGAGGGCGGCGTCGACCGACAGCTCGCGCAGCAGCCCCGCCTCGACGAGCCGGCGGCAGAACGTGCGCGTGCGCTGCTGCTCGGCGTCGAACTGCCGCAGGAAGTCGAAGGCGCGCTGCAGCGCCGGCGCCGGCCGGCCCTGCGCGTCGTAGAGCGGTTCGCCCTCGGTGTCGCCGAAGCCGGACCAGGCCGCGTCGACGAACACGGCGGGCTCGCTCTGCCCCGCGACGCCCGCCGTGAGGAAGGGATAGCGCCGGATGAACGCGGGCACGTACGGCGCGTCCCAGCGCGCGCCGTCGACGATGAGGTTCTCGTTCGTCGCGAGCCCGAGCAGCGCGACGGGCGACACCATTGGGTGCCCGTCCGGCAGCCGCTCGCCGGTGTGCACGAACACGATGGGAAACGACAGCGCGGCTTCGGGGAACTCGGTGGCCGCGAGGAACACCGCATGCATGTCCTTGGCGATCGAGTAGTCGTCCAGCCCCTGCAGGCGCTTGTGCCGGTGCAGCGCCGGGTCGAGCCGCTTCGGGTCGCGGTAGAGCGCCGAGCGGATCACCGGCGGACCTCGGAGACGTGGGTGTCCAGCTCGGCGGGCGCGATCGCCTGCGCCAGCACCTTGTCGACGCGCTTGCCGTCGAGGTCCACCACCTCGAAGCGCCACCCTTCCCAGTCGACCGAGTCGGCGGTGCGCGGCAGCCGGCCGAGCAGCAGCATGATCATCCCGGCGAGCGTGTTGTAGCGGCCGCGGTCCTCCTCGGGCAGTTCCTTGAGGGCCAGCCGGTCCTTCAGCTCGGGCACGGGGATGAGGCCGTCGAACAGCCAGCTGCCGTCCTCGCGCTGCACGGCCCACGAGTCCTCGGCGGTGGGCGTGGTGAACTCGCCCGTGATGGCCTCGAGCACGTCGCGCACGGTGATCACGCCCTGCACCTCGCCGTACTCGTCGACCACGAACACGAGCTGGGCGCCGGAGGCGCGGAAGTGGTCGAGCAGCTCCATGCCCGACAGCGTCTCGGGCACGAACACCGGCGGCTGCAGCTTCTCGGTGAGCGAGAGCGCCCGGCCCTGCATGAGCTGCTGCAGCAGGCTCTGCGCCGACACGATGCCCAGCACGTCGTCGAGGCCGCTGCGGCACACGGGATAGCGCGAATGCTCGTCGTCCGACAGCACCTGCAGCACTTCCTCGGTCGTGGCCTGCGCGTCGAGCCAGACGATCTCCACGCGCGGGCGCATCATCGAGCCCACCTGCCGGTCGTCGAGGCGGAACACGTTGCGCACCATCTGGTGCTCCTGCGCCTCGATCACGCCGGCGTCGACGCCTTCCTCCAGGCTCGCGGCGATCTCCTCCTCGGTGACCGCCCGGTGCGGTCCGCCGCGGATGCCGAGCAGGCGCAGCGTGCCCTCGGTGCACACCGACAGCAGGCGCACGAAGGGGCGCGCGATGAGCGAGAGCCCTTCCATCGGCGGCGCGACGAGGCGCGCCACCGTTTCCGGATACATCTGCCCGAGGCGCTTGGGCACCAGCTCGCCGAAGATGATCGTGAGGAAGGTGATCACCACGACGACCATCGCGGTCGCGGCGATCTCGGCGGCGCGCGCGCCCATCGTGAAGGTCTCGTGCAGCCACTTGGCGAACGGGCCGGAGAACGCGGCATCGCCCACGATGCCGTTCAGGATGCCGATCGACGTGATGCCGATCTGCACCACCGACAGGAACTTGGTCGGGTTGTCGTGCAGGTCCATCGCGGCCTGCGCGCCCGCCATGCCGCCCTCCACCATCACCTGCAGGCGCGCCTTGCGGCTCGCCGTCAGCGCCATCTCGGACATCGCGAAGAGTGCGTTCAGCAGGATGAGAAAGACGAGCAGGGCTACGTCCATGCGGAGCGAGCGGGGGGAGGGGCTGGGAAGCGTAGCAGAATCGCCGGCATGGACTACATCGTGGGCGACGTGCAGGGCTGCTGCGACGCGCTCGACCGGCTGCTCGCGCTGATCGGCTTCTCGCCGTCGCGCGACCGTCTCGTCGTGCTCGGCGACCTCGTGAACCGCGGGCCGCGCAACGTGCAGACGCTGCAGCGCCTGCGTGCGCTGGGCGCGTCGGCCACGTGCCTGCTGGGCAACCACGACCTGCACCTGCTCGCCGTCGCGCACGGCATCCGCACGCCGCACGCCGACGACACGCTCGTCGACATCCTCGACGCCCCGGAGCGCGACGCCTGGATCGACTGGCTGCGCTCGCACCGCCTCGCGGTGCACGCGGACGGCTGGCTGATGGTGCACGCGGGCGTCGTGCCGCAATGGGATCTCGCGACCACCTTGCGGCTGGCGGGCGAAGTGGAAGCGCAACTGCGCGGCGACGGCCTGCGCGATTTCCTCGCGACGATGTACGGCAACGAGCCGGCCCGCTGGGACGACGGGCTCGCGGGGGCGGCGCGTCA
>Ga0075429_100000206_pt1 | contig 39495 bp, 32 predicted proteins | sample RhiMetdeltSRZDD3_FD_75295 | JGI IMG/M metagenome (GOLD analysis project Ga0075429, IMG submission 75295) | Populus rhizosphere microbial communities from Tennessee, USA - Rhizosphere MetaG P. deltoides SRZDD3 | ecosystem: Host-associated > Plants > Roots > Rhizosphere > Soil | place: USA...
GCCTCTTTGCCTCTTTGCCTCTTTGCCTCCGGCCTCCTCGCTTCCGCCTGCGCCACCAAGGGTCAGGTCAAGCTTCTGCAGGGCGAAATCAGCTCGCTCCGCATCGAGACGGCCCGGCGCGATTCGGTGCGCGCGTCCGCCCTGGCCGCGATCATCGGCCTGCAGCAGCGGATCATGGATTCGCTGGTGGCGGGCCGCGAGGCCCTGCGGACGCTCGACCTTCGCATCCAGGCGGATCTGACCGGCGTACAGCGCCAGCTCCTCCAGGTGCAGGAGCTGACCGGGCAGAGCCAGTCGCGGCTTTCCGAAATGAAAGCGGCGCTCGATCAGCGCGCCGAGCAGGCCGAAGCGACTGTGCTGGCCCGTCCCCCCGCCGATACCACCGCGACGCCCGGCGCCGTTCCGCCCGCCGGCACTCCGGTGCCGACCGCCGATCAGATGTATCAGGGCGCCAAGACCCAGCTCAATCGCGGCGCCGCCGCGACGGCCCGCCGGGGCTTCCAGGAGCTGGTTCGCACCTATCCGACCCATGAGCTGGTGTCGGAGGCGCTGTTCTACATCGCCGAGAGTTTTGCCGTCGAGGCGCCCGATTCCGCTGTCACCTATTACACCCAGGTGCTCTCCCGCTTTCCCCGGGCGCTCAAGGCCTCGACGTCGCTGTACAAGCTGGGACGACTGGAGTCGGCCCGGAAAAATTCCGCGGCGGCCCGGGCCTACTACGACCGCCTCATCAAGGAGTATCCCCGCTCCGATGAAGTCGACCTCGCCCGCGACGCCCTGAAGAACCTCCGCCCCTGAGGGCGGACTCCCCACCTCCATGGCCCGCACCGCAGGCGAAATGCCGTTCCTCGATCATCTCGAGGAGCTTCGGACCCGCATTCTGCGGAGTCTGGTCGCGGTGGTTGCGTGCTTCGGCCTGGGACTCTGGCTGGTCGATCGCTTCAAGCTGGTCGACGTCCTGAAGCAGCCGATCGCCCAGTATCTCCAGGGCGGTCAGCTCACGGTGCTGTCACCCACCGAGCCGCTGATGATTCTCCTCAAGCTCGGATTCATCGTGGGCCTGGTCCTCGCCTCGCCGATTCTCCTCTGGCAGCTCTGGGCCTTCCTCGCCCCGGCGCTGTATGAGCGCGAGAAGAAGACGCTGGTGCCCGCGCTGTTCGTCGGGCTCCTCCTCTTCCTCGGCGGGGGGACGGCCGCCTTCCTGTTCATCGTGCCGCAGGCCCTGCGGGTGCTGATGAGTGTGCAATACGGCTCCTTCAACACCATGATCACCTTCGACGCCTATTTCTCGTTCGTGATGCAGGTGGTGCTGGCGCTGGGCATTTCCTCCGAGCTGCCGCTGCTCATGATCATCCTGGCCGCGCTCGGCATCGTCTCGACGCCGATGCTCAACCGGATGCGCCGCTATGCGGTGGTCGGCGCCTTCGTAGCGGGAGCGATTCTCTCTCCCGGCGCCGACGTATTCTCGATGCTCATGCTCACGGTCCCGCTGATGCTCCTGTACGAGCTCGGCGTGGCGGGCGTCTGGGTGGTGCAGCGGCGGCGGCTCAAGGCGGAGTCGGCCGCCGGCTCGCTGCTGGTGGTGCTGCTGTACCTGGCGGGAGCCCCCGGACTCGACGCCCAGCAGCCGGTGCCGCCCCCCCCGCCGCCGCGTCCGGGGCAGTCCCCCCTCGGCCCCGTGGTCCCGACCGACACCACGAGGGCCGCCGCCGGGCGCCGGCTGGACTCTGCCAGCGCACGCCGGCTCGGACTCCCCTCCGCGCCGCGACAGGCGTTCGCGCCCCCCGACTCGATCGTGGAGCAGCTGCTGCAACTCGCCGGATACACCGTGACCCGGTACCGCGCCGACAGCGCCGAGGTACGAGCCGACGACGGGGCGGTCGATCTTCGCGGCAACGCCATGACCGATCGGAACGGCGCGATCCTCGAGGCGGCGGCCATCAAGTACCGCGAAGGCGACTGCTCGGTGGACGCGCAGGGTGAGCCGCATCTGTTCCAGGGCGGCCAGGTGCTGATCGGGGCGTCGGCACGGTTCGACACCTGCAAGGAGCGGGGCGTGGTGCGGGATGCGCTCACCAACTTCAACGAGGGGCAGGGAAACTGGTTTGTGCGGGGCAACCTGGCGGTGGACTCGAGCCAGAGCCGGCTCTACGGCGGCAACGCCGAAATGACGAGCTGTGACCTGCCGAACCCCCACTACCACTTTGCCTCGAAGCAGATCAAATGGGTCTCGAAGTCGGTGCTGGTGGCGCGGCCGGCGGTGTTGTACATCCGCGACGTGCCGATCGCCTGGATTCCGTTTCTGTTCCAGGACACCAAGCGGGGCCGCCGCTCCGGGATTCTGATTCCGCAATTCGGATTCAACGACATCGTCCGGCCCACCCGCTCCTACAACCGGCAGGTCACCAACATCGGCTTCTTCTGGGCGCCGAGCGATTACCTCGATGCCCAAGTCCAGTTCGACTGGTTCACCGACCGGTATATCCAGTACGGCATCACGACCCGGTACAGGATCCTGAACCGGTTCATGGACGGCGCGGTCGATTACTCGGCGCAAAAGGAATCGAAGGGACTCACCTCGCACCGGATCGGATGGCGGCACGCGCAGAGTTTCAACGTGTCCACGTCGCTCAACTTCTCGGTTCAATACGCCACCAACCCCTCGATCGTGTCGCGCAACGCCATCGACACCAGGGTTTCCACCGGCCAGATCGGAAGCCAGGCCAACTTCACCAAGCGATTCAGCTGGGGAAACGTGTCGCTCGGCGGGAGCGGCAACCAGAGCATCAGCGACGGCAGCGTCCAGCTCACCGCTCCGTCGTTCACGGTGAGCCCGAAGCCGATCGACATCGGCACCAACATCACCTGGTCGCCCAATCTCAGCGTCACCAACCTCAACAATTTCAAGTCGCCGCTCGGGGTCCTGCTGGTGCCCGATACCCGGGGTGGCCTGGATTCGATTCCCGTCACCGGCAAGACCCGGCTCACGTCGATGTCCCTGACCACGCCGATCCGGCTCTGGTCGTTCAATTGGCAGAACTCGATCAACGTGCAGGACAGCGATTCGCTGGGGCGCTATTCGTCGACCTTCCGGGTTCCCAACCTCGACACCCCCGAGGAGAATGATTCGGTGACGGTGACTCGTCTCCGTCTGGGGGGCTTCGGGTCCTCGGTGGAGTGGCAAACCAGCTTCAACCTTCCGATTCTCTTCCGGACCACCTGGAAGCTGGTGCCGAGCGTCGGGGTCGCGAACATGGACTCCCGCTTTCCGTTCGCGGTGCGCAACGCGGCCACCGGGGGAAGCTTCGTGACCCAGGGCAAGCGATTCTCGCTCGGGCTCTCGATTGCCCCGACGTTCTACGGATTCTTTCCAGGCTTCGCCGGGCTCGCGCAAATCCGGCACAGCGTCTCGCCGAGCCTGATCTACAGCTACTCGCCGGCCGGCTCGGTGCCGGAGGAGTTTGCCCGCGCGGTCGCGTTGCCGGGCCAGCCCACCCTGCTCCGGACGCCTGCGACCCAGGGCCTGCTGTTTACCCTGAGCCAGAATTTCGAGGCCAAGGGCAAGCCGGCGCCGGGCGACACCACCGGCGCGAGCGCACGCAAGTTCCGGCTCCTGAGTATCAGCACCTCGGGGATCGGCTATGACCTGGAGCAGGCCAAGCTCGAGGGCCGCACCGGGTGGACCACCCAGGAGCTTTCCAATACGTTCGCGAGCGATCTGCTTCCCGGATTCTCGCTCTCGCTCGGCCATTCCCTGTGGGACGGGCCGGTCGGATTCGAGGGGACGAAGTTCGACCCGTTTCTCCAGAGCGTCGCGGCCAACTTCGGGCTGACGGGGAACACCTTCCGCTCGCTGGGGGCGTTGCTTGGGCTGGTGAAACGCTCGCCTACCGGCGCAGTCCCCCCCGGCGGTCAGCCGACACCCCCGGTCGGGGGGGTCGCGCTGCCGGGCGACTTCCGCCGCAACACCGTGCTGCAGTCGGCGCAGAGTCTCGGCCGGGGCGGGAGGCCCTTTCAGGCCAGCATCCAGGTGACCATGAGCCGTAGCCGCCCAACGACCGGATTTGACGGCCAGCCGCTTCCTTCGAGCAACCGGAGCAGCATCAACCTCAGCAGCAGCTTCTCGCCGACCAAGTTCTGGGGAGTTTCCTGGGGGACGCAGTACAACGCGACGCTGGGACAGTTCGAGTCGCAGCAGATTCAGCTCACCCGCGACCTGCACGAATGGCGCGCGGCGTTCAATTTCCAGAAGACTCCCAACGGGAACTTCGCCTTCTATTTCTCGGTATTCCTGAGCGATCTTCCGGCCCTCAAGTTCGACTACAATCAGACGACGATTCAGCCGTGACAGGTGCAACGGCGCAAAGACGCAAAGAGGCAAAGAGGCAAAGAGGCAAAGCGAGAACGCTGAGGACCGATGGCTGATGGCTGATGGCTCCCCCCATCCCGGATACTCGGACCGCATGAACCTCGAGCTCGATGGCGCCTCCCTGACGGTCGAAGCCGTGGTGGCGAACGCGCGCCGCCCCTCCCCCGTTACCGCATCGTCCGCGGCGCTCGCGGGCATGGCGAAGAGCCGGGCCTTCATCGACTCGGCGGTGCGGCGCGGGGACACGATGTACGGGATCAACACCGGCTTCGGGAAGCTCGCCAACGTCCGCATCCCTCCCGATCAGCTGGACCGGCTGCAGGCGAACCTGATCCGGAGCCATGCGGCAGGCATCGGGGCACCGCTCCCCGCCGATGTGGTGCGGGCGATGATGCTGCTCCGGGCCAACGTGCTGCTTCGTCCTACCAGCGGCGTGCGGCCGGAGCTGGCCCAGGCGCTCCTGGCCCTTCTGAATGCGGGAATCCTTCCCTGGGTCCCGGAGCAGGGCAGCGTCGGGGCGAGCGGAGACCTGGCGCCGCTGGCGCACCTGGCGCTGGTGCTGATGGGCGAGGGCGAGGTGCAGGCGGCCGGCGGAGCGCGGGCACCCGCTGCTCCGGCGCTGGCCGCGGCGGGACTCGCACCGTTTCGCTTCGGCCCCAAGGAAGGGCTGGCATTCATCAACGGCACTCAGGCGCAGACGGCACTGCTCGCCCTGGTGGTGAACGGCGCGGAAGTCGTGTGGCGCTCGGCCCTCGGGGCGGCCGCCATGAGCCTCGAAGCGCTGCGCGGCACACCCACGCCGCTCGATGCACGCATCCACGAGAACCGGCCCCACCCGGGGCAGCGGCGCGCGGCGGAGCTGATGCGGGACCTTCTCGAATCCAGCGAGATCCGCGAGTCGCACCGGGAGGGAGATCCCCGGGTTCAGGACGCCTACAGCTTGCGCTGCACGCCGCAGGTCCTCGGAGCGGTTGGCGACGCGATTACCTTCGCCCGCCGGGTCGTGGAGGTCGAGCTCAACGCATCCACCGACAATCCGCTGGTGCTCGGTGAGGGCGACGTGCTCTCGGGCGGAAATTTCCACGGGCAGCCGGTGGCCCAGGCGCTCGACTTCCTGGCGATCGCGCTCACCACGCTGCAGGCGCTGGCCGAGCGACGGATTGAGCGACTGGTGAATCCCGATCTCTCACAGGGGCTTCCTGCATTCCTGACTGCAGATCCCGGACTGTCCTCGGGGCACATGATGGTGCAGATCACTGCAGCGTCGTTGGTGGCGGAGTCGCGGACGCTCGCCTATCCGGCGAGCATCGGCTCGATTCCCACCGATGCCAACCAGGAGGATTTCGTCCCCATGGGGATGGCCGCGGCGTTCAAGGCCCGGCGAATCCTGACGAACGCCGAGTGCGTGGTGGGCGCGGAGTTTCTTTGCGCGGCGCAGGGCCTGGAGTTCCTGCGTCCGCTTCGTCCCGGAAGGGGGGTCGAGGCGCTGTACCGGCGGATCCGGGAGATGGCCGACCCGGTGACGCCTTTGGGAGACGATCGCCCCCCGGCGCCCGATCTCGAGCGACTGGCCCGGGCTGTGCGGGACGGGGAGCTGGATCCCCGGCCAGGGAGTCGGGAGTAGCGAGGTGCGAAGCGGGGAGGGTCACGCCTCCCTTCCCAGGTGTTCGCTGCACTCCTATCTTACGAAGCTGCAATCCCTTTCGGCGTTCGGCGACCTACTCCTGCGAGCCCCATGAATCTGGACAAGCTCAAGGATGCGGCTCGGAAGTTCGAGCAGCGCGAGGAGTGGCGCCGGGCAATCGACGTCTATCTCAAAGCCATTCGCGAAGCGGAGGACGCCGGTGGCGAGGGGACCCAGGACCCCGCGCTCTACAACCGGGTCGGCGATCTCGAGATGAAGGCGGGCGACTCGCTCGCCGCGCTGCGCGCCTACGAGCAGGCCGCCGAGCTGTACGCCGATCAGGGCTTCTTCAACAACGCCATCGCGCTCTGCGGGAAAATCCTGCGGGTCAACCCCAGCAGGACGGCCACCTACCTGCGGCTGGCCCAGTTGCACGCGCGCAAGAATTTCGTGGGTGAAGCCAAGAAGAACCTGATCGAGTATCTCGACCGCATGAACGGGGTGGGGCAGCTCGAGGAAGCCTTCGCCGCGGTCAAGCTCTTTGCCGACCAGTTCCACACCAATCCCGATATTCGCCTCATGCTGGTCGAGCTGTTGCGGGCCTCGTCGCGGACCGAAGAGGCGAAGGAACAGCTCGAGAAACTGGCCTCGGAGCTGGAGGCGCGGGGCGATACCACCGGCGCCCGGCGGACCCGCGAGCGGCTGCACGCCATCGAGGAGGAACGGCCCGGCACGGTGGGCACCAAGCGACCCGGCAACGAGCTGGTATTTCTCGACACCGCAGAGATGCCCGCGACGCCGCGGGCCGTGGAGCCGATGGAAGGGCTGGTCGGGAACCCCTCGGACCAGCTGGTGGCGGAGCCTGCGAATCTGGTGCGCGATGTCACCGAGCACGGCGCGGGAGCGCTCAACGCCGCGGCCGCCGAGGGCGAGGCGCTCGCGCTCGATGATGGTGGCCTGACGGTCGACGCCGATTGGGCCAGCGACGTGTCGGCCGTCGAAGGACTCGATCTGATCACCGCCGACGGGGTGGACGCGGAAGAGTCCGTTCCGGAAGACTCGACCGAATTGCCGATGCTCGAGCTCAGCGAGGGCTCGCCCAGCGACGATTTCTCGGTGGGCGACAACACCGTCTGGCTGGTCGAAGAGGGTTCCGGCGCCGCAAGCCTCCACGCCGATTCGGCCGCGGACATCGACGCGACCGAATTCGACGACATCGCCGGCGAGGAGAACGCGGACGCCTCAGGGACGACGGAACCCCAGAGCCGTGCCGACACGATGTTTCTCCAGCTGGAGGATATGGTCGCGGGCGCCGATCCATTTCACGGACTGGAGCCCGGTGCGGCACTCCTGGAGCATGCCCGGCAGGCACTCGACGCCGGCGATCGGGAGCAGGGCATCATCGGACTCGAAGAGGCGCTCGGACTCTTCGAGACCGAAGCCCGATGGGACGAGGCGCTGCGAACCGTCGGCGACCTGATACGCCTGGAGCCCGAAGATGTCGCGCGGTATCAGAAACAGGTCGAAATCGCCTTTCGCGCCGGGCAGCGCCCGGTGCTGGTTCAGGCCTACCTCGAGCTCGCCGACGCGCTGGTGCGCATGGACGCGGCCGATCACGCGACCCACGTCTATCAGCGGGTCCTGGAGCACGATCCCGCCAACGAGCAGGCACGTTCGGCATTGTCGCTCCTGGAATCCCTGGCCGACCTGGACATTTCGCCCGGCGTCTCCATCGAATCGCACGAGACGCCGGTGCCGGCAGCCGAGCTTCCGGTCTCCCCCGCGGCGGTTCCGGTCCCCGGCCAGTTCATCGATCTCGGCGCGCTGATTCTCGACGAGCAGCAGGTCCGCGACACCCGGATGCGCGTAGGCCAGGCGCAGCCGATCGAAGACGAGGACCAGGCGTTCCATGAGGCGCTGGCCGAGTTCAAGCGGGGGATCGAGGCCAACCTCGACGCGGAAGATTTTCAGGCCCACTACGATCTGGGCATCGCATTCAAGGAGATGGGATTGCTGGACGAGGCCATCGCCCAGTTTCAGAAGGCGCTGCGGTCGCCCGATGGGAGGCTCCGGACGTCGGAGCAGCTGGGCGCGGCCTTCTACGCCCGGGGCCAGTACGCCATCTGTGAAGCGGTGCTGCGGCGGGCGGTGGAAGGACTGCCGGGCGCCGACGACGAGAAGATCGGACTGCTCTACTGGCTGGGTCGCGCGCTCGAGGCTCAGCAGCGCGGGCGGGATGCGCTGCCCCTCTACGAGCGCGCGCTGGCGGTCGACATCCGGTTTCTCGACTTGGGCGAGCGGGTCGAACGGCTCGGCGCGGAGCCGGCGCGATGATCTCCGAAACCGCACCGGTCTCTCTCGCCGATCTCCAGGTCGGCGTCGAGCATCGCCTCGAGGGTGTCCGGGGGGAAATCCGTCGTGTCATCGAGGCGGATTTTCCCCTCATCGCCCAGGTGAATTCCCACCTCACTCAGATGCAGGGCAAGATGTTCCGGCCCACCCTGCTGCTGCTCGCCGAAGCGGCGACGATCCCGGAGCCCGGGCCGCGCGCGGTGTCCCTGGCCGCGGTGGTGGAGCTCATTCATCTCGCGACCCTGGTGCACGACGACGCGGTCGACCACTCGGTGCTCCGGCGCGGCATGCCGACCATCAACGCGCTGTTCAGTCACCAGGTCGCCGTGATCATGGGTGACTACCTGTACTCCCGCGCCGTGATCGAGCTGGTTCGTCTGGCCGACCTCGAGCCGCTGCGGGTGCTCTCCCGGGTGACGAACGAGATGACCGTCGGCGAAATGCGCCAGCTGCTGGCGCATGACCCGCTGGCATTTTCCGAGGCGGACTACGATCTGCTCATTCGCGCCAAGACGGCCTCGCTGATTTCGGGGGCGTGCGAGGTCGGCGCGCTGGGCGGCACCCGGGTGGCGCGCGATGCGATGCGTCGTTTCGGCGAAGGGTTGGGGATGGCATTCCAGATCATCGACGATCTGCTGGATTTCACCGGCGACGAGGCCGACACCGGCAAGCCGGTGGGACTCGACTTGCGGGAGCACAAAGTCACCCTGCCGCTGATCTATTCGCTGCCGCACATGGCGCCGGGGGAGCGCGCCCAGGTCGAGTCGCTGATGGCGGCGCCAGAGCCAAGTGATGCACAAATCGGCGCCGTGGTCCGCGCCGTCGCCGAGCGGGGAGGGCTGCTGTACGCCCGGGAGCGGGCCCAGCAGCACTGCGCCTACGCGGAGGCGGCGCTCGAGGCGATCCCCGTCTCGCCGGCCCGGGAAACCCTGCGTGCGAGTCTCACCTACGTCCTGGAGCGGCGCCGCTGATGCCTTCGGGTCCACGACGTCCCCGGTTTTACCTCGGCGTGCTGGTGGTCGGCTTCCTGCTGGGAGGATTCCTGAACGCCTTCCTCAAGAGCGTCCTCCCCGACAGTCCCACCAAGACGTTTTTCACCTACTCGGTATCACCGGAATTCGGCCCTGTTCCGATCAATCTCCTGGTTGTACACTTCACCATCGGCCCGGTGGGTCTCGAGCTGTCGCTCATGAGTCTCATTGGTGTGGCGCTGGCGTACCTGGTCGCCAAGTCGCTCTTCTAGCGGGCCGCGCGAGGGATCTATGGGCAATCTCGGCTTCACCGAAATCATGATCATCCTGCTGGTGGTGCTGCTCGTGTTCGGGGCCAAGCGGCTGCCCGAAATCGGTGCCTCCATGGGAAAGGGAATCCGCGAGTTCAAGAAGAGCATCTCGGAGGCCGGTGAGGCGGTCAGCCAGCTTCCCGACGACCGCAACGCGCCTCCGCGGCACATCGATGCGCCGCCCCAATCGACCACGACCAGCGGGGAGCCGAAGCGCCTCTCCCAGTAACCCGCGAGAACCCGAAAACACCAAGCGGTCCGGCCTCGGCCGGACCGCCTTTGGTTTCCAGGAGCCCTCCCCGAGATCAGGGCGTGGGGGTCGGCGCGTTTGCCGCGGCTTGCGCGTTGGTGGTGTAGATCTCGCTCCGGCGATCAACGATCTTTGCGCTGCTTCGCAACGCGGCGACATACGCCCGGACTCGATTCTGCCGGGCTCCCTGCAGCGCTGTCGCGCGGATCTGCTCCAGATTCTTGGTGAACTCCGCGGAGTCGGCCGGAACCCGCTCGAGGCCTTCGAAGAGATAGATGCCATCCTCCGCCGTCACCGGTCCGGCAATTCCGGCGACCGGGGCACCGAATGCCGCGCCGATCAGTTTGGGCTCCGGCAAGCCGGTGTTGAGCCGCGCAACCGGTCCGATCTCCCGGTAGCTGAGTCCGGGGCCCTGGGCCAACTGCTTGAGCCGAGCGCCCTTCGTGGCCTGGTCCGCGAGGCGCTGGGCGATGGTCAGGGCGGCGGCCTGCTTCTTCGCGAGCCGAGCCCGCCCTTCCACCTCGCCGCGAATGGCCGTGAGCGGCGGGATTCCCTCCTGCTGCAGGCTGTCCAGGCGGACGACCACGTACGACTTCTCCGCCTCGAGGACCGGACTCTCTTCACCCGGCTTCGCCTGGAATGCCCAGATACTCGCATCGGGAATGCGGCCGGTCTCCGCAACCATCACCGCGCCACCCTGCACCACGGGACCCACCGCCTGGATCCGGAGCTTGAGCGCGGTGGCGGCGCTGTCGAGCGCCGTCGGCTCCAGGCGCTCGGCCGCGAGCTGTTCCAGCGAGTCGGCGCGACGATCGAGCTGCTGGCGATGGGAGCCGGCGACCTCGATCGGGACCAGGATGTGACGAGCCGTGAAGGCATCACCCTTACGGCTCTCGACTTCAAGAAGGTGCCAGCCGAATGCGCTCCGGACCGGCTGCGACAGGGTCTTGAGGGGGAGGGAGAGCGCCGCCGCGGCAAAGCTGGAATCGACGGCGTTCTTGTTGAGCTCCCCGAGCTCACCGCCGTTCCTCCCGGACAGAGTGTCGGACGACTCGCGCCGGGCCACGTCCCCGAACGGCGCTCCGCCGGCAATCTCCTGCCGCAGGGCGTGCGCGCGGGCCAGCGCGGCGGCGGAATCGGAAGCGTCCGGGAGACGAGGAATGGCGATGTAGCTGAGGTAGGCGGCGCGGGGGCGGTTGAAGTCGTCCCGATGAGCGCGATAGTAACTCTCGAGCTCGGCGGCGGTCACCGGCGCCGCGTCATCGGTGACGGCCGTCGCCGGGTCCACCAGGAGAATTCCCGCTCGAATCATTTCGTGCTCGTCGCGATACCGCTCCCAGAGCGACGCATCGGACAGGTAGATGTCGCTGATCACGCCGCGAATCAGCTTGCCCCGCATGATCTCATCGCGATAGCGTGCTTCGAGCATGGGGACGTACGACTGCCCCAGGGAGGATTGAAGCCAGCGCTGGTACTTGGTCTGGTCGAACTGTCCGTCGGTCTGAAATTCCGGGCTCTGCGCGAGCTCCCGAACCGGTTGCGCCTTGATCGCCTCGGCCACCTCTTCCGCCGACGCCCGGATACCGTGACGGGCGTACTCGGCACGGAAAATGAAGTCCTGGATGAATTGATCCCAGACCTGGTCCCGAACCTGTGCCATTTCTTCAAGGCTCAGCGAGGCACCACTTTGGCGCTGTCTGGCGTCGATGGCCTGCTGGACGGCGGCCTGAAAAGTCCGGGCGTCCACCGATTCGCCATTGACCTTGCCGACGGAAGTCGTTGTCAGCATGCCACCTCCGCCGCCAAGGCCGGAGAGGTCGTAGACCAGCCAGATGAAGAATGCAATCGTCGTCACCAGGATGATCGGCTTGGCGGCGCTGCGAAAAAATTGCATCATGAGAGGGAACCGGTCCGATTTGCCTAAGGGTATGAAGCCCTGAAGCTTAACGGGCTTGGCGGGGCATCTCAAGGATGGCGAACGGTGCTCCACCAGGCGAGGTTTGGGACGGAGCCAATCGATCGAACCGAACACACTTGGAGCATCGCGGGCCATGGCACCTTCCGGCGAAATCGAAAAGCTCGAGCGGCGCTGGGCTGAAAACCAGCTGGGGCTGACGTTTGCCCCCCTGGCCGAAGCCTACCGCAAGGCAGGGGATTCCCCCCGCGCGCTTCAGCTGCTCCAGGTCGGGATGACTCAGCACCCCAACTACATCCCCGCGCATATCGTGCGGGGCCGCTGCTACCTCGATCTCCAGTCCGACGGTGAGGCCGAGCTGTGCTTTCTACGGGTGAGCGAGCTCGATCCGGAAAACGTCATCGCCCTCAAGAGCCTCGCTGAAATCTCGGAGCGAGCCGGCCGGCTTCCTGAGGCGATGCGCCGTCTCGAGATGCTGCTCGACATCGATCGCAACAACGAAGAGGCGCGAGGCCAGCTTGACCGGGTCCGCGAGATTCGGGATACGCTCCATGCGGCGCCGGTGGCGCAACCGGTCGCCGCCCGCGAGGTCGTGACCCCGCCCGAGCCGACGCCCAAGATTCCGGTCATGGAGCTTCTGGATGACGAGCCCACGTTCGTGGCTCCCTCGGAGCGTTCGGAAGCCCTGGAGTCCTTGGAAGACTTGGAAGACCTGGAAGACTTGGAGTCCTCGGAGTCCCCGGAATACTCGGATCTCTCAGCCCCTTCCGAGCCGATTGTGGCTTCCCCCCCGGCCGTCTCGGGATTCGTCGGCGAATTCCAGCTTCGCAATGATTCGGAAACACTGTTGCCGTCCGACGACCGGCTGGAGGATGTGGTCCTTTCGGAGGGCACCGAGCTCGAGGTGCGCGACGACGCGGGCGACGAGCAGGGCAAAGCATCCTATGTGATGAGCGTCGGGGATTTTTCCTCCTCCATGGCATACGAGCCGCCGCGGGCGCCGCAGCAGGATGAGCCGGCGGAAGAAGCGGTTGCTGAAGCAGCACCACCGGAAGCGGTCCCGGAGCCGGAAGCGGTACCTGAGCCGGAAGCGGTGCAGGAGCCGGAAGCGGTCCCGGAGCAATGGACCCCGGAAGCCTCGCCGGTGGTGCTGGAGGTGCCGGTTCCACTCGTGGATGTGCAGCCGCCTCCGCCGGCGGCGGATTCGTTCGAGTCATACGAGCCGGCGGGCTCTCCGCCTACTCCGGAACCCGTGGCGGCGTCGGAGACCGAGGACACCGACGTACCCGCCCCCGCCGACGAGCCGGAGCTGGTCGTCACCGAGACGATGGCCGAGATCTTCCTGCGCCAGGGTCACCGCGAGCTCGCCCTTGCCGTCTACACCCAGCTGTCGCTGCGCGAGCCCGGCAACGAGCGGGTGGCGGCGGCTGCGGCCGCGCTGCAGCAGGAGCTCGCTCCGCCCGCGCCGCCGCCGCCACCCGCGGTGCCGGAGCCCCGGTTCGCGGCATCGGAAACCGGCGGTCGCTCGGTGCACTCGTTCTTCGGCGGGCTGTTGTCGGCGAGCCGCCCCGCGGTCCCCACCGCGATTCATCCGCCGGCCTTCGAGCCACCTCGACGCCCGAGCGGCGAGCCGACCCGCCCGTCGCAGGATGCGCTGAGTCTGAGCGCCGTCTTCGGCGACGAGGCGGCTCCCTCGGGACCAGCCTCTCCTCCGGTGGACTCCGGTGTCGAGCCGAGCTTCGATGAGTTCTTCGCACCCGGGGCGTCCGCCGAGAGCGAGTTGCCGAAGCCGCCGGGCACCGAGTCGGCGGAGGCCAGCCAGGTTCCGGAAGATCTCGAGCAATTCAACGCCTGGCTGCGCGGCCTCAAGCGCTAGATGCGGGTCACGGTTCTCAACGGTCCCAATCTCAACCTGCTTGGCACCCGGGAACCTGCGATCTACGGAACGACGACGCTGCCGGAGATCGAGGCGATGCTTCGCGCCGAGGCCGCCCGTCTGGGCGCCATCATCCGCTTCGTGCAGAGCAATCACGAAGGCACCCTGATCGACGAGATCCAGGCGCTGCCGGGTACCGCGGACGGACTCATCCTCAACGCGGCAGCGTACTCCCATTCCAGCCTTGCCATCCGCGATGCGCTGCTCGCCGTCCAGGTGCCGTTCGTGGAGGTGCACCTCACCGATGTCGCCACCCGCGAGGAAGCGAGACGCCGGCTGCTGTTCGCGGATCTCGCGCTCGAAGTGATCACCGGAAAGGGGCCCCAGGGCTACCTCCTGGGTCTCGCAGCCCTCAGCCGGCATCTCGGTGGAAGGTGATCGGCGTCCGGACCGCCAGGCGGCGCTCCGACGCCGCCTCGACGCGCTGGCGCTCGATGGGCTGCTCATTTCGCACGGGCCGAACGTCCGGTACCTGACCGGATTTACCGGCTCGGCGGGGCTGCTGCTTCTCACGCCCGATCGCACGCTGCTCATCACTGATTTTCGCTACACCGAGCAGGCTCCCGAGGAAACCCGGGGCGCCGCCGACGTGGCGATGGAAGGGACCGATCTCTGGGACCGGCTGCGCCGGGTGCTGGAGGGCGGAGCCCGGCGCCGACTCGGGTTCGAGCGGGATCATCTGACGGTGCGAGATGCCGAGCGGCTCTCCCGTCTCGATGTGGCGGAGCCGGTCCCCACCTCGGAGCTGGTCGAATCGGAGCGGATCACCAAGGACGCCGGAGAGATCGCGGCGATTCGCGGGGCGGCGGAGCTGGCCCATGCGGCGCTGGCCGAGCTGCTGCCCACCATCCGCGTGGGGGACACCGAGCGCGAGGTCGCGGCACGACTGGAGCTGGCGCTTCGGCGTCGAGGAAGCGAATGGCATCCCTTCCAGACGATCGTGGCCGCGGGGCTCCGAAGCGCGCTGCCACATGCCAAGGCCACGGCCCGCCCGATCGGTCGCGGCGAGTGGCTGCTGATCGACTTCGGTGCGGAGCTCGACGGGTACTGTGCCGACATCACCCGAACGGTCCTGGTCGGGGGAACTGCCGACGGGCGCCAGCGGGAGATTTACCGTATTGTTGCGGAGGCCCAGCGCGTCGCGATCGCCGGACTCCGCCCCGGGATGTCGGGACGGGAAGCCGACGCGCTGGCCCGTGACGTCATCGAGGCGGCCGGCTACGGTGAGGCTTTCGGGCACTCGCTGGGGCACGGGCTGGGTCTCGAGGTCCACGAGGCCCCCCGACTGGCTCGAACTGCGCGGGACCCCATTCCAGCGGGAGCCGTAGTCACCGTGGAGCCGGGTATCTATCTTCCGGACTGGGGCGGCGTGCGGATCGAGGATGACGTTCACCTCGCCGCCGACGGTGCCCATGGCCTCACCGATGAGCGCACCGAGCTTCTGGAACTTCATTGATTCATAACCTCCACATCTCCCCCGGCCTCGCCGAGAGCTCATGCAGCCATGAAACCGGATGAGATGAAGGAGCTCGCGCAGTTGATGCAGAAGGTGCCCGGCGTGAAGGGCATTGACTACAAGGATGTCAAACGCCTGGTGGAGCTGCTCCAGCAGTCGCCCGAAGTGGGGTCCATCGAGCTGAAGGGTTGGTTCGGCACCGGTGTCGTGCTGACCCGTACCGGCGCCGGGTTTCCCCTGGGGGCGCCTGCGGCGATACCGGCGCCCGCGCCCGCTGTCCCGTCGGGGCCGGTGGCCGGCGCCGGGGCCGGGGCCGAAGTCGCTCGGCCCGCTGCTCCGTCCGCGCTCAAGGAGATCAAGTCGCCGATGGTGGGAACCTTTTACGCCGCCCCCGAGCCCGGTGCCGATCCCTATCTCAAGGTCGGCGCCCGGGTCTCCGCCGGGCAGACGGTCTGCATCATCGAGGCGATGAAAATCATGAACGAGATCGAAGCGGAATTCGGCGGGGTCGTCCGGGAGATTCTGGTCGAAGACGCCCAGCCGGTAGAATTTGGCCAAGTCCTCTACAGGGTGGATCCCCATGGCTGATCTGCCAGGGCTCGAAGGCCCTCCGGCCGCCGCGCCGTTCAACTTCAAGCAGGCCATCTCGCAGATGGTGCAGCGGGGCGGATCCGATCTGCACCTCAAGGTGGGCCGTCCGCCCACGGTGCGAGTCAACGGCGACCTGCTGTCGCTTCCGATGCTGCCGGTGCGCCCGGAAGAGCTGAAGCACCTCGCCGAACAGATTATGACGCCGCGGCAGGTGAAGGAGTTCGCCGAGAAGAAGGAAGCCGATTTCGCGATCGGTGTTCCCGGTGTCGGCCGTTTCCGGACCAATATCTATCAGCAGCGCGGCACCCTCGCCTTCGCGCTCCGCGCCATTCCCTATGAGGTCCACAACATCAAGGAGCTCCACCTTCCCGATGTGCTCGAGACGATCGCGCTCAAGCCGCGGGGCCTGGTGCTGGTGACCGGCATCACCGGCTCCGGCAAGTCCACCGCGCTGGCCGCCATGGTCAACCACATCAACCGGCACCGCCGGGTCAACATCATCACCATCGAGGATCCGATCGAATTCCTGCACCGCGACGCGATGGCGAACATCGCCCAGCGGGAAGTCGGGAGCGACACCCTCTCCTTCGCGTCGGCGCTTCGCCACGTGCTGCGACAGGATCCCGACGTCATTCTCCTGGGTGAGATCCGGGACAGCGACACGCTCGACACGGCGCTCAAGGCGGCCGACACCGGCCACCTGGTGTTCTCCACCCTGCACACCACCGATGCGACCCAGTCGATCAGCCGGATCCTGTCGTTTTACCCTCCGCACCAGCAGGCCGAAATCCGGGGGCTTCTCTCGACCGCGCTGGCTGCGATCGTGAGCCTCCGGCTGGTGCCCCGCGCCGACGGACGGGGCCGGGTCCCCGGATGCGAAGTGCTCATCAACACCGCCGCGGTGTCGGAGAACATCCGGACCATCGAGGCGTCGCTCAACATTCCCGACCTGATCGCCGAGGGCTCGGTCTCGTACAAGATGCAATCCTTCGACCAGTCGCTGATGACGTGGTACAAGTCGGGGGTGATCAGTTACGAGAGCGCCATGCACTATGCCAGCAACCCCAGCGAGTTCGCGCTTCGCGCGGCGGGAGTGACCGGGACCTCGGATCGGACGTTCAGCGATCCGGAGGAGGAGGTGCAAAATCCGCAGGGGATGATGCGCGACGTGATGCCCTGATGTCTCTGCTGCATGTTCAATAAGGTTCTCATCGCCAACCGCGGCGAGATTGCGCTGCGGGTCATTCGCGCCTGCCGGGAGCTCGGGGTCCAGACCGTCGCGGTGTACAGCGAGGCCGACCGCGAGTCGCTGCACGTGCGGTTTGCCGACGACGATGTCTGTATCGGGCCGCCGCCGAGCCGTCAATCCTACCTGAACATCCCGCGGATCATCGCCGCCGCCGAGATCGCCGGCGCCGATGCCATCCATCCCGGCTACGGGTTTCTGGCCGAGAATGCCGAGTTCGCGCAGATCTGCAAAGCCTCGAACATCACCTTCATCGGGCCGACCGCCGAGCAGATTCAGGCGATGGGCGACAAGGCTTCGGCGCGCCGGCTGGCCCGGGAAGCGTCGGTGCCCACCGTGCCCGGCTCCCCGGGAGTGCTGGAGAACGCCGAGGAGGCCCTCGCCATCGCAGAGGGAATCGGATTTCCGGTCATCATCAAGGCGAGCGCCGGCGGGGGCGGGAAGGGAATGCGGATCGCTCACGACGCGGAGCAGTTCGCGCAGCTCTTCGGCCTGGCGCAAAACGAAGCGCTGGCGGCCTTCGGAAACGGCGACGTGTACGTGGAGAAGTACCTCGAGCATCCCCGGCACGTGGAATTCCAGGTGATGGGTGACACCGTGGGGCGCATCGTTCACCTGGGCGAGCGCGACTGCTCGGTCCAGCGCCGGCACCAGAAGCTGATCGAGGAGAGCCCCAGTCCCGCGCTCACCTCCGAGCTCAGAGGACGGATGGGCGAAGCGGCGGTCGCGCTCTCCGCCGCGATCGGATACGTCGGCGCCGGCACCATCGAGTTTCTGCTCGACCCCGACGGATCGTTTTACTTTATGGAGATGAACACCAGAATTCAGGTCGAGCATCCGGTCACCGAGATGGTCACCGGATTCGATCTGGTGAAAGAACAGATCCGGGTCGCCGCGGGAGAGCCGCTCAGTTTTCCGGCCGAGCTGAACGGACTGCGCGGGCATGCCCTGGAGTGCCGGGTCAATGCGGAAGACCCGTTCCGCAACTTTCAGCCCTGCCCGGGACAGATCACCGCCTACCATCCGCCCGGGGGTCCCGGCGTCCGGGTCGATACCCATGTCTACGCCGGCTATACCGTGCCGCCCTACTACGACTCCCTGCTGGCCAAGGTGATCGTGCATGGGCGCGATCGCGCCGAGGCGCTCGCGCGCATGGGGCAGGCGCTCGACAGCTTCATTCTGGAAGGGGTCACCACCACCATTCCTTTCCTGGCCCGGGTCATCCGGTCCCCCGACTTCGTGGCAGGCCGGGTGGACACCCGGTTCCTCGAACGCGAGAGCCATCTGCTCCGCCCCGACGTATGAAGCTGGACGTCATTTTCTCTCCTGCGGGACTGCAGCCGGCCGAGGTCGCGGGCCGGCCGGTCTTCGTCATCGATGTCCTGCGAGCCACGACGACGATTTGTGCCGCGCTCCATCACGGGGCCCGCGCCGTCGTACCGGTGGCGACCGCCGAGGAAGCGATGCGGCTGGCGCAAACTCTTGGCCCCACCGATGTCGTGCTTGCCGGGGAACAGAATTCGGAGCGGATTCCCGGTTTCAGCGCCGGGAACAGTCCCCTGGAGATGACCGAGGCGATCGTCCGGGGCAAGACCCTGGTCATGACCACCAGCAACGGAACCCAGGCCCTGCTCGCCACGCAGAGTGCCTCCGAGGTCTTCGTGGCCAGTGCGGTGAATCTCGCGCTGGCCGGTGCACGGGCGCGCGAGCTGCTGCTCGCGCGCCGCGATCTGGTGATCCTCTGCGCCGGCAAGGATTCGAACTTCGGGCTCGATGACGCATATGCCGCCGGGCGGCTGGTGCTGGCAGCGCTCGATGGTCGCCGCCGCCGCAAAGGCCTCAACGATGCCGCCCTGGTGGCCCTCGACCTGACGCGTCGCTACAGCGACCGGTGGGAGCGACCGTTCGCCCTTTCCGCGGCAGGCCGCCAGCTGGCCAGACTTGGGATGCAGGCTGATGTGGTGGACGCGGGCCGGGAGAATGCCTATCCGGTGCTTCCGATCTTCCACGACCGGCGAATCACCGTCGGACCAGCCGGTATCCCGACCGCGGCGTTGTGAGACCCGAGGACCGCCGCCGCCTTGGCGCGATCGCGGCGCTGGTGCTCGGGATCTTTCTCGGGCTCACGCTCATTCGCGCCGTTCCGACCGGGCCGCTCGGCCGCGGACTCGGCGCCTTTCTCTGGCGCACCCTCGGGTTCGGAGCGATCGGGCTTCCGTTGCTCGGACTCGGGCTCGCCCTTGCCGGGTTCGACCGGCTTCCCCGACTGGATATGAAACGGGTGGGGTTCCTGGTTGGGGGCCTGGCACTGCTGGTGCCGTTCACCCTGGCGGTCATCTTCGATGTTCCAGCAGCCGCCTTCGATCCGCCACTCGCCGACTGGGACCTCGCGGCGCGCGCCAGCGGGCTGCTGCCGGGGCTCGCCGCACGGGGCGTGCTCCAGCTGGTCGGGCAGCCGGGAGGACTCCTGCTCGGGTTCCTCGCCCTCTCGGCGCTCACCCTGGTGACGCTGGCCTGGCATCCCTTGCGCCGTTTCGAGGCAGGACGAGGCGAGGAGGCAGGACCGCTGGTGAAGGGACGGCTGGAGGGCTCGACGGCTGGACGGCTGGAGGGGGGACGGCTGGACGGCGGGACGGCTGGACGGCTGGTTGAGGAGACCGAAGAGGACGAGGATGGTGGTGTTTTCGTTACCGTGAAGACGGCGGAATCACGCAAGAAGGAAGGTCGCCCGAAGAAGCAGGTTCCAGCCGTCCAGCCGCCCAGCCGTCCAGCTACCGAATACGACAAGCTTCTACCGCCAATCGAGCTCCTCTCCTCCCCTCCGCCGCAGGACACCGCCGCCGACACCGCGCAGCTGGACCGCCTCGGTCAGGCGCTGCTGGACACGCTCAGGACTTTCAAGGTCGAGGGCTCTATCGCGGGGCGCACCAGCGGACCGGTAGTCACCCAGTTCGAAATCGTCCCGGCGCCGGGAGTCAAGGCGGGACGCATCATCGCCCTGGCCGACGACCTCGCGATCACGATGCGGGCCATGAGTATCCGGGTGGCGCCGATTCCCGGACGCGGGGCGGTCGGGGTGGAGGTTCCCAATCCCACCGCGCGGATGGTGACGCTCCGCGAGCTGCTGGAAGCACCGGAATGGCGGCTGCGCTCGGTGCTTCCCATCGCGCTGGGCCGCGACCTGGAAGGCAAACCGGTCGTCACCGATCTCGCGAAGATGCCGCATCTGCTGATCGCGGGTGCCACCGGATCGGGCAAGTCGGTCGCGATCAACACCATCATCACGGGACTGGTCTACAAGTACACCCCCGCGGACCTCCGCATGCTGATGATCGACCCCAAGATGGTCGAGCTCTCGATGTACAACACGCTGCCACATCTCCGGCACCCCGTCGTCACCAACAATCACGATGCCGCCCGGGTGCTGAAATGGGCGGTGCACGAGATGAGCCGGCGCTACGAGCTGCTCCATGCCAACGGCGCCCGCAACCTCGCGGACTTCAACCGGAAAGTCGATGAGGGCAAGCCGCTCCGCATGCCGGATCGTCCCAAGGCAACGCTCGCCACCATCAACGCCGAGGCCGAAACCACCGCGCCGGAGCCGCCCCGGGCCGAGAGCTACAGCGAGGGACGGCTGCCGTACTTCGTGATCATCGTCGACGAGCTGGCCGATCTGATGATGACGGTGCAGAGCGAGGTGGAAACCCCCCTTGCGATGCTGGCGCAGAAGGCCCGCGCCATCGGGATCCATCTGATTCTCGCGACCCAACGCCCGTCGGTGAACGTCGTCACCGGACTGATCAAGGCCAACTTCCCGAGCCGGATCGCATTCCGGGTCGCCTCGAAGGTGGACAGCCGCACGATCCTCGACGGAAACGGAGCCGAGGCCTTGCTCGGCAATGGCGACATGCTCTTCCTGCCGCCGGGACGGAGCGAGCCGCTGCGGATCCAGGGCGCCTTCATCGGGACCGAGGAAACCGAAAAGCTCACCGACTGGTTCAAGGCCCGACAGGAGACGCTGGCGCAGGAGCGCCGGGCCGAAGACGACATCCTGGCGTTCATGCGGGCCCAGGAGGTCGAGGAGGAGGGCGGAGAGCCCGGCGAGGAGGAGGGCGAGCGGGACGCGCTCTTCCGCGAGGCGGCCGAGGCCTGCATTCAGAACCAGGGAGGGTCCACCTCGCTGCTGCAGCGGCGGCTCCGGATCGGGTACGGACGGGCCGCCCGCGTCATCGATCAGCTCCACGCCGCCGGGATTCTCGGTCCTCCCGATGGGAGCAAACCGCGAGAGGTGCTGATCGGGCTTTCCCAGCTCGACGAATACTGTAGCTAGGGAGTAGGCAGCAGGCAGTGGGCACGAGGCACTCACTGTTGCGGTGGAAGGATGTTGGACGGCGGCGAAACGGTGACAGCACGCCTCCGCTCCTGCAGTAAACTCTCGCCATGCGACGACCGCGTGCTCCAATTCCCGTCGAAGAGTGGACCGACCCCCGACATCGGAAGGGCTACACCGGCGAGCGAATCGCCATGACTCATCTGCTGCGCGCGGGGTGGCGCATCGAGGCGCACCGCTTTCGCCTCGGACATCACGATGTGGACCTGGTGGCCCGCTTGGGAAACCTGGTTGCGTTCATCGAGGTGAAGACCCGCTCATCGGTGCGCTTCGGGCATCCGGAGGAGGCGGTCGACCACCGGAAGCGGGAAGTCCTGCGTCGCCTCGCCGAGCTCTGGAGGGCCCGTTTCGGGCACCCCAGAGATCACTACCGGTTCGATCTCATCGCGATCGAAGAGGGCAGCGATCCGTCCACATCTCCCCAGATTCGCCACATAGAGAACGCCTGGGGCGGTGTGGAAAGGTGAGAAAATGCCATCTTGTTTCGGCTAATCTTCGGCATTACATTGATGAAAGTACAACTGTGACGCAAAATCAACCACAATCTTACAACAGGGGTTCCCATGGCCGTCCCGGACGTCAAGGAAGTCAAAATCGACGCCGAGCGTCGTAAGGCGCTCAATCTGGCCATTGCCCAGATCGAGAAGCAGCTGGGCAAGGGGTCGATCATGCGGATGGGGTCAGACCGGCCGCGGGAGCGAATCCAGGCCATCTCCACCGGGGCCATCAATCTGGACGCGGCCATCGGCATCGGCGGTGTTCCCCGGGGCCGGATCACCGAAATCTACGGACCGGAGTCGTCGGGCAAGACGACGCTGACACTTCACCTCGCCGCCAACGTCCAGCGCGCGGGCGGAGTGGCGGCCTATGTCGATGCCGAGCATGCTCTGGACGTCGAGTATGCCAAGAAGCTTGGCGTCGACATCGACAACCTCCTGGTCTCCCAGCCCGACACCGGCGAGCAGGCTCTCGAGATCGTGGAAATCCTGGTGCGCTCGGGTGCCGTCGACCTCGTGGTCATCGACTCGGTGGCGGCACTGGTGCCGAAGCAGGAAATCGAAGGGGAAATGGGCGACAGCCACATGGGGCTGCAGGCCCGGCTGATGAGCCAGGCGCTCCGCAAGCTTGCGGGCTCCATCAACCGCTCGAATTGCGCCGTGGTCTTCATCAACCAGCTCCGCGAAAAGATCGGCGTGATGTTCGGCAATCCCGAAACCACTACCGGCGGCAAGGCCCTCAAATTCTACGCGTCGGTCCGGCTCGACATCCGCCGCATCGGTCCGGTCAAGGAGCGAGAGGCCATTATCGGCAATCACGTCCGGGTCAAGGTGGTCAAGAACAAGGTCGCGCCACCGTTCAAGCAGGCGGAGTTCGACGTGATGTTCGACGAAGGCATCAGCCATGCGGGGCTCGTGGTGGATATCGCTTCCGAAGCCAACATCATCCAGAAGTCGGGCGCGTGGTATTCCTACGGCGATCAACGCATCGGGCAGGGTCGCGAGAATGCCAAGCTCTTCCTCAAGGACAACCCGGCGCTCCTGACCGAGGTCGAGGGGCGGGTCAAGGAATTCCTCGGCATGAAGACGACGGTGGGAGTCGCCGCCGATCTGGACGCCGATGACGGCGACGCAGACTGAAGGCCGGGCTCGCCGGGTGATCGGGGCGCTGGTGCCCGATCCCCGGCGGCCCGACAGCGTCCGGCTGCTGGTGGAGGGCCGGCCGCTGCTGACGGTGCCGCGAAGCGTGGCGGAGCAGGAGCGGTTGACTCCCGGGCTTCTGCTCGAAGACTCCCTGTACGACCGCCTGTGCCTGGCGGCCGACGCCGAGGCCGCGTATCGAACCGGGCTTCGAATCCTCGAGCACCGGCCCTTTGCCGCGCGGGCGCTCACCCGGAGACTCGTGCTCAAGGGCCATCCCCCCGAGGCAGCCGAGGCCGCCCGCGAGCGGCTGGAAGGCCTGGGGCTGCTGGACGACGTGAAGTACAGCGTGAGCTACGTGCAGACTCGGGGAGCGCGGGGAAGGGGGCCGCTGCGGCTCCGGCGGGATCTTGCCGCCATGGGTGTCGAGCGCGCCGTCATCGATGGGGCGCTGGCTGAGGCCTTTGGGCCCGACGGCACCGAGGCACCGACGCCCGATGCGCTCGCGCGCCGCCGCATGGCCCAGCTCCGGGGCCTTCCCCGGCCGGTGCAACGGCGCCGGCTGCTCGCCTTCCTCGCCCGGCGCGGATTTGCCGGGCGAGAGGTGACGGCGCTGGTGGGGGAGCTGCTCGGTCAACAGTCAACGGTCAACGGTCAACGGTAAGAGCCCCACGGGGTAGTCCCGTTCACCGTTCACCGTTCACCGTTCACCGTTGACGCTGTTCGTGGCTGTATATTCCCCCCATGAAATCCAGTACCATCCGACGTCTCTTCCTCGATTTTTTTGTGACTCGGGGGCACCGCCTGGTGCCCTCGGCGCCGCTCGCGCCCCAGGATGACCCCACCCTGCTCTTCACCAACGCCGGGATGGTGCAGTTCAAGCGGGTTTTTCTGGGACAGGAGCAGCGCGATTATGTCCGTGCCACCTCCTGTCAGAAGTGCGTACGGGCGGGAGGCAAGCACAACGACCTCGAGCAGGTCGGTCTGACCCGCCGGCATCACACCTTCTTCGAAATGCTCGGAAACTTCTCCTTCGGCGACTACTTCAAGCGGGAAGCGATCGCCTACGCCTGGGAGTTCGTCACCTCGAAGGCGTTTCTCGGTATCGACGCCGAGCGGCTGCGGGTGACGGTGCACCACACCGATGACGAAGCGCGCAGGCTCTGGAGCGAAGTGGCGGGGTTGCCCGCCGCATCGGTCTATGGGCTGGGCGATGCCGACAACTTCTGGCAAATGGGCGATACCGGTCCCTGCGGCCCCTGCTCCGAGATCTACGTGGATCTGGAATGGACAGCCGGCTCCCCGCCACGAGTGCTGTCGCAGCAGGAATTCGAGCAGCAAGCCGAGGCAGGCCGGTTCCTCGAGATCTGGAACCTGGTGTTCATGCAGTTTGACCGGGCGGCGGATGGCACCCTCACACCGCTGCCCCGTCCCGCGGTGGACACCGGCGCGGGGCTCGAGCGCATCGCGTCGGTGTTGCAGGGCGCGGACGACAACTTTCATACCGACGTCTTCCTGCCGCTGCTGGGCCGGATCGGCGAGCTGGTCGGCACGCCCTATCCCGGCTCCATGGAGGGACCCGGCGCGTCGTTCCGGGTCGTGGCCGACCACGCGCGTGCGGTCACGTTTCTCCTGGGGGACGGCGTGTTCCCCAGCAATGAAGGCAGGGGTTACGTGCTCCGCCGGATTCTCCGCCGCGCGGTGCGGCACGCGTGGCTGCTGGGACGGCGTGAGCCGACGCTGGCGCCGCTCACCGGGCTGGTGATCGATCTGATGCAGGACGCCTACCCCGAGCTCGGCAGGAAACGGGAAGAAATCCGGAAATGGACCGAGACCGAGGAGGTCCGATTCCTCGAGACCATCGAGGGAGGTCTCGGTCGTCTCGACGAGCTCTTCGCCACCGGGGTCACGGTGATCCCCGGTGACGAGGCCTTTCGCCTCTATGACACCTATGGCTTCCCGATCGATCTCACCCAGCTGATTGCGGCCGAGCGGGGCATCGGTGTGGACCTCGCGGGCTTCGAGACCGCGCTCGCGGAACAGCGGGACCGAAGCCGCGCGGCACGACGAGGGTCGGCCGGAGGACCGCTGTCCGGTCCCGCGATTCGCTCCTCGAAGATCAAGTGGAACATCGTCCGCCGGGGCAAGCAGAAATTCGTCGGCTACGACACGATCCGCGCCGACACCGAGCCGCTGGCCTTCCGGCAGGACGCCGGACGGGTCGATCTCGTGCTGCACCAGAATCCGTTCTATGCCGAATCCGGCGGCCAGGTCAGCGACGTCGGCGTCGTGCGGGGGGCCGGGTGGACGCTGCCGATCGACGCCGTCCGGAGGGACGAGCGGGGGGTGGTGGTGTCGGGTCCGATGCCGGAGTCGTTCGATCCCACTCCGGTCGAAGCGGAAGTCGCCGCCGCGCGCCGGCGGAACATCGAGCGCAATCACAGCGCGACCCATCTGGTTCACGCCGCGCTCCGGCGCCGCCTCGGAACCCACGTCCGGCAGCAGGGCTCGCTGGTGGATGCCGACCGGTTGCGCTTCGACTTTTCGCATCACGGGCCGATCGAGGCCGACACGCTCGAGCTGATCGAGCGCGATGTCAACGAGGCCATCTGGGAAAACCACCAGGTCTCGACCCGTGAGATGCCCTATCCCGACGCGCTGGCGCTGGGCGCCATGGCGTTCTTCGCCGACAAGTACGGCGACCTCGTGCGGGTCGTGCAGATGGGAGACTCGATCGAGCTCTGTGGCGGAACCCACGTCGCGACCACCGGTGTGCTGGGGCTGTTCCGGTTCAGCGGGCAGGGCGGGGTCGCCGCGGGCGTGCGCCGGATCGAGGCGGTGACCGGACCGGGCGCCTATGCGGCGCTGGATGCGATCGATGCGCGGCTGCGCCAGGCGTCGGATCTCCTGCGGACTCAGCCCGAGCACATGGCGCGACGGATCGAGCAGCTGTTGCAGGAACGAGACAAGCTGGAGAGCCGGGTCCAGGAGATGCTCAAGGGCGGGGCCGGCGACGGGCCCTCGGGACAGGAGCTCACGGTGCGCGATGTCGCGGTCACGATCGGGGAGACCTCCGCCGAAAACCGGGATGAGATCGGCCAGCTCGCCGACCAGTTCCGGTCGGGACGCACCAACGCCGCACTGGTGCTGTTCGGCACCTCGGGCCGCGGCGCCCTGCACGTGGCCCTCACCGACGATCTGGTGCGGCGGGGACTCAAGGCGGGAGATCTGGTGAACCGGATCGCCGCGGTGAGCGGCGGCCGGGGGGGAGGCCGTCCCACGTTTGCGTCGGGAAGCGCCGGCGACCCCGCGCTGCTCCCGGCCGCCCGTGAAGCGGCGCCGCGTCTCATCGAGGAATGGCTGGCGAGCGCGTGACGCCGATGCTGGACTGGTTCCAGCGGGAGAGCGACGGAGCTCCCCCCGCGCTCCGGGCCCGGGCTGCTCACTATCTCCAAACCACCAGCGGCACCGACGACATGGCCGACGCGCTGGCGGCTGCGGCCCTGGGGGCCCTCCGTGCCACCCTGGGGCACGCGGGCGGGCGCGATGTCGCCCTCGATCTGCTTGCGGCGGATGCGCTGGTGACGCTGGCGCTCAAGGCCCGGTCCGCCGCCGATCCGGCCGGGCTCGGCAGCTTCGCCGCGCAGCTTCGCATCGTGGGCTCGGCGCGGCCGTGATCGATCTGCATTGTCACCTCCTGCCCGGAGTCGACGACGGATCCCGGACGGTGGAACAATCGGTTCGGGTGCTCACCGCGATGCAGGAATCCGGGGTGACGGCGGTCTGTCTCACTCCGCACCACACCATTGGACGTCTGAGCCAGGGCCTGCCCCCGTCCCACGACGACGCGTTTGCGGCGCTCTCGGCCGCGGCGCCGGACGGTGTCCGGCTGCATCGTGGCGTCGAGCTGATGCTCGATCGGGCCATCAGCCCCGGCATCGAGCGCCACCCCGAAGTGCGCCTCGCCGGCACCCGGTACGTTCTGGTGGAATTCGGCCGGCTCACCGCGGTGACCTCGATCGCCAACGCGCTCCATCAGCTCTCGAGGCTCGGGTTGGTGCCATTGCTCGCGCACCCGGAGCGCTATGCCGCCTGCACACCCGATGCGGTGCGGCACTGGAAGTCGCTCGGCGCGGTGATGCAGGTGGACGCGACCACGATCCTCACCGCCCGGGGCCGCGGCCGGCGGGCGCGCGACCTCCTGACCGCCGGTCTCGCCGACATCATCGCGGCGGACAATCATGGCGACGATCGCCTGCTGGGCACGGCGTACCGCTACCTCTGCGAAGCGGGAGGGTCCTCGCAGGCGGACCTCCTGGCGCGGCGAAACCCGGCAGCCATCCTCGAGGACGCGGAGCTCTCGCCGGTGGCACCGCTCACTTTCAAAACCGGATTCATGGACAAGCTGCGCAATCTGATGGAGAGCGGCGAATGAACGCCGCCGACCGGATCACGGCCGGGCTCGAGGATCTGGCGCGAACCGCGGAGGCCACGACGGCGCTGGCGCCCGCCGTCGCGGTCCTGGCGCGCCGGTATGCCGAGACGCTGGCCCGAGGCGGGACGCTGTTCTTCGCCGGCAATGGCGGAAGCGCGGCCGATGCCCAGCACCTGGCGACCGAATACGTGGTGCGCTTCCGCGAAGGTCGCCGGCCCTTTGCCGCCATCGCCCTCACCACCGACACTTCGATCCTCACCGCGGCGGGCAACGATCTGGGCTTCGAGCAGGTCTTCGCGCGCCAGGTCGAGGCGCTGGGACGGCCGGGCGATCTGCTGGTCCTCCACAGCACCAGCGGCGCCAGCCCGAATCTGCTGGCCGCGGCGCGCGCCGCGCGAATTCGCGGTCTCCGGGTGGCGGCCTTCCTCGGACGCGGGGGAGGGCCGCTGCGCGCGATCGTGGACGACGCGATCGTCATCCCGTCGGACGACGTGAGCCGCATTCAGGAGCTGCACCTGACGCTCGAACACCTGATCGTGGAAGCGGTCGAGGAGCTGAACCGATGATTGCTCTGTCCGGGCAGCGGGTGCTCATCACCGGAGGCTCGCGCGGGATCGGACGGGCCGCAGCGCTGCTCTTCGCGCGCGCCGGAGCCGACGTGGGGATCACCTATCACAGCAGGACCGCTGAGGCCGAAACGGTGTCGCGGGAGATTCGCGGGATGGGACGGAGGGCGTTCCATTCCGGCGGCAATCTCGCCGATCCCGCGGTGGTGGCGCGGGTCTTCCGGGAATGCAAGGCGGCGTTCGGCGGGCTCGACTGCTTCGTGGCCAACGCCGGTATCTGGCCGGTCGAGGACGTCCCGCTGGGGCGGCTCACCGAGGAACGCTGGCGCTCCACCCTCGCCCAGAACCTCGATGCGGTCTTCCTGACCGCCCGCGCGGCGCTGGGCCTGATGGGTCCCGGGGGACGCGTGGTGCTGGTGTCCAGCACGGCGGGGCAGCGCGGGGAAGCGTTCCACGCCGATTACGCGGCCACCAAGGGGGCGCTCATCTCGATGACGAAGTCGCTGGCGATCGAGTACGCGCCGGACATCACGGTCAACTGCGTCGCGCCGGGATGGGTAGACACCGAGATGAGCGCCGGACCCTACGCCGGAGAAGGGAAAGCCCGGATCGCGGCGACCATTCCGCTCAAACGCATTCCCCCTGCCGAGGACATCGCGGGACCGATACTGTTTTTGTGCAGCGCGCTCGCCCGCCATATCACCGGCGAGGTACTGAATGTCAATGGCGGGAGCGTGCTGTGTGGGTGACACGTGAGAGGTGAGACGTGAGACGTGAGACGTGGTGGCCCTGCGGAGGCTTGTCCCTCTCACTTCTCACGTCTTACGTCTCACGGTCGTGATCCACCTCCTGGCAACGGGCGGCACCATCGCCATGCAGCGAAGCGCGGAGGCGGGTGGAAATGTTCCCGCCCTCGACGCCGGGCAGCTGGTGACCATGGCGGGACTCGGCGAGCGGAGCAATCTTCGCGTCGAGGACTGGGAGCGGCTTCCCGGTGTGCACCGCGGGCCGGTGGAGCTCTGGGCGCTCCGTGATCGCGTGGCTGACATCGTGGCGGCGCCGGTGCCGCCGAGCGGCCTGGTGATCACCCATGGGACCGATACCCTGGAAGAGACGGCGTACCTCATCGCGCGAACCGTTCCTCCCGAGGTGCCGGTCGTGCTCACCGGCGCCATGCGCACCTCCAGCGACCCGGGCTGGGATGGACCACTCAACCTCCACGCGGCGGTGGAGGTGGCGTGCTCCCCCGCGAGCCGGGGCCGGGGCGCTCTCGTGGTGTTTTCCTCCCTGATTCTCGACGGCCGGTTCGCCGCCAAGATCCACACCTCGGCGCTCGAGGCCTTCGGGTCTCCCCACGCGCCGCCTCTCGGGACCGTCGATGGAGCGGTGCGCTACCAGCGGCCTTCGGAGCCCCACCACCTTCTGGCCCCGGGAAATCTTTCGCCCCGGGTCGCCATCGTGCCGCTGATTCTGGGAGACGACGGTGCGCTGCTCGACCTGGCGCGCGCGGGGTTCGACGGTGTGGTGATCGAAGGCTTTGGTCGCGGCAACATCCCGCCGGGAGCGCTCCCTGCGATTCGCCGCTGGCTCGACGACGGCAAGCCGGTCGTGCTGGCCTCCCGCTGCACGGCGGGAGAAGTCGGCGGCGAGTACGCCTTCGCGGGCGGAGGAGGCGAGCTGCTCCGCATGGGGGTGCTCGCCGCGGGACGCCGTACCCCGGCGCTCGCGCGGATGGAGCTGGTCCTGTGCCTCGCCGCCGGCGTCCCCTACGGGACCGGGCACCCATGAGCGGCGTCGCGCTCCCGACCCTCACGGACCTGCCGCCGGAAGTGGCGGAGATCGCCTCCACGCTCGAACGCGCGGGTTATGAGACCTGGTGTGTCGGGGGAGCGCTGCGCGACCGGATCCTCGGCCTTCGCGGGGACGACGTGGACCTGGCCACCGCGGCGACGCCGGAGCAGGTGCAACAGCTCTTTCCCCGGACGATCGCGGTCGGGGTTCGGTTCGGCACGGTCGGGGTGCTCGACCGCCGGCGGGTCCTCCATGAAGTCACCACATTCCGGAAAGACGTGGAAACCGATGGGCGTCACGCGGTCGTCGAGTACGGGGCCACGCTGGAGGAGGATCTCGCGCGGCGCGATTTCACCATTAATGCGCTCGCCTATCATCCGCTTCGGCAGGAATGGCGGGATCCCCATGGAGGAGCGACTGACCTCGACCGCCGCGTGGTCCGGGCCGTCGGCGACCCGGCCCGGCGATTCGCCGAGGACTATCTGCGGATCCTGCGCGCGCTCAGGTTCGCCGCGCGATTCGATTTCGCGATCGAGCCGGCCACCTGGCGGGCGGCCGTGTCCGGCGCTCCGGGGCTCGCCGGACTCTCCGCGGAGCGGGTACGGGACGAATGGTTCAAGGGGCTTACGACCGCCGCCTCCCTTCACCGCCTGGTCGCGCTCTGGGCCGATGCCGGAGCCGCGGCGGTCTGGTTGCCGGAGCTTCGGACGACGCCTCCCCTGGCGGTCGATGCTCCGGTGCGACGGGATCCCGTGGTGCTGACGGCGGCGCTGACCTCCATGCCACACCAGGTGCTGGCGCGGCTGCGCGCCTCCAACGAGGAAATCGCGCGGGCACGGGCGCTCGCGGCCGGACCAGCCGCGCCCGCGAGCGACGATCCCCGCGACGTCCGGCGCTGGATGGCAACGGTCGAGGACGCCGCCGATGATCTGCTCCATCTCGCCGAGCTCCTGGCGGGGTCGCCTCCGTCGTGGGCCGCGGTCGTCGCCGGCATTCGGGCGCGGGGTGAGGCCACCCGGAGAGGTCAGCTCGCGATCACCGGCGCCGATCTTCTCGCTCTGGGAATCCCCGCGGGGCCGGAGCTGGGACGGCTGCTGACCCTGCTGCTTCAGGCGGTCCTGGAGGATCCGGCCCGGAATACCCGCGAGGGGCTGCTGGCCCTGGCCGGGACGGCCCGGTGATGCCGGTCCTGCTCGCGCTGGCGGCCGCGCTGGGAAATCTTGCCGGCGCCTTCGCGGTCGTGCGGCGCGAGCGGCGCAGCCTCGCGTTCATCGAGACCTGCCTCGCCTTCGGCGCGGGGTTCATGATGGCGCTCGTCCTGGTTGGCGTGCTGCCCGAAGTGCTCGCGACGACCGGCGCGCAACCTTCGGCCGGCCTGCTCGTCCTGCTCGGCTACGTCCTGGTACACGTGGCGCAGCACGTCTTCACCCCGCATTTCCATTATGGTGAAGAGACCCACGCGGTCGCCCCCGGAGCCGGAGAAAGCGCGCTGGTCGGGCTCACCCTGCACGCCTTCTTCGACGGAGTGGCCATCGCGAGCGGATTCCTGGTCTCGGAGCGGCTGGGTCTGTTGTTTTTCCTCGCGGTGGTGCTGCACAAGCTTCCCGAGGGCGTCACCATTGCGAGCCTGATGCTGGCGTCCGGACGGGGGCGCCGGGCGGCGCTCCTGTCCGGTGCCGTTCTGGGTGTCGCGACCATCGCCGGCGTGCTGCTCACGCAAGCAGTGGCTCCGCTGGCGCGCTCCGGGCTGGCGCTGGCTGCGGGCGTCACGCTGTACGTCGCGGCGTCGAATCTGGTACCCGAGTTCCAGGCCAAACGGGGGGTTCGGATGACCGGGGCCTTTCTCGGGGGCGTCGCGGCGCTGCTCCTGCTCGGAACCCTGACCGGGTCGGCCGTGTGACCGGTGCGATGGACGACACCCCGGAGCTGTTCTCGACCCCGGCGCCGCTGGCCGCGCGGATGCGGCCGCGCTCGCTGGAGGAATTCGCCGGCCAGAGTCACCTGCTCGCCCCGGGACGGGCACTGGGAGATGCGCTCCGGCGGGGAGACCTCGGCAGCGCCATTCTCTGGGGACCGCCCGGCACCGGCAAGACCTCGCTCGCCCATCTCATCGCGAAGCATACCGGCCGGGCTTTTATCGCCTTCAGCGCGGTCACCGAGGGCGTGCAGCGGGTTCGCGAGGTGATCAAGGAGGCCGAGGAACGCCGCCGGCTGGGGCGGGGCACGATTCTGTTCTGTGACGAGATCCACCGATTCAATCGCGCCCAACAGGACGCGTTCCTCCCCCACGTCGAGCGAGGGACCATCACCCTCATCGGCGCCACCACGGAAAACCCGAGCTTCAGCCTGAACGCGGCGTTGCTGTCGCGCTGCCAGGTCTTCGTGCTGCAGCCGCTGCAGCCCGCCGAGATCGAAGCGGTGGTGCGCGCCGCCCTCGGCGACCGGGATCGGGGTCTGGGCGGCCTCGACCTCACCGTGGACGAGGAAGCGCTCGCGTGGCTCGCGGTCCAGGCCGACGGCGATGCCCGCCGGGCGCTTACCGCGCTCGAAGCCGCCGCGCAGCAGTCCGGCGCCGGGCGACGGATCACCCTCGCCGATATCGCCGAGGCGTTTGCCCGCCGGGTGCCGAGATACGACCAGGCGGGGGAGGAGCACTTCAATCTCCTCTCCGCCTATCACAAGTCGCTTCGGGGCAGCGATCCGCAGGGTGCGCTCTACTGGATGGCGCGGATGCTGGAAGGGGGCGAGGATCCGCTGGTGCTGTTTCGCCGGGCGATTGCCATGGCCGCGGAGGACGTCGGGCTGGCCGATCCCCAGGCGCTGCAGCTGGCCGTGGCGGCGCGCGAAGCCTATCGGCAGCTCGGGCCGCCGGAGGGCTACCTCCCGCTGGCGGAGATGACGATCTACCTCGCGACCGCGCCCAAGTCGAACAGCGTCAAGGTGGCCCTGCACTCGGCGATGGACCTGGCGCAGGACACGCCCGCCGAGCCGGTGCCGGTCCATCTCCGCAACGCGCCGACCCGGCTCATGAAGGAGCTGGGATATGGAGCCGAGTATCGCTATGCCCACGACTATCCGGGGCACTTCGTGAAGCAGGAGTATCTGCCGGAGATCCTGGCAGACCGCGCCCTTTACGTTCCCGGGGATCTGGGCTACGAGAAGAAGGTCGCCGAGCGCATGGCCTGGTGGAAGAGCCGGGCCGCCGAGTGATGGGCACCCCGGATTATCTTTCGGAGCACTCTTTCGAACGACGAGGACGCTTATCAGAGACCTGATCGCGGTACAACCCCCGGCGGAGCGCGCGGTGCTCGTGGCCGTGACCCGCAAGGGTTCACCCGAAGTCGACACCGTGCAGGAGCACCTCGACGAGCTGGGACGGCTGGTGGATACCGCCGGCGCGCAGGTCGTGGGACGACTGACCCAGCAGGTGGCCTCCCCCAATCCGGCCACCCTGCTCGGCGAAGGCAAGGTCGAGGAGCTGAAGGCCCTGGTGGCCGAGCTCGGCGCGACGCTCGCAATCTTCGACGACGAGCTCGCCCCGGTGCAGGGTGCCAACCTCGAGCGCGAGCTCGGGATCCGGGTCATGGATCGCGCCGAAGTCATTCTGGACATCTTCTCGACCCGGGCCCGCACCGCCGAGGCCAAGCTGCAGGTGGAGCTCGCCCAGCTCGAATACCTGCTTCCGCGGCTGACGCGGATGTGGACCCACCTTTCCCGTATCCGCGGCGGTATCGGTCTCCGGGGCCCCGGCGAAACCCAGCTCGAAACCGACCGGCGAATGATCCGCCAGAAAATCCAGCACCACCGGGGCAAGCTGCGCGACGTCGCGCGTCATCGGGAGACGATTCGCGGCGGGCGCCAGAAGCTGCTGCATGCGGCGCTGGTCGGGTACACCAACGCCGGCAAGTCCAGCCTGCTCCGTGCCCTGACCGGCGATCACGACATTTTCGTTGAGGACCGTCTCTTCGCGACGCTCGACACCCTGACCCGCGAGGTCGAGGTGGGTGATGGGGCGCGCGTCCGGGTTACCGACACTGTCGGTTTCATCCGGAAGCTGCCCCACCATCTGGTCGCGAGCTTTCGCGCGACCCTGGAGGAGACCCGGGAGGCCGATGTGCTCCTGCACGTCATCGACGCGAGTCACCCTGAATGGGAAGCGCAGGCGGCCGTGGTCGAACAGGTACTGGGAGAGCTCGAGCTTTCCGACCGTCCCGTCGTGCCGGTCTTCAACAAGATCGATCTGGTGAAAGACCCGACCGCCTTCGCCGCGCGGATTCGCGAGATCCATCCCGACGCCGTGCTCACCACCACGATGCGTACCGACGGCGTCAGCTCGGTCAAGGCCGCGCTCAAGGATCGCGCCCGCGCCGGCCGGTCCACGCTCCGCGTGGTGGTGCCGGCGGACGACGGCGCCCGGCTGGCGGCGGTGTACCGCGCCGGGGAAGTGCTCTCCCGCGAAGTCACCGCCGAAGGGGTGGTGCTGACCGTGCGCATGGAGGGCTGGCGCGCCCGCCAGCTCAGCCTGACCGACGGGGCGGCGTGACGGCGGAGTTCCCGATCACCGGCCGAAAAATCCGTTTTGCCCTCGCCGGATGCGGGCGCATTTCCGCCAATCATTTCGAGGCCCTTGCCGCGCATCCCGACGACGCCGAGCTGGTCGGGGTCGCGGATATCGACGCCACCGCGCTCCAGCGGGCCATGGCGGCCACCCACGCTCCCGGCTTTCCGTCGCTCACCCACCTGCTGGCCGGCACCACACCGGATGTCGTCATCCTCGCCACGCCGAGCGGCCTGCATGCCTCGCAAGCCATCGAGGTGGCGCGCGCCGGGCGGCACGTGATGAGCGAAAAGCCGATGGCTACCCGGTGGGAGGATGGGACCGCCATGGTCCAGGCCTGCGACGCCGCCGGCGTGCACCTCTTCGTGGTCAAGCAGAATCGCAGCAACCCCACGCTCCGGCTTCTCAAGCGCGCCGTGACCGAGGGTCGCTTCGGCCGGATCTGCCTCGTGACCGTGAATGTGTTCTGGAGCCGCCCCCAGTCCTACTATGACAGCGCCCCCTGGCGGGGCACCTGGGCGCTCGACGGCGGGGCCTTCATGAACCAGGCCAGTCACTACGTCGATCTTCTCGACTGGCTGATCGGACCGGTGGAGAGCGTGCAGGCCTATACCGCCACGCTGGGCCGGCGCATCGAAGCGGAGGATACCGGTGTGCTGGCGGTCCGCTGGCGCTCGGGCGCGCTGGGCACCGTCAACGTGACGATGCTGACCTACTCCAAGAATCTCGAGGGCTCGGTGACGGTGCTGGGCGAGCGCGGCACCGCGCGCGTGGGCGGCGTTGCCGTCAACCGGATCGAGCACTGGGATTTCGACGCGCCCCATCCGATGGATGACGATCTGGAGCGGGCGAGCTATGAAACCACGTCGGTCTACGGCCGGGGGCATCAGCGTTACCTCCGAAACGTGATCGACGTGCTCCGCGGGGCGGCGACCCCCGACACCGACGGCCGGGAAGGGCTCCACTCTCTCGAGATTCTGATCGCCACCTATCTCTCCGCGCGCGACGGGCGCCGGGTATCACTTCCGCTGGAGTAGCCGGAACCGTGGCGGCGGGACTCCAGGACATGATCCACGGCCGCACCGTGCTGGTGACCGGCGCGGGCGGCTCGATCGGCAGCGAGCTGTGCCATCAGGTGGCGGCGGTGAAACCGTCGTCGCTCCTGCTCCTCGGGCACGGCGAGAATCCCATCTTCGAGCTCGATCTGGTTCTCAAGGATCGCTTCCCGGCACTCCCGGTCGTGCCGATCATCGCCGACATTCGCGATCGCATCCGGATGCGCGACGTCTTCGCCCGCCATCGGCCCGGGGTGGTGTTCCATGCCGCGGCGCACAAGCATGTTCCGCTGATGGAGGACCATCCCGTCGAGGCGGTGACCAACAATGTGCTGGGGACCCTGCAGGTGGTGGAGCTGTCGGTCGAGCACGAGGTCCTGCACCTCGCGCTGGTCTCCACCGACAAGGCGGTTCGGGCCACCAGCGTAATGGGGGCGACCAAGCGGGTCGCCGAGCAGATCGTGCAGCACGCGGCGCGGCGGCACCGGCGACACTTCGTTTCGGTCCGGTTCGGGAACGTGATCGGAACCCGGGGGAGCGTGGTGCCGAACTTCCAGCGCCAGATCGAGGCCGGGGGACCGGTCACGGTGACCCACCCCGGGATGCGGCGCTACTTCATGACCTGTCCGGAAGCGGCAGGCCTGGTGCTGCAGGCGGCGGCGATGGGTCAGGGCGGCGAAATCTTCGTGCTCGACATGGGCCAGCCGGTCAGCATCCTGCAACTGGCCGAGACGATGATCCGGCAGGCCGGCAAGGAGCCGGGGCGGGACATCGCGATCGAGATCACCGGCATCCGTCCCGGGGAAAAGCTCTACGAAGAACCGTACTTCAGCACCGAAGAAGCCGAGCCGACGGAAATGCCGGGAATTCTCCGGGCCCGCTCCACCCGGCTACCGCAGCGCTTCGTCACCCGGCTGCGCGCGCTGCTGCGCGCGGCGTTGCGGAGCGCGCCTGAAGCGGAGCTGCGCCGCTGCCTGGCGGAGCTGGTTCCCGATTACGCTACCCCGGGCTGACGGCTTCGGGCCAGGACCTGCTCCCAGAACGCCAGGGTCCGCGCAGCCACCGCCGAATCGACCAGCTCCTGGAGAACCCGCTGCCGGGCCCGCTCTCCCATCAGCCGGACCCGGGCCGGGTCCGCGAGCAGCTCCTGCAGCGCGCTCACCAGGCTATCCCGATCGTCCACCACGATCCCGGTGTCCCCCACTATCTCGGGAAGGGCGCCGGCGCGGGTGACCACCGGCGCGATGCTGCGCGACATCGCTTCCAGCAGCATCGGATTGGAGCGGTCGACCCAGGTTGGAGTGTCCTGGGAGGGAACCACGAGGCAGTCGATCTCCTCCCAGACCGGACCGAGCTCGCTCATCGGGATGCCGCCGAGCCATCGAATCCGTGAGGCCAGGCCGAGTCGTTGGGCCAGGGCTTCGAGCGCCTCCTGCTCCGGCCCGGTGCCGACGATGGTGAGAGTCCAGGCGCCCATGAGCGCCGCAACGGCGCGAAGCAGGATCTCGCCGCCGCGCTCCGGAACCAGGCGACCCATGAAGCCGAGCCGGATCCCGGGCCGCAGGTCGGTGCGAGGGACCGCCGGCGCCGGTGTCACCCCGAATTGGGGCAGCATCGTGCGGAGCGCGGCCGGCGCTGCCTCGGCCAGCAGGCCGGTAGCACGCTGGCTGCCACCGACGACGCCGGCGGCTTCAGCCAGGGTCCTCCGATAACGGCGTCCTTCGAACAGCCCGCGGCGGCGCTGGAGACTTTCGCTGCTGAACACGACGTAGGGAATCCGCAGCCGGCGCGCGGCGCTGGCCAGGGCGGCGGCGGCCTGGGTGCCGGGCGGCTCCTCGATATGAACGAGGTCGGGCCGGAAATCGGAAAGAATGCGCCGGAGCGCACGGGCGTTCCAGTCCAGGTGCGCCGGATCGGCGGCGTCTCCCTTGACGGGGACCGGGGACAGCCGAATCCCGGCGTCGAGTCCCAGGGTGCCGCCCGGGAGGGCCGCCATGAGGTCGACACCCAGTCCGGCGAGCGCACGGAGTTTGCCGCGAGTCGAAGGATCGGCGTACAGATGGGAGAGAATGAGCGCCCGCACGGGAGGAATTTAGCCGGGAGCGGTGCTGCGCAGGAGCGGCGGCGGTGATAGCTTCTACCGCGTCGGGCCCTTAGCTCAGCCTGGTTAGAGCAGCGGACTCATAAAGCGTGTCCGGCTCGGCATCGCTCGGCATCGTTTGAGGTAACTCGGCACCGCTCGGGCGCTTCCATGCTCAAGCGGTGCCGAGCTGTTTTGAGCGGAACAAGTGATTCCGAGCCCGCGTCCCACGGTCTGTCACATGGTGGCCCGGCAGAGGCACTTGGCGGTGGCTCGCCGCTGGATCGCACGCCTGGGGGCAACGTCGGGTGATGGCGGGGGACGGTAGGCCGGCGGGGGGATTGTTCATTGGATCAGTGTGCGCACAACTCGAGCTATGGGGTGATCAAGCGAGTGATGGTTATCCCATTGGGATCAGTAGGCGACACAGGGAGGGCGCTGAAGCCAAAATACCACGTGTATTGATTACCGTTGTCCAAATCGATCCGAGGACATGGATTATCCCCTGCGACGGAATTGCTATACCCAAGGGTCAGATTCCAATAGCCACCGGACGGCATTGACGAAACCCTGACCGCATAGCGCGTTCCGCATCCAGGAGGCACGACAAAATTCAGAAGTTTGATGGGGACAGCGACATACTGTTGTGGTCCCCTCAGGGCTACATACATGGTCCCCGCGCTTCCCTCGCCGACCCAGTGCAGCTCGAAGGATTCATCGGGCAACACTGGGATGGGGTCGTCACCGTTGACATCATGAGACGTTCCCGATTGAACCCACGTAACGGAACGGATTCGCTGAGTCTCCTGGATGGGTAGCGTTTCGCTTGGCAGGCTGCATCCAGCGATTGCGATCGGAAAGAGCGCAGATGAAAGCACTCGTCGAACGCTCAACCGAGCTGTAATCAGTGCGGACTTAGCCTGTAAGCGCATGAACGAACTCAAATGGTTGAGGACTTCTGCAAGCTACCTCTGCGCGCTGCTAGTGCTCCGGACGGAGGCGGTAGAAGGTCACCTTCGGACACTGTCGGGACCGGCATAGGAAACGGAACAGGTTCCGTCAGTGTACTCGAGCGCAATGCTTTCGACCACTTCCACCCTGCAGCTGTACCCGCTCCCCGCGCGTGCGATTGTGTGTAAGGCAGTGCGGGCGAGGCCGAGAATGTAGGCAGATAGAAACCAGGGGTTCTGATCACTGTAATAGGCGTAGTCACTTTGAAGCGGTTCAACCGGGTTATAGTAGCCGGGTACATACCATTCGTATTTGAGGATGAACTCGGATGATTCGGAGATCACGAGCTCGCCGGCGTAGCGACGGACGGTTCCGCCATCTTGAAACTCCATCCCGTAGAGGTACCGCCCGTTCGGTAGGGCGTAGGGTCTATTGGGTTCGGTGGAACCACAACCGAACAGAGATAAGGCAAAGAGGACAGTCAGGCGGCGCACGGTTTCTCCTACATGGCCCGGAGATTGTCGGGCACGTTATGCTCATGTACTCGTTGGGGCACCATTAGGTCGAGGAGGAATAATGCGATGCTAGGTCAAGGAATAATCAAGCAGGAGACCGTCCCGGCAGGAGGCGGTGCATGCATGGGTCTCCCCTGCGAATGGGTCCCGGTATTGTCGCCGCGGTCGAGTGAAGGTGGGGTGAATCCAAGATGAATGTGCGCCAAGACTTCGGCCCGGAAGGCATCGCGGCGAACCGGTCCAGACCACCGGAGGGGAGTCCATCCCTGGCCCCCTCGCTCGGCTGATAGTGGGATCGCAAGCCTGAGGGAGCTCCTGCCGGCGAGGACTGCCTGAAAATGAGCAGTCCCACGGTTTGTCACACGGTGGGCTATCGCGGGCTCAGGAAAGGTTTGGTAAGTTGTTATGGCACAACGTCGGGCCCTTAGCTCAGCCTGGTTAGAGCAGCGGACTCATAATCCGTAGCGCGCTGGTTCAAATCCAGCAGGGCCCATGC
>Ga0075429_100000208_pt1 | contig 39267 bp, 43 predicted proteins | sample RhiMetdeltSRZDD3_FD_75295 | JGI IMG/M metagenome (GOLD analysis project Ga0075429, IMG submission 75295) | Populus rhizosphere microbial communities from Tennessee, USA - Rhizosphere MetaG P. deltoides SRZDD3 | ecosystem: Host-associated > Plants > Roots > Rhizosphere > Soil | place: USA...
TTGAAAGTGTGGGAAGAGGCTAGAACCTACGAGTTAGAACGCAGGCTGGAACTCGAGGTTATCGATGAGGCGCGTGCCGCCGAGCCGTGCGGCGCCGAGCACCACCAGCGCTCGCTCGCCCGCCTGCGGAACCGCCAGGTCGGCGCGGCGCCGCACCTCGACATAGTCGGGCTTCCATCCCGCAGCCGCGAGCTGATGCATCGCCTGCTCGGGTGCGATTTTTTTCATGGTTACTTCGCGCAGCAGGCGGTGCAGACGCGGCGCTTCGGCGCGCTCGGCCGCGGAAAGGTAAGCGTTGCGCGAGCTCATGGCCAGTCCATCGGCCTCGCGTGCCGTCTCTCCGGCCACGATTTCGATCGGCAGATCGAGCTGGCGCACCATTTCGCGCACCACCGCGAGTTGCTGGTAATCCTTCTTGCCGAAGACGGCCGCGGCGGGTTGCACGGCGTTGAAGAGCTTCAGCACGACGGTGGCTACGCCGTCGAAGAATCCGGGCCTGAAGCGGCCCTCGAGGTCCTCGCCGAGCGGCCCAGGGTGGACGATCACGGTTTGGGCCTGCGGATAGAGCACGTCTTCAGCCGGCGCGAAAACGAGCTCCACGCCCTCGGCGTCGAGCAGCCGCCGGTCGTCGTCGAAGGTGCGCGGATAGCGTTCGAAATCCTCGCTCGGCGCGAACTGCAGGCGGTTCACGAAGATGCTCACCGCGACCGCGCGTCCGTGGCGCCGCGCCAGGCGCACCAGAGAAACATGGCCGGCGTGCAGGTTCCCCATCGTCGGCACGAGCGCGACCGGACCGAGCGCCGCCGTCGCCGCGCGCAGCGTGGGGAGGTCGCGCGCGATCCTCATCCGAGGCTGAAGAACTCCCGCCGGCTGCGCATGCCGCGGATGCGCGACACGAGGAGCTCGAAATCCGCGTCGCGCTCGACGAAATTGAGGTTCTCGGAATTCACCGTGAGCACCGGCGCGGCGCTGTAGTGATAGAAAAAGCGCGCGTAGCTGTCGGCGAGCAGCGCGAGGTATTCCTCGGAGATGCCGCGCTCGAACGCCGCGGCGCGCCGGCGCACCCGCTCGGCGAGCACCGCGGGCTGCGCCTGCAGGTAGACCACGAGGTCGGGCGCCGGCGCCTGCGGCCTGAGCGCCTCGTAGATCTTCTGGTACAGGGCGAACTCGTCGCTCGACAGGGTGACGCGGGCGAACAGCAGGTCCTTCTCGAGCAGGAAGTCCGCGACGGTAGGGCGCGCGAACATGTCGGGCTGCTTCAGGGGCTCGACCATGCGCGCGCGCTGGAACAGGAAGAAGAGCTGCGCCGGCAGCGCATAGCGCGCCATGTCCTGGTAGAAGCGCGCGATGAAGGGATTTTCTCCCGGCTGCTCGAGCAGCACCTCCGCCGAGAACCGCGGCGCGAGACGCCGCGCCAGGCTGGTCTTGCCGGCGCCGATCGGCCCTTCGACCACCAGGTAGCGGAACCTATCCACGGAACACGAAATACACCGCGCCCATGATGCACAGCGACGCCCACAGATAGTCGAGCTTGACCGGCTGCTTCATGTAGAGGGTCGCGAAGGGCACGAACACCGCGAGCGTGATCGCCTCCTGCATGATCTTGAGCTGCGGCAGCGTGAGCTTGGTGTAGCCGATTCGGTTGGCCGGCACCTGGAGGAGATATTCGAAGAGGGCGATGCCCCAGCTCGCCGCCGCGGCCGCCCACCACGGCCAGGCCGCGAGGTTCCTCAGGTGCGCGTACCACGCGAAGGTCATGAACACGTTGGAGGCGACGAGCAGCGTGGCCGCGACGAAGACCGGCGAGAGCTGGGTCAATCGAGCTTCTCCACGCCCTGGTTCCCGCACTTGTCCAGAAGTGCTTTCGCCGAGCCGAGTCCCGGAATCGCGACGTCCCCGGCAATCTCCACCAGAGGAAGCAGGACGAAAGCGCGCCCGTGCATGCGCGGGTGCGGAACCTGCAATCCCGGATCGTCCAGGACGGCATTGCCGAACAGCAGCAAATCCAGATCCAGCGTGCGCGGCGCGTTGGCGAAGCTGCGGCTGCGGCCGTGGCGGGCCTCGATCGCGTGCAGCTCGGCGAGCAGCCGCTCGGCCGGCAGGCCCGTCTCCAGCTGCGCTACCGCGTTGACGAAGCTCGGCTGCTCGGCATAGCCAAGCGGCTCCGAGCGGTACAGCGACGACGTCCGCACCACGCGAGTATGCGGGATGGCATCGAGTTCACGGAAGGCCTGCTGGACCTGGCGCCGCGGGTCGTCCAGGTTGGCTCCCAGGCCGACGAACGCCACGGTCACGCCGCCTCGGGCGTCGGGTCCGCCGCGGGGCGCTTCTTGCGCCGGCGCCGTCGGCGCTTGCGCGCGCCGCTGTCGGGCAACAGCATCGCCTTGCGCGACTCGGCGTCCGCGTTCTGGAACGCCCGCCACCACTCTTCCAAGTCGGCCGCCACTTCGCCGCTCGCGGCGCGCAACGCCAGGAAATCGTAGGCCATGCGGAAGCGCGGCGCTTCGAGCAGACGAAACGCGCGGCTGCCCGAGCGTTGCTCGAAGCGCGGCTGCATTGCCCAGACCTCGCGCATCGTCGCGGTGAGCTTTCGGGTGATGGCGAGCTTCGCGCACTGGGTGTCGAGCACCTCGTCCATCGCGCCTTCCAGGGCGGGCAGCGCCCGCTCGCCCCGCCCTTGACGCGCCTTCCATGCCGCGAGCACCTCGTGCCAGAGCAGCGCCGCGAATAGGAACGCGGGCGAGACCGGGCGCTCGGCGAGCACGCGCTCGTCGGTTTGCGCCAGCGCCAGCGTGACGAAGCGCTCGCCCAGCGGCTGCTCGAGGATCACGTCGAGCAGCGGTAGCAGGCCCTTGTGCAGGCCCACGTCGCGCAGCTGCCGCAGGCAGGCGGATGCGTGCCCCGACAGCAGCAGCTTGAGCATCTCGTCGAACAGCCGCGCCGGCGGCACCCGCTCCATGAGCGGCGCGAGGCTGCGGATCGGCGCGCGGGTCTCCGCCTCGAGGGTGAGGCCGAGCTTCGCCGCGAGGCGGACTCCGCGCAGCATGCGCACCGGGTCCTCGCGATAGCGGGTCTCGGGATCGCCGATCACGCGCAGCATGCGCTTCTTGAGATCGTCCAGGCCGCCGTGGAAATCGACGATCTCCTCGCTAGCCGGGTCGTAATACAGCGCGTTCACGGTGAAGTCGCGGCGCCGCGCGTCCTCCTCCTGGGTGCCGAACACGTTGTCGCGCAGCACCCGGCCGTGCTCGTCCTTCTCGGCGGTCGCGGTGTCGGCGCCGCGGAACGTGGACACCTCCACCGTTTCGCCGCCGAGCATGACGTGGACCAGGCGGAAGCGCCGGCCGATGATGAGGGCGCGCCGGAACAGCGGGCGGATCTGCTCCGGGCGCGCGTCGGTGGCGATGTCGAAGTCCTTCGGCGCGATGCCAAGGAGCAGGTCGCGCACGGCGCCGCCGACGACGTAGGCGGAAAAGCCCGCCTCGCGCAGGGCCGTGCACACCTTCGCCGCCGAGGGGCTGATCGCGTCGCGGCCGAGGCCGTGCGTTTCCCGGGGCACCCGCTGCAGGGTTTCGGACGGCAACCCGAGCACCCGCCTGATGAACCTCTTGATCATTAAGGGCCGGGATTCTACCGGCGAAGGGAAATCCGTTCCCAGCCGCGGCGCGCCGCTTCGCGAGCGAGCTCGTCGTCGGGATCGACCGCCACCGGACGCGTCACGCGCTCGAGCAGCGGCAGGTCGTTGTGCGAATCGCTGTAGAAGGCCGACTCGCCGAATTCACCGAGCCGCCGGCCCTGCGAGCCGAGCCAGTCCTCGAGGCGCCGTACCTTGCCCTCGCGGAAGCAGGGGACGCCGGCGACCCGCCCGGTGAAGCGTCCGCCGAGGCATTCCGGTTCGGTGGCGATGAGGTGCGGCACCCGGAACTCGCGCGCGATGGGCGCGGTGACGAAACTGTTGGTGGCAGTGATGATGGCGCAGAGGTCGCCGCGCTCGAGATGGCGCGTCACGAGCGCGCGCGCGCCGGCGCTGACCATGGGCAGGATGCGGCTGCGCATGAAGTCGGCGTGCCAGCGGGCAAGGTCGGCCTGCGTGTGCTGGGCGAGGGGGCGCAGCGCGAAGCCCAGGTACTCATGGATGTCGAGCGTGCCGGCGACATACTGATCGTAGTAGGCCCGGTTCTGAGCCTCGTAGGTCTCGCGCTCGAGGATGCCGCGGTCGACCAGGAACTGGCCCCACTCGTAGTCGCTGTCGCCGGCGAGGAGCGTGTTGTCGAGGTCGAACAGGGCGAGGCGCATGGCGCCCCGCAGTCTATCCCGGCGCGACGTTCAGAACCGGCGCTGGACGCCGATGCGGAAGTCCTGCAGGCGCAAGAGGCCGGTGGGCTCGCGGGAGAGGCTCTCGGCGCTCACCGCCCAGTCGTTGGCAAACCAGTAGCGGCCGAACACGGAGAGGGCGCGCGGATCGTAGTCGTAGTCGCGGCTGTTGACCGAGAGACCCAGGCTGGTGCGCTCGCCGAGCGATAGCGACCAGTTCATGCGCTGCGCGGGAGCGAAGCCCATCGCCTGGTAGGAAGCGAAGCCGAAGCGGTCGAATTCCGGCGCGAGCCAGCCGCGCGCGAAGCCCGGATCGATCCCCGGTTCGCTGCGCTCCGGCACGCGCAAGCCCGACTGCGCAAAGGCAGGGGCGACCGCGGCTAGCGCGATGACAAGGACTCGACGAGCAAGGGTGCGGAAGGACATCGCAGCGTCCTTTTCGTACCCCTAGCCTAGTCTTCGGGCCGGTCGTTGTCCATGCAGAAGTTCCCCGGGAGGGGGGGCGGCCGCGGCGCTGTTGTTTTTAGTCGTCGTCATTTTTTGACAAGGCGTCGCGGACCAGCGCCAGCGTCACGGCGCGCTGCCGGGCGAGCGAGTGGTGGTCGAGCCGGTCGAGGACGGCGTGCAGGCTCGCGAGGTCGCGCGGCAGGTGGTTCAGGAGGTACCGAACCACCTCTTCGGACAGCGTAAGTCCCCGCCGGAGCGCTTCGCTGCGCAGATGCAACGCTTTTTCGGCGTCCGAGAGCGGCTTCAACTGGTAGACGAGCCCCCAGCCGAGGCGTGTGCGCAGGTCCTCGCGCAGGCGGAGCTGCGCCGGCGGTGCGTTGCCGGCTGCCAGGACCGCCGGCCCGCCATCGCGGGCGGCGTTGATCGCGATGAAAAGCGCCTGCTGGGCCGCCTCGCCGAGCGCCTCGACGTCGTCGGCGATCACCAGGGCCGGGTTGGCGCCGGCGGCGGCTCGCAGCAGGTGGGTCCGGCCGCTGCCCGGCGTTCCCCACAGATAGACGATCGCTTCCATCAGCCGGCCCAGGGCAAGCGAGCGGACACCCTCGAGCGCCTCGGCGTTGGCCCCGGCGACGTAATTGTCGAGGCTCGGCGTTGCGGCCGCGGAAATCGGAAGCGGGAGCTGCCGCATTAGAATGGCGGAAACCCTGAAATCTAGCATGTCGGAGCCCCTTTCCTACCGCGACGCCGGCGTCGACATCGACGCCGGCGATGCGCTCGTCGAGGCGATCAAGCCGTTCGGCAAGCGCACGCTACGTCCCGAAGTGCTCGGCGGCATCGGCGGCTTCGGCGCGCTGTGCGAGATCCCGAAGAAATACCGGCAGCCGGTGCTGGTCTCGGGCACCGACGGCGTCGGCACCAAGCTCAAGCTCGCCTTCGCGGCCGACCGCCACGGCACCATCGGCATCGACTTGGTGGCGATGAGCGTGAACGACATCCTGACTTCGGGCGCGGAGCCCCTTTTCTTCCTCGACTATTACGTTTGCGAGCGCCTCGACGTGCGCGTTGCCACCGAGGTAGTGAAGGGAATCGCCAAGGGCTGCGAGCTCGCCGGCTGCGCCCTCATCGGCGGCGAGACCGCCGAGCACCCGAAGGCCTTTCCGCAGGACGAATACGATCTCGCCGGCTTTGCCGTCGGCGTGGTCGAGAAGGAGCGCATCATCGACGGCCGCTCGATCAAGCCCGGCGATGCGATCCTGGGGCTCGCTTCGAGCGGCCCGCACTCCAACGGCTACTCGCTCATCCGCAGGATCCTGCAGCGCGCGGGAGCGCCGCCGTTCGATCTGCTCGAGCCGACGCGAATCTACGTGAAGCCGATCCTGCAGCTGGTCGAATCAATGCCGGTCAAGGGCCTGGCGCATATCACCGGCGGCGGGCTGGTGGGCAACGTGCCGCGCGTATTCCCCCCCGGGACGAAGGCACTGATCCGCCAGGGTGCCTGGCCGCGCCCGCCGGTGTTCCAGTGGCTGCAAAAGGCGGGCAACGTCGCCGAAGACGAGATGTGGCGCGTGTTCAACTGCGGCATCGGCATGGTGGTGGTCGTCGCGGCGGCGCACGCCAAGGCAGCCGCGGACCATCTGCGAAAAGCCGGCGAAACCGTCTACGAGATCGGAGCGGTCGAGAAATCCTCGAGCGCCTCGGACGAGCCCGAGGCGCTCATCGTCTAGCTTACTTCACCTTGTAGACGACGTCGTGCTCGCGCGCGTGGTCGACGACCTTCAGGCCGAAGTCGTCGTCCGGCCCGACCTGGTCCACGGCGGCGTGGCCGATCTGCAGCGATTCGACCCGCTGGCCGAAGTCGGTGGTATGGCCCTTGATGTGAATCTTGTCCCCGACGTGCAGGTTGGTGTTCGGGTCGAGCTTCACGACGGCGACGGACAGGTGGCTGAAGTAATGTGTGACTAGGCCAACTCGGTCGCCCGGCGGCGGAACCGGCGCAGGGCTCGGTGGTGGGGGAGTCTGTGGCTTGACCGGCTTCGGCGCCGGTTGTCTGGAAACCTTGTTCCTTTTTACCGCTTTCTTCGCGACTTTCTTGCGCGGCGCCGGCTTGCTCGTCTTCAGTTTCTTGCGCTTCAGCTTCGACGCGGCTTGCTTCGCTTTCTTGGCTTTTTTGGCCTTGGCCATGGTGCCTCCCGGGAGATCATTGTCCCGTGCTCGATCCGCGCCGCGCAAGGTAGATTCCCACGAGCACGACCACACCGCCCGCGATCTGCAGCGGCGCGAGCGGCTCGGCGAGCAGCAGCCAGGCGAAGGTCGCGGCCATGACCGGCTGGAACAGCAGGCTCACCGACGAGAACGCCGCCGGCAGGTGCGCGAGCGCGTAGGCGATGAGGCCCTGGCCCGCGGCGTGCGAGACCAGCGCCAGGCCGACGAGAATCCACCATCCCGCCGCCGAGTGCGGAATCATCGGCTCTCCCGTGGCGAGCGCGACGGGGAAGAGCACGGCGGCGGTGATCGTGGTGGCGACCGCCATGAGGTGTAGCGTGGTCTCGCCGCGGTCGCGCAGGCTCTTCACCGCGAGCAGGTACCCGGCGTAGAACATCGCGGTGACGACGCCGAGTGCGTCGCCGAGCAGGCCGGTGGACGAGAACCCGAAGCTCGCGCGCACGAGCAGCGCGACACCGCCGAGCGCCGCGGCGAGCCCGGCGAGGAAGGTGGGCGTCGGGCGCTGCCGCAGAAAGATCCATGCCGCCAGCGTGACGAAGATCGACGCGAGGTTGGCGAGCAGGGTGGCGTTTGCCACCGAGGTGAGCTGCACCGATTTGTGCCAGAAGGCAAGGTCCCCGGCGAACGCGACCGCAGCGGCCAGGAGCAGCGGCGAGCTGTCGAAATAACGGCGGCCTCCATAACGCCGCCTCGGCGGCCTCGATCCCAGGCCGGACACGATCCACAGGACCGGAACCGCAAGCGCTACTCGCCAAAATGCGGCGGCGGTCGGCCCGACCCCGGCAGCCAGCGCCTCGCGTACGAAGATTGGGGAGAGCGCGATGAAGGCCGCGCCCGCCAGCAGCGCAACCAGCGCGGGATTCATGGCCCGCGCATAGTAAAATTTTTAACATGCCGGCGCCGCGTTTCGTTCACCTCAGGCTGCACAGCGAGTACTCGGTGAGCGACGGGATCGTCCGCCTCGACCAGGCGGTGAGCCGGGCGGCCGCCGACGGCATGCCGGCGCTCGCGCTCACCGATCTTGCCAACCTGTTCGGGCTGGTGAAATTCTACGGCGCCGCTCGCGCCGCCGGCGTGAAGCCGATCATCGGCGCCGACTGCTGGGTGCAGAATCCCGGGGACCGCGACAAGCCCCTCCGCATGCTGCTTCTCTGCGCCTCGCGCGCGGGGTATCTGCGCCTGTGCGACCTCTTGTCGCGCGCCTGGCTGCGCAACCAGTACCGGGCACGCGCAGAGCTCTCGCGCGCCTGGCTGGAAGAGGGGACCGACGGCCTGATCGCCCTCTCGGGCGCCGCGGCGGGCGACGTCGGCCAGGCACTGGCGGCAGGCAATACCGAGGCGGCCGAGCGCCTGGCGCGCGGCTGGGCCGAGCTGTTCCCGGGGCGCTATTACGTCGAGCTGCAGCGCGCGGGGTTGCCCCAGGGCGAGGCGCTTGTCGGCCGCTCGGTGGCGCTCGCCGGGCGTCTCGCGCTTCCGGTGGTGGCCACGCACCCGATTCAGTTCCTCGAGCGCGACGACTTCAAGGCGCACGAGGCGCGCGTGTGCATCGCGCAAGGCTACGTGCTCGCCGATCAGCGCCGGCCGAAGCTGTTTACTCCCGAGCAGTACTTCAAGCGCCAGCACGAGATGGCCGAGCTCTTCGCCGACCTGCCGCAGGCGCTCGAGAACTCGGTCGAGGTCGCGCGCCGCTGCAATCTCGAGATCCAGCTCGGCAAGAGCCGCCTGCCCGCGTTTCCGACGCCCCCGGGCACGACCATCGACGACTTTCTGCGCGGCGAGGCGCACGCCGGCCTCGGCCGGCGCTTCGAGCAGCTCGGGCTCGGGGAAGACGCGAAGCCGCGCTACCGCGAGCGGCTCGAGTTCGAGATCGGGACCATCGTGCAGATGGGCTTTTCCGGCTATTTCCTCATCGTCGCCGACTTCATCAACTGGGCGAAGCAGCACAGCGTGCCGGTGGGCCCGGGCCGCGGCTCGGGCGCCGGGTCGCTGGTGGCCTACTCGCTCGGCATCACCGACCTCGATCCGCTGAAGTACGACCTGCTGTTCGAGCGCTTCCTCAACCCCGAGCGCGTGTCGATGCCGGACTTCGACATCGACTTCTGCCAGGACGGGCGCGACCGCGTCATCGAGTACGTGCGCGGCAAGTACGGCGAGGCGAGCGTCTCCCAGATCGCCACCTTCGGCACCCTGGCGGCCCGGGCGGTGGTGCGCGACTGCGGCCGCGTGCTCGACCTCGGCTACAACTTCTGCGATCAGATCGCCAAGCTGATCCCGGTGCAGCCGGGAAAGACCATCACCCTCGAGGACGCGCGCGAGATGGAGCCGCTGCTCGCCGAGCGCGAGGAGAAGGAAGACGAGGTGCGCGAGCTGCTCGAGCTCGGCGGCAAGCTCGAAGGCCTGGTGCGCAACGTCGGCATGCATGCCGGCGGCGTGCTGATCGCGCCGGGGCGCCTCACCGACTTCTGTCCGCTCTACGCGGCCGAGGGCACGACCAACGTCATCTCGCAGCTCGACAAGGACGACGTCGAGGCGGTAGGGCTGGTCAAATTCGACTTCCTCGGCCTCACCACGCTCACGATCCTCGACTGGTCGGAGCGCTACGTGCGCGGGCTGGGCGAGGCGTCGTTCGCGCTCGACAAGGTTCCGCTGAACGATGCGCTGGCCTACAAGCTGCTTTCGGCCGGCAACACCACCGCGGTGTTCCAGCTGGAATCGCGCGGCATGCGGGATCTGATCAAGCGCGCGCGCCCGGACCGCTTCGAGGATGTGATCGCGCTCGTCGCGCTCTACCGCCCGGGGCCGATGGACCTGATCCCCGAGTACATCGAGCGCAAGCACGGCAAGCGGGTCGAATACCTCGACCCGCGCCTCGCGCCGATCCTCGGCCCGACCTACGGCATCATGGTCTACCAGGAGCAGGTGATGCAGATCGCGCAGGTGATCGGCGGCTACTCGCTCGGCGGCGCCGACCTGCTGCGCCGGGCGATGGGCAAGAAGAAGCCCGAGGAGATGGCGCAGCAGCGCGAGATCTTCGTCGCGGGCGCCGAGAAGAACGGCCTCGCGCGCACCCGCGCCACGCAGCTCTTCGACCTGATGGAGAAGTTCGCTGGCTACGGCTTCAACAAGTCGCACGCCGCGGCGTATGCGCTGCTCGCCTACCAGACCGCGTACATGAAGGCGCACCACGCCGCGGCATTCTTCGCGGCGAACCTTTCGGCGGTCATGGACGACACCGACAAGGTGCGCCAGTTCCACGAGGACGCGGCCGCGAACGGCCTTGTCGTCCTGCCCCCGGACGTCAACGCATCGGAATACCGCTTCGTCCCGGTGGACCGCGCCACCATCCGCTATGGCCTCGGCGCCGTGCGCGGCACCGGAGAGAGCGCGATCAGCGCGATCCTCGCCGCGCGGCGCGAGAGGCCCTTTACCGACCTGTTCGACTTCTGCAGCCGGGTCGACAAGCGCCTGGTGAACCGTCGAGTCGTGGAGGCGCTGGTTCGCGCAGGTGCTTTCGATACGATTGATTCGCAAAGAGCAAGGCTGCTTGCTTCGGCCGGGCGCGCGCTCGAGGCCGCCGAGCAGGCGCTCGCTCAGGCCTCGCAGGAGAGCCTCTTCGGCGAAGCCGAAGCGCCGCGCGGCGGCGCCGCGGTCTACGTCGACGCCGCGCCGTGGGACATGCGCCAGAAGCTGACCGAGGAGAAGGCGGCGCTGGGCTTCTACCTCTCGGGGCACCTGTTCAAGGTCTACGAGCGGGAGCTGGCCGGGTTTCCCCGCGTGGCGCTCGCCAAGCTCTCCGCGGGCGAGCGCGTCACGATGGCCGGCATCGTGGTGGCCGCGCGTACCCAGATGACGCGGCGCGGCCGGATGATGGTGGTGATGCTCGACGACGGCACCGCCCAGGTCGAGATCTCGGTGTTCAACGAGCTGTTTGAAAAACACCGCGAGAAGCTGAAGGAGGACTCGCTGCTGGTGGTCGCCGGCAAGGTCCAGTCGGACGAGTTCTCGGGCGGCCTGCGGGTCAGCGCGGACGAGCTCATGGACCTCGAGACGCTGCGCAACCGCCATGCCTCGCTTCTCAAGCTCTCGGTGAACGGCCTGGCGGACGCGCGACGGCTGCAGCAGGTGCTGAGCCCCTACCGCGCCACCGGCAGCGGTAGCTGCCAGGTGCTCGTGGAGTACGAGAACGGAACGGCGCTGTGCAAGCTCGCGCTCGGCGAAAGCTGGCGCGTGCGGCCGGATACGCAGCTCATCAGCGAGCTCGGCGCCTGGCTCGCGCCGGAAAACGTCGAGGTCGTGTACAGCTCCCTCTAGCCGCCCCAGCGCACCTCGCAGCGCTCGCGCGTCAGGAGGCTCCTGTGGTGCCGCAGCCAGCCGTTCGCCCAGCGCTCGTGCGGGTCGATCCTGCGCTGCTCGGCGAGGAACCCGGCGAGCTGCGGATAGCAGGCGTCGATCTGCTCGCGCGTGGCCTCGGGCGTGCAGGCGATCGGAAAGCCGCCGCCGCAGGAGATCGCGAGGTCGATGAGGCTGCGCTTGAGCTGGGTGAGGCGCACTTGCGCCCCGAGGTTGGCGCCCTCGGCGAGGCCGAGGCTGACCTCGCAGTATTCGTGGCCCGGGAGCCGCAGGAACGTTTCCTCGTCCGCGCGCACGCGCCTCACGGCGAGGCCCTCGAGCTCGAGGCGCCATTCGGCGCAACGCTCCCGGCACGCCGCCACCAGAGCTTCGAGCCGTTCGGGCGGCACCAGCAGCACCAACCCCCGCGCCGTCGGCGAGCGCGGCTCGACCAGCGGCTCCGGCGTCCGCGCCTCGGCGAGCGCGCGGGCCAGCGATTCGAGCCTCAAGGTGACGCTGTAGATCGCGCCGAAGAGGCCCTGTCCGCCGACCACCAGGGCGAAAAGCCCGGGGTTGTTCATTCGATCGACGCGCCGGAGCTGGCCGTCCGGGGTCACCATGGTGAAGGACTGCACGTGGCTCACGGTGGGGCGGCCGTCGGGGCCGGCGGCGTTGCAGGCCAGGCTCTCGCCGATGGTCGGATACGCGGTGCGCACTTCCTGCGCGCGGCGCTCGCCGGGACGCAGCCGCGCGGCCAGGCTCTTCCACGTGGCTCCCGACTGAGCCTCGACCAGCCCGCGCGTCTCGTCGACGGCGAGCACGCGGTCGAGGCGGGAGGCGTCGAACGGCGTGCACGCGCGAACCGACTCGCACAGCTCCTGCGCTGAAAGGGGTCTCGTGCTCACGATCCCTCCTCCGCCGCGAGCGCGAGCGACTTGAGCTCCGCAGCCAGGCGCTCCAGATCTACGAGCGAAGCGCGGTTTTCGGACGGGTGGACGGCGGGGCGCCGGCCGCAGCGCGCGGCCTGCAGCGCCGATTGAACCCAGATGAGGAGCACTTGGCGGGGTGCGGCAATCATCGTTCTCCCCTCGATTCGTTGTGACGCCGGCCATTCTTCTATCCGCCCGGGCCGGACCGCAACGGCGGCGAGGAAAGTCGCGCCGCCCGATACCCGCAGCCGCGCTACGCGCTCGGCCGGCGCTCGAACCCGGCAGGCACCGGCTCCTCGTCGCTCGCCTCGACCTGCACCTCGTCGACGCGGGATGCGGGTGGCCCGCGCCGCGTCCACGCGATGAGCTCGGCTACGCGCTCGGGCGTCCCGTGGACCAGTGCCTCCACGCTGCCGTCGGTCCGGTTGCGGACCCAGCCGGCGATCCCGCGCTCTTGTGCTTCGCCGCAAAGGGCATCCCGGAACCCGACGCCTTGCACCCGCCCTCTGATCCTCAGCCGTCGCGTAATCATGTAAAAGACCTTAAGGAACCGCTGCAAGCCGTGGAACTAGCTTCTAAAGTTCATGGTAAGCTCGGTTCGCGTGTGCCACTGAGGGGACAAAAAAAATGCGCATCGCGTTGTTGGTTGTTGCAGGGCTTGCCCTGATCGGCTTTCTCGCCGTCGCGGTGGTATTGCCGCAACGCGCGGGAGCCGAGGCCCGCGAAGCCGCGCAGGCGCTCATTCTCGGCGCAGAGCCGGCCAAGCAGCAGGTGGCGGCGCATGCCGAGAAGTCGGGCAACCTCGTCGGCGTGGGGAAGGAAGTCAAGCTCGCCGCGAAGAGCGATCCGAAGCACGGCGAGATGAAATGGATCGTATCCGAGAACGGCGACATCCGCGGCTGGAACGAGAAGAACGCGCTTGAAGTCACTTTGACCCCGACGCTGCAGTCGGGCAAGGCAAGCTGGAACTGCAAAGGCTATCCGGTCACGGTGATGCCGGCGAGCTGCGGCGGTCGTTCGTAACGGCGGTCAGGATGGCCTGCAGGATCGCCGCCGGCTGCGGGGGGCAGCCAGGCACGGCGACGTCGACCGGGAGCACGTTCGACACGCGGCCCCGGCTCGCGTAGCTTTCACCGAAAATTCCTCCCGTACAGCCGCAGTCGCCGACCGCGACCACGAGCTTGGGCTCCGGCATGGCGGCGTAGGTGCGCAGCAGCGCCTGTTCCATGTTGCGCGATACCGGTCCGGTGACGAGCAGCAGATCGGCATGCCGCGGGCTCGCCACGAACTTCATCCCCAGTCCCTCGAGGTTGTAGTAAGGGTTGCCCAATGCATGGATCTCGAGCTCGCAGCCATTGCACGATCCCGCGTCGACATGGCGCACCGCGAGCGCCCGGCCGAGACGCTCGAGGGTCAGCGCTTCGAGCCGCCGCGCCACCGCGTGCAGCGCCGGATCGGGCGCGCGCGGCGGCTCGGTGACGATTCCGGCCCGCACGATGCGGCGCAGGATTCTGTGCATCAGAGGTCCGCGCCCGAGTAGGAGAGGTTGAAGGACTTGTTGATCAGCGGGAAGTCCGGGACGATGTTTCCGAGCACCGCGTGCTCGAGCGCGGGCCAGTTCTGCCACGACGGATCGTGAGGATGGCAGCGCCGGATCGTGCCGCCCGCGCCGGCTTCGAGCGCGACGAAGATCTCGCCGCGCCAGCCCTCGATCCAGCCGACGCCGCGGGCCCCTTCGGCCGGCTGAGGTAGCTCGATTCTCGGGGCACCCGAGGGGAGAGCGGCAAGGATGCGCCGCTCCAGGCGCAGCGACTCGATGATCTCCTCGAAGCGCACCACGATGCGCGAGGCGACGTCGCCGTTGCGATGCGCGCAGAGCGCAGGCTCGAGCTCGTCGTAGGGCGCGAAGCCCGGGAAGATGCGGGCGTCGATCGCGATGCCGCTCGCCCGCGCGGCGAGGCCGACGACCCCGAGCTCGGCGGCCAGGCGCGCGCCGAGCCGCCCGCAGTTGATGCAGCGGTCCTGCAGTCCCGGGTGATCGTAGTAGATGGCGCGCAGCGCCAGTACTTCCTCCTCGAGGCGCTCGGCTTCCTCCAGGATTGCATCGCGTCCAGCGGTATCGAGATCCACCGTAGTGCCGCCCGGTACGACCCGGTCCATCAGAAAGCGGTGGCCGAAAAGGCGCGCGTTCAGGCGCAGCAGGTCCTCCTTGAGTCTCGAGAATTGCGCCAGCCCGAACGCGAGCCCGCCGTCGTTGCCGAGATACCCGAGATCGCCGAGGTGGTTGGCGATGCGCTCGCGCTCGAGCAAGAGTGCCCGCAGCCACGCGCCGCGACGCGGCACGCTGGCGCTGGCGGCGCTCTCGAGCGCCATCGCGTAGGCCCAAGCATAGGCGACCGTGCTGTCGCCCGAGACCCGGCCGGCGAGGCGTGCGCCCTCGGCCAGGCTCATCGATTCGAAGCGCCGCTCGATGCCCTTGTGGACGTATCCGAGGCGCTGCTCGAGGCGAAGCACGCGTTCTCCCACTACCGAGAAGCGGAAATGTCCCGGCTCGATGATGCCCGCGTGGACCGGTCCGACGGGGATTTCGTGCACGCCATCGCCTTCGACCTGCACGAACGCATACGGAGCATCGCCGTGGATCAGCCAGGGCCGTTCGTCCTCACCCGAGCGAAAGCCGTGCAGATCACGGATCGCACGCTGCATCCGCGCGGCGGCGGGGAAGAGGGTCGAGAGGTCCGGGTAGGACAAGTCGGTCAGCGGGAGATCGAGGCAGAGCAGCCGCTCGTGCACCACGCTCAGGGCATGGACCGTGGCGGGCCCATCGCTCGCCCACAGCGCTCCGAGCCGGCCTCCGTCCTCCCTTACGGAAAGGTGAAGCGGAATCCAGTCGGCCGCATCGATCGTGTGCCGTTCGACGAGGACGCTCATCCGATCAGCTGCGCCGCGCGCCGGTACCAGTCGACCAGGTACGCCGGGATGTAGAGGCCGAGGAGCAGCACCAGCGCGAGGTGCGCGAAGACCGGGGCGAGCGCGGGCCGGTGCGGCAGCCGGGCCGCGGTGGGCTCGCCAAACACCATGGCCTGCACCTTGCCGAAGATCGCCGCGAACGAGACGCCGAGCGACACGAGCAGGATCGGCGCGGCCCACGGCTGCTGCGCGATGGCCGTGGTGAGGATCAGGAACTCGCTCGCGAAGACGCCGAACGGCGGCAGCCCGAGGATTGCCACCGAGCCGAGCATCATGCCCCAGCCGAGCGCCGGGCTCACGCGCACGAGGCCGCGGATGCCCTCCATGAGCTGAGTGCCGCTCTTCTGCGTGGCGTGGCCCACGGTGAAAAAGATCGCGCTCTTGGTAAGCGAGTGCACCGTCATGTGGAGCAGGCCGGCGAAACTCGCGACCGGCCCGCCCATGCCGAACGCGAAGGTGATGAGGCCCATGTGCTCGATCGACGAGTACGCGAACATGCGCTTGATGTCGCGCTGGCGCGAGAGGAAAAACGCCGCGACCGCCACCGACATGAGGCCGAAACCGGTGAGCAGCGCGGCGGCGAACGGGCGCTCGAGCGCGCCGTCGGTGATCACCTTGAAGCGGATCAGCGCGTACAGGGCGACATTGAGCAGCAATCCCGAGAGCACCGCGGAGATCGGCGTCGGACCCTCGGCGTGCGCATCGGGCAGCCAGTTGTGCAGCGGCACGAGCCCGACTTTCGTGCCGTAGCCCACCAGCAGGAACACGAACGCGATCGACATGACCGTCGGCTCGAGCCCCGCCTTCACGGAATCGAGGTGCGTCCACAGGAGCGCAGTCATCCCCGAGCCGAGGATGCGCTCGGCGGCGAAATACACCAGGATCGTGCCGAACAGGGCCTGCGCGATGCCGACCCCGCAGAGGATGAAGTACTTCCACGCTGCCTCGAGCGAGGCGTGGGTGCGGTACAGCGCCACGAGCAGCACGGTGGTGAGCGTGGCCGCCTCCATCGCCACCCACATCACCCCGAGGTTGTTGGTGGTAAGCACCAGCAGCATGGTGAAGCAGAAGAGCTGGTACATCGCGTGGTACAGGCGCATCCCGGCGTCGGACACGCGGCCGTGCGCGCGCTCGATGCGCATGTAGGGCCGGGAAAATAGCGAGGTCGTCATCGACACGAACGCCGTCAGCGCCACCAGGAATACGTTCAGCGAATCGACGAAGAACTGTTCCTCGAGCGCGGTGATCGAGCCCTCCTCGATCACCCGAGCGACCAGAAGCGCCGCGGCGCAGAAGGTGGCGATCGAGACGGCGGCGTTCACCTCGGGGGCATAGCGGCGGTGCCCGATCAGCGCGAGCAGCGCTCCGCCTGCGAGCGGCGCGAGAAGGATGGCGAGCTCCGCGCCCATCACTGCTCCTTCAGCCGCTCGAGGTGGCGGGTGTCCACCGAATCGAACCGGCTGCGGATCTGGAACAGGAACACCCCCAGGATGAGCGAGGCGACCAGCACGTCGAGCGCGATGCCGAGCTCCACCACCATCGGCATGCCGTACACCGTGGCGGTAGCGGCGAAGAACAGGCCGTTTTCCATCGCGAGGAACGCCACCACCTGGGGCACCGCCTTGGAGCGGGTGATCATCATCAGGAAGGAAAGCAGCACCGTGGCAAGGGCGATGCCGAGCGTCGAGCGCGTCACCGTGCCCGCGAGCAGCGAGATCGGCGCGGCGAGGTTGAAGGCGAGGATCACCAGCACGAGGCCGAAGATCATGAGGGTCGGGATGTTGACCAGGGTCTCGACGTCCCACTTGACGTTGAGCCGGCGGATGAGCCGGTGCAGGATCCAGGGCAGCAGGAACACCTTGAGCACAAGCGTGACCGCCGCGGACCAGTACAGATGGGTCTGCGCCGTGATCATCGCCACGAGCACGGTGGCCATGAACAGGACCAGCCCCTGGGCCGCGAACAGGTTGATGAGGGACAGGATGCGTCGCTGCGACAGCATGGCGAAGGCGAGCAGCAGCAGCACCGCGGCGAGCAGGTTGACCAGCTGAGGCCCGTAGTGAAGGACCATCAGCGTTCCAGCAGCACGTGAACCAGCAGGGCGAGCACCGCGAGCATGAACGCGGTGCCGAGGAACTCCGGGGCGCGGAAGATGCGCATCTTCGCGCTCACCATCTCGATCGCGGCGAGCGCCGCGCCGCCGCCGGCCAGCTTGGCGGCGAACGCGGGCAGCGCGAGCACCAGCCCGAGCCAGTCTCCGCCCTGGGCCACGCCGAACGGGAAGAACAATGCCAGTCCGATGCAGGAGTAGACGAAGAGCTTCAGGCTCGCGGCCCATTCGATCATGGCGAGGTGGCGTCCGGAATACTCCAGCACCATCGCCTCGTGGATCATGGTGAGCTCCAGGTGCGTCGCCGGGTTGTCGACCGGAATGCGGGCGTTCTCAGCCAGCGACACCATGGTGAAGGCGACGCCGGCGAAGGCCATGCTCGGGTAGATCACGAACTCGCGGTGCGCCAGCGTCTCCACGATGGTGGTGAGGGAGGTCGAGTGCGAGATAAGCGAGGCCGTGAACAGCACCATCAGCAGCGCCGGCTCGGCGAGGAAGCCCACCATCATTTCGCGCCGCGCCCCCAGGCTGCCGAAGGCCGTGCCGACGTCCATCCCGGCGAGCGCGATGAAGAAGCGCGCCAGCGCGAGCAGGCCGACCAGCGCGATCGCGTCCGCGGCGGGGTTGAGCGGAAGGTCGGTCCCGAGCGTAGGCACGATGGCCGCCGCTAGCACCAGGCATCCGAAGATGAGGTACGGTGCGCTGCGGAAGAGCGAAGAGGCGTTGTGAGCCAGCACCACCTCCTTCTCGAAGAGCTTCGCCAGCACACGGTAGGGCTGCAGCAGGCCCGGCGCGCTCCGGTTCTGCAGCCAGGCGCGGCACTGGATCACCCAGCCGCTGAGAAGCGGCGCGAGCAGGATCGCGAGGGCAACCTCGGTGAGCTGCGCGACCAGGCCGGAGGCACTCATCGGATGAAGAAGAGCAGCACGAGCAGCGTGGCGAAGCTGTACATGAGGTACACCGAAATGCGGCCGCGCTGCAGCACGGTCACCAGGGCGGTGACCCTCTCGACCGCCTGCGCGACCGGCAGATAGAGCCAGTACCACAGCCGGTCCTCCGCGCTCTCGCGGTACCGGGGCCGCGAATCGCCGGGTGAAGGCGTCTCGCCTTCGATGCGGAACACCGGCCGGAACACGACCTTCACCGGCTGGCCGAAGCCTTCGGCGCTGTCCTGCATGCGCGCGTTCAGCCAGGGAAAGCCGCAATCCCAGGGCGGCGCGCGCCGCACGCGCCCGTGGTAGAACGCGCGCACCGCCAGCCAGGCCGCGGCGACGAGCAGCGCCGCCACCGCGAAGAACAGGAGCGGGCTGTAGCTCGCGCGCTCGGCGTCGATCGGCGCGAGGAACAGCCAACCGCTCCCCAGCCCCGCGAGCGTGTAGCCGGTGAAGCGCTGCGTGATCGGCTCGAGGAGCTCCAGCACCAGCATCGGCGCGAGGCCGAGCACCACGCATCCTGCGGCAAGCCAGACGAGCGCGCTGCGCTCCCAAGGCCCGGCGTCGTGCGCTTCCGAGGCGCGGGCTTCGCGCGGCTGGCCGAGGAACACCACGCCGAAGAACTTCACCATGACATAGCCCGAGAGCGCCGCCGCCAGCGCCACCGCGGCGCCCGCCACCGGGACCAGCATGTTGACGTAGCCCTGCGGCAGCCCCGGGGTGAAGAGGAACGCCTGCAGCAGCAGCCATTCCGAGACGAAGCCGTTGAGCGGGGGCAGCCCGGCGGTGGCGGCCGAGCCGATCAGCGCGCACCAGGCGACCCAGGGCATGCGATGGATCAGTCCTCCGAGGCGTCCCAGGCTGCGCTCGCTCGTGGCGTGGAGCACCGAGCCGGTGGCGAGGAACAGCAGGCCCTTGAAGAACGCGTGGTTCAGGCAGTGGTAGAGAGCGGCAGTCAGCGCGAGCGCGGCGAGGCTGCCCATGCCGAAGCCGCGAAACAGGAGCGCAAGGCCGAAGCCTGCGATGATGAGCCCGATGTTCTCGATCGAAGAGTAGGCGAGCAGCCGCTTCATGTCGCTCTGCGTCGCGGCGAAGATGACGCCGAAGAGCGCACTCGCGAGCCCGACGACCAGCGCCACCACGCCCCACCACCACAGGGGAAAGCCGATGAGGTCAAGGGTGACGCGCATCAGGCCGTAGACCGCGGTCTTCAGCATGACCGCCGACATCAGCGCCGACACTGGCGAGGGCGCGGCAGGGTGCGCTTCGGGCAGCCATACGTGCAGCGGCACGATGCCCGCCTTGGCGCCGAAGCCGGCGAGGGCCAGCGCGAAGGCGACGCTGCCCCAGCCCGCAGGCTGCTGCAGCGCGCGCATCGCGTCGAAGCTGTAGTCGCCGGTGCCGGCCTGCAGCGCGCCGAAGCAGAGCAGGATCGAGATCGCGCCGAGGTGGGCAATCAGGAGGTAGAGGTAGCCCGCGCGCCGGATCTCGGCGTGGCGGTGGTCGCTCGTCACCAGGAAGAACGAGGACAACGCCATGGTTTCCCACGCCACCATGAAGAAGTAGGCGTCGTCGGCGACGAGGACGAGCGCCATGCTGGCGAGGAACACGTGGTGGCACAGGCACTGCACGCCGGGGGCGGTCCCCGTGCCGGGGCGCAGGTAGCCCACGGTGTACACCGACACGCCCGCGGCGACCGCGGCGAGCAGCAGGAGGAAGAAGGCCGAAAGCGCGTCGAGCCGCGCATGGAACGGCAGGCCCGGAAGGCCCAGCGGGAGCACGCGCGTGCTCTCGGTGTTGCCGAGCGACGCGGCGAGCGCCGCGGCGCCCAGCGCGACGCCGACCAGCGCGCCCGCCGGGTAGAGGACTCGCGCCGACAGGCGCAGGCTGCCCGGCGCGGCCATGCCTGCGGCCCCGAGGGCGATCCAGGCGCACGCGGCGGCGAGCACGGCGTCGACGCCGGAGGGCAGGCCGAGCGCGAATCCCATGTGAATCATATTATCATGCAATTGGAACGGTGTTATCCTATGACGCCATGGAACAGCGCACCGCCCGGCTCACCATCCTTGTCGACCCGCGCAAGAAGGCGCTGTTCGAGGAACTGTGCGCGGCCGAGGACCAGACGCCTTCGCAGGTGGTACGGCGCCTGATCCGCGAGTACATCGAGAAGCGCACCGGGCGGCCGTGGGAGCCGCAAGAAGCAGGAAGGAAGAGTCCCCGGCGCTAGGCGCGCAGGATCGCGGTCGCGATGAGAAGGCCGAGCAGCAGCGCGCCGCCCACCAGCAGCCAGTCGCGGCGGCGCCAGCCGCGGGATTCAGGCGGCTGGAGCGAGCTCATCGCCTGCGTCGCCGACACCGAATCGGATAGCGTGGTGGACGCGCCGGTGAGCGCTGCCAGGCGCTGGGTCGCCTCGGCCGAGTCGAACGAGTGCGCCAGTCCTCGCGCCGGCGGATCGGTGCCCTCGCCGCGGTTCGAATCGTCCTGCCGGGTGCGGTTCAGCGTCTGCGCCATCACCACCGACTGGGCCTGGCTCAGCGCGAGCTCGGGCTGCGTTCCGGCGGCGAGGCCCCCGGCCGTAGCGAGCCCCGCCGCGCCGAGACCCAAGGGCCGCAGCGGCTGGGTGATCGTCGCGGGCGAGGCGATCTGGCGCTCGCAGTTCCGCAGGTCGTTCGCCAGGTCCTGCGCGCTCTGATAGCGCTCCTCGAGCGGCTTGGCGAGCATCTTGGCGACGATGAAGTTGAGCAGCTCGGGCACCGCGGGGTTCACCGCGCTCGGCGCGGGCGGCGCGAAATTGACGATCTGGTACATAAGCGCCGTCACGTTCTCGCCGCTGAACGGGGCGCTCCCGGTGAGCGTCTCGTAGAGGATCACGCCGAGCGAGAAGATGTCGGAGCGGTGGTCGGCGCGCTTGCCGATCACCTGCTCCGGGGACATGTACTTCGGCGAGCCGAGCATCATGCCGCTCTGCGTGAGCTCGTCGTTGCTCGCGCGCATGCGCGCGATGCCGAAGTCGGTGATCTTCACGGGCCCGTCGGAGAGCACCATGATGTTGGCCGGCTTGATGTCCCGGTGCACCACGCCGTGCTGGTGCGCGTAGGCGAGACCCTCGGCGACCTGCGCCGCGATCGAGACCGCGTGCGACACCGGCAGCGCGCGTCCTTCGGCGAGCAGCGAGCGCAGCTCCTGCCCTTCGATGAACTCCATCGCCATGTAGGCGACGTTGCCTTCCTTGCCCACGTCGTACACGGTGACGATGTTCGGATGGTTGAGGCTGCCTGCGGCGCGCGCCTCCTGGTAGAACCGCGCCTCGTACTTCTCGGCGCCGTCGCGCTCCAGCGCCATGTTGACGGTCTTGACCGCGACCGTGCGCTCGAGCGCGGTGTCGGTCGCCTTGTACACCACGCCCATCGCGCCGCGTCCGAGCTCGGACTGGATCGCGTAGCGGCCGAGCTTGCTTGCCTCCATGTCCGGGCTGCCGCGCCGCCTAGCGGCCGGCCTTGACCGATCGGAAGACCCGTCCCCACATGGGGTGGTCCGCCTCCTCGGGGGCGAGGTCCATGCCGGGGTCGATGGCGAGCGCCTTCTTGAACTCCTCGCGGCACTGGCGCTCCCGGCTGGAGACGCAATAGATGAACGCCGAGTGCTTGTAGGCATTGACCCGGTCGCGCTCGGGGAGGCCCTGCTGGATCGCGCTCTGCAGAGTCTTCAGCGACTGCTCGTAATCGCCGTCCTCGTACTGCTTCAGGCCCGCGCTCAGGGTCGCTTGGGCTTTCGTGGGCTGGAACAGCTTCTGCACTTCGCGCACCGGCTCGGTCTCGCAGCCGGCCAGCGCGGCGAGCACGAGCACCATCAGCGGTCGGGTCATTTCTGGAACCTGTGCCTTATTCTTATGGCTTCTCCGGCTTTCACGTTCACCTTCTCCACGTGGCTTGGAAACGTGGAGTTGCGGATCTCTATCGTATGCGAGCCGGCGGGAATATCAAGCGTCCGCAGCGGCGGGCTCACGCCGCGGCTCTTGCCGTCGACCAGGACCTCGCCCCAGGGCGCCACCGCGAGCTCGACCCGGGCGAGCTCTCCCGAGGGCGCCGGCTTGTCGCCCGGCCGCTCGGGCTTTTTTTCCAGGCGCGCCACCAGCTTCTTGTCGAACTTGCCGTCCACGGCGGCGCCGGTCCTTTGCGCCGGCGCCGAGGATTCGAGCATGGTCTTGGCGGCGACGGCGCCGCCCACCACCAGGAAGAACGCGAGCGGCGCGGCGAGCAGCGCCGAGCGGCGCAGCCCGAGCGGGCCCATGCCGGCGAGCCAGCCGCCGTCGCGCGCCTGCACCATCGACTCGGTCTGCGCCACCCGGCGGGCCATCGGCGCGCCGCCGACGACCGAGTACACCTCGTGCTCGCGCACGTGCTTGTCGGTGCGCGAGCCCTCGTGGCGGAACAGATTCATGTAGTCGCGCGACAGGCACGATACGACTTCGTAGAACGAGCGCGACACCAGGAGCTGGCCGGGGTCGGCGAAGCTCATCACTCGCTGCGCGACGTTGATGCCGTCGCCGATGATGTTCATCTGGCCGTTCAGGTCCTTCACCAGGCGCACCGGCCCGAGGTTGACGCCCAGCCGCACCGGCATGCCGTCGGAGGCCATGTTGCGCACCGCAAGCGCCGCGAACAGCGCGTCCTCGGGGTCACCCATGAAGGTGACCGCTGCTCCGTCGCCGGTATCGAGGATGATGCGGTCGCGCTGCGGCACCTGTTCGAGCGCGGTGGCGAGCGCGCGGTTGAATGCCTGCTTCAGCTCGAGCTGTTCGGCGACCGGCTTTTTCGAGTACTCGACGATGTCGAGGAACAGCACGCTGCATACCAGCGTGCGGCTCGAGCTCTCCACGACGGTTCTCCGCGGTTGCGGCTCTGCGGCCGCGATACGAACTATTTTACGCGCATGCCGGGTTTCGCCCCGGCGTCCGGGGAAACGAGAAAAATTCCCGGCCCTTCTTCGCCCGAGGCCGCGAGCACCATGCCCTCCGAGACGCCGAACTTCATCTTGCGCGGCGCGAGATTCGCCACCACCACCGCGAGCTTGCCCTCGAGCTGTTCGGGGCGGTACGCGGACTTGATGCCGGCGAACACGGTGCGCTTGGCGCCGCCGAGATCGAGCTCGAGCCTGAGCAGCTTGTCCGCGCCCTCGACCGCCTCGGCGCGCGTAATTTGCGCCACGCGCAGGTCGAGCTTTGAAAAATCTTCAATGCTGATCGTATCGCTCACGGCTTGATCCTTCGCTTGGTGCTGCTGCTTCTCCGCGTGGCGCTGCGGCGCGCTCGGCTGCGGCACCGCCGCGACGTCGAACAGTTCGTCGAGCTGGCGGTCCTCGACTCGGGTGATGAGGTGTTTGAACGGCCGAATGCTGTCGGGCAGGAACTTGAGATCCTCGAAACGCAGTTCTCGGTCGAGGCCGAAAAGCTCCTTTGCCACGCGCCTGGCCGTCGCAGGGAGGACCGGCGCCAGATAGATAGTCAGCACAAAGAATGCGTCGATAGCATCGCTGCAGACACGATGCAGTTCGGCTCGCCGGGCGGGGTCCTTGGCAAGCTCCCAAGGTTTGGCTTGGTCGTATCGCTGGTTTACGACGTCGGCGATATGCATCACCTCGCGGATGACCTTGCCGAATTCTCGCGCCTCATAGGCCCCTCGAATGGATTCCTCATGGCCGATGGCAAGTCCCCAGCTTTGCTGCGGGAGCGCGGTTCCGTTCGGCGGTTCGAACTTGAACAACTTTCCGTCAAATGACTTGCTTATGAAGCTCGCCGCGCGCGCTGCGATGTTGACGTACTTGCCGACGAGGTCGCTGTTCACCCGGGCGAGAAAGTCGTCGGGGTTGAAGTCGAGGTCCTCGACGTTGGCGTTCAGCTTGGCCGCGATGTAGTAGCGCAGCCACTCGGGGTTCATGCCGAGCTCGAGGTAGCGCAGCGGGCTGATGCCCGTGCCGCGCGACTTGGACATCTTGTCACCCGAGACGGTGATGAACCCGTGGACATGGACGTGGTCGGGCGTGCGGTAGCCGGAGAACTCCAGCATCGCGGGCCAGAACAGCGTATGGAAGTAGATGATGTCCTTGCCGATGAAATGCACCATCTCGGCGCCGCCGCCGGGACGCACGAAGCCTTCGAAATCGAGCCTGCGGCGCTCGCAATAATTCTTGAGGCTGGCGAAATAGCCGATCGGCGCGTCGAGCCACACGTACAGGTACTTCTCCTCCGCGATATCGGGAACGCGGATGCCGAAGTAGGGCGGATCGCGCGAGACATCCCAGTCCGCGAGCGCCTTGTCGCCGGTGCCGTCCAGCCACTCCTTCGCCTTGTTGGCGACCTGCGGCTGGAGCCGGCCGGGCGTGTCCACCCAGCGCCGGATGAAGCTCTTGCACTTCGGGTCGGAGAGATGGAAGAAATGATGCTCCGAGGTCCTGAGCACGGGCGTGGCGCCCGACAGCGTCGAGTAGGGATTCTTGAGCGCGGTCGCCGGATAGACGCTGCTGCAGTTCTCGCAGGCGTCGCCGTATTGGTCCTTGGCACCGCAGTTGGGACACTCGCCCTTGATGTAGCGGTCGGCGAGGAACATGCCCTTCACCGGATCGAAGTACTGCTCGACCGGGCGGGTGTACACCAGCCCCGCCGCCTTCAGCTTGCGGTAGATACCCTGCGAGAGCTCGGTGTTCTCGCGCGAATGGGTGGAGTGCCAGTTGTCATAGCTCAGGTGGAAACCGTCCAGATACTGACGGCGGCCGCGCTGGATCTCCGCGATGAACGCGTCCGGCGTTTTCCCAGCCTTCTCGGCGGCAAGCATGATCGGCGCACCGTGCGCATCGTCGGCACCCACGAAGTGCACCGTATGCCCTTGCATGCGCTGAAAGCGCACCCAGATATCGGCCTGGATGTACTCCATGATGTGGCCGATATGAAACGGGCCGTTGGCGTACGGCAACGCCGTCGTGACGAAGAGGGTGCGGGGCATCTGCGGCCGGAAAACTGGCGATTTTAGCTTACACTTCAACCATGTCCCTCAGTGAAGCGGCCGTTCAGGACGCTCTCCGGCAGCTCGTCGATCCGAACACCGGCAAGGACTTCGTCGCCACACGCTCGGCCCGCAACGTGAAGGTGACGGGCGAGGACGTGTCGCTCGACATCGAGCTCGGCTATCCCGGCAAGAGCCAGGTCGAGCCGATCCGCCGGCAGGTGGCCCAGGCGCTCAGGCAGGCGGGCGCGCGCAACGTCGCCGTCAACGTGGCCTCGAAGGTGGTCGCGCATGCGGTCCAGCGCGGCGTAAAGCTGATCCCTGGCATCAAGAACATCATCGCCGTCGCGTCGGGCAAAGGCGGGGTCGGGAAATCGACTACCGCGGTCAACCTCGCCCTGGCGCTCGCGTCGGAAGGCGCCTCGGTCGGGGTGCTCGATGCCGATATTTACGGACCTTCCCAGCCGATGATGCTCGGCATCGCCGGGCGGCCCGAATCCAAGGACGGCAAGCACCTCGAGCCGATGGAGGGACACGGGCTGCAGGCGATCTCGATCGGCTTCCTGATCGACGTCGATACGCCGATGGTGTGGCGCGGGCCGATGGTCACGCAGGCGCTGGAGCAGCTCCTCAAGGATACGAGCTGGCGCGACCTCGACTACCTCGTCGTGGATCTGCCGCCGGGGACGGGGGACATCCAGCTCACGCTCGCGCAGAAGGTGCCGGTGACCGGAGCGGTGATCGTCACCACGCCGCAGGACATCGCGCTCATCGATGCACGCAAGGGCCTGAAGATGTTCGAGAAGGTCGGCATTCCGATCCTCGGCGTGGTGGAGAACATGTCGGTCCACGTCTGTCCGAAATGCGGCCACGAAAGCCACATCTTCGGCGCCGGAGGCGCCGAGAGAATGTGCCGCGACTACGGCACGGAGCTCCTCGGCCAGCTGCCGCTCGACGAGACGATCCGCAGCCAGGCCGACTCGGGCAAGCCGACCGTGGTGTCGGAGCCCGATGGCCCGCTCTCCGCGATCTACCGGCGCATCGCGCGGCGCTGCGCGGTGAAGATCGCCGAGTCCCAGCGCGACATGACCTCGAAGTTCCCGAACATCGTCGTCCAGAACACCTGAAGTCAGCGGGGCTCCTACCGCTCCTTAGCTTGGGATTTCCCCGAGGACGGTGCAGCGCCGGATCACCCGGCCCTCGGTGGCGGCGTCGTATGCGGTCGCCCGGTGCATCACGCAGCGGTTGTCCCAGACCAGCAGCTCGCGCGCTTTCCAGCGGTGCTCGTAGGTCAGGTCGGCATGCACGGCGAGCGCGTTCAGCTCCTCGATCAGCGCGCGTCCTTCGTCATAAGGCACGCCCTGGATGTACTCGGCGTGGTCGCCCAGGAACAGGCACTTGCGCCCTGTTTCCGCGTGCGTGCGGACGATGGGGTGGTCGACCGGAGGCTTCGCCAGGCGCTGCGCCTCGGTGAGCGGATCCTCGCCGTGGCGCCGATTGCGCGAGAAGTCGAGGTTGTGCACGGCGCGCAGACCGTCGAGGCGTCTTTTCCAGGACGGGCTGAGGCGCTCGTACGCGCCGTACATATCGCAAAAATGGGTCTCGCCGCCGCTTTCGGGCATCACCTCGCCGTAGATGATCGTCGCCTGTCCGGTCACGCGCTGCCAGGACCCGTCGGTGTGCCAAGCGAGTGTGCCCTTGTCCGGGTGATGGCCGCTCGGCTTGCCGTTCCGATCGAGGTTCGAGAGGCGGTAGAGCTCCGGATAGCCGTCGGCGTGGTACTGGTTCATGACATGCACCTGCACCTCGCCGAAGCGCCGCGCGAAGGCCACTTGGCTGCCCGGCGGCACGTCGTGCGGCGGGAAGACCAGCACTTGGTAGCGCAGGAACGCCTGGTACAGGGCGCGGAAGAGCGCCTCGTCCATGTCGGCCGAGAGCTCGATGCCGCAGACTTCGGCGCCTAGGTTCGGTGTCAGCGGGCGCAGGCGCACGGGCCTAGTGGCAACGAGTGTGGTCTTCGCTGGGCCGCCAGGGGTTGCTGAGCGTGCTGATCGATTCCAGGAACACGACCAGATCGGTCTGCTCGGCCAGGGTCAGCCCGAGCGCCGGCAGCCTCGTCGAGCCCTTTTCCGAGTAGTGGCGCACCACCTCGGCAAGCGTCTCCCGCTTGCCGTCGTGACCATAGGGCGCGGTGAGCATCAGGTGTCGCAACGTGGGTACCTTGAAGGCTCCCGCTTCCGGCGGCTCCTGGATGACACGCACCGCCTTGAGCGGGTCGTCGTTGAAGCGACTGGCGAGGTTGAAGCGGCTGGCCTGCGCGGCCTTCAGTCCTTCCGGACGCCCCGGGTCGCCAGAGAAGCCGTTATTCGCGAACTCTCCGCTCGTGAAGTTCGGTCCGCTGTGGCAGCTCGAGCAGTTCCCCTTGCCCACGAAAATCTTGAGCCCGCGCTGTGCCGCTTCGGGGTAAGTCCAGGCCTGCGGCCGCTCGCCTCGCGCGAGCGCGTTGCGGAAGCGGTCGAACGGCGTGGGCGGAGTCTCGAAGGTCTCCTGGAACGCGGCGAGGATCTTGGCAACGTTGACCAGCACTTCCTCGTCGTCGGTCGGGGACGGGGGCGCGCCGAGCGCGCGCCGGTAGCGGCAGGAAAGCTGCTCGTCCTTGCGCATCAACTCGGCGACGTGATGCGGGGTGGCGCCGAGCTCCCGGGCGTCGAGGATCGGGCGGATGCTCTGCGACCACAGGCTGTCGGCGCCGCCGTCCCAGCCGTACCAGCGCCCGAGCCGCAGGTTCATCAGGGTCGGGGTGTTGCGGTCGACTTCCGCCGCCGCCGCGCCGCGCACCTTGTTGTCGGTCCAGTTGCGTTCCGGCACGTGGCAGGTGGCGCACGAAAAGCGTCCGTCGACCGACAGGCGGGCGTCGAAGAACAGGCGCTCGCCGAGCTCGACCGCGGCGCGGCTACCCGAGGCTCGGTTGGTGGGGTCGGTGGTGAGCGGCGTCGGCCAGGGGCCGTGCGCGACGATGGCGCGGATCTCGGCTTCGGTGAATCGCACCTCGTCCGCGGCAAGGGCCGCCAGCGGTGCCAACACCCCGAACGCCAGGGTCACGGCTCTGCCGAACAGCAGGGTCACGCCTCTGGTGCGCATCTTGAGCGGCTATCATAGCCCCGTGACCATCAAATCCGACAAGTGGATTCGGCGCATGGCGGCCAAGGGGATGATCGAGCCATTCGAGCCCGGCCAGGTCAAGAGCTTCGAGGGAAAGAAAATCGTTTCCTACGGCACCTCGAGCTACGGCTACGACATCCGCTGCTCCACCGAATTCAAGATCTTCACCAACGTCAATTCGACCATCATCGATCCGAAGCACTTCGACGAGAAGAATTTCGTCGACTTCAAGGGCGAGGTCTGCATCATCCCCCCCAACTCCTTTGCCCTCGCTCGCACCGTGGAGTACTTCCGCATCCCGCGCAACGTGCTCACCATCTGCCTTGGGAAGTCCACCTACGCCCGCTGCGGGATCATCGTGAACGTGACGCCGCTCGAGCCGGAATGGGAAGGCCATGTCACGCTCGAGTTCTCCAACACCACGCCGCTCCCCGCGCGCATCTACGCGAACGAAGGCGTCGCGCAAGTGATCTTCATCGAGTCCGACGAGCCCTGCGAGACCTCCTACCGCGACCGCGGCGGAAAGTACCAGGGGCAGCGCGGCGTGACGCTGCCGCGCATTTAGTAAAACGTTTAGAAAAACCGACAAAAAAGCGCTTGACAGCGGGGGTCATGTCCCTATACTCCGCTCAAGTTTTTTTCCTTTTGGATTCAGCGAGGAAAAGGAGGTCATCATGAGAAGCACCAAGAGAGGTCAGGTCATGGCTTACGAAGTCGAGATTCGAGACATTCCCGAAACTTAGTTCCACACCGAAGGAGAACTTTGATGGGGGACCGCAGTAGTAGCGTCATCGCGCGCAAAGCCGCGCTTCCAAAGCAGCAGCCGCAAGAACAACTCTTCGACACGCATCCCGAAGTCAGCCTCGACTTCGAGATCGTGCGCCAGGCGGCACGCCAGAAGTACACCCGACCGTTCCTGATCCTCGACACGGCCATCGTGCGCGACAAGGTGCGCCGTTTTCGCGCCGCCATGCCTCGCGTGCGGCCGCACTACGCGGTCAAGGCAAACCCCGACCGGCGCGTGCTCAAGGTGCTGGCGCAGGAAGGCGCGGGGTTCGAGATCGCCTCGACCCAGGAGCTCGACTTGCTGGTCGGCCTCGGCGTCCCGGCGGCGGAAGTCTTCTACTCCAACCCGATCAAGTCGCGCGAGTCGATCGCCTACGCGGCCAGCAGGGGCGTGGAGTGGTTCGTGGTCGACAGCGTCGACGAGCTCCGGCGCGTGCACGAAACCAAGGCCGACGCCAAGCTCTACCTGCGCATCGCGACGCCGAATATCGGCGCCGACTGGCCGCTTTCGGGCAAGTTCGGGGCCGGCGCGGGCGATGCGCGCGAGGTCGTCGCCGCGGCGGCCAAGGTCGGCGCCGATCTCGCCGGCGTGACCTTTCATGTCGGATCGCAATGCCGCAACCCGGAAAACTGGCGCGTCGCGATGGAAAAGGCGCGCGCGCTGTTCGACGTCATGGCAAGGGCCGGCCTCAGGCCGCGCCTGCTCAACATCGGCGGCGGCTATCCGGTGCGCCACGTCAAGCCCATTCCGTCGATCGAGGTGATCGGTGAAGTGGTCAACGAAGGCCTGAAGGCCTTTCCGGACGACATCCAGGTCATCGCCGAGCCGGGCCGGTTTCTCGTCTCCGATGCCGGCTATTTTGTGTGCCGGGTGCTCGGGACGGCGACTCGCGCCGGCAAGCGCTGGATGCACTGGGACGCGGGCCTCTTCGGCGGCGTGATCGAGTCGAGCGAAGGCTTGAAATACCGCATCCGCACCGACCGCTCGGGCCCGGACGTGCCCTGGACCGTCGGCGGGCCGACCTGCGACTCGGTCGACGTCGTGGTGCGCGACGAGCCGCTCCCCTCCGACCTGCAGGAAGGCGACTTCGTCTACATCCGCAACGCCGGCGCCTACACCACGGCCTACGCGAGCCAGTTCAACGGCTTCCCGCTGCCCGAAGTGCGGGTCTTTGAATCGAAGAACGAGGAAAGCCAGGCCCGCGTTCAGGTCGGTTCATAAAGAACGAAATCGAACTTCATCCCGTCTGCCGTGACGTGCCGCTCGCGCTGGGATTCCTTCCAGCGCGAGCGGTCGAACTGCGGAAACCAGGTGTCGCCTTCGAAGTCCTTGTAGATCTCGGTCATGACGAGACCGGCGGCGAGCGGCAGCGACTCCGCGAACAGGCTGCTGCCGCCGATCACGAAGGCCACCGGCTCGCCCAGGCATAGCGCCAGCGCCGCCTCGAGCGAGCTCGCCACCGAGGCGCCCGGCGCCTCGTACCCGGCGGTACGCGTGACGACGATGTTGTCCCGGCCGGGCAGCGGCCCCTTGAGCGATTCCCAGGTCTTGCGGCCCATGATGACCGGATGGCCCATGGTGACGCGCTTGAAGTGCTGCAGATCCTCCGGCAGGCGCCACGGCAAGGCGCCATTTGCGCCTATGATTCCGTTCGAGGCGACCGCCGCGACGAGGTAGATCCGGGGTGCTTGGGGCAGGGACATCGATCCGTTGACAATGGCTTTTCGCGAGAGATTATAAGGACATGGGTTATCCCAGATCGTTCCTTGGATTGCTCCTCGCGGGCTTCACCCTGGTCGCGCTTCCGCTCGTCGGCGCGCTCGCGTACTCGGCCTGGAACACCGAGCGCCTCACCGAGCAGAGCCGCAACGCGGTCTACAGCGCCTCGCAGGCGGCACGCGCCAGCCGCTCGCTCGTCAACCGCATCGGCTCGATCGAGCGCCTCGCTCAGCAGATGGCGGTGGTCAACGATGCCGACCTCGCGGCCGATTTCGTTCGCGTGCACCGCAGCTTCAAGCAGGTCGCCGACGAGCTGATGCTCCTGCCGCTCGAGGAACAGCAGCTCGTCGCGCTCAAGAAAACCGTGGACCAGGAGCAGGGTCTCTACGAGAGCCTGAGCACGCTGCCCTGGCGAAAGGGCGACGCCCGGCGCGTCGGGCGGCTCACCGCGGAGCTCGCCGAAAACGCGCAGGAGGTGCTCGCCATCAGCTACCTGGTCGCCGACCGCGAGGTGCTGCGCCTGCGCCACAACGCCGAAACCGTGCAGCGTCAGCTCATTCTCCTCGTGATCTTCAGCACCGCGGTGGTTCTGACCATCTCGCTCGCGCTCACGCGGTACATCTCCCGGCCGATCGCGGAGCTCGACGCGGCGATCCGCCAGCTCGGCGGTGCCGATTTCGCGCGCAGGATCACGGTGCGCGGCCCGGAGGACCTGCAGTCGCTCGGCGAGCGGCTCGACTGGCTGCGGCGCCGGCTCGCCGAGCTCGAGGCCGAGAAGAACCGCTTCCTGCGCCACCTTTCGCACGAGCTGAAGACCCCGCTTACCGCGCTGCGCGAAGGCGCCGAGCTGCTAAACGACCAGGTCGGCGGACCGCTCGCGCCGCCGCAGCGCCAAGTGGTTTCGATCATGCGCGACAACAGCGTGAAGCTGCAGCGCCTGATCGAGGACCTGCTCGACTACCAGCGGGCGCTGCACGCCGCCGCCTCGCTCGCGCCCAAGCCGCTGTCGCTCGACAGCCTGGTCCGCGACGCGGTGCGCCCGCACGAGCTCGTCATGCAGTCGAAGGCGCAGAGCCTGACGCTCGAGCTCGACAAGCTGACGGTGGAGGTCGACGGCGAGAAGCTCTTTTCGATCGTCGACAATCTGGTTGGCAATGCGGTCAAGTTCACGCCGCCGGGCGGGACGATTGCGGTCAGCGCGCGCGCCAACGGCGGCGATGCCGTGATCGACGTCATCGACTCCGGCCCCGGCGTTCCCGCGGAGGAGCGCGAGGCCATCTTCGATTCCTTCTTCCGCGGGCGCGCCAAGGCGAGCGGCCGCATCGAAGGCACGGGACTCGGGCTTGCGATCGCGCGCGAGTTTGCCGAGGCCCACGGCGGAAGGATCGATGTGCTCGCCAGCGCCAGGGGCGCGCACTTCCGGGTCACGCTCCCGCGCAGGGCGCGCAGCAGGCTCGCGGTGGCGGCATGAAGGCCCCGCCGATCCTGCCCGCGCTTGTCGTCGCCGCTGCGCTCGCCGGCTGCGCCGAGCTGCCCGCGATCCTGCAGCCGCCGGTCGACCAGGTCGACAGCGTCATCCGCGAAGCCACGCACCTCGCTCGGGCGCCCGCGGCTGACCAGAAGGCGGCCCTCGCCGCGGCCCAGCAGGCCTTCGTAAGCGACTCCGGAACGTTCAACCGCCTGCGGCTCGCCGCGCTGCTTGCCAGCCTGCCTGCGCCGCTGCGCGACGATGTGCGTGCCGGCGAGCTGCTCGAGCCGATGGCGGATTCCTCGGGCGCGGCGACGGGGCGTTTCGCCGCGTTCCTGGCAACCCAGGTCGCCGAGCGTCAGCGCGTCGCGCGGGAGATCGACCGGCTCAACAAGGAAAAGGCGGCTTCGGAGCGGGAGCGCCAGGCCGCGGACAAGGAGCGCGACAAGCGCGAGGAAGCGCTGCGCCAGCAACTCGAGGCGCTCCGAGCGATCGAGCGCGGCATCCTCGACCGCGAGGAGCGGCTGCGCCGCAACCCCGGAGCCAAGCCATGACACCTAAGGAAGCGGGGGATGAGATGCGCCTTAACCCCCCGCACCCCCCGAGCGTGCTGCTGGTCGATGACGACAAGGATTTGCTGCAGTTGATTGCGATGAGGCTGAGTGCTTCGGGGTATGCGGTGACGGCGGTGGAGAGCGGGGAGGCGGCGCTGGCGGCGCTGTCGGTGTCGCGGCCGCAGGTGGTGGTGACGGATTTGCGCATGCAGGGGATGGACGGGATGGCGCTGTTTGATGCGATTCATCGGGATTCGCCGTCGTTGCCGGTGGTGATTTTGACGGCGCACGGGACGATTCCGGAGGCGGTGGCGGCGACGCGGCGGGGGGTGTTTTCGTTTTTGACCAAGCCCTTCGAGCCCAAGGTGCTGCTCGACACGGTGGCGGAGGCGATGAGGTTGTCGAGCCCGATTTTGGGGGACATGGAGGAGTGGAGGGCGGAGCTGATCACGCGCTCCTCGGCCATGGAGGACTTGCTGGCGCAGGCGCGGCGCGTGGCGGCCTCGGACGCTTCGGTGTGCATCTTTGGGGCGAGCGGCACGGGCAAGGAGCTGCTGGCGAGGGCGATCCACCGTGCCAGCCCGCGGGCCCAGGCGCCCTTTGTGGCGGTGAACTGCGGGGCGATTCCGGAGGGGCTCTTGGAGTCGGAGCTCTTTGGGCACAAGAAGGGCTCCTTTACCGGGGCGGTGGCCGACCGCCGGGGGCTCTTTCAGGCGGCCCAGGCGGGGACGCTGTTCCTCGACGAGATCGGGGATATGCCGCTGCCGCTGCAGGTGAAGCTGTTGAGGGCATTGGAGGAAAGAAAGGTCAGGCCCGTAGGCTCGCACGAGTTCCACGAGATCGACGTGCGGGTGATTGCGGCCACGCACCGTAAGCTCGAAGAGAGGATTGCCGCCGGGGAGTTCCGGGAGGATCTCTACTACCGGCTGAACGTGGTGAAGCTCTACATCCCGGCGCTGGCGGAGCGCCGCGAGGACATCCCGCTGCTGACCAACCATTTCATGTCGCGCCTTGGGGAGCGCTACCGCAAGGGCCGCCTGGCGCTCGCCCCCGAGGCGATGCAGCTTTTGGTGTCGGCGCCCTGGCCTGGGAACGTGCGCCAGCTCCTGAACGTGATCGAGCAGGCGGTGGCGCTCGCCCCCACCGAGGTGATCCCGGAATCGTTGGTCCGCCAGGCCCTGGACGTGGCCGACAGCGCGCTCACGCCGCTGGACGAGGCGAGAAAGGCCTTCGAGCGCGACTACCTGGTGAGGATCCTCAAGATCACCGGGGGCAACGTCACCAAGGCCGCGCGCCTCGCCGGGCGCAACCGCACCGAGTTCTACCGCCTCCTGGAACGCCATTCGCTTGAGCCGGGGATGTTCAAGGGCAATGCCCAGAAGGAGAGGGTGACTGCATGAATATCCTCAAGAGAATCATCGGCTTCCTCGTGCTAGGGTTTTCCCTGACCGCGGCCGCGCAGCAGCTCGCGCCGGATCAGCTGGTGCAAAAAGTGACCGAAGAGGTCCTCGCCACCATCAAGAGCGACAAGCAGCTCGCCGCAGGCGACAAGCAAAAGGCGCTGAAGCTCGCCGAGGAAAAGGTGCTGCCGTACATCGATTTCGAGGAATCGACGCGCCTCGCCGTGGGCCGGGCCTGGTCGCAGGCCACGCCCGAGCAGCGCAAGCAGCTGGTGGGCGAGTTCCGCAACATGCTGGTGCGAACCTACTCGAACTCGATCGAGGCCTACCAGGGGCAGACGATGAAGGTCATGCCTTCGCGCGGCGGCAAGGGCGAGGGAAAGGACGAGGCAACGGTGCGCGCGCAGTTCGTGCGCGCCGGCGGCAAGCCGCTGCCGATCGAGTTCCAGATGCGCAACGACGGCAAGAGCTGGAAGGTCTACGACATCGCCGTAGAAGGCATCAGCCTCGTGCTCACCTATCGCAGCGAGTTCGACGCGGTGGTCAAGCAGGAGGGGATCGACGGGCTGATCAAGCGTCTCAAGCAGAAGAACAGCCCCGCCAAGCTCGGCTGAGCGGCACGAAAATCGCATCGCGCGAGCGGCCATGGAGCAGAAACCGCGGTGGGCTGAGATGTGCGCTCAGATCCTGAAGCAGTGCGAGACGGTGCGTGGCGGCCGCGAGAGCCTCGCCGCCTTCCTCGGCGTGCACCCGACTCAGGTCGCGATCTGGGTGAGCGGAAAGTCGGGTCCGCCGCGCGCGGTGTTCGAGAAGGCGATGGAGATCATCCTCGCCGAGCACGATCGGCGCGAAACCCTGGAGCAGTCGGGGCGGATGCCGCGGCGCCGGCGCAGCGATTCGGCGTAGCCGCGGCGTAGAGCAGCGCCTTGCCGTCGAAGCAGCCGGCGCAGATGAGCAGGACCCCGAGCGCGTCGGCATCGTGCGCCGCGAGGGGCGCGCATTCCATGTCGACCGGCTCGAGCACCCCGGGCTGCACGTCGTCGCAGATCTCGCAGTAGAACCGCGCCGGCCGGATCAGCGTGAACGCGTAGCGGCCGCAGTGCGCGCAGCCGATGCGCGTGCCGAGCGAGCTTTCTCCGGCGAGCAGCGGCTCGAATCGGATCGGCCTTGCGGCTCGGCATTGCGGGCAGTGGAGGTGCGTGGCGTGCATGCCCTGCCGTTTCGCAAGGGATGTGCCTAGGCCCGGCGCGCTTCGCGAGAGAGGCTGTAGTACGTGCCGGCGAAGATCACGGCCGCACCGGCGAAGGTCGCCGCCTGCAGCGGCTCGCGGTAGAAGACCGCGCCGACGACCGCGATCAGCGGCAGGCGCAGAAAATCGATCGGCACGACCAGGGTGGCGTCGCCGAGCTTCATGGCGCGCGTCATCGAGTAGTGGGCGACGAAGCTGCCGCTGCCGATCACCGCCGCCCAGAATAGATCGACGGGCTTCGGCGTCACCCATTGCGGCAGCGCGGTAGCGAACGTGAGGGGGAGCTGGGTAAGCGACATCCAGAAGAGCACCGCCAGCGGCGAATCGGTCATCGAGATGCGCTTGGTCATGACCATGTTGCCGGCGTAGAACATCGAGCCGAGCACCATGACCAGCGCCGCGGGATGAAGCCCGCCCAGGTCGGGCCGCACGATGATCGCGATTCCGGTGAGGCCGAGGACCAGCATCACCACCCGGCCACGGTTCATGCGTTCCCCCAGGAACGCCGTCGCGAGGAGCGCCACCCAAACCGGCATGGTGAACTCGATCGCGAACACGGTCGCGAGGGTGAGCGCGCCGATCGCGTAGATCCAGCAATACTGTCCGCCCAGGTGCATCAGCGCCCGGGCGAGGTGAAAGCGAAACAGCCGAGTGCGCAGCGTCGCCGTGCCGGCGCGTGCCACCGCCGCGCCGACCAGGAGCATGGTCACCAGCGTGCGCAGGAACAGGATCTCGAACGCGCCCATGTGGCGCAGCAGCTCGCGCGCCGCGACCGCCATGAACGAGAAGGCGAGCACGGCGCAGCTCATCCAAAGGGCGGCGCGCAGCGGGTTTTGATTTAGCATTCGGACCGATGGAATCCTACCGGCTCCAGCTCGAGCGGCTGTACGAGCGCTCGCCGTTCTATCGAAACAAGCTGCGCGGCGCGGGCTTCGAATCGCCGCGGGCGGTGGGCGGCCTGGACCGGATCGCGGCGCTGCCGTTCACGGAGAAGGACGAGCTGCGCGCGAGCCAGGCGGCGCAGCCGCCGCTCGGCGCGCACGCGGCGATCGAGATCTCGCAGGCGGCGCGCATCTATTCCACCAGCGGAACGAGCGGCGCGCCGCTCTACATTCCGCTCACGCGGAGCGACGTCGAGCAGTGGCGCGAAATCGGGCGGCGCACGTACTCGCGAAACGGCCTGAAGCCGGGTGAGCGCGTCGTGACCACCTACGGCGCCGGCCCGTTCGTCGCCGGTGCCTCGCTCGCCGCCTTCGAGGCGATCGGCGCGGTGCACATCCCGGTAGGCGTGGGCAACACCGAGAAGCTGCTCGCGGCGATCGAGCGGCTGCAGCCCGAGGCGCTCGCCTGCACGCCGTCCTACGCCCTGCATCTCGCCGAGGTGGCCGCGGCCAAAGGCGCGAGCCTCGCCCCGGTCCAGCGGATCATCGTGGGCGGCGAGCCCGGCGGCGGCGAGGAATCGTTCCGCGGCAAGCTGCAGAGCGCCTTCGACGCCAAGGTCTACGAGATCATGGGGATCGGCGACATCGCCGCGTCGCTCTGGGGCGAATGTCCGGCGCAGGCGGGGATGCACTTCTCGGCCGAGGAGTTCATCCACGTCGAGCTGATCGATCCAAACACAACCAAATCGAAACAATTTTCCGATGGGGAAACGGGAGAACTCGTGTACACGCACCTGCAGCGCGAGGCGGCGCCGCTACTTCGGTTCCGCAGCCGCGACCACGTGCAGGTGTGGAGCTCTAGGTGCGCCTGCGGCAGCACGGCGCTGCGCGTGCGCTGCATCGGCCGCACCGACGACATGCTGATCGTGCGGGGCGTGAACGTGTTTCCTTCGGCGGTGCGCGAGGTGGTGGCGCGGTTTCACCCGCGCGTCACCGGAGCGATCCTGATCCAGCCGCGCAGCCGCGGCGTGCGCCAGGACCTGCCGCTTCGCGTTACGGTCGAAGGAGAGGCCGATCTCGCCGCGGCCATCGCGGCGGAAATTCGAAACAGGCTCACCTTTGCGCCGGAGCTCCGTATGGTGGCGCCCGGAAGCCTGCCGCGCTCGGATTACAAATCGAAGCTGGTCGACTTTTCGGAGGCAAAGTGAAGCGCATCCTGTTCCTGTTGGCGCTGGCCGCTCCGCTCGCGGGAGTCGCGCAGACCTACCCCGCCAAGCCGATCCGCGTGGTCGTGCCTTACACCGCGGGCGGGCCGGCCGACCTCCTCGCCCGGGGCCTGGGTCAAAAGCTCGGCGAGCTGTGGGGGCAGCAGATCGTGGTCGAGAACAAACCCGGCGCGAACGAGATCATCGCGGCGCAGGACGTCGCGAAGTCGCCCCCGGACGGCTACAGCTACCTGATCGCTTCAGACGCCGTCTTCTCGCTCAACCCGTTCCTGTACTCGAAGCTGCCGTACGACCCGGTCAAGGATCTTGCCCCGGTCTCGCGGCTCGTGAATGCCAACCTCATGCTCGTCGCGCGCCCCGATCTTGGGGTCGCATCGGTGCGCGAGCTGATCGACTACGCACGAACGCACCCCGGCAAGCTGAACTACGGCTCGGTGGGCGCGGGCGGGGTCAATCACCTCGCGATGGCGTGGTTCAACACCCAGAACGGGCTCGACATGCAGCACGTCGCGTACAAAGGCCTGGTGCAGGGGCTGCAGGACATCATGACGAGCCGGCTCGACGTAATGTTCGCCGTGATCGGCGGCGCGGCGCCGCATCTCAGGGCCGGCAAGCTGAAGGGGCTCGCGGTCTCGGGCGGCGCGCGCAATCCGCTCATCGCCGAGGTGCCGACGTTTCGCGAATCGGGCTATCCGAACCTCGACGCGTCGTTCTACTTCGGCGTCGCAGCCCCGGCCGGAACGCCGCGCGAGGCGCAGGCGAAGTTCGCCGCGGAAGCGGCGAGGATCGTGAATACGGCCGAGTTCAGGGAGAAGTTCCTCACCAACCTCGGCTTCGAGCCGGTCGGCGACACGCCCGAGCAATTCGCCGCCTTCCTGCGGCAGGACCGCGAGCTGGCGGCGAAAAAGGTGCAAGCCTCGGGCGCGAAGCTCGACTGACCGCGGCGCGGCTACGCCGGCGGTGCGGGCGGGTTGGTTTCCCAGCTCGGACCGTCGTATTGGCCGCGCTCCCGCGCCGGTCGGCGTGCGTCCTGCGGGACGCGGGCCGTGCTGTAGGGATCCACGGGCCGCGCGGTTTGCGGCGCCGGCGTCACGTAGGGATCCGCAGGCGCGACGACCTGCGGCACCGGAACGGCGCCACTGCGCGCGCCATACGAGCCGGTGCCCTGAGGGCCGCTCGGCTCCGCATTCTGCGCGAGCGCCGGAGCGGAGGCCGCGACCGTTAATACACAAGCGACAAGGGTCTTTACCTTCATTTGGGATTCCTTTCGGGAACGATCTTGACGTTGCTGGCAGGGTTGCCAGTTGAAACTTCCGTCGCAAGGGTCGTGCCAGCCGCCTAGAATCCGGGCCTCGCGCGCGCAAACGTTTTCCAGGGAGCCGCATGGCCAAGGCCGAGAAGAAGCTCGACATCTTTCCGCACATCTTTCCCGAGGCGTACTTCGAGCGCATGAAGCGCATCGCCGAGGGCAATCCGGGTCTCGCCGCCGCGCTCAAGCGCTGGATGAACATCCCGGTGCTGTGGAACCTCGAGCAGCGCATCCGCATGATGAAGCGCTGGCCCGGCTAC
>Ga0075429_100000209_pt1 | contig 39220 bp, 44 predicted proteins | sample RhiMetdeltSRZDD3_FD_75295 | JGI IMG/M metagenome (GOLD analysis project Ga0075429, IMG submission 75295) | Populus rhizosphere microbial communities from Tennessee, USA - Rhizosphere MetaG P. deltoides SRZDD3 | ecosystem: Host-associated > Plants > Roots > Rhizosphere > Soil | place: USA...
GCCTCGGCGATCGGGGCGAAATCCGTCCCGCCGTTCGCGAACAGATACTCGATGCCGCGCGCCGCGAGCTGGCCGAGCCAGGCCTGCGCTGCCGTCGCGGGTCGAAACAGGGCCGGGTGTTCGGCTTTCATAGGGTCGAATCCTGTATTGTCAATATAAAATTGACATGCTAGCGTTACGATTCAAGCGGAAATCATGAACTGCGCCGAGCGACTCGTCGAGATCTTTGGTACCCAGGCCGACGTGGCGCGCGCCTTCCAACTCGATCGCGCGGTCGTCAACAATTGGGTGAAGGCGGGCTACGTCCCCGCGCGCTGGGCAGCGGAAGTTGAACGAGTGTCCCAGGGAAGCATTCGCGCGCTCGACATCCTCGAGGAAGCGAGCGCCAAGAAACCCGTGCGCGTGAAGTCCCGTCCGGACGACGCGCCCTTCGGCTTTACGCAAGGAGAGAACTCCATGACCAGCTACGCGCCCGCGAAGCGCATTCAGTCGTTCCACCCGCCGCAGCGGACGCTGATGGGTCCGGGGCCGACGGAAATTCACCCGCGCGTGCTCACCACGATGAGCCAGCCGGCGATCGGCTACCTCGACCCGGTGTTCGTCGAAATGATGGAGGAACTGAAGAGCCTGCTGCGCTATGCGTACCAGACGAAGAACCCGCTGACGTTCCCGCTCTCCGGTCCGGGCTCGGTCGGCATGGAGTACTGCTTCGTCAACCTCGTCAAGCCGGGCGACAAGGTCGTCGTCTGCGTGAACGGCGTGTTCGGTGGCCGGATGGTAGAGAACGTCGAGCGCATGGGCGGCGTGCCAATCGTCGTTGCCGACGATTGGGGCCGGACGGTGGACCCGCAGAAAGTCGAAGACGCGTTCCGCAAGAACCGCGACGCGAAAGTGCTCGCGTTCGTGCATGCCGAAACGTCCACCGGCTGCCAGTCCGACGCGAAGCTGCTCACGCAGATCGCGCACAAGCACGACGCGCTGGTGATCGTCGACGCGGTGACGTCCCTCGCCGGCACGCCGGTCAAGGTCGACGAGTGGGAGATCGACGCCATCTATTCGGCGAGCCAGAAGTGCCTTTCGTGCACGCCCGGCCTTTCGCCGGTGTCGTTCTCCGAGCGCGTGGTCGACTACGTGAAGAAGCGCAAGGACAAGATCCACAGCTGGTTCATGGACATGAATCTGCTGCTCGGCTACTGGGGCGCAACGACGCGCACCTATCACCATACCGCGCCGACCAATTCTCTGTTTGCGCTGCACGAAGCGCTGCTGCTCATTCGCGAGGAAGGATTGGAGAACTCGTGGGCACGTCACCAGCGTCACCACGTCGCGCTGAAGGCCGGCCTCGAGGGGATCGGCTTCAAGTTCCTGGTCGAGGAAAAATACCAGCTGCCACAGATGAACGCCGTGTTCTGTCCCGAAGGCGTCGACGAGGCCGCGGTGAGGAAACGGCTGCTCGACGAGTTCGGGCTGGAGATCGGCGCGGCGCTCGGGCCGCTCAAGGGCAAGATCTGGCGGTTCGGTCTGATGGGGTACTCGTGCCGGCCCGACAACGTCATGCTCTGCCTGACGGCGCTTTCGTCGGTGCTCTCGGACATGGGTCTTGCGGTGCATGTCGGCGACGCCGAAGCGGCGGCGCATGGCGCCTATGCGCAGATGCACGTCAAGGACGCGCAGCGCAAGAAGCGCGCCGCCTGAGGCTCTAGACCCCCAGCAGGCGCTTCTCGAACGCGTCGTCCGCGCCGAGCACGTACGTGCCGAATTCGTCCAGCACGTCGTGGGTGAAATCGTCGAGCGCGAGCTGCGCCCGGTGCATTCCATAGCGCCTGACGTTCTCCAGCTCGAAGACGAACGCCAGGTTCTCATAGTCGCCGCGCACCGTGGCCTTGCAGGGAAACGGCCCGGCCACCGAGAACGTCGCTTTCGAGATTCCAGCCAGGTCGGTCATGCGTCCTGAATACTTGAACTTGATGCCGAGCCCGTCCAGCCGCTCGCGGAAGTGCTCGATCTCCGGTCCCTGCAGCGGGATCGAGATCGGCTCCGGCGAGCTCACCTTGTAGCGGAACGTGACGTAACCGAAGCGCGGCTTGCCCTCCACCTCGATCGTGCGGTAGTCGGTGAATCCGTCCGAAAGGATCGCGTTGACCGCTTCGCTGCCGTACATGAGCCCGTACGGGCGCTCGGATTCGGGGTGCGCGGTATTCAGCTCGCGGACGAATTCGGAGAGGTAGTGGAACGTCGCGCGCAACCGCTCGTCGAGGCGGGTCAGTGCCTCCGCCCGGTCGGTCTTCGCGCTGGCCACGGCCCCCTTCTGCGTCGAGCGCTTTTTCAGCAACGCGATCGCTGCACTGCTGCGACCGCTGACTTCGCCCCCCGTCGCAGCGATTTCGCGCTGCCGCTCGAATTCGTCCCGCTGCTTCTCCTGGTCCGCCGCCCAGCGGTCGAGCTCCGCCTGCTTCGCGCGCCTCGTTTCGTCCTCGGCCTTGACGCGCTCGCGCTCGGTCTGCTCGTACGTCTTCGCGAACGTATCGAGATCGGCAAGCAGCTGCTCGTGCGAACGCTCGCTCCCGGGCGCGCGCGGCGGCAGCGCGATCGTGGTCGTGCGGCTGAGCACGGCGGGGTCGGGTCGCCACGGCGCCCGTCCCGCGGGGATCGTCTCTTCGGATGCCACCACGCCGGCGGCCAGCGTTTCGATGACCTTGCGCAGGTCCTTCGCCATTTCGCTGACGCGCTGGTAGCGGTCGCCCGGTTTCTTGGCGAGCGCGCGGTTGAGGATCACGTCGAAGACCTTCGGCACCGAGCGCTCGAGCTCCGAGGCCGGCGCATGCGGCTCGCCCGCGATCCGGTGCAGCAGCGGATAAATGTTCGTATCGCCGGGCTGCTCGAACGGCGTGCGCCGCGTGAGCATCTCGTAGAACACCACCCCGAGCGAGAAGACGTCGGAGCGTGGATCGATCGGCAGGCCGAGCACCTGCTCGGGGGACATGTACTTGGGTGACCCGAGCGCCTGCCCGGCGTGCGTCACCGACGACGACGGAATGTAGGCGACGCCGAAATCCGTCAGCTTGGCGCGCCCGGATGGTGAAACCATGATGTTTGCCGGCTTGACGTCGCGGTGCACGATCGCGAAGTAATGCGCGTGGTCGAGCCCGTCGGCGACTTGCGCAGCGATGTCCGCGGCCTGTTGCACCGGCATCTTCTGCGGATCGCGCAGCATATCCTGCAGCGTGCGGCCTTCGAGCAGCTCCATCGCGATGTACGCGGTGCCGTCCTGCTCGCCGACGTCGTAGATGGCGACGATGTTCGCGTGGTTCAGGCGTCCCGCGGACTTCGCCTCGCGCAGAAAGCGCACGCGCACCTCGCCGGCGATGTCTTCGGGCAGGTTGGGGTTGAGCGCCTTGACCGCGACCTCGCGCTCGATCAGCGGATCGAGGGCGCGGTAGACCGTGCCGATCGCGCCGCGGCCGAGTTCTCCCAGTACGCGGTAACGGCCGAACATCATGGCTGGCTCATTCGCTGTACGTTGAAGGCCGAATCCTCGATTTTGCACCTGCAGCGGCAAAACGAGCGGTCAGATTGCCGGTTGCCTACCCGTTCGCCTTATACGAGGCGCCCGGCACGAAGTCAAATGCCCCCTGCCGCGGAACGCCGGCGCCCGAGGCGCGCTCAGCGCCCGACGTGCTCGTCCAGAATCTCCTTCAACGCGTGGGCAAGATCGATCGATGCGTCGATCTCGTCCCGGTTGATCGATACGCTCTCCACGTTGACGCCGATCGGGATCGCGGCGTTATAGCCGCGCTCGAGGATCCGGCGCAGATTGGCGCGACAGATCTCGATCGACTGGGCGAGCGGGTTGGCAGCCCCGAAGATCGCGCGCGCGGTCTCTTCGGGAACCTGGACCCCCAGCCATTGCAGGAACGTCAGGGTCTTTTCCCTGCCGACCGGGGAGAAGGTCAGGATTACGCGCTGCGGCTCGACACCCGCGCCGCGGCAGTCGCGCAGATAGTCGCGCAGCAGCCGCTCCGTGGCATGCGGCCGGTACACGGTCTGCGAGATGAAATAGCCGCAGCCCTGCAGCCCCTTGGCGAGCATGCGCGCGGATTCGCTGCGCTGCTGCGTGTGGCGCTCGGCGATCACGACGGCACCGACGGTGAAGCGGCTGCGATGCTCGGCGGCGAGCCGGATGGCCCGCGAAAGCGCGAGCGGATAGGCGGCGCTGGAGACGGGCCGGCCGACGATGGAGAGGAAACGGATGCCGAAATCGCGGGCCGTCTCGGCCAGCCATCCGTCCCACGCGGCCTCGTCCATCGTGCCGACGCACTTGTAGGTGATCGTCGGTTGCGTCGACAACTCGGCAATCAGGCGCGAGTAGGCGCGCGGATCGACGGTGCCGGTGAATGCAAACGGCCTTTGCGCTGCGGTACGCCCCGACTCATCCTGGATGTCGTACACGACGATGGCATCGAGCGGCAGGCGCCGCAGCCGCTCGACCAGCTTGACTCCGATGCCGCGCACCGCGTCCTCCGCGGATCCGGTGCGCGGCGGGGTCGTGCCGTACAGCAGGACCGATTGCCGCGGGTCGGGTAGTTTCGCTTCCAGGCGCACTCGGCGTTCTGCCCCGGTCAGTAGCGGTAGTGATCCGATTTGTACGGACCGTCCTTCGGCAGTCCCACGTACTGTGCCTGCGCATCGCTCATCTCGGTGAGCATTGCGCCGAGCTTCGCGAGCTGCAGCCGCGCCACTTTTTCGTCGAGCGCCTTGGGAAGGATGTACACGCCGACCGGATACTTTTCGGTGTTGCCGTACAGCTCGATCTGGGCGAGCACCTGATTGGCGAACGACGAGCTCATCACGAACGAAGGATGGCCGGTCCCGCAGCCGAGGTTCACGAGCCTGCCCTCGGCCAACAGCAGGATCCGCTTGCCGTCGGGGAAGATCACGTGATCGACCTGCGGCTTGATGTTGTCCCAGGTGCAGCTCTTCAGGCTGGCGATGTCGATCTCGTTGTCGAAGTGGCCGATGTTGCAGACGATGGCGTTGTTCTTCATCGCCTTCATGTGCGCACCGGTGATGACGTGATAGTTGCCGGTCGCAGTAACGAAGATGTCGGCCTTGTCGGCTGCGTAGTCCATCGTGACGACCTTGTAGCCTTCCATCGCCGCCTGCAGCGCGCAGATCGGATCGATCTCGGTGACCCAGACCTGTGCCTGCAGGCCGCGCAGCGCCTGTGCCGAGCCCTTGCCCACCTCGCCGTACCCGCACACCACCGCGACCTTGCCCGCGATCATCACGTCGGTCGCCCGCTTGATGCCGTCGACCAGCGATTCGCGACAGCCGTAGATGTTGTCGAACTTGGACTTGGTGACCGAGTCGTTGACGTTGATCGCGGGAAAGAGCAGCCGCCCTTCCTTCGCCATCTGGTAGAGGCGGTGCACGCCGGTCGTGGTTTCCTCGGTCACACCCTTGAGGTTCTGCGCGATGCGCGAATACCAGCGCGCCTCGAGCGCAAGGCGCTTCTTGATCGAAGCGAAGAGCGAAAACTCCTCGTCGCTCGTCGGGTTGGCGAGGACCGACGGATCCTCCTCGGCCCTGCGGCCGAGGTGAACGAGCAGCGTCGCGTCGCCTCCGTCGTCGAGGATCATGTTCGGCCCGCTCGCGATCGGCTGCGCCTGCTTCGCTGGCTTGTAGCCGAACTCGAAGATGCGATGGGTGAACTCCCAGTACTCGTCGAGCGATTCGCCTTTGTAGGCGAACACCGGCGTGCCGCCGGCCGCGATCGCCGCCGCGGCGTGGTCCTGCGTGGAGAAGATGTTGCACGATGCCCAGCGCACCTGCGCACCGAGCGCCTGCAGCGTTTCGATCAGCACCGCAGTCTGGATCGTCATGTGCAGCGAGCCTGCGATGCGTGCGCCGGCGAGCGGTTGCTTCGAAGCGTATTCCTGGCGGATCGCCATCAGCGCGGGCATCTCGCTCTCGGCGATTGCGATTTCCTTGCGGCCCCACTCGGCAAGCGCGAGATCGGCAACACGGTAGTCGGTGAAGTCGGGGTTGGGTGCATTCATGTCATGGCTCCTTGATGAGTTTTCGCGGGGCCCAAAAAGAAGGCGCCCGCACCGTTTCCAGTGCGAGCGCCGTTGATTTCGCTGAGCCTGACCCCCGGATCCGAACTTGGGACGCAACGCTCCTCAGCAGCCGCGATTATACCTGCGGTTTAGGCCCCTTTCTGCTGAGCGCGGCCGGGCCGGCTCATCGCTTCGACCTCCGCGCGCGAGAGCTTCGCCGCAAGCCGCGCGCCCAGGACGGATACCACGCGCGCGGCGGCATGCGAGGCAAGGCGCCCCGCTTCGGGCCAGGACAACCCGTGGGTAAGGCCATACAGGATGCCGGCGGCGTACATGTCTCCGGCACCCGTGGTGTCGACCGCCTCGACCCGGACGCCCTCGACCGGATGCAGCGTCCCATCGTGCATCAGCACCGAGCCCTTGGCGCCAAGCGTGAGCGCGATGCTCGTTGCGCGCCGGTGCAGCGCGCGTGCACACTCGACCATATCGTTCGTGCCGACGAGCGCCGAAGCCTCGAGCTCGTTGCAGAACAGAAGGTCGACCGGCCCTTCGATCAGCTCCCACAGCAGATCGGCCGACTGTGCGACGACGAACGGGTCCGAAACCGTCAGCGCGACCCGGACGCCTCGCTCTTTCGCAGCCTTGATCGCTGCGAGCGCAGCACGACGGGTGCTCTCGCCGGGGAGCAGGTAGCCTTCCACGTACAGGTAAGCACATCCTTCGAGCGAGGCGGTCTGCACGTCCGGCGCGTCCAGCAGCGCTGACGCGCCGAGATACGTGAGCATCGTGCGTTGCGCGTCGGGAGTAATCAGAACGAGCGCGGTACCCGTTCGCTCGGCAGACGTCGCGCCATCGAAACGCACGCCGACTGCATCGAGATCGTCGCGGTAAAAACGCCCGAGCTCGTCCTCTCCGACCTTGCCGCAATACGCAGCGCGACCGCCGAGCTCGGCGACCCCGACCACGGTGTTTGCCGCCGAGCCGCCGGAGCAGCGGTTGACCGGATGATGCGCGAGCGCAGCGAGCACCTGCGCCTGGCGCGCAGCATCGACGAGCTCCATGTGGCCCTTTTTCAGGCCGAGGCGGGCGATGAATTGTTCATCGACGCGGACCTGCACATCGACGAGGGCATTGCCGACGCCGTAGACGTCGAACGCGACAGTCAGGCTACGCCGCCTGCTTCAGAGCGAGCGCCCGGTCGGTGGATTCCCAGGTGAACTCGGGCTCTTCACGCCCGAAGTGCCCGTAGGAAGCCGTCTTGCAATAGATCGGTCGCAGCAGCTGCAGCGTCTGGATGATCGCCTTGGGACGCAGGTCGAAGTTGTTTGCGACCAGCTTCGAGAGCGACTCGTCCGACATTCGCCCCGTGCCGTAGGTCGTTGCCATGATCGACACGGGCTTCGCCACGCCGATCGCGTAGGCGACCTGGATCAGGCAGCGGCTCGCGAGCCCGGCGGCGACGACGTTCTTCGCCACGTAGCGCGCAGCGTACGCTGCGGAGCGGTCGACCTTCGAAGGGTCCTTCCCGGAGAACGCTCCGCCGCCATGCGGCGCAGAACCGCCGTAGGTATCGACGATGATCTTGCGGCCGGTGACGCCGCAGTCGCCCTTCGGACCGCCAATCTCGAAGTTGCCGGTCGGGTTGACGAAGTACTTGACGTCGCCCTTCAACAGGTTTTTCGGCAGCACCGGCTTGATGATGGTTTCGACCACCGCTTCCATGAGCTGCTTGTGGTCAACGTTGGGCGCGTGCTGGGTGGAAAGCACCACGGTGTCGACACTGTCGGGCCTGCCGTTCACGTAGCGCACCGTGACTTGGGACTTCGCATCCGGCCGCAGCCAGGCGAGACGCCCGTCGCGCCGCACTTCCGCCTGGCGCTCGACCAGGCGATGCGCAAGATAGATCGGCAACGGCATCAGCTGCGGCGTCTCGTCGCACGCGTAGCCGAACATGAGGCCCTGGTCACCCGCGCCCTGATCGAGGTCGAGGCCCTTGCCTTCGTCGACGCCCTGCGCGATGTCGGGCGACTGCTGCCCGTACGCCACCAGCACCGTGCACGTTCCCGCGTCGAACCCGAGAACCGGATCGTTGTATCCGATCTGCCGGATCGTCGCGCGCGCCACGCGGTCGTAATTGATCGCCGCATGCGTCGTGATCTCGCCGGCGAGCACGACCAGGTTGTCCTTGACCAGCGTCTCGGCCGCGACACGCGCCGAGGGATCCTTGGCTACAATGGCATCGAGCACGGCGTCGGAAATCTGATCCGCCACTTTGTCCGGGTGCCCCTCGGACACCGACTCGGAAGTGAAAAGAAAATCGCTCATTGGAATGGCTTGGAAAACGGGGCTGCAAGGATATCAGAGATTGTCGCGCCTCCCCACCCGATCCGGACCGAGACGCGCGCGATGGCGCTTGCGCTGATGCGCCTTGCGGCGCGCGCGCCGCTCGCGATGCTGCACGCGATCGGCGTCGCGCTCGGCTGGATCGCGTATTGTTCACCAGCGTACCGACGCGACCTGCGCCGCAACCTCGCGCTCGCCGGGTACGAACGCGATTCGCGCGTGCGCCGCGCGGCGATCGGCGAGGCGGGCAAGATGATCGCCGAGGCGCCGAAGATCCTGCTCGACGCTCGCGAGAAAACGCTTGCACTGGTGCGCGCATTCGAGGGCCGCGAGCATATCGACGCGGCGCGCGCGGCGGGGAAGGGCATCGTCTATCTCACGCCCCATTTCGGCTGCTTCGAGCTCGCCGGCCAGGCGCTCAACGAGCTCGGCCCGCTGACTGCGCTGTATCGTCCGCCGAAAATCGCCTGGCTCGGCACGCTGCTGGAGCAACGACGCAAGCGGCCGGATGGGCATCTCGCGCCTGCGGACATGCGCGGCGTGCGTAGCCTGATCGGCGCGCTCAGGCGCGGCGAGGCGATCCTCGTGCTGCCCGATCAGGTTCCCAGCCGCGGCGAAGGGGTGTGGGCCGAATTTTTCGGCAAGCCGGCGTACACCATGACGCTCGCCGCGCGGCTTGCGGAACGCAAGGATTCGGTCTGCCTGATCGTGACCGGGGAACGGCTGCCGCGCGCAGCCGGATTCGTGGTTCGCGTGCGGCCGCTTCCTGCGGCGCTGGCGGGAGAATCCTCCGAGCGCCGCATCAACCGGGCGCTGGAGGAGGCGATTCGCACGCGCCCCGAGCAATACCTGTGGGGTTACAACCGCTACAAGCGGCCGAGCGGCGCGGAGCCGCCCGCCGCGAGCGAGGCATCGGGTTGAGCCGCATCGCGCTCGCGCTGCTGTGGCTCGCGCATTTCCTGCCATTGCGCGCGATCGCGGCGATCGGCCGTGCGGTCGGCGGCCTCGCGTTCTGGCTGATCCCGGAGCGGCGCCGCGTCACGCGCATCAACCTCGCGAAGTGCTTCCCGCAGATGGAGCCGGGCGCGCGCGAGCGGCTTGCGCGCGATCACTTTCGCGCGGCGGGCCGCAGCATCTGCGACCTCGGTATCGTCTGGTGGGCGCCGCGCGAACGCGTCGAGCGCCTGGTGCGGATCGAGGGCCTGGAGCACCTGCGCGCACTGGGTGCGACGCCATCGATCCTGCTCGCGCCGCACTTCGTCGGGGCCGACATCGGCGGCTCGCGCCTCGGCGCCGAGGTCGACATGGTGTCGATGTATTCCACGCAGAAGGATCGTGGCCTGTCCGAGCGGCTCACGCAGGGCCGCAGCCGGTTCGGCACGCACACGCTGGTTTCGCGACAGCAAGGAATTCGCGCCGTGCTGGCCGCAATGCGCAAAGGGCTGCCGTTCTACTATCTGCCGGACCAGGACTACGGGCCGCGCGATGCGGTGTTCGTTCCTTTCTTCGGCATTGCGACGGCAACCGTGCCGGGCGTGTCGCGCATCGCGCGGCTCGTCGGCGCGAAAGTCCTGCCTTGCGTGACGAGCATGCGGCCGCGCGGCGGCTATGTCCTGACGATCGAGCCGCCGTGGGAGAATTTCCCGACTGCGGATCCCGCAGCCGATACGCGGCGCATGAACGAGTATATCGAGCGGAAGGTGCTGGAGATGCCCGAGCAGTACCTCTGGATGCACAAGCGGTTCAAGACGCGCCCCCCGGGCGAGGCGCGCTTCTATCCGCCGGATTGACATGGCAGCGCTGCGTACCGCGGTCATCGGCGTCGGATACATGGGACGCTTCCACGCGCAGAAGTTCGCGTCCTGCAGGGGCGCGAAGCTGGTCGCGGTGGCCGACACCGATGCCGCGCGCGCGCGCGACGTGGCGCGCGAGGTCGGGTGCGCGCCGCAGGCCGACTATCGCGGATTGCTGGGCGCGCTCGACGCGGCGATCGTCGCGGTACCGACCGAACTCCACTACCAGGTGGTCCGGGATTGCCTCGAAGCGGGCGTGAACGTGCTCGTGGAGAAGCCGCTCGCACGCTCGGTCGAGGAGGCCGACGCGCTGCTTGCGCTGGCGCGCAGCAGGCGCGTTGTGCTGCAGGTGGGGCACCTCGAGCGCTTCAATCCCGCTTTTCGCGCGCTGGCCGCGCACAAGGCGCGGCCGCTTTTCATCGACATCGAGCGCTTGTCGCCGTTCAAGGCGCGCGGCACCGACGTCGACGTGGTGCTCGACCTGATGATCCACGACCTGGACCTCGTGCTCGCGCTCGAGCGCGCGCCGGTCGAGCACGTGAGCGCATGCGGCTTCAGCGTTCTGACCGACGCCATCGACATCGCCAACGCGCGGATCGAGTTTGCGAGCGGTTGCGTGGCGAGCGTCTCGGCGAGCCGCGTCAGCCAGTCCCCGGTGCGCAAGCTTCGCGTGATCCGCCGCCGCGGCTACGTCTCCGCCGATCTGCAGGGCCAGCGCCTGCGCACGGTGCGCAAGAGCGGGTCCGCGATCCGCGAGACCGAGCGCACCTTCGAGCGCACCGACGCACTGCGGCTGCAGGCGCAAGCGTTCGTGCGTGCGATCCGCGCGCGCCGCGCGCCGGCGGTGGGAGGCGACGAAGGGCGCCGCGCGCTGCACCTCGCATTCCAGGTGCGCGACCTCATCCGTGCGCGAATCGCGCGCTACCCGGCATGAGGCGCATCCCGTTCACGAAAATGGAGGGCGCCGGCAACGACTTCGTCGTCATCGACGCCACGCAGCACGCGCTCGGCCTCTCGGCTGCGCAGCGCGCGCGGATCGCCGACCGGCATTTCGGGGTCGGATGCGACCAGATCCTGGTCGTCGAGCGGGCCAGCGCGCCGGACGCCGATTTTCGCTACCGCATCTTCAACGCCGATGGCGCAGAGGTCGAGCAGTGCGGCAACGGCGCGCGCTGCTTCGTGAAATTCGTGCACCAGCGAGGCCTCACGGCGAAGCGCGAGATCCGGGTCGAGACGCTGAGTGGCCCGATCGTGCCGCGCCTGGAAGCCGACGGCGAAGTGAGCGTGAACATGGGGCCGCCGGCGCTTGCCGCGCCGTTCCTCGAGACACTCGACGTGGGCGGCAAGCCGCTCGAGCTTGCGCTGCTTTCCATGGGCAATCCGCACGCGGTGCAGCTCGTCCCGGACGTCGCCCAGGCGCCGGTCGCGGAGCAGGGGCCGCTGATCGAGCGCCACGCGCGCTTTCCAGGCCGGGTCAACGCCGGTTTCATGGAGGTGGTCGATCGGCACGCGATCCGCTTGCGCGTATACGAGCGCGGCGCCGGCGAGACGCTCGCCTGCGGCACCGGCGCCTGCGCCGCCGTCGTCTGCGGCATCGTGCGCGGCCTGCTCGATTCGCCCGTTGCGGTACAGACGCGCGGCGGCTCATTGACCGTGTCTTGGCTGGGCGGCGACAATCCGGTCTGGATGAAAGGTCCCGCGCGCACCGTCTACGAAGGCGTCCTCGAGATCGAGGAGCCGTGAACGCCGACGAGATCGCGCGGTTCCTGCGAACACATCCGCAGTTCTTCGATCAGCATCCCGAGCTGCTCGAGTCGATCTACGTGCCGCATCCGCACGGCGGGCGCACGATCGCGCTCAGCGAGCGGCAGATTCTGAGCTTGCGCGACAAGACGAAGCTGCTCGAGGCCAAGCTCGGCGAGCTGGTGCGCCTCGGCGCGGAGAACGAGGCGATCAGCGAGAAGGTGCATCGCCTGTCGCTTGCGTTGGTCGGCGCGCGCGACTTCGTCTCGTGCGCGCAGGCGACGTACTTTCACCTGCGCGAAGACTTCGCGGTGCCGCACGTCGCAATGCGCCTGTGGGGCAAGCCGCTGCCCGAGGGCGCCCCGGAAGGCGCGGCCGTCGACAATGCGTTACGCGCGACGATCGAGGCGATGGGCGCGCCCCAGTGCGGCCCGGCGGCGGGAAATCCGTTTCTCGGCTGGTTCGGCGACGCGCAGGAGCACGTTCGCTCGCTGGCGCTCGTGCCGCTCGGCCAGACGCGCAGCTTCGGACTGCTCGTGTTCGGAGCCGAAGATCCGCAGCGCTTCTACGCGGAGATGGGCACGCTCTTTTTGCGCCGCATCGGGGAACTGGTCGCGGGCGCGCTCGCCGCGAGGCTCTAGTGACGAAGCGCGTGGCGGAGCGCGCAACGGCCACGCACCCGGATCAGGACCTGGTGCAGGCGTACCTCGATGCGCTGCGCCACCAACGCCGCCTCTCGGGATCGACGCTCGCCAGCTACCGCCATGCGCTCGGTCTGCTGTGCGCGCTCGCCCAGGACGCCCGCCTGGAGGCACTCGATACCGCGCGGCTACGCCGTTTCGTCGCGCTGCTGCATGCGCAAGGGCTTTCCGGGCGCACGCTGGCGAAGATCCTGTCGGCGTGGCGCGGCCTGTACCGCTGGCTCGTTCGCCACCGCCGGTTCCGCAACAATCCAGTGCAAGGCTTGCGCTACCCCAAGAGCCCCCGCCCGCTGCCGAAGGCGCTCTCGGTCGAAGAGGCACAGCAGCTGCTCGCCTGCGAGCCCGACGCGGCGCCGGAACTGCTGCGCGACCAGGCGATGTTCGAGCTGCTGTACTCGTCCGGGCTGCGGCTCGCGGAGCTGGTCGCACTCGACAGCGACGATGGCAGGCTCGATCTGCGCGAAGGCGAGGTGACCGTCACCGGCAAAGGCGCGAAGACCCGCACGGTTCCGGTCGGCGCGCGCGCGCGCGAGGCGCTGCGCCATTGGCTCGGCGCACGCGCGCGGCTTGCCGCCGGGCAGGAACGGGCTCTCTTCGTCGGCGCGCGCGGCCGGCGTATCGCCCCACGCGTCGTGAACTCGCGCCTGAAGGCGCTCGCGAAGCGCCGCGGCGTGCGCACGCCGGTCCACCCGCACGTGCTGCGCCATTCGTTCGCCTCGCACGTGCTGCAATCGTCCCAGGACCTGCGCGCGGTGCAGGAAATGCTCGGCCATTCCAGCATCTCGACCACGCAGGTGTACACGCACCTGGACTTTCAGGCGCTTGCCAAGGTCTACGATGCGGCGCATCCGCGCGCCAAGCGGAAATGATCGTTCTCAAGCGCGGCCGCGAAAAGTCGCTGCGGCGCAGGCATCCGTGGATTTTCTCGGGCGCGCTCGAGAGAATCGACGGAAACCCGGCGAGCGGCGATACCGTGGAAGTGCGCTCGGCCGACGGCCAGGCGCTCGCGCTCGCGGCGTGGAGCCCGCAATCGCAGATCCGCGCGCGCGTCTGGAGCTTCGATGCATCGGTCCAAATCGACGCTGCGTTCCTGCGCGCACGGATCGAGCGCGCAGTGGCGCTGCGATCGGCGCTTCCCGCGGCCCGGCATACGAATGCGATGCGCCTGGTGCACGGCGAATCGGACGGCCTGCCGGGCCTCGTCGTGGATCGCTATGCCGACGTGCTCGTCGCACAGTTCCTTTCCGCCGGTGCCGAGCGCTGGCGCGAGCCGATTCTGGACGCGCTCGCCGAGTCGACCGGATGCGAAGCGATCTACGAGCGCTCCGACGCGGAGGTGCGCACGATGGAGGGACTCGCCTCGCGCTCGGGGTTCGCGCGCGGCAACCGCGATGCGCGGCGCTGCCCGATCATCGAGTATGGACTGAACTTCCGCGTCGACGTCGAGGCCGGCCAGAAGACCGGCTTCTTCCTCGACCAGCGCGAGAACCGCCAGCGCGTGCGAGCGCTCGCCGGGGGACGGGAAGTGCTCGACTGCTTCGCCTACACCGGAGGATTCTCGATCGCCGCGCTGGCCGGTGGCGCGAAGCGCGTGCTTGCTCTGGAGAGCTCCGCGCCGGCGCTCGAAGTCGCGCGGGAGAATCTCGCGGCGAATCCGCTCGATGCCGCGCGGGTGGAGTTCGCGCAGGCAGACGTATTCGCGCACCTGCGGCAGCTGCGCGATCGCGGTTCGGCATTCGACCTCGTCGTTCTCGATCCGCCGAAGTTCGCGCCTACCGCGGCGCAGGTCCACAACGCCGCGCGTGCCTACAAGGACATCAACCTGCTCGCGCTGAAGCTGCTCAAGGCGGGCGGCCTGCTCGCGACGTTCTCCTGCTCGGGCGGCGTCTCCGCAGAGCTCTTCCAGTCGATCGTCGCCGGTGCCGCGGTCGATGCCGCCGCCGATGCGAAGATCATCGAGCGCTTCGGCGCCGCGGCCGACCATCCCGTGGCGCTGAATTTCCCCGAAGGCGAGTACCTGAAGGGGCTGCTGCTCGCGAAGGGGTAAAATCGCGCTCCTTCGATTCGGGGTTTCTCTCATGCAGCAGGACAACATGGTGCCGGTGACGATCCTCACCGGCTTTCTCGGCGCGGGCAAGACGACGCTGCTGAACCGGATCCTCAAGGAAGACCACGGCCAGCGCATCGCGGTGATCGAGAACGAGTTCGGCGAGGTCGGCGTGGACAGCGCGATCATCGAGAAGTCGGACGAGCAGATCGTCGAAATGAACAACGGCTGCGTCTGCTGCACCGTGCGCGGCGATTTGATCCGGATCCTCGGCACGCTGAGGGAGAAGCGCGACACCGGCGCGCTGAAATTCGACCGCGTCATCATCGAGACGACCGGCATGGCCGATCCGGGACCGGTGGCGCAGACGTTCTTCACCGACGAAGAGATCGGCAAGTACTACCTGCTCGATTCGATCCTCACCGTGGTCGACGCCAAGCACGCGGAGAAGCAGCTCGACGAGTTTCGCGAGGCGCAGGAGCAGGTGGGCTTCGCCGACCGCATCCTGATGTCGAAGACGGATCTCGTCGCCGAGGAGGAGACCGCAAAGCTGATCGAGCGGCTGAGGCGGATGAACCCGCGCGCGCCGGTCAAGAAAGTGCACTTCGGTGCAGCACCGATCGAGGAGATCCTCGATATCCGCGGCTTCAACCTGAACGCGATCCTCGAGCTCGACCCGGAATTCCTCGCCGAGAGCCACCACGAGCACCACGACCAGGTGGAGTCGTTCGTGTTCCGCTCGAAGAAGCCGTTCAACGGCGACAAGCTCGAGCAGTTCCTGTCCGGAATCATCCAGGTGTACGGTCCCGACCTGCTGCGCTACAAGGGCGTGCTGTGGATGAAGGGCAACCCGCGGCGCGTCGTTTTCCAGGGCGTGCACATGATGATGGGCGGGGATCTTGGCAAGCCGTGGGCGAAGGGCGAGTCGAAAGAGTCGATCATGGTGTTCATCGGCAAGAATCTGCCGAAGGATTTGTTCCTCGCCGGCATGGAGCAGTGCTTAGCCTGAAGGCGGTGCGCCATCGCTATGGCGCGCGGGAGGTCTTGAAGGTCGAACGTTTCGAGGCGGCCTCGGGCGAGCACTGGCTGGTGCTGGGTCCCTCCGGCTGCGGCAAGACCACGCTGCTGCACATCGTCTCGGGCCTGCTGCGCGCGAGCGAGGGCGAAGTGCGGGTCGGCAATCAGCTGCTGGCGGCGCTATCGGGGGCGGCGCTCGATCGCTGGCGCGGCCGCACGCTCGGCATCGTGCCGCAGAAGCTGCATCTCGTGCCGAGCCTCACCGTGTTGCAAAACCTCCTGCTTGCGCAGTCTCTCGCCGGCATGCCCGCGGACGCGGCGCGCGCGCGCGCAGTGCTTGCCCAGGTGCAACTCGCCGAGCGAAGCGCCGCCCGTCCCGCGCAACTCTCGCATGGCGAAGCCCAGCGCGCGGCAGTGGCCCGCGCGGCGGTGAACCGGCCGCAGGTGCTGATTGCCGACGAGCCGACGTCGAACCTCGATGACGCGAACTGCGAGCGCGCGCTCGACCTGCTCGAAGCGCAGGCGCGCGAATGCGGTGCGACCTTGCTGATCGCAACGCATGATCAGCGCGCGCGACCGCGCTTCCGGCAACGCCTGGAACTGCCGCAATGACGCTCGCCGGCCTGTCCCTCGCGTACCTGCGCGCACGGCCGCTCGCCACGGCGTTGAACCTGTTGCTGCTCGCGCTCGGCGTGGCGACGATCACCGTGCTGATTCTCGTCACCGCGCAGCTCGAAAACCGCATGGGGCGGGATGCTCGCGGGATCGACCTGGTGGCGGGCGCAAAAGGCAGTCCGATGCAGCTCGTGCTCTCGGCGGTTTTCCACCTCGACGCACCGACCGGAAACATCCCGCTCGCGGAGGCGAACGCGCTGGCGAAGCAGCGCTTCGTCAAGAAAGCGATCCCGCTTGCGCTCGGCGACAGCTACAAGAGCTTTCGCATCGTCGGCTCGAACCACGAGTATCCGGCGCACTACGGCGCGCGCGTCGCCGACGGGCGGTTGTGGAGCGCGCCGATGGAAGCAACGCTCGGCGCCGAGGTCGCGGCGCGCGCGAAGCTCGCGGTCGGAGCTAAGTTCGCCGGAGCGCATGGACTGGGCGAAGGCGGCGACGAGCACGAAAACGAGCCGTACCAGGTGGTCGGCGTGCTCGCGCCTACCGGAACGGTGATCGACCGGCTGATCCTGACGAGCGTCGAATCGGTGTGGGAGGTGCACGAGCATGGGGCGCCCGCGGGTGCGCCGAAAGAGCTGACCGCGCTCCTCATCCAGTACGCATCGCCGCTTGCCGCGGCGATGCTGCCGCGCATGGTGAATGCGAGCTCGTCGCTGCAGGCCGCGTCGCCCGCCTACGAGAGCGCGCGGCTGTTTCGCATGATCGGCGTGGGCGTCGACGTGCTGCGAGCGTTCGGCGTCGTTCTGATGCTCGCGGCCGGGCTCTCGGTGTTCATCGCGCTTCTGAACGCGCTCGAGGAGCGGCGCTACGATCTCGCGGTCATGCGCATGCTCGGAGCGACACCCGCGCGACTGATGGGGCTGATGCTGCTTGAAGGCTCCCTGCTTGCGGTCGCGGGCGGGATCGCGGGCTTGGGACTGGGCCACCTGATGACCGAGGCGCTCGGTGCGGCGCTCAGGCAAGCGCAGCAAGCGGCAGTCAGCGGCTGGGCGTGGAGCGACGAGGAGTGGTGGCTGCTCGCCGCGTCGCTCGGAGTAGGAATCCTCGCGGCGCTGATTCCTGCCTGGCGCGCCTACCGCAGCGACGTGGCCCCGGTACTGGCCGAGGGGTAGAATTCCCGTCAGCCAATGAACCGGTTACTCGCTCTTCTGATCGGCCTGACGATCTCTGCTCTGGCATCGGCGCAGGCCCCGAAGCCCGCCGCACAGGCACCGCAGCCCGGTGTCACGCCGGATGCGCTCAAGCCGTTGCCGGAGCGCCAGGATGTCGTGTCCTGGAAGCTGCTCGGACAGGTCGAGCTGGTGAAGGTCAAGGACCGGTTCGTGCCGCAGTTTGCGGCCGGCGTTGCCGCGCTCGACAAGAAGGAAGTGAAGGTGCAGGGCTTCATGATGCCGCTCGAGATGGGCGACAAGCAGACACACTTCATGCTCTCCGCGATGCCGCAGAGTTGCGCGTTCTGCCTGCCGGGCGGCCCGGAGCAACTGGTCGAGATCAAGTCCAAGACCCCAGTCAAGTACACGTTCGAAGCGGTCGTGCTGAGCGGCAAGCTTGCGGTCCTCAAGGACGATCCGACCGGCGTCTTCTACCGCCTGACGGACGCGGTTCCAGCGAAGTAGACATACATGCTCCGCAGCGCTGCACGCCTGCTGATCGCGATTGCGCTGCTGGTTGCGCAGCAGAGCGCACTCGCGCATCAGATCTGGCACCTCGGAAAGCAGGATTCTCAGCAGGGTCAAAGTCAGCTTTGCGAGCAGCACCACGCGCTTGCCACCGTCGCTGGCGCGCTCGACTGCGGTTCATCCGATGTGCCGCTCCACGCGCCGAATGTCATCCTTCATTCGCTCGTAGAGCTGCCTGCGGCGGTCTTGCCGCCGCGGGCGCCGCTTTCAAGAGGACCTCCTTCGCTTCTCTGAACTGATTCGCACGCGCGCCCGATCGATCAGGCGCGCATCGCAATCCTTTTGGAGGGGTCGTTCCATGATTCGCAGCATGTGGTGCGCCGCGGCGCTGGCCGCGGCGGGCGTGTCGCATCCGGCGTACGCGCAGGACGCGGAGTTGAGCAAGATCCGCGAGGAGATCAGGCAGCTGAAGGAATCGTACGAAAAGCGGATCGAGACGCTGGAGCGGCGTCTCGCGGACGCGGAGGCGCGAGCGGGAACGCAGGCCACGGCGTCCTCTCCGTCAACGGGACGCCAGGCGAACGAAACAACGTTCAATCCAGCGCTCTCGCTGATTCTCCAGGGAACCGCTGCACGCAGCTCGCAGGATCCGAATACCTACCGGATTAGCGGCTTCGCTCCTTCGGGGGGCGAGGTGGCGCCGGCCGGTCGCGGCTTCAGCCTCGGGGAATCGGAGCTGATCGTCAGCGCGAACATCGACCCGTATTTCCGCGGCCAGCTGGTCGCCGCGCTGACGCCGGAAAACGAGCTCGAGGTCGAGGAGGCGTTCTTCCAGACGCTCGGCCTCGGCCGGGGATTTACGTTGAAGGGCGGCCGCTTCCTCTCCGGCATCGGCTACCAGAACGAGATCCACCAGCACGCGTGGGACTTCCACGATGCGCCGCTGGTCTACAAGGCATTTCTCGGTGGCCGGCTGAACGACGACGGCGTGCAATTGAAATGGACCGCACCCACCGAGCTCTTCATCGAGCTGGGCGCGGAACTCGGTCGCGGCCGGAGTTTCCCTGCGACCGATCGAAACAGAAATAGCGCCAATGCATGGAGCCTGTTCGGCCATGTGGGCGGCGATATCGGCGCGAGCATCGCCTGGCGAGCGGGGTTGTCGCATTTGCGCGCCTCGCCACGTGACCGCGCCTTCGAAGACGTCGACTCGCTGGGCAACGCCACGGTGCAGTCTTTTGCCGGCAGAAGCCGCCTCTGGATCGCTGACTTCGTGCTCAAGTGGGCGCCGAATCGCAACGCGTCGGTCACGAACTTCAAGCTCCAGGGCGAGTATTTCCGGCGCCGCGAGACGGGCAGTCTCGCCTACGACGACAGCGCCGGCAGTGCGCTGTTCGGATCGCTGGGCGACGCTTTCGAGTCGCGCCAGAAGGGGTGGTATCTGCAGGGCGTCTACCAGTTCATGCCGCGCTGGCGCTTCGGCTACCGCTACGACCGGCTGGATTTCGGCACCGTGAGCAACGGCATCGTTGCCAGCGGAGCCGGACCCGCTGCGGCCGACTTTCCGCTGCTGATGACGGAGCACAATCCGGCGCGGCACACGCTGATGGTGGACTGGAGTACGACCGAATTCAGCCGCTTGCGGCTGCAGTTCGCCTCCGACAAGTCGCGCTTCGGAGTGACCGACCACCAGGCGTTGCTGCAGTACATCTTCAGCCTGGGCGCGCACGGCGCGCACAAGTTCTGAGGTGCCGCATGAAAACACTCCCCCAGATTCTTGCCGCCGCTGTCGCGGGGGCATCGGCGCTTCCTGCCGTCGCGGCGCTGAACGTCTTTGCTTGCGAACCCGAATGGGCGGCGCTGGTCCAGGAGCTGGGCGGCGACAAGGTAGCCGTCTACACGGCGACTACAGCGCTGCAGGACCCGCATCGCATCGAAGCGCGCCCGAGCCTGATCGCGCGCGCGAGAGGCGCCGACCTCGTCGTCTGCACGGGTGCCGAGCTCGAGATCGGCTGGTTGCCGCTGGTGCAATCGCAGTCGGGTAATTCGAAGATCCAGACCGGCCAGCCGGGTTACTTCGAAGCGGCGAGCCATGTAGCGCTGCTCGAAAAACCAGCGCGTGTCGATCGCTCGATGGGCGATGTGCATCCTGGGGGCAACCCGCACATCCATCTCGATCCGCGCAACATCGGCAAGATTGCGACCGCATTGGGCGCGCGGATGGAGAAACTCGACTTGGCCGAAGCCGCGACCTACGGCGCACGCACGAAGTCGTTCCTCGACCGGTGGAGCGCGGCCATTGCGCGCTGGGAAAAAACCGCAGTGCCGCTGAAGGGCGTGCCGCTGGTGGTCTATCACAAGAACCTGACGTACCTGATTCACTGGCTGGGCATGCGCGAAGCCGGAAATCTGGAACCGAAGCCTGGATTGCCGCCGACCACCCCGCATCTGAGCGAATTGCTGGCGGCTCTCAAGCAGAACCCTGCAAAGGCGGTGGTGCGCACGGCTTATAACGATCCGCGCGCGGCGGAGTGGCTCGCGGAGCGCGCCGGGATTCCTTCCGTGCTGGTGCCGTTCACGGTCGGCGGCACGGAAGGCGCGAAAGACCTGTTCGGGCTGTATGAGGACACGCTCGCGCGGCTGCTCGCGGCAGTGAAATGAGCGCTACCGCGTTCGATCTCAGCATCCTCTGGCCCGCGCTACTGGCCGGTTTGCTCGTCACCGCCACGCACGTGCCGCTTGGCGTGCAGGTACTCAACCGCGGCATCGTCTTCATCGATCTCGCGGTCGCGCAGATTGCCGGACTCGGCGTGGTCCTGGGCGACTGGCTCGGCTTCGAGCCGCAGGGCGCGGCCGTGCAGATCGCGGCGCTCGCGGCAGCGCTCGGCGGCGCACTGCTTCTCAACTGGACCGAGCGGCGCTGGCCGGACGTTCAGGAAGCGGTGATCGGCGTGACGTTCATCCTTGCGGCCAACGCCGCGATCCTGCTGCTTGCCGCCAACCCGCATGGATCCGAGCACCTGAAGGATCTGCTGGTCGGCCAGATCCTGTGGGTCAATCCGGCGCGCCTTGCGCTCGCCGCGCTCGTCTACGCAATGCTGCTCTGGATCTGGTTCGGCTTCGCCGAGCGTATCGGACGGACCGGCTTCTACATCGTGTTCGCCTGCGCGGTCACGGTCTCGGTCCAGCTGGTCGGCCTGTACCTCGTTTTCGCGACACTGATCGTGCCGGCGCTGGCGACGCGATACTTCGTGCGCCGGCGCCTGGCGACGAGCTACGCGCTCGGCGCGCTCGGTTATGCCGCTGGGCTTGCGCTTTCGCTGTTGTCCGACCTGCCCGCCGGACCGCTGATCGTATGCACGCTGAGCGCTCTCGGAATTGCCCTGTTCGCGCTCGGGCCGCGCCGCGCGCCGGTCTAAAATACGATTTTCCGGAAGACCCAGTCATGGAGCAGTGGCACGGCACGACGATTCTTTCCGTACGCCGCGGAGCGAGCGTTGCGCTCGGCGGCGACGGCCAAGTCACGCTCGGCCAGGTGGTGATCAAGGCGGGCGCGAGAAAAGTCCGGCGGCTCTATCACGACCGGATCCTGGCCGGATTCGCGGGCGGCACCGCGGACGCGTTCACGCTGTTCGAGCGTTTCGAAGCGAAGCTGGAGAAGCACCAGGGCAACCTGATGCGCTCCGCGGTCGAGCTCGCGAAGGACTGGCGCACGGACAGGATCCTTCGCAGGCTGGAAGCGATGCTGGCGGTCGCTGACAAAGAGAAATCGCTCGTCATCACCGGCATGGGCGATGTGCTCGAACCGGAGCAGGGCATCGTCGCCATCGGCTCGGGCGGCCCGTACGCGCAGGCCGCTGCGCTCGCGCTGCTCGGGAACACCGAGCTGGCCGCGCGCGACATCGTCGACCGTGCGCTCGCCATCGCCGCGGACATCTGCATCTATACCAACCAGCAACGCACGGTCGAAGTGCTGGAGTAAAGCCGATGAGCAGCATGACGCCGCACGAGATCGTGCACGAGCTCGACAAGCACATCGTCGGTCAGGACCGCGCGAAGCGCGCCGTCGCGATCGCGCTGCGCAACCGCTGGCGCAGGCAGCAGGTCGCGGAGCCGCTGCGCCAGGAGATCACGCCGAAGAACATCCTGATGATCGGCCCGACCGGCGTCGGCAAGACGGAAATTGCGCGCCGCCTCGCCCGGCTCGCCGATGCGCCGTTCATCAAGGTCGAGGCGACCAAGTTCACCGAGGTGGGTTACGTCGGGCGGGACGTCGACGCGATCGTCCGCGACCTGGTGGAAATCGCAGTCAAGGGGGCGCGCGAGCATGCGATGCGCGGCGTGCGTGCGCGGGCGCAGGATGCCGCCGAGGAGCGCGTGCTCGACGCGCTGCTGCCCGCACCGCGTGCCGTCGGATTCCAGGAGCCGCAGGCGCAGGAGGAGAGCGCGACGCGGCAGAAGTTCCGCAAGCGGCTGCGCGAGGGCGAGCTCAACGAGCGCGAGATCGAGATCGAGGTATCGGCGACCGCGCCGCAAATGGAGATCCTGGCGCCGCCGGGCATGGAGGAGCTCACTTCGCAGATCCAGGGGATGTTCCAGAATCTCGCCGGCGGACGGCGACGCACGCGCAAGATGAGGATCGCCGAAGCGATGCAGGTGCTGACCGACGAAGAGGCCGCAAAACTCGTCAGCGACGAGGACCTGAAAGGGCGCGCGCTCGCCAACGTCGAATCGAACGGCATCGTATTCCTCGACGAGATCGACAAGATCACCAGCCGCGCTGAAGTGGCCGGGGCGGACGTCTCGCGCCAGGGCGTGCAGCGCGACCTGCTGCCGCTCGTCGAAGGAACGACCGTCTCGACCCGCTACGGGATGGTGAAGACCGACCACATTCTTTTCATCGCTTCGGGCGCGTTCCACCTGGCGCGGCCTTCGGACCTGATCCCGGAGCTGCAGGGGCGCTTTCCGATTCGGGTCGAGCTGGACGCGCTCGGGGTCGAGGACTTCGTGCGCATCCTGACCGCGACGCACTCCAACCTGGTCCAGCAGTACGAGGCGCTGCTCGCCACCGAAGGCGCCACGCTGGAATTCGCCGCCGAAGCGATCCGGCGGATCGCCGAGATTGCACATGAAGTCAACGAGAAGACCGAGAACATCGGCGCGCGCCGACTCTACACGGTGCTCGAGAAGCTGCTCGAGGAAGTTTCGTTCGAGGGCGGCAGCCGCGGCGCGCAGCGCGTTGTGATCGACGCGGCCTACGTGAACGCGCGCCTCACGGAGCTGGCGAAGAACGAGGACCTGGCGCGCTACGTTCTTTGAGGCTTAGCGCGAGGGCTCGTCCACGCTCGCCGGGAGCCTGCGGATCGCGCGGCGCAAGAAAGAAAGTTGCCGGTCGACGTTGCGGCAGCCCGCGCAGAGTACGAGATGAACGCGCAGCGCGATGCGCTCGCCGAATGCCAGCTCGCGATCGAGCCCCTGGGACACCAGCCGCGTCGCTTCCTTGCACGAGAGCATCTTCATCCGCCTTTGGCTCCCGTGGCGCCGAACCAGCTTTGCTCCAGGCACTGGCGCAACGCCATCCGCGCGCGATACAGGAGCACCCAGCAATGCGTCGCGGTGACGCTCAATTCCTTACAGATCTCGTCGGTTTCGAGCCCGAGGTGCTCGCGCATCAGGAAAGCCTGCGCGGTGCGTGCCGGCAACCCTTTCAGGCACTTCTCGAGCGCGGCGAGGAATTGCTTCTGTTCGAGCGCTGAATCAGGGTCGCTCCACGCCGTCGGGCGCTCCTGCCAATGGTCGTTTTGCTTGAATTTGTAGCCGAACGCCCCAATATCCGGGTCTTCGTCGAACGTCCCCACTGCCGTCTCGCGGGTCGTCTTGCGGATCGCGTCGATGATCTTGTGCTTGAGAATGCCGGTCAGCCAGGTGCGCAGGTTCGACTGCCCGCGAAAACCGGCTTCGCCGGCGAGCGCCGCCAACAGGGTTTCCTGCACGGCGTCCTCGGCGGCTTCCGGATTGCGCAGCTGCAGGCTCGCGTAGCGCAGCAGGTAAGCGCGCTGGCCCTCGATCTGGGAGCGGAAATCCGCGGACATGCGGCTCGGGGGGCTTGAAACCTTCTTCTCGACCCCCATTTTAGCTGCATCGGTTTTGGAAAGGAGTTCAAATCATGGCCAACATTACAAGGTACGACCCGTTCAACGAGCTCGTCGATGATCTGTTCAAGGGCTTCTTCGTGCGCCCGGTGGCGTTCGAAGGTCGCGCCGAGCTGCCGCGCATGAAAGTGGAGGTCGCCGAGAAGAACGGCACCTACATCGTCACTGCGGAGCTTCCCGGCGTGAAGAAGGAAGACATCAGCGTCACGATCGACGGCGCGCAGCTCACGCTCGCCGCCGAAGTGAAGCGCGAGAAGGAAGCGACCGAGAACGACCGGCTGCTGCACACCGAGCGCAGTTTCGGCAAGGTGAGCCGCACGTTCACGCTGCCGCAGGAGCTCGACGAGGCGAACGTCGAAGCGAAGTTCCGTGACGGCGTGCTCGAGCTCGCGTTGCCGAAGAAAGCCGCGGCGCAGCGCAAGCAGATCACGATCCAGTAACGCATCGCACCGGCTCGGACCGGAAAGGGGCGGAGCAGGTTCCGCCCCTTTTTCTTTTAGAATCGCAGCGCCATGGCACAGAACGACCAGGCGGCTGCGAAGGCGCGCGTCCTCTTCGAGGCGCTGCCCTACATCCAGCGCTTTCACGGCAAGACGATCGTCGTCAAGTTCGGCGGCAACGCGATGACGGACCGCGAGCTGAAGACGCTGTTCGCGCGCGACGTCGTGCTGCTGAAGCTCGTCGGCATGAATCCGGTCGTCGTGCACGGTGGCGGACCGCAGATCGAGCAGGTGCTCGCTCGGATGGGCAAGAAGGGCGAGTTCATCCAGGGCATGCGCGTCACCGACGCCGAGACGATGGACGTCGTCGAGATGGTGCTCGGCGGGCAGGTCAACAAGGAAGTGGTCGAGCTCATCAACCAGGCGGGCGGCAAGGCAGTCGGGCTCACCGGCCAGGACGGCGCGTGCATCCGCGCGCGCAAGATGGTGCTGCCGTCGAACGAGAACGGCGCGATCGACCTCGGCCAGGTCGGCGAGATCGAGTCGATCGACCCGGGAATCATCTCGACGCTGCAGCACGGTGGCTTCATCCCGGTGGTGGCGCCGATCGGCACCGGCGCCGACGGGATGACCTACAACATCAATGCCGATCTGGTCGCGGGAAAGCTCGCGGAAGTGCTGCGCGCCGAGAAGCTCGTCGTGCTCACCAATACGCCCGGGGTGCTCGACAAGGACGGCAAGCTCCTCAGCGGATTGACGCCGCGCAAGATCGACGACCTGGTGGCGAAGGGCGTGATCTCCGGCGGCATGTTGCCGAAGATCGGCTCGGTGCTCGATGCGGCGCGCGCGGGGGTGCGCTCGTGCCACATCATCGATGGCCGCGTGCCGCATGCGCTGCTGCTGGAACTGCTGACCGACGAAGGCGTCGGTACGCTGATCCGCTCGAAGTGATGCGCATCGCGCGGCTCCCGCCTTCCCGGCGGGTGTGGATCTTCGATCTCGACAACACGCTGCACGACGCGCGGCCGCACATCTTTCCGTCGATGCACACGCAGATCAACGACTGGCTGCAGCGCACCTTCAGCCTGGACGAAGAGGGGGCCAATGAGATGCGGCGCGGGTTCTGGCAGCGCTACGGCACCACGCTGAAGGGGCTGATGCGCCACCACGGGACCGACCCGGCGCGTTTTCTGCGTGAAACGCACCAGTTTCCCGAGCTGGGCGGCATGGTCGTGCGCGAGCAGGCGCTGCACCATGCCCTGGCGCGGCTGGGCGGCAGGAAGCTCGTGTTCTCCAATGCGCCGCGGCACTACGTCGAGGAAGTACTGGAGATTCTCGGTATCGGCAGATTCTTCGACGCGGTGTACACGATCGAGAGCACGCGGTACCGACCCAAGCCCGCGCTGCACGGATTCCGCATGCTGTTGCGGGCGCACGACCTGGAAGCGCACCGCTGCGCGCTGGTCGACGACATGGCGGAGAATTTGCGCGCTGCGAAAAGGCTCGGCATGTCGACGGTCTGGGTCAGCCCGCGCACCGCGCGCATGCCCTATGTCGACCTGCGCGTGACTTCCGTCACGCAGTTGCCGCGCTTGGTGTTCCGCCACGCCCACTGAGCGTAGAATTTCCGCATGCCGCGTGCCAAAGGGGAACGGCGGCTCGAGATCCTGAAGGCGCTCGCCCAGATGCTCGAGCAGCCGAAGTGGGAGAAGATCACCACTGCTGCGCTCGCCGAAAAGCTCGACGTTTCGGAGGCGGCGCTGTATCGGCATTTCGCATCGAAGGCGCAGATGTACGAAGGGCTGATCGAGTTCATCGAGAGCTCGGTGTTCACGCTGGCGAACAAGATCAGCGCCGACGAGGCCGACGGCGAACGCCAGGCGTCGAAGCTGGTCGAAATGCTGCTGGCGTTCGCGGAAAAAAACCCCGGCATGGTGCGCGTCATGACGGGCGATGCGCTCGTCGGCGAGCATGAGCGGCTGCAGGTGCGCATGAACCAGTTCTTCGACCGCTTCGAATCGACGCTCAAGCAGAGCCTGCGAGTGGCCGCGGGCGACCCCGGCGCGGCGAAGGCAGGCGAGTCCGACAGCGCAGCGCAAGCGGGCGCGATGCTGCGCTACGTGATCGGATCGCTGCACCAGTTCGCCAAATCCGGCTTTACGCGCAAGCCCACCGAGAGCTTCGTCGTTCAGCGACGCTACCTCGTCGCATAGACTGGCCTCATGGGGTACGCGAGCGGGCTGAGGCAGGCGCGCCGGGAAGACATTGCGGGGATGCACCGGGTTCGCCTTGCGGTGCGCGAGAACGTGTTGCGCTCCACCGTGATCACCGAGGATCACTACCTCCCGGCGATCGAAACGATCGGGCGCGGTTGGGTCGTTGAGGTCGATGGAAAGATCGTAGGGTTTGCGATCGGCAACGCCGAGACGGGAAACATCTGGGCGCTTTTCGTCGACCCGGAGCACGAGGGTCGAGGACACGGGCGAGCGCTGCACGATGCAATGGTCGCGTGGTTGTTTTCGCGCGGACTTCGCCACCTGTGGCTGGGGACCGAGCCCGGGACGCGCGCCGAGCGGTTCTATCGAGCAGCCGGCTGGCGATGCACGGGGAAGGCCGCGAACGGCGAGGCGCTGTATGAGCTTCGCAATCCGGGCTTTGAACCGGCGATGACGGAAAAACTCTCGCTGTCCGTGCACGACGAAATACCCGCCGAGGAAGCGCGCGTGGTCGACCAGGGCCTGGGTGACTCCAATGCAGCTGCGGCGCCGATTCATCAGGTTCGACCGCTCTCGTGCTTTGCACGGCTGCAGAACGGCGCTCTGGTCGGCGGCGCGATCGGTCGCACCTGGGGGCAGTGTTGCGAGTTGCAGCAGTTATGGGTCGATCCGGCGCACCGGCGTCTCGGCGCGGGTACGCGCCTGGTCAGACAATTTGAGGAGGCCGCTGCGGCGCGCGGCTGCTCGGTCTTCTATCTCGATACGTTCAGCTTCCAGGCGCGTCCGTTCTACGAGCGACTCGGCTACGAAGCAAGGCTCGAGATCCGCGGCTTCGCCCCGGGCGTCGCCAAGTACATCATGGTCCGTCGGTAGCCGAGCAGACGGCGCACTGCGGATCCTTCGCCACGCGCACGCTGCGCCATTCCGAGTTCTTCGCGTCGAGCAGCAGCAGTCTGCCGCCCGGCGTTGCGCCGATGCCGGTCACGAGCTTGATCGCCTCCATCGCCTGCAGCGCGCCGATGACGCCGGTCATCGGCGCGAACACTCCCATGACCGAGCACTGCACGTCCTCGACCTCGCCGTCTTCGGGAAAGAGGCACGAGTAGCAGGGCGCATCGGCCTTGCGCAGGTCGAACACCATCAGCTGCGCGTCGAAGCGGATCGCCGCGCCCGAGACGAGCGGTCTGGCGTGCGCGACACAGGCGCGGTTCACCGCATGGCGCGTGGCGAAGTTGTCCGAGCAGTCGAGCACGATGTCCGCGCGCGCGATCAGATCGGGCAGGTCGTCGGCGTGCAGCCTCTTTTGCAGCGTGACCAGCTCGACTTCGGGATTCAGCGCCGCGAGCGCTGTGCGCGCAGCATCTACCTTCGTCATCCCGACCGAATCGGTGCGGTAGAGAATCTGGCGCTGCAGGTTGGTCAGGTCGACCCGGTCGGCGTCGGCGATCGTCAGCCGTCCGATGCCGCTCGCGGCGAGGTAGAGCGCGGCCGGGCAGCCGAGGCCGCCCGCGCCAATCACGAGCGCGTGCGCCGCGCGCAGCCCCTCCTGCCCCTCGACCCCAAACTCGGTGAGCAGGATATGCCGGCTGTAGCGAAGCAGTTGCGCGTCGTTCACTGGGCCCAGAAACGCAAACGGCCGTCGCGCGGTGACGCGACGGCCGTCGGCATGATTGAAAATCCTGCTTAGCCGCCCTTTTCCTTCTTCGCCTCGGCGACCGTGGCGGGCGGCTTGGTGAGCACCGGCAGCCCCTTGAGGTGCGAGAGCGCCTGGGTGAGCTGGAAATCGTCCTTCGATCCGAGCTCGATCGGCTTCGGGGCTTCCCCCTGCGCAGCCGGTTGGGTCGGCGTGCGCGGTGTGGACGGCTTCTCCAGATCCTTGTCCTGGCCGTTCGACAGGTGGCGTTGCAGATCGGCCTCGCGCACCCGGATGAGCGGGTTCGCGCCTGGCTCTTCTACGATGATGTCGGGCGTGATGCCTTTCGCCTGGATCGATTTCCCGCTCGGCGTGTAGTAGCGCGCCGTCGTGAGCTTGATCGCGGTCGAGTTACCGAGCGGCATGATGGTCTGCACCGATCCCTTGCCGAAGGACTGGGTGCCGATCACGGTGGCGCGCTTGTGGTCCTGCAGCGCACCGGCCACGATCTCGGAGGCCGACGCCGAGCCGCCGTTCACCAGCACGACCATCGGCACCGTTTTCGCGCCCGGATGGAGGTTCTTCAGCACGTCGTCGCGCCCGCCGCGCATGTAGTCGTCGGCGCTGGCGAAGTACTTCTTCTTCGCGTCCTCGTTGCGGCCGTCGGTCGACACCACCAGCGTCTTGTTCGGCAGGAACGCGGACGAGATCGCGACCGCGCCGAACAGCAGCCCGCCCGGATCGTTGCGCAGATCAAGCACCAGCCCCTTGACGAGACCTTGCTTGAACAGGTTGTCGAGATGGCGCACCAGGCTGTCCGCAGTGCTCTCCTGGAACTGCGACACGCGCACCCAGGCGTAGCCGGGCTCGATCAGCTTCGACTTCACGCTTTGCACCCGGATGACTGCGCGGGTCAGCGTGAAGACCAACGGCTGCGCCTCGCCCTTGCGCGTGACGGTGAGCGTGATCTGGGTGTTGGGCTTGCCGCGCATCTTCTTCACGGCATCGTTCAGGTTCATGCCCTTCACGGGCGTCTCGTCGAGCTTGATGATCAGGTCGCCCGGCTTGACTCCGGCGCGGAAGGCGGGAGTGTCCTCGATGGGCGAAATCACCTTGACGAACCCGTCCTCCATCCCGACTTCGATGCCCAGCCCGCCGAACTGGCCCTGGGTGCCGACCTGCAGCTCGCGGAACGCCTCCGCGTCCAGGTAGGCCGAGTGCGGATCGAGCCCCGACAGCATTCCGTTGATGGCTTCCGTGATGAGCTTCTTGTCCTCCACGGTCTCGACGTAGTTCGCCTTGATCGCGCCGAACACCTCGGTGAACGCCCTCAGCTCCTCTACCGGCAGCGGGGAGCGTGCCGAGCGATCCGCGATCGCCTGGAAGTTGAGGCTGATGAGCACTCCGGCTACCAGGCCGACGAAGATCAGACTTGCCTGCTTCATCTTGCTTGCCATCGAACGATCCCTCTCTCTAGTGCCTTCCTTTAATCCCTCTTCAACCACCGAAGAGGATCGAATGCCTTGCCCAGGTGCCTGAGCTCAAAGTATAAACCCGATTCCTGGCTGCCACCGCTCGCGCCGACGGTCGCGACGGGTTCGCCGGCAGCGACTGCCTCGCCCGGCTGCTTGAGCAACGACTCGTTGTTGCCGTAGACAGACAGATAGGCCTCGCCGTGGTCGACGATCAGCAGGTTGCCGAAGCCGCGCATCCAATCGGCGTACACGACTCGTCCCGCTGCGACCGCCCGAACTGCCGCGCCCTCTCGCGCGCGCAGAAAAATTCCTCTGCGGCCGATTGGAGCGCGGCTCTGCGAGAAAAGTTCACCGACTGGAGCGATAAGTTTGCTGCGTAATGTGGAAAAAATCACGCCGGCAACGGCGCGGGCCCGTCTGCGGGCCGTCAGACCTTCGCCTTGCCCTGGGCGGAGACGGCGGCGAGGCGCTTTGCGACCTCCTCCGCGTCGCCCAGGTACCGGTGCCGCAGCGGCCGCAGCCCGTCGTCCAGGTCGTAGACGAGCGGCACGCCGGTAGGAATGTTCAACTCCATGATCTCGGCGTCCGAAATGCCGTCCAGGTGCTTCACCAGTGCTCGCAGAGAATTGCCGTGCGCCGCGACCAGGACGCGCTTGCCGCTGCGAATCGCGGGCGCGATCGAGTCGTTCCAGCCAGGCAGCACGCGCGCCACCGTGTCTGCAAGGCATTCGGTGAGCGGGACCTGATCCCGCGTCAGGTGCCGGTAGCGGGCGTCGAGCGCCGCATCGCGCGGATCCGCCGCATCGAGCGCGGGCGGCCGGGTGGCGTAGCTGCGGCGCCAGATCTGCACCTGCGCCTCGCCGTGCCGCGCCGCCGTTTCCGCCTTGTTCAGCCCTTGCAGCGCACCGTAGTGGCGCTCATTGAGGCGCCAGTCTTTCTCTTCCGGGATCCACACCAGGTCCATCTCGTCGAGCACGAGCCACAGGGTGCGGATCGCACGCCGCAGCACCGAAGTGAACGCCACGTCGAACGACAAGCCTTCGGACTTGAGCAGCCGCCCCGCCGTGCGGGCTTCCTCGACTCCGCGCGCCGACAGGTCGACGTCGGTCCAGCCGGTGAAGCGGTTTTCGCGGTTCCACTCGGACTCGCCGTGACGCAGCAGGACGAGACGGTGCATGCGCTCAATTATAATGGCGCATGAAACGCGCCTTCTGCTCCCGGCCCTTGAGGCCGGCGCACGCTACGCCCCGCCCCTGAGTGAAATTCGTCCTGGACAACATCGGCTGGATCCTGGCCGCGTTCATATCGGGCGGAATGTTGCTGTGGCCGCTCTTTCGTCGCGGCGCGGGCGGACCGTGGGTCAGCACGCTCGAGGCGACCCAGCTGATGAATCGCGAGGACGCGCTGGTGATCGACGTGCGCGACGCCGACGCCTACGCCAAGGGCCACATTCTCGGAGCGAAGAGCGTGCCTCTCGCCGATCTCGCGCGGCGCGCGGGCGATCTTGAGAAGCACAAGTCGAAAGCGGTGATCGTGAGCTGCCAGAACGGCGATCGCTCGGCTGCGGCCGCCGCCACCCTGCGGCAGAACGGCTTTTCGCGCGTGCATCCGCTGAACGGCGGATTCGCGGCCTGGCAGCATGCCGGGCTTCCGGTGGAGAAGTAGCGAGCCGCAACGGCTAACCTGGAGAATCCTTTGGCCACTGTAGAAGCACAAACAGAAGCACCGTCGTTCCAGATCGAGAAGCTCTACGTGAAGGATCTGTCGCTCGAGCTGCCGAACGCGCCGGAGATCTTCATGCAGGCCGAGAATCCGCAACTCGAGATCCAGGTGCGTAACGAAGGGCAGAAGTTCGCCGACGCGCTGTACGAAGTCGTGGTGACGGTCACGGTGACGGCGAAGGTGGGGGAGAAAACGCTGTTTCTCGCCGAGGCGGCGCAAGCGGGGATCTTTTCGCTGCGCAATATCCCCGAGGCCGATATCGGCCCGTTCCTCGGGATCGCCTGCCCGACCATCCTCTATCCCTACGTGCGCGAGGTGATTTCCGACCTCGTGACGCGCGGCGGCTTTCCGCCGGTGCTGCTCGCGCCGGTATCGTTCGAGGCGCTCTACGCCCAGCGCAACCAGGGGCAGCCGGACGTGCCGCTGGCGAGCGCGAGCTAGCGATGCGGGCGCGAGCGGCCTTCGCCATTGTCGCGCTCGCCGTGTCCGGTGCAGCGGCCGCAGACTTTCGTACCGTCGAGGAAAACGCCGCCGTGTTGTACGACGCGCCTTCGCGCGCGGCGACGCGGCTCTTCGTCGTCTCGCGACACTATCCGCTCGAAGTGATCGTCAATCTCGACGCCTGGGTGAAGGTGCGCGATCACACCGGCGCGCTGGCGTGGATCGAGGCGAAGGCGTTCGGTGCAAGGCGCATGGTGCTGGTCACCGGCAACGCAGCCGAAGCGCGGGTGCGCCCGGACGAAGCGGCGCCGCTCGCTTTCGTCGCCGCGCAATACGTCGCGCTCGAGCTGGTCGAAGTCGCCCCGGCAGGCTGGTTGCGCGTGCGCGCTGCGGACGGCGCCGACGGCTACGTCCGCTCTTCGCAAGTCTGGGGTACCTGACGCCGCGCATGGGCGCGCTCGCAGTGCTCGGGGCGGGCGCGTGGGGAACCGCAATCGCTGTGGTGCTGTCCTCGCGGCACCGCGTGAGCTTGTGGGCGCGGGATGCCGAGCACGCGCGCTCGCTCGCAGCCGAACGGCGTAACGCCCGCTACCTCGCCGAGATCCCGCTCCCCGCGTCGCTGGTCGTCACGCCGGACTTCGGCGCAGCCACGCTCGGCGCCGAGCTTCTGCTCGTTGCCACTCCGGTTTCCGGCCTGCGCGACGTAGCGAAGCGGCTCGCGGCCGCCGCGACGACGGCGCCCCTGGTCTGGCTGTGCAAAGGCTTCGAGCAGGACACCGGCTTGCTGCCGCATCAGATCGTCGCGGCCGAGCTCGGGCCCGGCCACCCGTCGGCAGCGCTTTCGGGCCCGTCTTTCGCGCTCGAAGTGGCGCAGGGCCTGCCGTGCGCACTGACACTCGCAGCAGGCGATGCGGCGCTTGCGCGCACGCTTTCGGCGCAGTTGCACGGCGCTCGCATGCGGCTCTATCACAGCACCGACGTGGTCGGGGTAGAGATCGGCGGCGCGGTCAAGAACGTGATGGCGCTCGCCGTCGGGATCTCGGACGGACTGGGGCTCGGACAGAACGCGCGCGCGGCTCTCATCACGCGCGGGCTGGCGGAGATTACACGCCTCGGTCTTGCGCTGGGCGCCGCGCCCGAGACCCTGATGGGCCTCTCCTGTGCAGGCGATCTGATCCTTACCGCCACGGGCGATTTGTCGCGCAACCGCCGCGTCGGCCTTGAGCTGGCGCGCGGGCGTCCGCTCGCCGACATCGTCGCCGGCCTCGGCCACGTCGCCGAGGGCGTGCGCTCGGCGCGCGAAGTGACAAAGCTCGCCGCGCAGCACGGCGTCGACATGCCGGTCAGCGATGCGGTGAACGCGGTGCTCGGCGGAACGCTCACCGCGCCGCAGGCCGTGGACCGATTGCTGGCGAGGGAAGCAAAAGGCGAAACCTAGCGCCTAGCCTGCGCCCGGGAAGGCGAGCTGGCGCCAGGCTTCGTATACCACCACGGCGACTGCGTTCGACAGGTTGACGCTGCGGTTTCCCGGCAGCATCGGCAGCCGCAGCCGCCGCTCTTCGGGAAACAGTGCGAGCAGGGTATCGGGCACGCCCGCGGTCTCCGAGCCGAAGATCAGGACATCGTCCGGCGCGAAGCGGGCATCGAATGCGTTTCGCCGCCCGCGCGTCGTCAGCACGAACATCCGCCGCCCGGCGAGCGCTTCAGCGCACGCCGCCCAGTCGCGATGCACGCTCACGGCAGCGAGGTCGTGGTAGTCGAGCCCGGCGCGCCGCAGCGCGCGATCCTCGAGCGAGAATCCGAGCGGCCCGACCAGGTGCAGCCGCGCGCCGGTATTGGCCGCGAGGCGAATCACGTTCCCCGTGTTCGGCGGGATTTCCGGCTGGTAGAGGACGATCTCGACCATCAGTCCGGAGGAAAGGTCCGCGCGACGACCCAGTTGACGACGCAGGACGCGCCAGCGCCTTTCAGCACGCCCGCGACCTCGTCGAGCGTCGCGCCGGTCGTCATCACGTCGTCGAGCACCGCGATCGTGGCGCCATCGAGCATGTGCGCGCAGCGAAACGCGCCGCGCACGTTGCTGGCGCGCTCGCCCCACGGGAGGTCTGTCTGCGCCGCGGTGTCCCTGGCGCGCTCGCAGAGCTCGTGCGCGAGGCGCGTTCCCGTCGCACGGGCGACGTGACGCGCGATCTCCAGCGACTGGTTGTAGCCGCGCTCGCGCAGCCTGCGGGTGGCGAGCGGCACGGGCACGACGAAGTGCACCTGGGGCACGGGCGCAATGCGCTCGGCAAGCAACTGGCCGAGCAGCGCGGCGAGCGCGAGCTCGCTGCGGAACTTGAGCGCCTGCACGAGCACATCCGCAGGGAACCGGTAGCCGAGCGCAGCGACGGTGCCGTCGAAGCGCGGCGGGTGAGCGAGACAGCGGCCGCAAATCGCGCTGGCCGCGGAGGGAAGGGCGCAGCGCGGGCACAGTGCGCCCTCCAGGCGCGGCAGGTCGGCGTTGCAGGCAGCGCAGAGCAGGCCCCGCGCGGCAGCGCCGCGGCACAGCAGGCACGTGCCGCCGAAGATCCATTGCGTGAACTTCGCGGCCGCCTCGCGCAGCATGCGCCCATCTTATACTCCGGCGATGCTCGACCGGATTGCGGTTCGGCGGCGGTTTGCGCGCGCCGCGCGGAGCTACGCGGATGCGTCGCGGCTCGAGGCGGAAATCGGCGCGCGAATGCTCGAGCGGCTCGATTACGTGAAGCTCGCGCCGCTGCGTGTGCTGGATGCCGGGTGCGGACCCGCGCGCGAGGCGCACGCGCTTGCCGCTCGTTATCCCCGTGCCGCGATCGTGCTTCTCGACTCCGCGCTGCCGATGCTGCGCCTTGCACGGCCTGCGGGCGGATTCCTCTCTCGCTTCCTCGCCCGACGCAACCGGGGTGCGGTGTGCGGCGAGCTGGAACGCCTGCCGCTTGCGTCCTCGTCGGTCGGGCTCGCGTGGTCCAACATGTCGCTGCACTGGGTGGCCGATCCGCTCGCTGCGATCCGCGAGCTGCATCGAGTGCTCGAACCCGGCGCGCTGCTGCTCTTCAGCACGCTCGGCCCCGACTCGCTCAAGGAACTGCGCGCCGTCGCGGGCCCTTCGCGCGTGCATGGGTTCACGGACATGCACGACATCGGCGACATGCTCGTGGGCGCCGGGTTTGCCGATCCGGTGATGGACGCCGAGCTTGTGACGCTGACGTACGCGAGCGCGCGGGACTTTCTGGCCGACTTGCACGCAAGCGGCCAGACCTGCGCGCTCGCCGGGCGCCCACGCGGTCTCGCCGGCAGAGGTTTTCTTTCCGCCCTCACGGGCGCGCTCGACGCCGGGCGCCGTGCGGACCGGGTCGAAGCGACATTCGAAATCGTGTACGGCCACGCCTGGAGGGCCGCATCGCAGCGCGCCGCCGATGGCCGCTCGATCGTGCGCTTCGAGCGCGCTCCGCAGCGCCGCGTTTCTTGAGGCGGGCCCCCGTCTGTGGTAACTTTCCGCGCTCCCTAGCGGCATGCTGAAAGCGGAACGGGCGGTGATGGAGAATCCGCGGCGCGAGTTGGCGTTCATAGGGCCCGCGCCGGGCTTCAGCGTGCTTCTGAAGCGCAACTGCTCGATCTCTCCGGCGGCCCTCGCACGAGTCTTCGCGTTGCTCGTGGCAGTGACGCTCGGGATTGGAATCGGGTTTGCGGCAGCGGGAGCGTGGCTGGTGCTGCCGTTCGCGGGAATCGAAGTCGTGGTGCTCGCTGCTGCGTTCGTCGCCAACGGCCGGCATGCCGCCGATTACGAGCGCATCCAGCGCGCGGGCGAGCGGCTCACGGTGGAAGTGTCCGCCGCGGGGCGGACCGAGCGGCATGAGATGCACGTGCGCACGACGCGCGTGCGCACGGCGAGGGAAGGTCTCGCGGCGCGCGTGCTGCTGAGCTCGAACGGCCGGGATCTCGAGGTCGGCCGCCACCTGGACGAGCAAACCCGCGCCGCGCTCGCCGCGGAGCTGGCAAGAAGAATACAGAACTAGACTGGGAAAGGGCAGCGATGGGACGAAGCACGGCACGAAGAACTGCGACCTGGGCGCTTGCGCTGGTCGCTGCGGCGTTCTCCGGCCTCGCGTTGGGCCTGGAGTGGAACCTGCAGCCGGCCGCGTCGCGGATCGCCGCCGACATCCACGGCCTGCACGAGTACGTGATGATTCTCGTCACGGTGATCTTCGTCGGCGTGTTCGGCTTCATGTTCTGGGCCTGCTACGCACACCGCAAGAGCAAGGGCCACAAGGCCGAGCAGTTCCACGAGAACACGACGGTCGAGATCATCTGGACGGTGATCCCGGCGCTGATTCTGATCGTGATCGCATGGCCGGCGACGAGCGTGCTGATCGCCCAGCGCGACACCTCCAACCCCGACCTGACGATCAAGGTCACGGGGTTCCAGTGGAAATGGGGCTACGACTACATCAAGGGCGAAGGCGAGGGGATCAGCTTCGTCTCCAAGCTCGCCACGCCGCGCGACCAGATCGAGAACAAGGCCCCCAAGGGCGACAACTACCTGCTCGAAGTCGACAACGAGATGGTAGTGCCAGTCGGCAAGAAGGTGCGGGTGCTGACGACGGCGGCGGACGTAGTGCATGCCTGGTGGATTCCCGCATTCGGCGTCAAGCAGGACGCGATGCCGGGGTTCATCCGCGACCTGCACTTCAAGGCCGAGAAGACCGGCACATTCCGCGGGCAGTGCGTGGAGCTGTGCGGCAAGGAGCACGGCTTCATGCCGATCGTGGTGCGCGTGGTGACCCAGGACGAGTACTCGAAGTGGGTCGGCGAGCACAAGAAGGCGATGGCCGCCGCTGCCGATGATCCCGCGAAGCAGCACACGCTCGACGAGCTGAAGGCGCGCGGCGAGAAGGTCTACGCGGCGAACTGCGTCGCCTGCCACCAGGCGAGCGGCAAGGGAACGCCGCCGGCGTTCCCGCCGCTCGACGGCTCCAAGGTCGTCAACGGGCCGAAGGAGGCCGAGATGGACGTGGTCATGAATGGCCGCCCGAACACCGCGATGCAGCCGTTCGCCAGGCAGCTGAACGACACCGAGATCGCAGCGGTGATTACGTTCACGCGCAACAACTGGAGCAACAAGGTCGGCGATCTGGTCCAGCCCGCCGAAGTCAAAGCCGCCCGCAAGTGATCCACAGGAGAGAACGATGAGCGCAGTAGTCGACAACCACGGACACGCCGCGGGGCACGACGATCACCACGGCTACCAGGGCGGGGTCATGCGCTGGATCATGACCACCAACCACAAGGACATCGGCACGCTGTACCTGTGGTTCAGCTTCATCATGTTCATGGCGGGCGGCGGGATGGCGATGGCGATCCGCCTCGAGCTGTTCGAGCCGGGCATCCAGTTCTTCAACCCGGACCTGTTCAACCAGTTCACCACCATGCACGGGCTGATCATGGTGTTCGGCGCGATCATGCCGGCCTTCGTCGGCTTCGCGAACTGGCAGATCCCGATGATGATCGGTGCGCCCGACATGGCGTTCGCGCGCATGAACAACTGGTCGTTCTGGATCCTGCCGTTCGCCGCCAGCCTGCTGATCATCTCGTTCTTCGTGCCGGGCGGCGCGCCGGGGGTCGGCTGGACGATGTACGCGCCGCTGACCGTGCAGATGGGCGTCGGCATGGATCTGACGATCTTCGCCGTCCACCTGCTCGGCATGAGCTCGATCATGGGCTCGATCAACATCATCACGACGATCCTCAACATGCGCGCGCCGGGGATGACGCTGATGCGCATGCCGCTGTTCGTCTGGACGTGGCTGATCACGGCGTACCTGCTGGTCGCGGCGATGCCGGTGCTCGCCGGTGCGGTGACGATGACGCTCACCGACCGGCACTTCGGCACCACCTTCTTCAACGCCGCGGGCGGCGGCGACCCCGTGCTCTACCAGCACATCTTCTGGTTCTTCGGCCACCCCGAGGTGTACATCATCGCGCTGCCCGCGTTCGGCGTGATCTCGCAGGTGATCCCGGCGTTCTCGAGAAAGCCGCTGTTCGGCTACGCATCGATGGTGTACGCCACCTCGGCGATCGCGATCCTGTCGTTCATCGTCTGGGCGCACCATATGTATACGGTGGGCATGCCGGTGTCCGCGCAGCTCTTCTTCATGTACGCGACGACGATCATCGCGGTACCAACCGGCGTGAAAGTCTTCAACTGGGTGGCGACGATGTGGAAGGGCTCGCTCACGTTCGAGACGCCGATGCTGTTCGCGATCGGGTTCCTGTTCCTGTTCACGCTCGGCGGCTTCACCGGGCTGGTGCTCTCGCTGGTGCCGGTCGACGTCCAGCTGCAGGATACCTACTACGTGGTTGCGCATTTCCACTACGTGATGGTCGCCGGGGCGCTGTTCTCGGCGTTCGCCGGCGTGTACTTCTGGCTGCCGAAATGGACCGGGCGGATGTACGACGAAACGCTCGGCAAGTGGCACTTCTGGCTGACCATGATCTTCTTCAACATGATCTTCTTCGTGCAGCACTTCCTCGGCCTCGCCGGGATGCCGCGCCGGATTCCCGACTATCCGCTGATGTTCGAGACCTGGAACAAGATCAGCTCGATCGGCGCGTTCGGCATGGGCCTATCGCAGGTGTTTTTCCTCTACATCGTGCTGAAGGCGATCCGCACCGGGGAAAAAGCGCCGGAGAAAGTCTGGGAAGGCGCCGATTCGCTCGAGTGGACGCACCTGCCGACGCCGGTGCCGTACCACACCTGGGAAACCCCCCCGGTGCTGAAGTAGCACGCCCATGAGCCGCAACGTGAAAACCGCGCTGCTCCTGCTGACGATCGCGTTGACGACGTTCTTCGGCATCATCGCCAAGTACTGGATGCTGAACCGATGAGCGGGACGCACGAGCGCGAAAACCGGCGGATGCTGACCCGCTTGTCGATCATCGCGGTCGCGATGTTCGGCTTCGGGTTCGCCCTCGTTCCGTTCTACGACCAGATCTGCCGCGCGCTGGGGGTGAATTCGCTGGTCGAGCGCAACGATGCGCCGACGAGCACGCAGGTCGACCTCTCGCGCACGGTGACGATCGAGCTCGACGCCAACTCGCACAACCTGCCGTGGCGCTTCCGCGCGCT
>Ga0075429_100000210_pt1 | contig 39140 bp, 42 predicted proteins | sample RhiMetdeltSRZDD3_FD_75295 | JGI IMG/M metagenome (GOLD analysis project Ga0075429, IMG submission 75295) | Populus rhizosphere microbial communities from Tennessee, USA - Rhizosphere MetaG P. deltoides SRZDD3 | ecosystem: Host-associated > Plants > Roots > Rhizosphere > Soil | place: USA...
TCCCTGGAACCGGGAACCGGCTGGGGCGCCGCTCGGAACGCGGGACTTCGGCGCTCTCGCGGGCGGATCGTCCTCGTGATGGACGGGTCGGTCGAGCCCGAGGGCGACGTGCTCGGCCCGCTCGAGCGCGCGCTCGAGGACCCGTCCGTCGGGGTGTGCGGGCCGTTCGGCATCTCGACGAACGACCTGCGCGAGTTCCACGACAGCGACGGGACCGGCCCGGACCGGGAGGTCGACGCGATCGAGGGCTACCTGATGGCGTTCCGCCGCGACGTGATCCGCGACGTCGGGCTGTTCGACGAGAAGTTCCGCTGGTACCGGACCGCCGATATCGAGTGCTCGTTCCGCGTCCGCGACGCCGGCTTCAAGGCGGTCCTCGTCGACGTGCCCGTCCGCAAGCACGAGCATCGGGTGTACCACTCGACGCCGCCGGACGAACGCGACCGGCTGTCCAAGCGCAACTACTACCGGTTCCTCGAACGGTTCCGCGACCGCTTCGACCTGCTGGTCGAACCCCCGGCGCCGGGGAACGGCTAGCCGCGTCCCGGTGGCTGGACGACGATGTCCGGACCGCCCGAGCCCCGGCCTCCGTTGCTCGCGGCCTCGCGCGCGAGGTCCTCGGGGGAGGGGATCGGCTTCGTCCCCTCGAAGTACGCGTGCAGGTCCGGGCCGTCGATCACCTCGTTGACGATCAGGATCTTGGAGAGCTCGTCGAGCATCTCGCGATGGCGCGTCAGGACCTCGGTGGCGCGGTCGTGGGCCTCGTTCACCAGGCGCGTGGTCTCCTCGTCGACGAGGGCCGAGAGGTCGTCCGACAGGCCGGGCGTCGCACCCGGATACAGCAGGCCGCGTTCGGGGTTGCGGTACCCGTCGCCGAACGAGAGCGGGCCGATCTTCGGGCTCATGCCGTACTCGGTGACCATCGCGCGCGCTATCTCGGTCGCCCGTTCGAGGTCGTTCTGCGCGCCGGTCGAGACCACGTTGTCGAACGCGAGCTCCTCGGCCGTGCGCCCGCCGAGCAGGATCGCCAGGCGATCCCGCAGCTCGGGCTCGGTGAGCAGGTAGCGGTCCTCGAGCGGCCGCTGCATCGTCATCCCGAGCGCCGCCGCGCCGCGCGGGATGATCGAGACGCGGTGCACCGGATCCGCCGTCGGCGCGGTGAGCGCGACGAGCGCGTGCCCCATCTCGTGAACCGCGACGCGCTCCTTCTCCTTCTCCGACATCACGCGGCTCTTGCGTTCGAGGCCGGCGACCGTGCGGTCGATCGCCTCCTCGAGCTCCTCCATCGTCACGGCGTCCTTCTCCCGCCGGGCGGCGAGCAGCGCGGCCTCGTTCACGACGTTGGCGAGGTCGGCGCCGGTGAACCCGGGCGTCCGCGCGGCGAGCACGTGGAGTTCGACCGAGGGATCGAGCGCGACGCCGCGGACGTGCACCTGCAGGATCGCCTCGCGGCCGCGGAGGTCGGGACGGTCGACCACGACCTGTCGGTCGAACCGCCCGGGCCGCACCAGCGCGGGGTCGAGCACGTCGGGCCGGTTCGTCGCCGCCATGATGATGACGCCCTTGCTCGCGTCGAAGCCGTCCATCTCGACGAGGAGCTGGTTCAGGGTCTGCTCGCGCTCGTCGTGCCCGCCGAAGCCGGCGCCCATCGCGCCGGCACGGCCCTTGCCGATCGTGTCGATCTCGTCCAGGAAGACGAGCGCCGGCGCCTTGTCCTTCGCCTGCTGGAACAGCTCGCGCATGCGGGCGGCGCCGAGGCCGACGAACATCTCCACGAACTCCGAACCGGACATGAAGAAGAACGGGACGTTCGCCTCGCCGGCGACCGCGCGCGCGAGCAGCGTCTTGCCGCACCCCGGGGGGCCGAGCAGCAGCACGCCCTTGGGGATCCGGCCGCCGAGACGCTGGTATTTCTTCGGGTTCTTGAGGAAGTCGACGATCTCGCGGAGCTCTTCCTTGGCCTCGTCGACCCCCGCAACGTCGGCGAACGTCGTCTTCATCTCCTTGCGGTCGTAGATCTTGACCTTGTTGCGTCCGAGGTTGAGGGCCGCGCCGGCCTGCGCCCCGCTCATGCGGCGGATCAGGAAGAACCACAGGAGGCCGAACAGCAGCAGCGGCGCGACCCAGCCGATCAGGAAGCTCTGCAGCCCGCTCGGCGTGACGCCGGTGTAGCTGATCCCCGCCTGGTTCAGCTGCTCGGTGAGCTGCGACGTGCCCTGCAGGATCGGAGGGATCGTCGTCGTGAAGTCCTGCTCGCCGGCCGTGTCCTGGAAGGTCCCGCTGACCGACGTCTGCGAGATCTCGAGCGTCCCGACGATCTCGCCGTTCTCGACGTGGCCGAGGAATTGGGAGTAGTCGATCGTGTTCGGCCGCGGGGCCGCGAGGTAGTTGAACAGGACGAGCACCACCAGGAACCCGAGGATCCAGGTCCAGGGGGACGAGCGGAGCCGCCGGGGTTGCCCCGAGGACCCCCCGAGGTCGAACCCCTGCCAGCGCCCGCGACGGTTGTCGTTGTCGGCCATCCGGTCTCCAATCTTCCCATCGATGTTCGACGGTCGACAGCGACGAGATGCCGAGGCCTTGCGGTGTCCTGACTGCGGGCGCTGCGGGTCGTGGCCGGCCGGCCCCGGCGACACGCATACTGGCGGGGTCCGCGCGATAGGAGGTGCCGATGGAGCGGGAGCGATGGGGTGGTCCAGGTGGCGCGTAGTCAGGCCGCGCCCACCGAGGATCCCGCGCTCCGAGCGCGATTCGAGCACGAGGTCCTCCCGCTGCTGCCGAACCTGTACGGTGCGGCCCTGCGCATGACGAGGAACCCGCAGGACGCGGAGGACCTGGTGCAGGAGACCTACCTGCGTGCCTACCGCGGGTTCGGCGGGTTCCGCGAGGGGACCAACCTGCGGGCGTGGATGTACCGGATCCTCACGAACACGTTCATCAACGCCTACCGGAAGAAGCAGCGTGAGCCGGTCACCGTCCCCGAGGACGACACGCCCGACTGGTACCTGTACGACAAGCTCGGCGGGGCCGGCGCCGAGGCCTCGGCGGAGGCCGAGGTGCTCGAGCAGCTGCCCGACGAAGACGTGCAGCGCGCGCTCGAGGCCCTCCCCGAGGCGTTCCGCATGGCCGTGCTGCTTGCCGACGTGGAGGGGTTCAGCTACAAGGAGATCGCGGAGATCCTCGACGTCCCGATCGGGACCGTGATGTCCCGGTTGCACCGGGGAAGGAAAGCCCTCCAGAAGGCGTTGTGGGAGACCGTACGGGAGCGAGGACTTGTCACCGACTGACTGCGAACACGTGCTGCGGCAGATCGAGCTCTACCTCGACGGGGAGCTCGTCGGCCAGATCCGCCTCGAGGTGGAGCGCCACCTCGGCGACTGCCACCCCTGCAGCGGGCACGCCGACTTCCAGCGGCACCTGAAGGAGATGCTCCGCTCGAAGTGCGGGTGCGACCACGTGCCCGAGGAGCTCGCCGAGCGGATCCACACGATGTTCGGCGAGGCCCCGCCGGTCCGCGGCTAGCCCGGCCCGGTTCTCCCGGACCGAACCCCGCGCTCGGCCGCGTCGAATGTCGAGCGTGACCAAGGGCACCCGACCGGGCCATCTTCCCCAGCCCTCGCGCACCGAGGAGCAGGGGCGCGAGTGCGCCCATCCCGGGTGCCGGACGAAGCTCTCGGTCTACAACGCCGGCGACTTCTGCTGGCAACACGCCGACGTCGTGTTCCCGAACTACCGAGGCAAGCGTCTGCGGACCGACCGGGCCTAGCCCGGCGGTCCTGACGACCCCCGCGCCACCCTCCCTCGCGCGGGAAAGGAGAGCGGCCCCGGACGGGGCCGTTCTCCACGTCTGCCGTCCGATCCGACCGCTCGCTAGGATGCTCACGCCCGCCGACGGCATCGGAAAGGGGAGCGTGTGGAGGCGGTAGCCCACGAGGAGGCGATCCCATGGCTCGCCGAGCACCTCCAGCCGGTGTTCGCATCGAGCCCCGACGGCGTCTACGTCTGGCTCGACGAGACACATTGGACGTGCAACGAGAACCTCGCGGACCTGTTCGGGTTCACCGTGGCCGAGCTCGAGAACACGCCGAACTTCCTGCAACTGCGCGTCCACGAGGATGACCAGGAGCAGTTCTCGTCGAACTACTGGAACCGGGTTCAGGAGCTGGCGTCCCCGGTGACCTTCCGGTTCCGGGGGGTCCGCAAGGACGGTTCGGCGTTCCCGGCGGAGACGGACATGATCCCGCTCACCTTCGGAGGCCACACGGTTGCATACCACTTCGTCCGTGCGGTCGGAGACTGACGGCGCAGGAGGGGGGATGGACGAGCTCGGAACGATCCTCGGGGTGTGGGCGCACCCGGACGACGAGGCGTACCTGACCGCGGGGATCATGGCCCGCGCAGTCCGGAACGGCTCGAGGGTGGTGTGCATCACCGCGACCCGCGGCGAGGGCGGCTCGATGGACGAGGAGAAGTGGCCGCCCGAGAAGATGGCCGAGGTCCGCACCGGGGAGCTCGAACGCAGCCTCGAGATCCTCGGCGTGAAGGAGCACGTCTGGTTCGACATGCTGGACCTCGACATGGACACGGGACTGCCCGAGGAAGGGTTCGAGCGCGTCCGCGAGCTCGTCGCGGAGATCCAGCCGGACACGGTCCTCACGTTCGGCCCGGACGGGATGACCGGCCACGCGGCGCACAAGGACGTCTCGAGCTGGGCGACGAGGGCGGTCCGGGAGGCCGGCACGCCGGGGTCCCGGGTGCTCTACGCGACGGTCACCCCCGAGTGGGCCGCGGAGTTCCTGCCGGTATGGGAACCATTCGACGTCTTCCGCCCCGGCACGCCGCCGATCACCCAACCAGGGGATCTCGCGGTCTTCTACCAGCTCCCCGAGGACATCCTGGCCCTCAAGGTCGACGCGATCAACGCGCACGTGAGCCAGGTGGAGGCGATCGTCGAGGCGGTCGGCGCGGACGTGTGGTGGAAGGACATGTCCACCGAGATGTTCCGCCTCGGGGAGGTCCGGGCGTGAGCGGACCGTGGATGGCGTTCCTCGGGTCGGGCGAGTTCGACCCGTGGTCCGAGCCGGTCGACCGGTGGGCGCTCGAGCGTTCGCGCAACCCGTCCGGCCCCGTGCTCGTCGCGCCGACGGCGGCCGCGCACGAGGGCGATGCGTCGTTCGACGGATGGGCGAACAAGGGGCTGGAGCACTACGCGGCGCTCGGGATCCCGGCCGAGGTGCTCCCGCTCAAGACGCGCGAGGACGCGCACCGCGACGACCTCGTCCGGCGGCTGGACGACGCGTCGATCGTGTTCTTCTCGGGCGGGAACCCCGCCCGGCTGGCCGGCGTGCTGAGCCACACGCCGTTCTGGGAGGCGGTCGTCCGCGCGCAGGCCGACGGGCTCCCGTACGCCGGGTGCAGCGCCGGCGTGGCCTGCCTGACCGAGACGACGTTCAACTCGGAGACGGAGGGCTTGGCCGGCATCTGGACCGATGGGCTCGGCTACGTGCGGGGGGTGCGGTTCGCGCCGCACTGGGACATGGTCGACACATGGATCCCTGGAGCGACCACGTTCATCGTCGAGTCGGTCGGGCCGACGGACACGTTCGTCGGCCTGGACGAGGACACGGCGATGGTGGGCGACGGCCGCGCCTGGGAGGTCATCGGCAGGTCGAAGATGCACGTCCTGCGGGACGGCGAGTGGACGCGGTACGCCCCCGGCGAGACGTTCGAGCTGGCGCTCGAGCTCGACGGCGCATGAGCCCGGCGCTCACGCGCGACGCGCCGATCGAGGAGCGGGTGCCCGAGATCGTCCGGATCCTGTCGGAGACCTACCCCGACGCGAAGGTCGCCCTCAACTTCTCGAACGCGCTCGAGATGCTCGTCGCGACGATCCTGTCGGCCCAGTGCACGGACGAGAAGGTGAACGAGGTCACGGCGACCCTGTTCCAGAAGTACCGGACCGCGGAGGACTACCTCAGGGTCCCCGAGGACGAGCTGAAGGCCGACATCAAGCCGACGGGCTTCTTCAACCAGAAGGCGATCTCGATCCGGGAGGCGTGTCGCCGGATCGTCGAGGCCTACGGGGGAGAGGTGCCGAACACGATGGAGGACCTCATCACGCTCCGCGGGGTCGCCCGGAAGACCGCGAACATCGTGCTCGGGAATTCGTTCGGGATCGTCGAGGGGGTCGCGGTCGACACGCACGTGAAGCGCCTCGCGAACCGCCTGGGGTTCAGCGAGCAGGCCGACACCGACAAGATCGAGCAGGACCTGATGCGCCTGATCCCGAGGGAGCGGTGGTTCGACTTCACGTACGTCCTGATCGACCACGGGCGGGCGATCTGCATCGCGCGCAAGCCGAAGTGCGATGAGTGCCCGGTGAACCACTTCTGCCCGTCGAGCCTCGTCTGAATGTCGTCGCACGGTCGCGCGCTGTCGCGGCTCGGGTTTCCCGCGATCGTCGCGCACCGGGGCGCGTCGTTCACCCGGCCCGAGAACACGCTCGCGTCGTTCGAGGAGGCGATCGCGCTCGGCGCGCAGATCGTCGAGCTCGACGTCCGGCTCTCGCGCGACGGCGTTCCGGTCGTGATGCACGACCCGGTCGTCGATCGCACGACGGACGGGACCGGCTTCGTCCACGAGCTCACGGCGGCCGAGCTGACCGCCCTTCGCGTCGGGCCGGACGCGACCGTGCCGACGTTCGCCGAGGTCCTTGAGGCGGCGAGCGGCCGCGCGGCGCTCGCCGTCGAGATCAAGAACATCCCGGGGGAGCCGGCGTACGACCCGGCCGGCGAACCGATCGTGGCGGCGGTCCACGCCGAGCTCGAGCGGAGTGTGTTCGACGGGGTCGCGCTCGTGATCTCGTTCAACCCGAGCTCGATCGAGGCGTCGAAGGCGCTCGCGCCGGATGTGCCGACCGGGTTCCTCACGACCGATCTCGTCGACCCTCGGGAGGCGCTCGCGTACGCCGCCGCGAAGGGCCACGACATGGTGCTGCCGGGCACGTGGGCGTCGATCCCGGCCGGGGAGTCGTTCCCCGAGGAGGTCCACGCCGCCGGCCTGCGCGCGGGGACGTGGACGGTGGACGATCCCGAGACGCTGAGGATGCTGCTCGACCGAGGCTTCGACGCCGTGGCCTCGAACGACCCCGCGATGGCGCTTGCGGTGCTCGCCGAACGCGAGCGCGCCCGGCCGTGATCAGGCGACGACGACGACCGCCCGAGGGACTCGAGGGTCCATCCCGGGCGTTCGACGAGCTGGTGCCGGAGCTCGAGCGGGCGAAGGCCGCGCTCACCGGGTCGGTGCCGGGGACGCGGCTCCCCGGTCGTCCGCTCGCTGAGACGCTCTGGGAGTTCGAGACCGGGCTCCGCGAGGTCCGCGCGAGGATGGACGGCTGGCGGGCGCCCGAGGTCGAGGAGCAGTGGTCCGCCGCGTCCGCGGGTCTGGACGAGGCGCTCGAGCTCGCCGAACGCCTCCGGACCGAGGCGCGGGCGCCCGTCGGGTTCGAGGGGCTGATCGGCGTGATCGGCGACCTGCTCGCGCCGCTCGAGGCGTTCGAGGAGGCCGCCGCCCGTCTCCGAGAGCTGGAGCGGTGAGCGCCGGCGCGCTCGAGCAGGTCTCCGCCGAGATCGTCCGGTGTCGCGCGTGCCCTCGTCTCGTCGAGTGGCGCGAGCGGGTGGCGCGCGACAAGACGGCGCGCTTCGCCGATCAGGAGTACTGGGGGCGGCCCGTGCCGGGGTTCGGCGACCCGGCGGCGCGGATCCTCGTGGTTGGGCTCGCGCCGGCCGCGCACGGCGGCAACCGGACGGGTCGGATCTTCACCGGCGATCGCTCGGGCGACTTCCTCTACGCGTCGATGCACCGGGCGGGCCTCGCGAACCGTCCGACCTCGGAGTCCCGGGACGACGGCCTTCGGCTGCGCGGCGCGTACGTCGCCGCGGTGAACCGGTGCGCGCCGCCGGGGAACCGGCCGACGCCGGTCGAGCGCGACACCTGCCTGCCGTTCCTGCTTCGCGAGATCGAGGCGCTCGAACGGCTGCGGGTCGTCGTCGCCCTCGGCGCCTTCGCGTGGGACGGCGTGCTGCGTGCATCCGCGCACCTCGGCCCCCGCGTGCGGCCGCGTCCGCCGTTCGGCCACGGCGCCGAGGCCGAGGTGGGGCCGTTCGCGATGCTGGGGTGCTTTCACCCGAGCCAACAGAACACGTTCACGGGCAAGCTCACGCCCGAGATGCTCGACGGGGTGTTCGCGCGCGCGAAGGAGCTCGCGCGCTAGCGCCGGTCACTCGCCGGTGCGGTGCTCCTCGTCGCGGTTCTGGTACGCCGTGGTCCCGTAGCGCGGCGTGTCCGACCCGTCCTCGTGGCGGACCCGGCCCGCGATCCTCCGGTAGAGCGGGAGCCGGTTCACCTCGAGGATGACGAGGACCATGACGCAGGCGATCACTGCCGAGAAGTAGACGCCTGCCCCGGCGAGGATGCCGAGCGCGGCCGCGGCCCAGGACGATGCCGCAGTCGTGAGACCGAGCACCAACGCGCCCTGCTCCTCGTCGCGTTCGCGGAAGATCAGGCCGGCCCCGAGGAACCCCACCCCGGTCACGACGCCCGCGATGACCTTCTCGGCCGAGGCGGGGAAGTACAGGACGCCGACCGCGGTCACCGCCGCGGCGCCGAGCGAGAGGAGACCGAACGTGCGCTCGCCGGCGGGCTTGCCCCGGAGCTCGCGCTCGAACCCGATCGCGTAGCCGAGGAACGCTCCGAGAGCCACCCGGCCGATCAGCGTCCCCTGGGTTGCCAGGTCCTCCACGGCTCCAGCGTAGCCCCAGGACCGGCGACGGGGAATACGGAGTCGCGGAGCGGTCTTATCCTCGATGCATGGGCATGCACGGCCGCTACCTCCGCGTCCCCGCCCAGGAGGACGACCGCCCGATCCGCGCGAAGACGGTCCGCCGGGTGGTGGGGACGTTCCGCCCGTACCGGGCCCGGGTGACGCTCGTCGGCCTCCTCATCGTCGTCACGGCCGGCCTCGGGGTCGTCAACCCGCTGCTGATCAAGTGGATATTCGACCAGGGCCTTTTCGGCAACCCGCCGAGGACCTGCGGCGGCGGCGACCCGTGCCCGCAGCTCGACACGGTCTACGTGGGGGTCGCGCTCATGATCGTGATCCCGATCGTGACCGGCGTGATCGGCGTGTGGCAGACGTACCACGCGAACTGGGTCGGCCTGCGCGTGATGCAGGACCTCCGCAACGACCTCTACACCCACCTGCAGTTCATGCCGCTGCGATTCTTCACCACGACGCGGACCGGCGAGATCCAGTCGCGACTCGCGAACGACGTCGGCGGGGTCCAGGCGGTCGTCACCGACACGATGTCGAACATCCTGTCGAACGTCGTGGTGATCGTGAGCACGCTGATCGCCATGCTCATCCTGTCCTGGGAGCTGACGGCGCTCTCGCTGTTCATGCTCCCGTTCTTCCTGTGGCTCACCGTGAAGGTGGGACGGGCGCGGCGCGAAGTGGCGACGAGCACCGCGAAGACCCACGCCGACCTCACGGCCGTGACCGAGGAGACGCTCTCGGTCTCGGGGATCCTGTTGTCGAAGTCGTTCGGCCGCCAACGCCACGAGATCGACCGGTTCCGGGGCGAGAACGAGCGGCTCACCGGCCTGCAGATGCGGCAGACGATGATCGGCCGGTCGTTCTTCGCGATCGTCGGGACGTTCTTCTCGATCACGCCGGCGCTCGTGTACCTGGTGGCCGGGTGGGTGCTCGCGAACGACCCGACGAACGACGCGATCACCGCCGGAACGATCGTCGCGTTCACGACGCTGCAGTCGCGCCTGTTCTTCCCGATCGGCTCGATGCTGCAGGTCTCGACCGAGATCCACTCGTCGATGGCGTTGTTCGACCGGATCTTCGAGTACCTCGACCTCGACCAGGAGATCGTGGATGCTCACGACGCGGTCACGATCCCGCCGGAGCGGGTCCGCGGCCGGGTCGAGCTCGAGCATGTCTACTTCCGGTACGACTCGCCGACCGAGGAGCGCAGCACGCCCGTCTCGCCGAGCGACCTCTCGATCGCGAACGCCGCGCCGCGCGAGTGGACGCTCGAGGACGTCTCGCTCTCGATCGAGCCGGGGCAGCTCGCCGCGCTCGTCGGGCCGTCGGGCGCCGGCAAGACGACGATCACGTACCTCGTGCCGCGCCTGTACGACGTGCAACGAGGTCGGGTCGAGATCGACGACCTCGACGTGAAGTCGGTCGCGCTCGAGTCGCTCGGGGAGACGATCGGCGTCGTGACGCAGGAGACCTACCTATTCCACACGACGATCCGCAGGAACCTGCTCTACGGGAACCCCGACGCGACCGAGGACAAGCTGGTGGCAGCCGCGCGGGCCGCGAACATCCACGACCGGATCGCCGAGCTCCCCGAGGGCTACGACACGATCGTGGGGGAGCGCGGCTACAAGCTCTCGGGCGGCGAGAAGCAACGACTCGCGATCGCGCGGGTGATCCTGAAGGACCCGAAGATCCTGATCCTGGACGAGGCCACATCCTCGCTCGACACGACGTCCGAGCGTCTCGTGCAGGCCGCGCTCGTACCGCTCATGGAGGGCCGGACCACGATCGCGATCGCCCACCGCCTCTCGACGATCCTTTCGGCCGACGTGATCTTCGTCGTGGACCGCGGGAAGATCGTGGAGCGTGGGACCCACGAGGGGCTGCTCGCGCGCGGCGGGCTCTACGCGCAGCTGTACGAGCAGCAGTTCCGCGGCGGGCTCGTCGAGGCCGTCACCGAGGACGGCGTGATCCTTTCGACCGGCGAAGTCGTCCGGACCGCCAGCGGCTGAGCGTTCACGCGGGCGGGACCGCCTTCGCGTAGGACAGGAGCACGAACCCGTCGGGGAAGACGCGGTCCGGCAGGCGCTCGAAGCCAAGCGCGTCGTACATCGCCTGCGCCGCCCGCATCCGCTGGGTGGTGTGCAGCGAGATCCGCGTCCGCCCCGCCTCGCGCGCGAGCTCGAACGAGGCGTCGAGCAGCGCGCGGGCGACGCCGCGTCCGCGCGCGCCGGGTGCGACGCCGAGCATCCGGATGTGCGCCTCGCCCGGAGGCAGCGGCGCGTCGTCGTCGTCGATCCGCCGGTCGAGCTCGAGGGTCAGGGTGCCGAGGATCTCGCCACCCTCCACGGCCGCGAGGACGGAGGCGATCTCCGCACGGCGGCCGACGTCGGCGATCTTCCCGAGGTACCGCTCCCAGTCGTCGCTGTCGGCGAACTCGCGGTAGGCGTCGGCCGTCACGCGGCCCGCCTCGTCGTACTCGTCGGCTGTCACCGGCCGGACCTCGATCGCCATCACCCCGAGGCTACCCGCCGTCTCTGGTCAACGAGATTGACGACACGAGCGAGATCGTCGACGATGCGAACCGTGGGCGAACCCGATCTCTCCCGGCTGCTGCTCGAGGCCTCGCGCGTCCTCGGCGCGGAGGTCGTCGCCGGGCTCGAGGAGCGCGGGTTCCCCGACGCACGCCCGGGTCACGCCGCGCTGTTCATGCACATCGACCGCCGATGGGGGACGCGCCTCACCGATCTTGCGCGGCGGGCGCGGATGTCGAAGCAGGGGATGATGCTGCTCGTCGACGACCTGGAGAACCGGGGCTACGTCCGCCGCGTCCCCGACGCCGAGGACTCCCGCGCGAAAGTGGTCCGGCTGACGGCGCGGGGGCGGCGGTTCGTAGCCGAGGCGCGCCGGGCGGTCGCGGCGGTCGAGGCGCGTGCGCGGCGTGAGCTCGGGGAACGACGGTACGAGGCGCTCCGGGACTCGCTCGACTACCTGACCGGCGGCGTCGAGGAGCTGGACGGATCGTGACCGGCGCCAGGATCGAGGTGCTCGCCGACGCCGATGCCGTCGCGCGACGCGCCGCCGAGGAGATCGCCGCCGTCGCGCGCGGGGCGATCGAGGCAAGGGGGCGGTTCACCTTCGCAGTGAGTGGCGGGCGTTCGCCGTGGGAGATGTTCCGCGAGCTCGCCGCCGAGGACGTCGCGTGGGATCGGGTCGGGATCTGGCAGGTCGACGAGCGGGTCGCGCCCGACGGCGACCCGGACCGGAACCTGACGAGCCTCGCCCCGATCATCCCTGCGAAGGCGGACGTCCACCCGATGCCGGTCACCGACGCCGATCTCGGCCCGGCGGCCGAGCGCTACGCCGCCACGCTGCCGGAGGCGTTCGACCTGATCCATCTGGGGATGGGGGACGACGGCCACACGGCGTCGCTCGTCCCGGAGGACCCGGTGCTCGGGGTGACCGACCAGGACGTCGCCCTCACCGGCGAGTACCGGGGGCGCCGACGGATGACGCTCACGTATCCCGTCCTGGATCGCGCCCGGAGTGTCCTGTGGCTGATCGCCGGCGAGGACAAGGCCGCGATGCTGCCGCTCCTGCTCGCCCGGGACGCGTCGATCCCCGCGGGGCGGGTCGCCGCCGCGGATCAGCTGGTGGTCGCGGACCGCGCCGCCGCGTCCGGGCTCGCTGCCGCTAGCCAAGGAAGCTAACGTCGAGGAGCTTGCCGACCAGGAACGTGATGCTCGCCGCGGCCGCGCCGAACGAGAGCATCCGAAGCCCGGAGAGCAGCCAGGACTTCCCCGTCAGGTACGAGATCGCCGCACCGACCACGAACAGGGCGATGCCCGAGAGCACCGCGGAGGCGACGATGGCTGCCAACCCCTCCGAGACGAGGAACGGCAGGAGCGGCACGAACGCCCCGAGCGCGAACGACACGAACGAGGAGGCCGCCGCGGCCACCGGCGACCCGAGTCCTTCATCGGGGTCCAGTCCGAGCTCCTCGCGCGCGTGGGTCTGCAGCGCGATCTCGGGGTCCTTCATCAGCTCGGTCGCGATCGTGTCCGCGACGTCGCGGGGGATCCCCTTGCGTTCGTAGAGCTCGGCCAGCTCCTCGCGCTCCTCGTCGGGTTCGGTCCCGATCTCGTGTGCCTCGAGGTGGATCAGCCGCTCGTACACCTCGCGCTGCACGCGGACCGAGATGTACTCGCCCGAGGCCATCGAGAACGCGCCGGCGAGCAGTCCCGCGACGCCGGCGATGATCACGACCTCGTTGTCCACGCCGGCACCTGCTACGCCGAAGATCAGCGAGAGGTTCGACACCAGGCCGTCGTTCACGCCGAAGATCGCCGCCCTTAGGGCGCCGGACTTGCCGCCCAAGGGCTGTTCCTCTCCCCCGTCCGTCGGGCCGGGGTGCGGCACCATCGTCATCCGGCTCCCGCGCAGCTTGCGGACGAACGAGGTGAGCGTGGGCAGGCGCTCCTTCGTCTCTCGGTGTTGCTCGGACAGCCCCTGGGGCGACCCGGACGACGACATCGCAGGAAAGGCTACCCGGCCCTCGAACGCTCCACGCGTTCCCTGGCGAGACCGACCACCGCCTCGGGCGTGAAGCCGAACTTCGTCTGCAGGTGCTTCAGCGGCGCCGACGCCCCGAACGTGTCCATACCGACGATGGCGCCGTTCGCGCCCACGTAGCGCTCCCAGCCGTTGGACGCCTGCTGGATCGCGGTCCGCGCCGTGACGGGGGCCGAACCACTTCTCAGGGCTCGGTGCGAGCGCGCCGATGGTGCCTCACGACCCGTGGCGTGTCGAACCGTCGACCGAAGGGTGTGGTCGCGTTAGCCCTCGCCCCGGCGCAGCTTCGCCGAGAACCGGCCGAAGATGCCGTCCTTCCCGCCCTCGTCCGTCGCCGCCTTCATCGCGCGCTCCCGCTCCTCGACCTCTTCCTCGTCCTCGCGCGTGAGCTCCGACTCGACCACCTCGTGGCGCTTGAGGTAGGTCGACACGGTGGCCTGGATCACCGCGGCGGCCGGAAGGGCCAGGAAGGCGCCGATCAGCCCGCTGATCGCCCCGCCGGCGAGCGCGGCGCCGAACGCAACGGCAGGGTGGAGCTGCATCGTCTTGGCGGTGATCCGCGGCGCGAGGAGGTAGTTCTCGATCTGCTGGTAAACGAGGACGAAGATCAGGAAGAACAGCGCGTCCCACGGGTCCTCGAGCAGCGCGACGAGCAGCGGGACGGCCGCGGCGATGTACGTGCCGACGACGGGGATGAACTGCGAGACGAAGCCCTGCCACAGGGCGAGCGGGACCGCGAAGGGGACCCCGAGCGCCTGCAGCACGACGAACGTGGCGCCGGCGTTCACGAGGGCCAGCAGCAGCCGCGAATAGAGGTAGCCGCCGGTCTTGTCGATCGCGACGTTCCACGCCGCGAGGATCTCGTGCTGCCGCCTCGGGGGCAGCATCGAGCAGACGGCGCGACGGAACCGGGGCCCGTCGGCGACGAGGTAGAACGTGAACAGCCCGATCGTGAGCACCTGGAAGATCAGGCTGAGGAGGAACGCGCCGACCGACGCCACGTTCGCCGCGATGCCCTGGACATCGGCCTCCGCGCTCGCGATGTCCTGGAGAATCTTCTCGCTCGTGAGCTCGGTGTCGAACCACCGCTGCGTGTACTCGCTCGCCCGGTCCAGCCACGCCGGCAACCGGCGGATCAGCTCTTGGACCTGGTCGATCACGAGCGGGACCATCAACGCGACCGAGAACAGGCCGAGGAGCGCGAGACCGAAGAGCACGACCGCGGCCGCCGCCCCCCGCCGCCACCCCCGATCGACGAGCCAGTTCACCGCGGGCTCGAGCGCGAAGGACAGGAACAGGGCGGCGACGAGCCACAGGAGCAGTTGCTTCAGTGTGCGGATCAGGCTGAACGTCGCGTACGCGGCGAACGCGGTGATGACGACGGCAAGGAGGAGCCGAGGGATCCACGGCGGCAGTCCGGCGCTCTCGCCGGGCGGGGTGCCGACCTCTTCGGCGCCTCGGGCCTGCGCGTGCGCGAGGGCGGGCTCCTCGCGACCGTCGGCGGGCGGCGGCTCCTCGCGCGGTCCGGCGGGGTCCATGCGGGGAGCGTATCGGCCGCCATGTGCCTCCGCCAGCAACGCCGTCGCTACCATGTCGGCATGCCCGACGAGGCGCGAGGCAAGACCGGCCGCCCGACCGAGACGCGGAACAAGCCCGAGCGACCGCGCGATCATCTCGGCAGGCCACAGCCGTGGGACGCCGAGAACACCCTGGAGCTCGAGGAGTTCGACGCGCTCCCGCTCGAGGAGAACGACCGTCTCGGCCGCGGCCATCTGAACGCCGGACGCTACTTCCCGGCACACGAGGCGTGGGAGACCGCCTGGAAGCAGGCCCGTGACACCCCCGACGCGGAGTTCTACAAGGGCCTGTCCCAGCTCGGCGCCGGCTACGTGCACCTGATGCGGGGGAACGCGCACGGCGCGGCCAAGCTGCTGCGGCGGGGCGCCGGGAGGGTCCGGGGTTACCCCGAAGGGCATCGGGGCGTGGACACGACCCGGGTCGCGGGGGCCGCCGAGGCGCTCGCGGACGCGGTCGAGCAGGGTCGCGTGACGCCCGGCGATGACGCGGCGTTCGAACCACCGGTCATCTGACCTCGAGCGTCAAGGTTGACTGTCTTGCCTCGCAGGGGCCACCATGGGTGCATGGCCGAACAAGCCGGTTCCGGCGTGCTCGAATGGAAGGGCCGCACGGGGCCCTTCGAGCTCGAGGTGGACCCGACCGTATTCGCGCCCACGCACACCAGCCGGACGCTCGCGGATGCGCTCGAGATCGAGCCCGGCGACGTCGTGATCGACGTGGGGTGCGGCAGCGGCGTGCTGTCGTTCGTCGCCGCACGGCTCGGCGCGGCCCGCGTCTACGGCGTGGACCTGTCGCCTCAGGCCGTCGAGATCGCACGGAGGAACGCCGAGAAGCTCGGGCTCCAGGACCGGGTCGAGTTCCGGGTGGGCAACCTGCTCGAACCCGTCCGCGAGCTGCGGGCGAACGTGATCATCGGCGACGTGTCGGGCATCCCGGACGAGATCGCGGCGGTCTCGGGCTGGTTCCCCGACGGCCGGGCCGGAGGGCCGACGGGCGCCGAGCTCCCCGCGGCGATGCTCGAGAGCATCCGGGCGAACGACTCGCTCGTCCCCGGCGGCAAGCTGTTCCTCCCGACCGGGACGCTGCAGGCCGAGGGCCGCATCCTCGAGGTCGCGCGGCGGATCTTCGGCGCGGCCAACCTCCAGTCGCTGCTCCAGCGCGAGCTGCCGCTGCCCGACGTCGTCGCGAAGTCGAAGGCCGTCGGGCAGATGATGAAGGAGGGGATCCTCGACCTCCACGCACGCGGGAGCCGGCTGCTCTGGCGGTTACAGATCTGGCGCTGCGAGATGCCGACCGACGCCGTGTCGCCGCTCCTGTAGGCGTCAGTCGCGCGGTTCGACCTCGACGATCGACTTCACCCAGTAGCCCGCGTCGCGCAGATGCTTCGCGCCGCCGCGGTCGATCGCGAGCACCACGATGCCGATCCGGCACCCCGCCTCCTCGAGCACCTTCGCCGCCGCGTGCACCTGGTGACCGGTCGTCGAGACGTCCTCGATCAGCGCGAGCTCGGCGCCGGGGGGCGCCTGGCCCTCGATCTGCGACATCGTCCCGTAGGCCTTCGGCTCCTTGCGCACCACCGCGATCGGCAGCCCGGTCTCGAGCGCCACGGCCGCGACGAGGAGGGTGGCCGCTCCCTCGGGCGCCGCGAGACGGGAGATCCCCTCGGGCAGGAGCGTCGCGACCGCCTCCGCGGTGTCCTTCAGCAGCTCCGGGTCGGTGAGGAAGCGGAACTTGTCGAAATAGACGCTCGAGCGGCGGCCCGACGACAGGACGAAGTCGCCCTGCAGCTCGGACGCGGCGATCAATCGCTCCGCGAGGTCCTCGGGCATGGCGCGTAGCATATGACCCCGATGGGCCACGGGATCGGGAAGCGGGTCGGCTGGTACCGCGCGATCGCGAGGCCCCTGTTCTTCGCGCTTCCGCCCGAGTCCGCGCACCGGGTCGCCCACGCTTTGCTCGGCCTGCCGTTGCCGTGGGAGCGCCTCGGCGACGCCGATCGCGATCCAAGGCTGCGCGTTCGGCTCGCCGGGATCGAGCTCGCGAACCCCGTGGGCCTTGCGGCCGGCTTCGACAAGCGCGGGTCACTGCTGGGCGCCCTGGGGCGTCTCGGGTTCGGTTACGTCGTCGGGGGGACGTTCACGCGTCGTCACCGCGAGGGGAACCCGAGTCCCCGGATCGCGCGCTATCGGCACCGCGCATCGATGACGAACGCGATGGGACTGCCCAACCCCGGCGCGGAGGCGGCCGCGACGATCCTGCGATCCACGGTGCGAACGTCACCACGGCTCGCCAGCATCGCGGACGAGGATCTCGTCGACGTGCTCGAGACGCACGCGCTTCTCGAACCCCACGTGGACGCCGTCGAGCTGAACGCGAGCTGCCCGAACGTCTCGTGGGGTCGCGACCGAGACAACGAGCACCACCTCGAGACCCTCGTCCGCGAGCTCGGACGTCGGCGAAGTGTCCCGTTGTTCGTGAAGCTCCCGCCGTTCCGGAGCGCGATCGAGCGCGAGGTCGTGCTCGCGCTCGCCCGGATCGCGCAGGAGGGCGGGGCCGACGGCCTCACGTGTTCGAACACGCTCCCGGTGCGCGACGCGCGGCTGGCGACCGGCGCGGGCGGGCTCTCGGGCCGGGCGCTGTTCGAGGGGACGCTGGCGATCGTCGAGGACATGGCCCGCGAGACGGGCCGGGAGCTGTCGATCAACGCGAGCGGTGGGATCGTGACCCCAGCCGACGCGCTCGCGTGCCTGCAGGCGGGCGCGACGACGGTGCAGGTGTACACGGCGCTGATCTTCGAGGGGCCGGGCGTCGTCGGAGAGCTGACCGCGGGGATCGCGTCGGCGCGGCGTCGGGCCAGCTCAGCGGCTGCGGGCCGGACCGGCGGGTCCTAGCGGCTCTCGGTCGCCTAGGTTGCCTGGCCGGAGGGGACCCTTCAAGATGGCGCGGTTCCGAACGGAACCGAAATACCTCGGAGGGGGATTGTCACAAGCGGAAGCATCGGTCGAGGTCGCCCGTTCGCCGGGTGACGCCCGGGCGGCGGTGGCGCTCCGAGGGGTCCGCAAGGAGTTCGGGGACGTCGTCGCGGTCGACGGCGTCGATCTCGAGGTGGGCGAGGGGGAGTTCTTCTCGATGCTCGGCCCCTCCGGGTCGGGCAAGACCACCTGCCTGCGGATGATCGCGGGATTCGAGTCGCCGACCGAGGGCACGGTCCTGCTCGAGGGCGAGGACGTCACGCGCCTAGCGCCGTACGAGCGCGACGTGAACACGGTCTTCCAGGACTACGCGCTGTTCCCGCACATGACGGTGCAGGAGAACGTCGAGTACGGCCTCAAGGTCAAGCGCGTGCCGAAGGCCGAACGCCGCGACCGCGCGAACGACGCCCTCGCGATGGTGCAGCTCTCGGCGTTCGCGGGGCGCAAGCCGAGCCAGCTCTCGGGTGGGCAGCGCCAGCGGGTCGCGCTCGCGCGGGCTCTCGTCAACCGTCCAAAGGTGCTGCTGCTCGACGAGCCGCTCGGCGCGCTGGACCTGAAGCTCCGCCAGGCGATGCAGATCGAGCTGAAGGAGATCCAGCAGCGTGTCGGGCTCACGTTCCTGTACGTGACGCACGACCAGGAAGAGGCGCTCACGATGAGCGACCGGCTCGCGGTGTTCAACCACGGCCGGATCGAGCAGGTGGGGACGCCTTCCGAGGTGTACGAGCGACCCGCGACGGGGTTCGTCGCCGGGTTCGTCGGGACCTCGAACGTGCTCGAGGGCGAGGCGGCGCGAGCGGTGGCGGGCGACCCGCACCCGTTCACGATCCGCCCGGAGAAGATCGCGCTCGTCGAACCCGGCCACGAGGCCGGGTCCGGCGAGTGCACGGCCACGGGGCACGTGCGCGAGGTCGTGTACCTCGGCGCGGTGACCCGGTACATCGTTCCGTTGGACGTGGGCGGCGAGCTCGTGGTGATGCAGCAGAACCTCACCACGTCCTCGATGGAGGCCCTCCAGGTGCGCGGCAAGGCGGTGCGCCTGGTCTGGGATCGACGGAACAACCGCCCGGTCGAGGGGGCCGGGGGGCAGATGGATGGGTCCACGGACCCAGAGGGGGGACGTTGAATGAGGAAGGCCCGGAAATGGTTCGCCGTCCTGTCGGTGCTCGCGGTCGTCGCGGCCGCGTGCGGCGACGACGGCGGTGACGGGGGAGGGGGCGACGGCGGTGAGCCGGCCACCACCTACTCGGAGATTGGCGAGGGCGAAGGAGCGCTCGAGCTGATCGCCTGGCACGGCTACACGGAGGACGGCACCACCGAGGGGTACGAGGACTTCGACTGGGTGACGCCGTTCGAGGACGACACCGGGTGTCAGGTGAACGTGACCTACGCGGACACCTCGGACGAGATGGTGACGCTGATGCGTCAGGGCGGCGGAAGCGTCTACGACGGCCTGTCGGCATCGGGGAACGCGTCGAATCGCCTGATCGCCGGAGGCGACGTCGGCGCGATCGACCCCGCGCTGTTCCCGGAGTTCGACAACGTGATCGCGCCGCTCGATCCCGAGGACGGGACGAACAACGCGCACTACGTCGTGGACGGGGTCGTGTACGGAACCCCGTACATGTACGGGCCGAACTTCCTCATGTACAACACCGAGGTCGTGACCCCGGCACCCACGAGTTGGGATATCACGTTCGAGCCCACGCTGAACGGTGAGGCGAATCCCTATGCCGGGTCGATCACTGCGTACGACGACCCGGTGTACATCGCCGACGCCGCGATGTACCTGAAGACGACGAACCCAGATCTCGGAATCACGGACCCGTACGAGCTCACGCAGGAGCAGTTCGACGCATCGGTCGATCTGCTCAAGCAGCAGCATGCCGAGCTGACCGGCGCCTCCTGGTCGCTGTGGACCGACGAGGTCGACGGGTTCGTGGACGGATCGATGGTCGTCGGGACGGCGTGGCCGGTGAACTTCTCCTATGCAGAGCTCGACGCCCCGGTGGACGCGGTCGAGCCCGTCGAGGGCATGACCGGCTGGGCCGACACGTGGATGATCTCCGCCAACGCGCCGCACCCGAACTGCATGCTGCAGTGGATGGACTGGACGATGCAGGCGGACGTGCAGGCGGAGGTCGGCGTCTACTACGGCGCAGCCGGCAGCAACGTGAACTCCTGCGACGAGATCAGGAGCTTCCTGAACGAGGCGTACCCGGGCGAAGGGTTCGACGCGCTCGTGGACACCTTGCGCTACAGCTTCTGCGGCGACGCGGAATTCCTGAACTCGCTGTACCTCTGGAAGACACCTTCGGTTGAGTGCGGCGACGACCGAGGGAACGTCTGCATCGATTACTCGGAGTGGGCGCAAGCCTGGACGGAGATCCGCGGCTCGTAACGGCGTTCGGCACAGACGGGAGAGCCCCGGCCACTCCGGCCGGGGCTCTCCGTGTGGAGACGAGGGAGTGGGGTGGCGGTCACGGCTGAACGCGGCAGTGCCAGCACCGTGCGTCGAACCTCGGCCTTCCTGTTCCGGCACCCGCGGACGAAGCTCTCGCTTTCGCTCGGCGCACCGCTCGCCTGGTTCATCGTCGTCTACCTGGGGTCGCTCGCGGTGCTCTTCGCGACGGCGTTCTGGCACCTCGACGTCTTCACGACGGAGATCGTTCGGGGCTTCACGCTGGACAACTTCCAGGAACTCCTGGAGAACGACGTCTACCGGACGATCACGCTCCGAACCATGGGGATCGCGCTCGCGGTGACGGTGACCGACATCGTCCTGTCGTTCCCGCTCGCGTACTACGCCGCCCGGCTGGCGACCCCTCGCATGCGGAACCTCCTGCTGATCGCGGTGGTCCTCCCGCTCTGGGCGAACTACCTGGTGCGTGTGTTCGCGTGGAAGACGATCCTGACGCCGAGCGGCTTCCTGAACTGGCTCGTCGAGCTGACCGGCGCCGGTTCGCTCCAGCTCGGCCGGTCGAACTGGTCCGTGTGGCTGACGTTCGTCTACCTCTGGCTCCCATTCACGCTCCTCCCGATCTACGCCGCGCTCGAGCGGATCCCCGGTTCGTTTCTCGAGGCATCGAACGACCTCGGCGCGAAGGGTTGGACGACGTTCAGGAGCGTCGTCTTCCCGCTGATCCTCCCGGGGATCGTCGCCGGTTCGATCTTCTCGTTCTCGCTCACGCTCGGCGACTACATCGCGCCCGAGCTTGTCGGCAACACGCAGTTCATCGGCAACGTGATCTACGACAACGTGGGCATCGCCGGGAACATCCCGTTCGCGGCCGCGTACGCGATGGTCCCGGTCGCGATCATGGCGATCTACCTGCTGCTCGCCAAGCGCGCCGGCGCGTTCGAGGCGCTGTAGCGATGGAGTCCAAGCTCGCGCGGATCCTGATCAAGGGCGGCACCGTCCTCACGCTTGCGTTCCTCTACGTGCCCCTGGCCATCGTCGTGCTGTACGCGTTCAACGACAGCGTCGCGCAGGCCTGGCCGATCTCCGACTACACGCTGAAGTGGTTCGGCATCGCCTGGCGGTCGGCCGAGGTCCGTGAGGCACTCTCGAACTCGCTCACGGTGGCCTCGATCGCGACGCTTGCCGCACTCCTGCTCGGGAGCGCGGCCGCGTTCGCGGTGCACCGGTTCAGCTTCTTCGGCCGGAACTCGGTTTCGTTCCTGCTGGTTCTACCGATCGCGCTCCCCGGGATCGTGACGGCGATCGCCCTGAATTCCACGATCAACGTCCTCGGCGTGCCGTTCGGCGTCCTCACGATCGTGATCGGGCATGCGACCTTCTGCATCGTCGTCGTCTACAACAACGTGATCGCCCGGCTGCGCCGGACGCCGACGTCGCTCGTCGAGGCGTCGATGGATCTCGGCGCCGACGGCTGGCAGACGTTCCGCTACGTGACCTTCCCGTCGATCCGCACCGCCGTGATCGCCGGCGCGCTCCTGGCATTCGCGCTGTCGTTCGACGAGATCGTGGTGACGAACTTCACGGCCGGCAGCACCCTGACGATCCCGAAGTTCATCTACAACAACCTCCGGCTTCCCAGGAACCGGCCCGTCGTGAACGTGGTCGCGATCGCGGTGCTGATCCTCATGCTGATCCCGGTCTACATCGCCCAGCGGATGGCTGGTCGCCCGGACGCCACCGCGGCAGCTTCGAAGGCCCAGGCGGCGCAGGCGCCAGGCCTGTAACTCCTACAGGTACTGTCCGCGGTTCGAGTCCTTCCCCGGCCCCTGGGGCTCGTCGGGCTGGCCCGCGGGCAGCCCGCGCCGGCGGAGCTCCTCGAACTGCGCCCGCGCCGCCGCCTGCTGTGCGAACAGCGCGGCCTGGATGCCGTGGAACAGCCCCTCGAGCCAGCCGACGAGCTGCGCCTGCGCTACGCGGATCTCGGCGTCGGTCGGCACGCCCTGCATCGGCGGCGCGAGCGTCGCGAGCTCGTCCTGCAGGTCGGGCGACAGGACCTCGGACAGCTCGCCGATCGCGCGCTCGTAGATCTGGCGGAGCCGGATCCGCCCCGGCTCGTCGAGCGACGCTTGCCTGGTCTCGTCGAGCAGCTCCCGGACCATGCTCGCGATCCGGAGCAGCTTCGCCGGCTGGGTGATGGACTCGCTCGCCTCGGCCGGAGGAGCGGGGACCTCGGGCAGCTGCGGGCTCGGGATCGGGTCCATCGTTCGAGCCTATAGGTCTCCGCGTCGGTCGCGGACGAGCTCGCCGAAGAGCAGCGCCTCCGCCAGGGCGGCGCGCTCGAGATCGCCGAGGTCCACGCTCTCGTTGATCGAGTGGTACTGACTCTTCTCGTCCGACGCGCCGTACATCAGGATCTCGGCATCCGGCATGGCGGCCGAGAGCTCGGGGACGAGGGGCACCGAGCCGCCGCTCCCGCTCTGGACGACCTCGCGACCGTACGCGGTCTGCATCGCGCGTTCCATGGCCGCGAACCCCGGCCCGTCGGTCCTCACGCGCATGCCCTGCCCCGAGGTGCCCCGAGCGACGTCGACCTCGACGCCCCAGGGGGCGCGCTCGGCCAGGTGTGCGGTCAACAGGTTCATCGCGTGCTGCGCGTCCTCCTCGGGCGCGAGCCGAAGGCTCACTTTGGCCGAGGCGAGATGGACGAGCTGGTTCGATGCCTCGACCACGCGCGGCGCGTCCAGCCCGAGCACGGCCACCGCCGGCTTCGACCACAGCCGCTCCGAGATCGAACCCGAGCCGACCAGACTCACGCTCGGTCGCAGGGGGGTGTCGTTCCGGTACTCGTCCTCGGTGAGCTGCAGGCCGTCCCATGGTCCGTGGGTGAGGCCCTCGATCGCGACGGCGCCGTCGTCGTCGTGCAGGGTGGAAAGGATGCGCGCGAGCGCCGAGATCGCATCGATCGCGGGTCCGCCGTACGTGCCGCTGTGCACCGCCAGGTCGAGCGCACGGACCGTGACGACGCAGTCGACGACGCCGCGGATGCTCGTCTCGAGCGTCGGGATGCCGGCGCGCCAGTTCCCACCGTCGGCCACGCCGATCACGTCGGCGGAGAGGAGTTCCTTGTGTCCCTCGATCAGGAACGGAAGATGCTCGGCGCTTGCCTCCTCCTCTCCTTCCACGATCACCTTCACGCCGACCGGAGGCCTTCCGTCCCAGGCACGCAGTGCGGCAGCGTGCATCACGATCCCGCACTTGTCATCGGAGCTCCCGCGCCCGTAGAGGCGGCCGTCGCGGACCTCGGGCTCGAACGGGGGACTGGTCCACTCCTCGAGCGGGCCCTCGGGCTGGATGTCGTGGTGCGCGTAGAGCAGGACCGTGGGGGCCCCGGCCGGGCCGCGGACCTCCCCGTACACGGCCGGGTGATCGACGTCGGGGAGCTCGATCAGCCGAAGGCCGCCGAAGCCGGAGGCCTCGAGGATCTCGGCCGTCGCCTCGGCGGACGCGCGCACGGGCTTCTCGTCGTACCCGGGGAACGCGATCGAGGGGATCCGCACGAGGCGAGCCAGCTCGTCGACGGTCCGCGGCATGCCCTCGGCGATCGCGGCGCGGAGCTCCCCGGTGTTCATGGGCGCCGACGATAGCAGCGGCTCACGGCCACAGGCGTTCGAGCCGCCAGCCGTCGCCTCCACGGATGAACCGGAACCGGTCGTGGAGCCGGTGCTCGCGGCCCTTCCAGAATTCGATCGTGTCGGGCTCGAGCCGGTAGCCGCCCCAATGCGGTGGGAGCGGGACGTCGTCGCCCGGGAACCGCGCCTGCATCTCCGCGTACGCGGCGTCGAGCTCCTCGCGCGAGCCCACCGGGCGGCTCTGAAGGGATGCCCACGCGCCGATGCGTGCCTCGCGTGGCCGCGTGCCGAAGTACGCCGCGGACTCCTCGTCCGCGATCGGCGCGGCGGTTCCCGTGATACAGACCTGGCGGTCGATCTCGCGCCAGTAGACCGCGAGCGCGGCGTGCGGGTTCGATGCGAGGTGCCGCCCCTTGCGGCTCTCGCGGTTCGTGAAGAACGTGAAGCCTCGCGCGTCCACGACCTTCACGAGTACGTGCCGCACCGCGGGCCGCCCGTCTGCGTCCGCGGTGGCGAGCGCGGCGGCCTCGGGGAACGCGATCCCCGCGGCTCGGGCATCCTCGATCCAGGCGAGGAACCCGGCGATCGGGTCGGGTCCGAGGTCGGCCTCCGAGAGGCCTGGCCCTTCGTGGTTCTCGGTCAATCCAGGTCCTTCGGCACCGTGAAGTCCACGAGCCGCGCGTCCCCGTTCGCGAGCCCGGACCACGGCGCGTCGAACTCGAGCACGGCGACCGCCGCGGTCGGGAACTTCTTCAGCGCCCGCCCGACGTGACGACCGTCGCGTGCGAGCTCGATCGTGAGGTCCTGGATGCCCGGGTTGTGCCCGATCACCGCGACGCCGCCCACGGCCTCCGGCACCTCGTGCAGACGGTCGAGCAGATCGCCGGCGCTCGCGCCGTACAGGCCGTCCTCGACGCGCACCTCCGCCTCGCCGAACGCGCCCGACAAGCGCTCGAGCGTCTCGCGGGTCCGCCGCGACGACGAGCACAGGACGAGATCGATGCTCGCGTCCGAGGCGCCGAGGTGCTCGGCGATCCGCTCGGCGGCCTTCTGCCCTCGGGGCGCGAGCGGCCGCTCGTGGTCGGCCAGGGCCGGGTCGTCCCAGCTCGACTTCGCGTGCCGGATCAACAGGAGACGCTTCAACGTTCGGACCTCCGGGTGACGGGTGCCCTCGGCAGGATTCGAACCTGCGCACCCGGCTCCGGAGGCCGGCGCTCTATCCCCTGAGCTACGAGGGCTACGAGGCGGAGTGTAGCAACGCATCCTCGGCCGGCCGTTGGGCGTCCGGCTACGCTTCCCGCCCATGGTCGAGGAACAGCTCCGCTCGCTGATCGCCGAAGCGCTCGCCGCCGCCGCATCCGAGCTCGGTCTGTCCGGCGACCTACCCGAGGTGGAGCTCACGCGCCCCCGCCAGAAGGAGCACGGCGACTTCGCGACGAACGTCGCGCTCGTCGTGGCGTCCGAAGCGGGACGACCGCCGCGCGAGGTAGCCGAGCTCATCGTCCGCCACCTCCCGCCCTCGCCCCTGATCCGGTCCGCAGAGGTCGCCGGGCCCGGCTTCATCAACCTCCGCCTCACGACGGATTCGCTCACGTCGGTCCTCCGCGCCATCGCCGAACGCGGGGACGCGTTCGGCCGCGCCGAGCCGACCGGCCGGCGGGTCCAGGTCGAGTTCGTGAGCGCGAACCCCACGGGGCCGCTGCACATCGGCCACGCGCGGAACGCGGCCCTCGGTGACTCGCTCGCCCGGGTCTTCGAGGCAGCCGGGTGGTCGGTCGAGCGCGAGTACTACTTCAACGACGCGGGCGGGCAGATGGACCGGTTCGGCTCGTCGGTGGAGGCGCGGTACCTGCAGCTCGTCGGTCGCGACGCCGACGTCCCGGAGGACGGCTACCACGGCGAACACATCGTCGACCTCGCGCGGGACGTCCTCGAGGAGCACGGCCCGGGGCTGGCCGACCTCCCACCCGACGAGCGGATGGCGCGGCTGCGGGAGGAGGGCGTCCGGCGCGTGCTCCCGCAGATCGAGCGGACGCTCGAGCGGTTCGGTGTCCGGTTCGACTCCTACGTCTCGGAGAGCCTGCTCGCCGAGAAGGGCGAGATCGACGCCGCGGTGCGGCAGCTCCGCGAGAGCGGCGCCGCCTACGAGGCGGAGGGCGCGATCTGGTTCCGCTCCACAGACCACGGCGACGACAAGGACCGGCCGCTCGTGCGCTCGAACGGCCTTCACACGTACTTCGGGGCGGACGCCGCGTACGTGATCGATAAGTTCGATCGGGGGTTCGACCACCTCGTCTACGTGTGGGGCGCCGACCACCACGGGGACATCGCCCGCGTCCGGGGCGTGGCGGCGGCGCTCGGCTACGACGTGGCGCGCGTCGAGATCGTCCTGTACCAGTGGGTGTCCTTCCTTCGGGGCAGCGAGCCCGTCGCGATGAGCAAGCGGGCCGGGACGTTCATCACGCTCGACGAGCTGATCGACGAGGTGGGGACCGATGCCGCCCGGTTCCACCTGCTGATGTTCAGCAGCGACGTGACGATGAACTTCGACATCGAGGCGGTCCGGCGCCAGTCGCTCGAGAACCCGGTGTACTACGTCCAGTACGGTCACGCGCGGATCGCGTCGATCCTGCGCAAGGCGGCCGAGCGCGGCGTCGAGCTCCGGCCGATCGAGCAGGCGGACCTCTCGCGCCTCGAGCACGATGCCGAGCTCGACCTGCTGCGCGGCCTGGCGGACGTGCCGGCGCAGATCGCCTCGGCGGCCGCGCTGCGCGCGCCGCACCGGCTGACCCACGCCGCGCAGGACCTCGCGGCGCGGTTCCACCGGTTCTACACGGAGTGCGCCGTGCTGTCGGACGACGCCGAGCTCACGCAGGCGCGCCTGTGGCTCTCGCGCGCGACGAAGCAGGTGATCGCGAACCTCCTCGGGCTCCTCGGCGTCTCGGCGCCGGAGTCGATGGAGCGTGCGGAGCCATGACGCGTGCGTGCTACGGCCACGCCTCCATGGGTAGGGTTCGAGCGAGCCGGGGCGTGCGGAGGGGCGGATGAGCGAGCGGGTCCTTCGGGTGGGGCTGCTGGGCTGCGGGACCGTGGGCTCGGCGGTCGCGCGCCTGCTCCACGAGCACCGCGAGGACATCGCGCGGCGGGCCGGCTGCAACCTCGAGATCACCGCGGTCGCGGTCCGCGATCCGAAGCGGAAGCGCGACGTCCCGCTGGACTCCGAGGTCTTCGTCGCCGACCCGATGGCGGTGATCGACGACCCCGACGTCGACATCGTGTGCGAACTGATCGGCGGCAACGAGCCCGCGGGGTCGTTGATCATGGCGGCGTTCGACCGCGAGAAGCCGGTCGTGACCGCCAACAAGGAGCTGCTCGCCAACCGCGGACAGGAGCTGTTCGACGCCTCGGACGCCAAGGGCCTCGACCTCTATTTCGAGGCCGCGGTCGGCGGAGGGATCCCGCTGATCCGCCCGCTCAAGGAGTCGCTCACGGGCGAGCGCCTGTCGAAGGTGCTCGGGATCGTGAACGGCACGACGAACTTCGTCCTCACGCGGATGACCGAGGACGGGAGCGGCTACGCCAACGCGCTCGCCGAGGCGCAGCGGCTCGGGTACGCGGAGGCGGACCCGACCGCCGATGTCGAGGGCGACGACGCCGCGGCCAAGTGCGCGATCCTCGCGTCGATCGCGTTCAACGCCCGGGTGGTGGCGGGCGACGTCTACCGGGAGGGCATCGCGAACGTGACCCCCGAGGACATCGAGTACGCGCGGCGTCTCGGCTACGTCGTGAAGCTGCTCGCGATCGCCGAGATGGGAGACGACGAGCGGATCGCCGCTCGCGTCCACCCTGCGATGATCCCGGCTTCGCACCCGCTCGCCTCGGTGCGCGACGCGCACAACGCTGTCTTCGTCCAGGGACCGAACGTCGGCGAGCTCATGTTCTACGGCCCCGGTGCCGGCGGCGACGCCACGGCGACCGCGGTGGTCGGCGACCTCGTGAGCGTCGCGCGGAACCTCTCGGCCGGCGCCCGCGGCGTCGGGTGCACGTGCTTCCTCGAGCGGACGATCCGCCCGATGGAGGAGATGACCGGCCAGTACTACATCCTGCTGCGTGTCGAGGACCGCCCGGGCGCGCTGGCCGAGATCGCGGACGTGTTCGGCCGCGGCGAGGTCTCGATCAAGAGCGTGTGGCAGGAGGGGTTCGGCGACGACGCGCAGCTCGTGTTCATCACGCACCGGGCACAAGAAGGCGCGTTCCAGGCCGCGGTCAACGCGCTCCGGGACCTGCCCGTCGTCGAGGAGGTCCGCAGCGTGCTCCGCGTCGAGGCGGAGGAGTAGCGTGGCGCGGCCCTGGCGCGGCGTGATCGAGGAGTATCGCGACCGGCTGCCGGTGAGCGACGTGACCCCGGTCGTGACGCTCGGCGAGGGCGGCACCCCGCTCGTGCGCTCCGAGTCGCTGTCGGTCGAGACCGGGTGCGAGGTCTGGCTGAAGTACGAGGGCGCGAACCCAACCGCCTCATTCAAGGACCGCGGGATGACGGTCGCGATCAGCAAGGCCCTCGAGGAGGGCGCGAAGGCGGTCGTCTGCGCCTCGACCGGGAACACGAGCGCGAGCGCGGCGGCATACGCGGGCAAGGCAGGGCTCACGTGCGCGGTGCTCGTGCCGAAGGGCAAGGTCGCGCTCGGCAAGATGGCCGGGACGCTCGTCCACGGCGCTCGAGTGCTCGAGGTCGAAGGCAACTTCGACGCGGCGTTCGAGTTGGCGCGCGAGCTCGCCGAACGGCACCCGGTCACGCTCGTGAACTCGGTGAACCCGTTCCGACTGCAGGGGCAGAAGACCTGCGCGTTCGAGATCGTCGACGCGCTCGGGCGCGCTCCGGACCTGCACTGCGTGCCGGTCGGCAACGCCGGCAACATCTCGAGCCACTGGATCGGCTACTCGGACTACCTCGCGGACGGCACGATCCACGAGCCGCCGCGTCTGTTCGGCTTCCAGGCGGCCGGCGCGGCGCCGCTCGTCTCGGGCAAGCCCGTCTCGGACCCGCACACGATCGCGACCGCGATCCGGATCGGCAACCCGGCGTCGTGGGACCTGGCGACGGGGGCCGCGAAAGCGTCCGAGGGCGCGATCCTGGCCGTGACCGACCGGGAGATCCTCGCCGCCTACCGCCGGATCGCCCGCGAGGGACTGTTCGCCGAGCCCGCGTCGGCCGCGAGCGTGGCCGGGCTGTTGCATCTGTCGTCCGAGGGCAAGCTCCCATCCGGCGCGACCGTCGTGTGCGTCCTGACCGGCCACGGGCTGAAGGACCCGGAGTGGGCGATCGCCGGCGCCGGCGAGCAGACGACGGTGCCGGCCGACCCGAGCGCCGTCGCGGCCGAGCTCGGGCTGTAGCCGTGCGGCTCACGGCGCGCGTCCCGGCAACCGCGGCGAACCTCGGACCCGGGTTCGACTGCCTCGGGCTCGCCCTCGACCTCTGCAACGAGTTCACGGTCGACACCGAGGCCGAGCCCGGCATCACGTGGGAGGGCGAGGGCGCGGGCGAGCTCCCGACCGACGGCTCCGACATGGTGAGCCGGGCGATGCGAGTGGCCGAGCGGCGGATCGCGGAGGCGCACGGCGCGGGCGCGTTCGAGGTGCCGGCGCTCGCGCTGCACGGGACGAACCGGATCCCGCTCGACCGGGGGCTCGGCTCGAGCGCGGCTGCGGCCGTCGCCGGCGTCACCCTCGCGTATCGGCTGCTCGATCTCGACGACCCGGACTCGTTCGCGACGACCGCGCTGTGGCTCGCGGCCGAGATCGAGGGACACCCGGACAACGCGGCGGCGGCGGCGCTCGGCGGCCTCACGATCGTCGTGGCGGACGACGTCGAGCGGCTGGATCCGCACCCCGGCGTCCGGCCGATCCTGTTCGTGCCCGACGAGATCCGCCTGTCGACGGAGGACGCGCGCCGGGCGATCCCCGAGACGGTGACCCGCGAGGACGCGGTGTTCAACGTCGGGCACGCCGCCCTCACGGTGGCCCGGCTGCTGCACGATCCGGACCGGCTCCGGCTCGCGATGCGCGACCGCCTGCACCAGGACGCGCGGCTCGCGCTAGTCCCGCAGGCCCGGGAGCTCTACCTGGCGATCGAGGAGGCGGGTCTCCCCGTCTGCGTCTCCGGGAGCGGGCCCACGTTGCTCGCCTTCGAGCGCGACGGGCGTGAACCGCCCGATCCCGGAGACGGCTGGCGGGTCCTGCGCGTCCCCGTGCGCGCTACGGGCGTCGAGATCCTCGAGGCGTGACACTCACGCGACTCCTGCGAGGATGAGCGCAGTGACCGAACCAGGCAGCGACGTCGACGCCGGCGGAACCGCGGTCGCCGAGCCCGCCGCCGCGCAGGAGCAGCCGGCGCAGCCGGTCCTCGTCACCGACCTCGCGAGCAAGACGCTCGCGATCAAGGAGGGCCCGACCTTCCTGTACACCGACCTCGAGGGGAACATCGACCGGGGGGGCGACTACGGGCTCGGCCTGTACTCGCGGGACACCAGGTTCCTGTCGCACTTCCGCCTGCGCGTCAACGATCGCGAGCTCGTGCTGCTCTCGTCCTCGTCCGAGCGCGGCTACCTCGGCTACGTCGACCTCACGAACCCCGACCTGTTCGACGGAGACCGGCTGAGCGCGCCACAGCAGACGATCAACGTCCGACGGGTGCGGACGATCGAGGGCAACCTGTTCGAGCGCAACCGGATCAAGAACTACAACCCGTTCGACGTCGACCTCGAGGTCGAGCTGCGGTTCGCGGCGGACTTCGCCGACATCTTCGAGGTCCGCGGCATGACGCCCGAGCGCGCCCCCGGATCGAGCGCGCCCACCGTCAAGGACGGCGTGATCGAGTTCGCGCGCGCGGGGCTCGACTCGGTCCGGCGGGTCACGCGCATCCGGTTCGGCGCCGAGCCGGACGCGATCGAGCTCGACGAGACCTCCGCGACCGCGCGGTTCTCCCTCCACCTCGGGCCGTACGAGACGCGACACGTGACGTGCTCGGTCGAACCGGTCCAGGCCGACGCCGAGGGCGAGGGCACCGCCGCCCCGAGCTTCGAGCAGGCGTTCCACGACCTCCGCCGCTCCTACGAGGAGTGGGAGCGCGGCTCGACGCAGATCGTGACCGACAACGAGCTGTTCAACCAGCTGCTGCACCGGAGCCTCCGCGACCTGCGCGCGCTCTACACGCGCGTCGGCGACGGCGGGATCCTTGCCGCCGGGATCCCGTGGTACGTCGCGATCTTCGGCCGCGACTCGCTGATCGCGTCGCACCAGCTCCTCGCGGTGAACACGGGGCCCGCGCGCGAGACGCTCGAGCTGCTGGCCGAGCGGCAGGGCCGGGAGGTGAACGACTGGCGCGACGAGCAGCCGGGCAAGATCCTGCACGAGGTGCGCGAGGGCGAGCTCTCGCGCGCCGGGATCCTGCCGCACACGACGTACTACGGCTCGGTGGACTCGACGCCGTGGTTCCTGATCCTGTACGCGCAGCACTTCCGATGGACCGGGGACGTCGCGTTCGCGCGGCAACTGCTCCCGGCGGCCGAGGCCGCGCTCACCTGGATCGACCGCTACGGCGACCTCGACGCGGACGGGTTCGTCGAGTACCTGTGTCGCTCGCCCCGCGGGATCCGGAACCAGGGCTGGAAGGACTCCCACGACTCGATGGTCCACGAGGACGGTCGCCTCGCCGAGCCGCCGATCGCCCTCGCCGAGGTGCAGGGCTACGTCTACCTCGCGAAGACGCGGATGGCCGACGTCCACCGCGCGCTCGGCCGCGAGCGGGACGCGTCGCGGCTCGAGGAGGAGGCAGAGCGGCTGAAGGTCCGGTTCAACGAGGCCTTCTGGATGGAGGAGCACTCGTTCTTCGCGGCGGCGCTCGACGCCGACAAGCGGCAGGTCCGGACGCCGATGTCGAACCCCGGACACTGCCTGTACTGCGGCATCGTCGACGAGGACAAGGCGTCGCCGCTCGCGAAGGCCCTCCTGGCGCCCGACATGTTCTCGGGCTGGGGGATCCGGACGATGGCCAGGTCGGCCGCCGCCTACAACCCGATGAGCTATCACGACGGCTCGGTCTGGCCGCACGACAACGCGCTGATCGCGGCGGGGATGAAGCGGTACGGGTTCGCGCGGGCGACGAACCGGGTCGTCACGGCCCTGTTCGACGCGGCGGTGTCGGCGGACACGCCCCGGCTGCCCGAGCTGTTCTGCGGGTTCACGCGCCGAACGCCGAACCGGCCGGTGAGCTACCCGATCGCGTGCTCCCCGCAGGCGTGGGCGGCCGGCGCGCCGTTCCTCATGCTGCAGGCGATGCTCGGGGTCTCTGCCCGGGCCCACGAGAACCGGCTCACCGTGAACCTGCCGCACCTTCCCCCGTGGCTCAACACGGTCGAGGTCCGGAACCTCAAGGTGGGGGAGAGCACGATCAGCATGGTGTTCCGGCGCGAGGGCGAGATCACGTCGTTCTCGCTGCTCGCCCGCGATGGCGACGTCCGCGTCGTGATGGAGGAGTGAGGCCTCACTCGATGCAGGGACCGGTCGGCGCCTCGCCGTCGGCGAGGAGCGCGTCGCCGACCGCGTCCTCGACCTCGCGGCCCGCGATCGCGTAGCCCACCTCGTCGTCGCTCGACGACGCCGCGAACACGACGCCGCCGACGCGCCCGTCGGAGAGGACGAACGGCCCGCCCGAGTTCCCCGGCCGGACCACCGTCTGGAGCTCGAGCACGAGACGCTCGACCTGGCCGTGCCCGTAGATGTCGCGGCCGATCGCCTCGATCGTGCGCCGCACCGCCGCTCGTCGCGCGTCGAGCGGCCCCCCGCCCGGGTAGCCGAGGACCGCGCCCCGCGCGCCCCGGTCGATCGCCTCGGTCGCGAGGACGAGGACGGGCCCGGTCAGGCCGTCGACGCGCAGGATCGCGAGGTCGAGGTCCGGGTCGAACAGGACGGTGCTCGCGTCGCTTGAGCCGAGGCCGGGCGACTCCACGCTCGGCTCGTCCACGCCGGCCACGACGTGCGCGTTCGTCACCACGAAGCCGTCGGCGACGACGAACGCCGACCCCTCCTGGATCCGCCCGCAGGCCTCGCCGGTCACCCGGACGGTGCTCGCTCCACCGGCGTCAACCGCGGCGCGCGCCTCGGCCTGGGTCGGCGGGTCGACGGGTTCGGCGGGGAGCGGCGGGATCCCCGAGAAGACGTCGGGGAACCCGAAGCGGTTGAGCAGCTGCCGCGCCTGGGCCAGCAGCGACGGCGGTTCCGGGAGCGCCGCGTCGAGCGCTCGCAGGACGGCGGATCCGCGGATCTGCTCGGAGACCCTCGGGAACGGGCCGTTGACGAGGTTGAGCGCGAGGAACCAGATCGCGAGCAGCGAGGCGGCGACCGCGATCGTCGATCCGGCGACCGCGTCCGCGCGACCGAACCTCGTCGCCTTCGCGCGCGTCCGGGCGTGGGCGCCGACGTACCACCCGAGCCCGTTGCCGATCCCCGCGACGGCGAGGAGCACGATCGCCGCGACGGCGGCCTTGGACAGCGGGCTGTCGACGACCCCGGCGACGACCGGGGCGAGGAGGGCGCCGACGACGAGCCCAACGAGCAGCCCGCCGAAGCCGAAGGCCTGCAACGTGAGCCCGCGGCGGTACCCGACGACACCGGCGAGCACGAGCAGTCCGAGCAGCAGGAGGTCGAGGACGTTCACGGCGGCCGTATCGTCCCACGCTCACGAGCAGGGTTCCGAGGGTGCGGGGGCTACACTGAGCCTACGTGGTCACGATCGCCCACATCTCCGATCCGCACGTCGGCTCGCCTTACTTCGTCCCGAACATGATGAATCGGGTCATCGTCGAGCTGAACGAGCTCCGGCCCGACGTCGTGATCTGCAGCGGCGACCTCACGAACGAGGGCTACCGGCAGGAGTACAAGAACTGGGTCGCGTACGCGGAGCGCGTCGAGGCCCCGATGTTCACCGTGCCGGGCAACCACGACGCGCGCAACGTCGGCTACCTCCACTTCGAGGAGCTGATCGGACCCCGCCACTGGGCAGAAGACGTCAGCGGCGTGCGCCTCGTCGGGGTCGACTCGAGCGAACCCGACATCAACGAGGGGCAGGTCGGGCGCGAGCGCTACACGTGGATCCACGAGCGGTTCGACGTGGCGGCCGACCTCAAGCTGTTCGTCCTGCACCACCACCTGCTGCCGATCCCCGGGACCGGGCGTGAACGGAGCACGGTGATGGACGCGGGCGACCTGCTCGAGGAGCTGATCCAGTCCGGCGTGAACATCGTCCTGTCCGGCCACAAGCACGTGCCGTACGTCTGGCGTCTCGAGGACCTGTACGTGGCGAACGCCGGCACCGTGGCCTCGCTCCGCCTCCGCGGCCACACCCGTCCCTGCTACAACGTGCTCGAGTTCGAGGACGACGAGGTGAAGATCACCCGCCGGTACCCGTTCGGCGGCGGGAACGTGATCGCGCACTTCTGTCTGTCGAGCGGCGAGCAGTACTTCCGCGAGCTCGAGGCGCCCGTGCAGCAGCGTCGTGCGCCCGCGGCAGAGCAGGGAGCGTAGTCCCGGACCGTTCCGACTGGAGCGAGCATGAGGGTCCTCGTCCTCGTCGACGGCGAGCACTATCCCCCGGTCACCCGATGGGGGATCGAAGCCGCGCGCGAACGCGGCTTCGAGCCCGTGCTGGCGCTGCTGCTCGGCGGTATCGAGAAGCTGGGCGCCGCGGAGGTCCCGGAGCTCGGCGTGCCGGTCCGGCGCGTCGAGGGATCTCGGGCGGGTGCGCTCGCCGAGGCGATCGACGAGCAGCGCCCCGAGGGGGTCCTCGACCTGTCGGACGAGCCGATCGTCGGGTACCGCGAGCGGATGGAGCTCGCGTCGGTCGCGCTCGCGCGCGGCGTGTCGTACCTCGGGCCGGACTTCCGGTTCGACCCGCCCGTCGAGGGCCCGCCGCTCGCGGCGCCGACGCTCGCCGTGATCGGGACCGGCAAACGCGCGGGCAAGACCGCGATCGCCGGGGAGATCGCGCGGATCGCGGCCGACCGCGGGCTGGATCCGGTGGTCGTCGCGATGGGGCGCGGCGGACCGGCCGAGCCGGAGGTTGCAGAGGCCGGGAGCGTGACGCTGGAGACGCTGTTCGAGCGGGTCCGGCGCGGCGAGCACGCGGCTTCCGACTACCTGGAGGTGGCGCTCACGAGCGGGGTGACGACCGTGGGCGCTCGCAGGGCCGGCGGGGGACTGGGCGGCCGCCCGATGGCGACGAACGTCCGCGAGGCCGCCGAACTGGCGGCGGGGCTCGGGGCCGGGGTCGTGATCGTCGACGGGAGCGGCGCCGCCGTCCCCTCGGTGCCCTGGGACGCCGGGATCCTCGTGGTCCCGGCCACCGTGCCGCCCGAGTACCTGGGCGGCTACCTCGGCCCGTTGCGCCTGTTGCTATCGGACCTGGTGGTTGTTACCATGGCCAACAGCCCAGCCGGGCTCGAGAACATCCCTACCCTCAGGTCCCACGTCGAACGGCTGTACGCCGATGCCCGGCTCATCGTGACGGACTTCGAGCCACAGCCACTTGGCGATGTGCGGGGACGGGACGTGTTCTTCACCACGACGGCTCCGGAGGCGGTTGCCGAGAGGCAGGTTGCGCTCCTCGAGCGATCCCACGGATGCCGAGTGGTCGGGTGGAGCGCCAGGTTGGCCGATCGGGCCGGCCTGACGCACGACCTGGAAGGCGCGGAGGCCTACGACGTGCTTCTCACGGAGATCAAGGCAGCGGCGGTGGATGTCGCGAGCGATCGCGCCGTCGCCGCGGGTGCCGAGGTGATCTTCACGGACAACACGGCGGTCGCGGTGGACGGGACCGACCTGCCCGCGGCGTTCGCCGAGACGCTCGACCTCGCACGGGAGCGACGCGACCAGCGATGACGAAGGAACCCAAGAGCCCGCAGATCCTGATCTCGGATCGGGACAGCGGCCTGCCGTACTCGAAGGGCCTCATGGCCTCCCAGGTGATGGTCACCGGGCTCTCCCCGGTGCGGGCGTACCAGGTCGCCGAGGCGATCGAGGAGCGCCTGCACGACCTCGGCCTGCAGCAGGTCTCGAGCGCGCAGCTGTCCGAGCTCGCGCTCGAGGTGCTCACGGACCTAGCCGGTGAGCGTTACGCGAGGAACTTCCAGCGGTGGCGCGAGATCGACGCGCTCGACGTGCCGCTCGTCGTGCTGATCGGCGGGACGACCGGTGTCGGCAAGTCGACGATCGCGACCCAGCTCGCGACCCGGCTCGGCGTGGTCCGCGTCGTCGCGACCGACGCGATCCGCGAGGTGATGCGCGCGCTGTTCTCCCACGACCTGATGCCGTCGCTGCATGCCTCGTCGTTCGAGGCCGGCTCGGTGCTCCGGGAGCCGCCGTCGAAGGACGCGGTCATCGTGGGGTTCCGCGAGCAGACCGCCGCCGTCGCCGTCGGCATCCAGGCGCTCGTCGAGCGAGCGGCGTTCGAGGGGACGCACCTGATCGTCGAGGGCGCGCACGTGGTGCCCGGCTTCGTCGACCACGAGCCGTGGCGCGAGCGGATCCTCGCGGTGCCGGTCGTCGTGACGATCGAGGAGGAAGAGATCCACCGCAGCCACTTCGCCGTGCGGGCCTCGGAGCACGTCGGCCGGCCGGCCCAGCGGTACCTGGATCACTTCGACGACATCCGCCGCGTGCAGCGGTACATCAAGAGTCAGGCGCTCACGCACGGCGTGCCGGTGATCGCCAACTACAGCTTCGACCGCGCCCTGGCCGCGGTCATCGACCTCGTGATGGAGCGCGCGACCGAGCGCGCGACGCAGCATCGCGTGGAAATGCCCGGCGTGGAGGCCGCATCCGTGCCGGCAGCCGAAGGAGGCAGAGCGTGAAACTGTTCCTGGACACCGCCAACATCGAGGAGATCCGCGAGATCAACCGCTGGGGCGTCCTCGGCGGCGTGACGACGAACCCGTCGCTCGTCGCGAAGGAGGCCGACGACCCCGAGCGCGTTTGGAAGGAGATCCTGACCGAGGTCGAGGGCCCGATCTCGCTCGAGACGACCGAGCTCGAGTCGGAACCGATGTACGAGCAGGGCCGGGACCTCGCGCAGATGGCGCCGAACGCCGTCGTCAAGGTCCCGATGACCCCCGACGGCCTCGTTGCCGGCAAGCGCCTGGTCGCGGACGGGATCCGGATCAACGTGACGCTCGTCTTCTCGCCGGCGCAGGCGATCCTGGCCGCCGAGATCGGCGCCTACATCGTCTCGCCGTTCCTCGGACGCCTCGACGACGTCGCGGCCGACGGCATGGACGTCCTGCGCAAGATCTGCGATATCTACGAGATCCAGGGGTACGACACGCAGGTCCTCGCAGCGTCGCTGCGTCACCCCATGCACATCGTCGAGTCGGCGCTCGCCGGCGCCGACATCGCGACGATGCCGTTCGGGGTCTTCACCCAGCTGGTGAAGCACCCGCTCACGGACATCGGATTGGAGAAGTTCCTCGGGGACTGGAAGGCCCTCAAGCAGGAACTGGAGAAAGGAGCCTGAGTGGCTACGACCGACAAGAGCGCCCTCGAGGGGAAGGTCGCCGCTGAACTGCACCAGATGGCGGCCGACCTCGGCATCGAGGGCCACAAGGGCCTGAAGAAGGCCGATCTCGTCGAGAAGATCCTCGAGCACACCAACGGCGAGGCCTCGAAGGCGAGGGCGACCTCCGAGACCTTCGTCCCTCCGGCGGAGCCCGCCGGCGCCGAGACCTACGACGCGGATTCGTCCTCCGGTAACGGAGACACGCGCCAGCGCCCGCGGGAGGGGCGGCCGCGGGACGAGCGACAGCGCGACGATCGCCAGCAGGGGGGTCGTCCGCAGGGCGGGCGTCCCGAGGGCGGACAGCGCGAGGGCGGGCCGAGGCGCCGGCCGTCGCGCGAGGAGCGCCGCCGCCAGCGCGAGGAGCGCCGGGTGCGGGAGATGGAGATCCGCGAGGAGGAGATCGCGAACGCGCCGACCGCGACCGGTCTCCTCGACATCCTCCCGGAGGGGTACGGGTTCATGCGGACCTCCGGCTACCTCCCCGGACCGCAGGACATCTATGTGTCGCTGTCGCAGGTGCGACGATTCATGCTCCGCAAGGGCGACACCGTCACGGGCAAGGTTCGGCAGCCGAAGGACAACGAGAAGTACTTCGCGCTGCTGCAGATCGAGTCCGTGAACGGCATGGACCCGGAGCCCGCGAAGCAGCGGCCGAACTTCGAGAAGCTCACGCCGCTGTTCCCGAACGAGCGGGTCCGTCTGGAGCACAGCCCCACGGCGGTGAGCGAGCGGATCATCGACCTCGTCGCCCCCATCGGCAAGGGCCAGCGCGGCATGGTGGTCTCACCGCCCAAGGCCGGCAAGACCACGATCCTCAAGCAGATCGCGAACGGATTCCTGAATGCCGACCCGAACATGCACGTGATCATCCTGCTGGTCGACGAGCGGCCGGAGGAAGTGACCGACTGGCAGCGGACCGTCGAGGCGGCCGAGGTCGTCTACTCGACCTTCGACAAGCCGCCGGACCAGCACATCCAGGTGACCGAGCTCGTGCTGGAGCGGGCCAAGCGCCTGGCCGAGATGGGCCAGGACGTGGCGATCCTGCTGGACAACATCACCCGGCTGGCGAGGGCCTACAACCTCGCGGCGCCGGCGTCGGGAAAGATCCTGTCGGGGGGCATCGATTCGACCGCGCTGTACCCGCCGCGGCGGTTCTTCGGGGCAGCCCGGAACATCGAGGAGGGCGGATCGCTCACCATCATCTCCTCGGCCCTGGTGGAAACCGGGTCCCGGATGGACGACGGGATCTTCGAGGAGTTCAAGGGCACGGGGAACATGGAGCTGCGGCTCGACCGTCAGCTCGCCGAGAAGCGGCTGTTCCCCGCGATCAACGTCGAGGCGAGCGGCACCCGCAAGGAAGAGCTGCTGATGCCGAGCGAGGAGCTCGCGCTCGTCTGGCGTCTGCGCCGGGTGCTCCACGCGCTCGAACCGGCGGCCTCCCTCGAGCTCCTCACCGACAAGATCCGGGCGACGAAGTCCAACGAGCAGTTCCTGCGGGAGATCGCGAAGGCCCCGGCCTCGTAAGCTGGGT
>Ga0075429_100000212_pt1 | contig 39098 bp, 37 predicted proteins | sample RhiMetdeltSRZDD3_FD_75295 | JGI IMG/M metagenome (GOLD analysis project Ga0075429, IMG submission 75295) | Populus rhizosphere microbial communities from Tennessee, USA - Rhizosphere MetaG P. deltoides SRZDD3 | ecosystem: Host-associated > Plants > Roots > Rhizosphere > Soil | place: USA...
CGGTCACCGACGCCCACCCGCCAACCGCAACGCCTCTGGCCGTCCCCGTAGGGTCAACATCGCCCACGCTCCGAGCGCTGGACCGATGGCCAGCAGGCTCATGCTCCAGCGCCAGCCCACCGCCCTGCCCAATTCCGGAAGCAACGAAATCGTGACCGTCGTCAGCAGGAATCCCAGACAGGTTTGAAGAGTGAGCGCGGTCCCGACATAGTCTTTCGGCGCCAGCTCGCTCACGGCCGTGGAGAACTGGGCCGAATCGGCAACGGCGGCGATACCCCAAACGATGAGCAACGGGACCAGTTGCCACAGGGATTGGCCGAAAAGCGCGCCCACCACGAGACAACAGCCACTCGAGACGATCATCGCGATGCTCGTGACCGTGGTCCGCCCGGTGCGGTCCGCGAGCCGGCCGCCGAGCCAGCACCCCACGGCGCCACTGCCGATGACGCCGAAGGTGATGAGCGCGGCAACCGAACGATGTGTCGCCCCCACCTCCCCCACCTGACCTGTTCGCGCTGTCTCGCTTGCCGCCACGAATGCCGCGATCCAGGTCCACATCGCATACAGCTCCCACATGTGACCGAGGTAGCCAAGGTTGGCGAGCCGGACGGCGGGATCCCGAAGCAGCTTCGGCGCGGCGGACCAGGAAAACGGTGGAGACGGTGCCGCGAAGGGTCCGTCGGATGGAATCAGCAGGACCAGAGACGCCCCGACCCAGGCCGATGCGGCGGCGATCAGCAGGACCTCGCGCCAGGCATCCGGCGACACGATCCAGCGGACGAGATGCGGAGTGGCCGAGCCCAGCGTCAGGGCACCGACCAGAATCCCGATGGCCCAGCCACGGGCTTCGCGAAACCATCCGGCGGCGATCTTCATCCCGGGTGGGTAGACGCCGGCGAGGGTGGCGCCGGTGAGGAATCGAAACGCGATCCCGCTGGATGCTGACCGCGACACGGCGACGCCGACCGTGGCGAGTCCGGCCAATAGCGCGGACACCGCGACCAGACGACGCGCGGACCAGATGTCGGACAGCGTGAGGACCGCCGAGACGAGAGCGCCGAACACAAACCCCAGCTGAACCGAAATCGTCAGCCAGGCCGTGCCGCTGACATCGAGATGCCAGAGCTGCGCGAGGGTCGGCGAGACGGCGGACGCGCTGAACCACGGAGCCATCCCGAACAGCTCCGCGATGGCGAGGATCGCGAGCACCCGGCCCGCAGTCACAAGCCGGTTGGGTGGTCCAGAAAGACCCAGGGAATGCCGAACTTGGTGCCGAGGTGTTCGGCCAGCGCCCGGACGCCAAACGTCTCGGTAGCGTAATGCCCACCGAAGTAAACGTTCAATCCCAGCTCCTGGGCGTCGAAGTAGCTGTGGTGAGAGCCTTCACCGGTAACGTAGGTGTCGAGTCCCTGCAGAGCGGCCTGCTTGATGAACGATCCACCGGCTCCCGTCACGATCCCCACGCGACCGACGGTGGTCGGGCCGAACAGCATGGCCTTGGCCGGAGCCCCGAGGACCTGGTTGAGTCGCTGGGAGAAGCTGTCCCGATCGCCGCCTCCCTCCCCCCAGACGCCGACAGGCTGATCCTGCCACGTTCCAAAATCACCTCGTACTGAAACGCCGAGAGCGCGCGCCAGCAGTGCGGCGTTCCCGATCTCGGGATGACAATCCAGCGGGAGATGCGCCCCGTAGACGGCGATTCCGTCCCGAATCAACCCTGCAACGCGCTCGAGCTGGGGGCCGATTATCGGCCGGAGGCCACCCCAGAACAAGCCATGATGGACGAGGAGAAGATCGGCCTTCTGCTCAGCCGCCATCCGTACGGTCGCGGCGCACAAATCGACCGCGGCGGCTATTCGAGTGACGGTTCCTCGATTCCCGACCTGCAAACCGTTGAGCGCTTCGGGATAATCGTGGACTGCGTCGACTCTCAGGTACTCGTCGCAGTAGTGAACGACATCGAGGAGGTTCACGTTCGTGAGCGTTTTGGTGGTGGCTGAGCTTGGACAGTATTACAACAATATCAAGACATCATCTATACATCGACTCGTACTTCGTGGCGGTCAGTCGCAACCTAAAGCTATGCTCCATATGGCGTTCTGTAATCCACACGGCCGCGTAGACAAGCTGTGGACAAGTCTATGAGTCGCTAGCGTTTGTCCGCGACAGACTCCAGGACATCCTCGCTCATTCGCAGCACTCCATTGATCTCCCCACCCTCCTGCACGAGCAGCTTGCGAGTCGCGATGTCGCCGTGCACCACGCTGGTCGTCTGCAGCTCCACGCGTTCACCAGCCTGGATCCCGCCCCGCACTTCACCACCGATGATGGCCTCACGGGTCACCACATCGCCTTCGACCAACCCACCCTTGGCCACCAGCACCTGACGGCCGGCCTGCACCGTGCCGACGACCGTTCCTTCGATCTTCACCACGCCCTCGGCGGAGATGTCTCCAACCACCCGCATTCCCGATCCGATGATCGACAGTCCGGCCTCGCCGGCCGCGGTCCCGGATTTTTCTGTGAACATTGCCATCGTCAGTTCCCCTCTTTTACGAACGTGAGCGGGTCGAGTGATCGACCCTCACGCCGAATCTCGAAGTGCAGGTGCGGCGCCGTCGACCGACCGGAGCTGCCTGTCAATGCAATCACCTGGCCGGCGGACACGGTATCCCCTTCGTGGACGAGGAGCCGTGACGCGTGACCGTACATGCTTTCATATCCGGAAGGATGGCGCAAGAGGACGTACAGGCCGTAGTTGGGATCCGGGCCCGCCGCCTCGACCGTCGCCCCACCGGAGGCCCGGACCACGGTCCCAAACGGCACCGCGATATCCACCCCTTCATGAGCCTCGCCACCCCCGCCCCCGTCACTCCCTGCCCCACCGTGTCCCCGGGTAACGAAGCCCTGGACGTCCAGCGGCCAGTGCGAGGGCATCGAGAGTCCCGTCTCATAGCGACGCGTGCCCGCGGGAGCCGCGCGGATCGGGGCGGCGCGCATGACATCCGAGGCTGGGGCCGAGGCGCTGTCGCGCGGTGGCGCCCGGCCACCGAGCAGCTGGCGCAACGACTGGTAGTTCGCCTCGGCGCGGTTCAGGGCCGCCGCGAGCTGCTGGACTCGCCCGTTCTCTTCACGCAGGCGCGACACCTCGCGCTCGAGTCCGGGGACACGGACCGCGGCCCGTGTGATCGGCCCAGCGAAGGCGAAGAACAAGACGACGAGCAACCCGACGACGAGCGCGGACCACTTCCCTGCCGTGACCGCCCACAGCGGAAACCGATACTGCTTCGAAGCGATATCGCCGTCGGAATGCACGACGATGGTGACACTCCGCGCCTTCATCCGTCGAACGGCGCGCCCAGGATCAGGTCGAGGATCCTCGCGAGATCGTCATTGGAATAGAACGCGACGTGAATCTGTCCCTTTCCCTTGGCCCGCAGGCTGACGCGCACATCGGTGCCGAGTCGCCGGCGCAGCGCATCCTCGACGCGCCGCACCTCGGGTGCCGGCGGCAGGCCGCGTTTCGAGCGCGGGCGTCTCTCCGGCGCGCGTCCCCCGCGCACGCGGTCCTCGATTTCCCGCACCGACCAACCCTGCGCCACTGCCTCGCGCGCCAGCGTCGTGACCGCGCGCGCGTCGTCGAGGGCAAGCAGCGCCCTCGCATGTCCGACACTGACCTGCGCGTCATGCAGCATCTGGAGTACGGTATCGGGCAGCTTGAGGAGCCGAAGCGCATTCGCGACCGTCGAGCGGTCGCGCCCGACCGCGTCGGCAACGTCCTGCTGCGTCAGCTCGAATTCCGCGATCAGCCGCTCATACCCTCGTGCTTCGTCCACGGGCGACAGATCGTCGCGCTGCAGGTTCTCGATCAGCGCGAGCGTCAGGACGGTACGATCGTCCACGTCACGGCGCACGGCCGGGATCTTGTCCCACCCGAGGGCCTGACACGCGCGAAGCCGTCGCTCGCCGGCGATCAACTCGAACCCCGCCTGGCCGCCAGGCGCCGGACGCACCACAACCGGCTGCAACAGACCGGCCTGCTTGATAGACGACTTCAGCTCTTCCAGGGCAGTCGGGTCCACGTCACGACGCGGCTGGAGTGGGTTGGGGCGAATATCCTTGATCGGCAGCTCCACGAGGCTGCCTTCGCGTTCGGCCTCCTCCCGCGTCGGTCCCAGCAGGGCCTCGAGCCCTCGACCGAGCCGGCGGCGACCAGCGGCAGTCTCTGTCATGCGGGTACCTCCGGGTGAGCGGGCATACCGGCGGGCAGGGCAGGGGAGGGTGCTCCCCGTTCGACCCGACGAATCAGCTCCTGCGCCACGGCGAGATAACTCTTGGCTCCCACCGATTGCACATCATACAGCAGGATCGGTTTGCCGAAGCTCGGGGCCTCGGCCAGCCGAACATTGCGCGGGATCGTCACACTGAACATCTGTGCCCCGAAGTATTCCTTCGCCTCATCTCCGACTTGCTTGGACAGGTTCAGACGCGCGTCATACATCGTGAGGAGAACACCGTCGATCGCCAGGGCCGAATTGAAATTGCGTTGCACGAGCTTGATCGTGTTCAATAACTGCGACAGGCCCTCCAGCGCGTAGTACTCACACTGGATCGGTATCAGGACGCCGTCGGCGGCGGTGAGCACATTCAGGGTCAACAAGCCGAGGGAGGGAGGGCAATCAACGACGATGTACTGGTAATCGGACGCGACGTCTCGCAGCGCATCGCGCAGTCGGGTTTCGCGCTTGTCGCGGTTGACGAGCTCCAGCTCGGCTCCGACCAGGTCCTGTGTCGCAGGAACGACGTCCAGGAAAGGGAAGTGCACCGAGCGAACCAGGGTATCGCCAAGTCGCTCCCCGTCGAGCAAGGCATTGTAGAGGGATCGCTCGAGCAGCGAGCGATCGATTCCGACACCACTGGTCGCGTTGCCTTGAGGATCGGCGTCGATCAGCAGCGTCTTACGCTCGGCAGCCGCTAGCGAACCGGCGAGGTTGACGGCCGTCGTTGTCTTACCGACACCGCCCTTTTGGTTGGCGATCGCGATAACTCGGCTCTTCACGTAACCTGTTATATTGTAATGAGTTATAGTGTTAACGCTGTAAGGCGTTGCGGCTTAATCTAATACGTGCGGCTGTTGAGCGAAAGAAAGCGTGGAGTTTCACGTGAAACTCGCACGTTTCACGTGAAACATCGATCCCCGCTACGCGACCTGCTTCCTCCAACGAAGCGTCTCCATCACGAGGTTATGGAGATCGCTCGCCGAGACTCCGGGAACGCGCGAAGCCTGGGACAACGATGAAGGTCGAATGCGGTCGAGCTTCTGGCGAGCCTCTGTCGCAAGACTCGAGAACTCCAGATACGGCAGATCTCCGGGGAGCGCGAACGTGGCCAACTCGGCGAGTCTGCCGGCGGCTTGCCGCTCGCGCGCGATGTACCCGCTGTACTTGAGGTCGATCTCCGTGGAAAGAACCGCAGCCTCATCGAGGTCGAACCCGGCCCCCGCTGCCTGAAACAGGGAGCGCAGCGAAGTGTGTGGCCGGCGGGCGAGGGTCGCGATCCGCTCTGGAGCGTCAATCGCTTGACCTGTCTCGCGCAGTGCTTCGGCGGCTTGGGCGGGCGTTATCAAAGTATTCCCGGCCAGCTCGTGCGCCCGCTGTTCCGCCGCCAGGCGATCCGCAGCCAGCCTTCTCTCCGCGTCATTCAATAATCCCAGTCGCTCCGCCAAGCCGAACAACCGGCGCAGGGCGTTGTCCTGACGGAGCAGCAGCCGAAACTCCGCTCGAGACGTGAACAACCGGTACGGCTCGTCGACGCCGCGAGTCACCAAATCGTCCACCAGCACCCCGATGTAAGCGTCGTCGCGACCAAACACCACCGGCTCGTCCCCTCGCAGTCGTCGCACGGCGTTGATCCCGGCAACGACCCCCTGGCCTGCCGCTTCTTCGTATCCCGTCGTCCCGTTGATCTGCCCCGCGAAGAACAGCCGCTCCACCGCTTTCGTCTCGAGCCAGGGGGTCAGCTGATCCGGTGGGTAGTAGTCGTACTCGATGGCGTAACCCGGGCGAGTCATGTGCGCCTGCTCGAGACCAGGGACGGCATGGAGGATTTCGAGCTGGACAGAAACCGGCAGGGAAGTGGATAGCCCGTTCACGTACATCTCGTGCGTGTCCAGACCCTCCGGCTCGAGAAAGATCTGGTGAGCCGCGGCCTTCGGAAACTTGACGATCTTGTCCTCAACCGAAGGACAGTAGCGCGGCCCCCGACCGCTGATCGCCCCGCCGTATAACGCAGATTCCTTGAGATGAGCCTGGATGATTTGCTTCACCGGCTCGCCCGCCCAGGTAATCCAACAAGGGACCTGACGTGGCCGCGCGCTTGGCTCAAAAAAGGAGAAGCGGTGTTCACCGTCCTCGCCGTCCTGACGAGAAACCTTCGACCAGTCTACGCTTCGGCCGTCGACCCGCGGAGGAGTCCCGGTCTTGAAGCGTTCTACCGTAAGTCCAAGAGCCTCAATAGCTTGTGCCATTTCCACCGACGGGCTGTCGCCCGCTCGTCCGGCTGGAACCTGGGTATCGGTGCCGATATGAATGCGTCCCCGCAGGAACGTCCCTGCCGTGATGATCACGGCGCGCGCGGTGAACCGCCGACCGTCCACGGTCTCAATGCCGCGAATCTGATCGCGCTCGAGCAACAAGCCGGCGGCCATGCCCTGAACGAGCGATAGATTCTCGTGCCGCTCCAGCAGACTCCGGACGGCCCGGCGATACAGGGTACGGTCACACTGTGCCCGCGGCGCCCAGACCGCCGGTCCCTTTGAGCGATTCAACATGCGGAACTGGATCGTCGCGCGGTCCGCGGCCCGGCCCATGACGCCGCCCAGAGCATCGACCTCGCGCACGACGGTCCCCTTGGCGATGCCGCCGATCGCCGGATTGCACGACATCTGACCGATCGTGTCGAGGTTGGACGTCAGGAGCAGCGTGCGCGCGCCGAGTCGCGCCGACAGGCTGGCGGCTTCGGTACCGGCGTGGCCGCCGCCGACGACGAGGACGTCGAAATCGAAAGACATGGATCAATAATAGACGAGGCGACGACGAGACGCACAGACGCCAAGGCGGGCGCCGAGACGTCGAGCCGCCGAGTGGACGGCGAGGGGTCAGGTGCGAGGATTACGCATGGCCGCGCCGCTGACCTTCCGTAGGAGTCCGAACAGCGTCTTTCCCGTCTCGTCCGCCAGGGCTTCCAGACGACCATACTCCGGGGGGGTCATGTACTCCAAGTCCCTAGCCATCTCGATAATCGTTTCGACTTCTGCGAGCGAGCTCCGAGCAGTATCGAGGTAGCGACGACACTCCCGTGGCCCGTGACGGGTATTCCCCTCGGCGATGTTGAGCGGAACGCTGTAACATGCGCGACGCAATTGATCAGCCAGGGCACCTTGCTCGTATTCCGGGAAATTCCGAGCCAACCGTGAGCACTCGACGGCGAGTCGTTGAGCATGCTGCCAGGCTTTCAACGTCTTTGTAGTGCGCCATGCGCGCAACCTAGTCCTGAAAACAAAAGGCACGTCACCGGAATTACCCGGCGCGTGCCTTTCCTACGCACTCGTTCCTTGAATCCACTAGGCGGCTTGGCGGCTCAGCGTCTCCCTCAACGTCTGGGCGTCCGAGTGCCTCAGGGCGCCCGATCGTCGACCGTCACGCTCGGCTTGCCATTCTGCGAAACCCCAAGTCCCGCCCGAGTAACGCCGTTGCCGTCCGCGAGCGCGAGGCTCGACGAGCCGTTCGTCGCGAGTCCCAGCACCGCCCGGCTCTGTCCTTTGGGATCCGCGAATACCAGACTCACGGTCCCGTCAGCCAACAGCCCGAGCGCCGCGCGCGACCGGCCAGTTCCATCCACCAGCGCCAGCCCTGGCGAGCCGTCCTCGAGAACACTCATGCGGATCCGTGGCTTCCCCTGGGCGTCGCTCAGGGCGAGCTGTACCACCCCTTCCTTGGTGACGCCCCACGTGCCGCGCACCCTACCCGCCGCATCTTCCAGCACGAAGCTGCGCGCACGCCCGTTCGCGGTCGACGAGAATGACCGCCGGGCCGCGACCACGGCCATGATAGAGGAAGCCACCAGTAACAGCGCACCGCCCCCGAGCACTATGGCCCCGAATCGCCGCAGTCGGCGGTTGTCACTCTCCAGCGTTCCCAGCCGTTGCAGGATGTCCGCGGGCACCTCTTCGGACGCTGCCGACTCCGGTACCCGGTCTCTCACCAGCAGTGGATCCCCCATCAAGGGCCGTTCACTCATAAGTCCTCTCTCGCTGCAGCACACCTAGTTCTTTGTCGAACTGCTCGGAAGCATCGAGGAAATAGGACCGGCATGCCCGGTCCAGGAGGTCGGGCGAAAGCGTCGGCTCGACCCCCAAAAAGCGCGCGATGTCACAAACGTGATCGGTCAAATCCCGCGGGTGGCAGCCACGCGGCGCGATACCGCGGGCCTCGTAGAAATCGCGATACACCTGCGCCACCCCTTCGGGGTCATAGGGGATCTGTCTGGCGACGGCGCAGCGCCGGAAGATCTCCTCATATTGAGCCCGCGTCGGGCTCAGGGCTCGAACCTTATAATGAATGCGCCGCAGGAACGCCTCCTCGGCGAGCTGCTCCGGATCGAGATTCGTCGCGAAAATCACGAGACTCTCGAACGGGACCGGGAACTTCGCACCCGTGTGGAGGGTGAGGTAATCGACCCGCTTTTCGAGCGGCATGATCCATCGGTTCAGGAGCTCCCGCGGCGGCACACGCTGCCGCCCGAAATCGTCCAGGATCAGGACACCACCGTTGGCTTTCACCTGAAACGGGGCCTGGTAGACCTTCGCGTCGCGGTCGTACTGCAAATCGAGCTGCTCGAGGGTCAATTCTCCGCCGGTGATCACCACCGGACGCGAGACACGGGCAAAGCGGCGGTCGTAATCCGGCACATCCCGCAACCATTGCGGATCCTGGCTCGAGGCGGCGCCGCCGTCATCGTCGGACCCCACCAACCGGTGGTATACCGGGTCGAAAACGACCATGATCTGGCCGCCGATGTCCACGGCATAGGGCAGGTAGAACGAGCCGCCCAGCAAGCCGGCGATGACCTCGGCCATCATCGTCTTCCCGTTCCCTGGGTCGCCGAAAATGAACAACGATTTGGCTGAATTGACCGCGGGACCAAGGCCTTCGACGAACGCCGGATCGAGCACGAGATCGGCGAACGCTGCAAACAGCCGTTCACGCGTCACGTGAATGTTGCTCACAGATTGACGTTCGATCCACAATCGGTATTGGTCGAGCGGAACCGGGGCAGGACCCACGTACTGGCCCGCCGCCATCGCCTCACGGGCCCGGTCGCCGCCGGCTCCGGTGAGATCGAAGATGTAACCCCCGCGTCCGGCACCAACGGTCCGTTTTACTTCGACGAGACGTTGCTGCTGCAAAGTGAGGAGCAGCTCGTCCAGAATAGCGAATGGCAGGCGAATCGACTCGACCAGCTCCTGACCGCTCCGGGCGCCTTGGACATACAGCGTTTTGAGCAACAGCTCGATGATCGCTTCGGGCGTCAGGCCGGTGTCGGCAATGGTTTCCGGGATCGGAGGCCGAGACGCGATCACGGGGCTGGCCGCCTGTGCGGCCGCTGTCGGACTACTCATGCTGCCTCCAGACACGGACGCCACTCCAGCGCGTCACCCGTTTGTGTGCCGGACGTTTCAAGCGTCCCGGCGGGAACCTCGAGCGCCGCCACTGCGCGCCCATGCCACTTCGAGCGCCTGCCCGGCGCCAGGCCGGGGTAGGTAGCCACTACGACCCCCCGTCGATCGACGAAGACGACATCGACGGCGTAACGCATGCCGAACATGTGCACCCCACGGCATGGGACCAGCATGAGACCCTCTCCATCGCGCAACGGTCGCCGGCCGAGCAGACCACGTAGCCTGGACAACCAGCGATCGGCGAGCTGAACGCGGTGAGCGACGGCCCGGCCCCGCGTGAGATTGGTAACCGCCACCCAGGCGCTCATTTGAGGCCGATCATGGTACGGTAGATCTGTACCAGCGCGGGCCCGAGGATCACCACGAACAGGGCAGGGAAAATGCAGAGGGCGAGCGGGAAGACGAGCTTGATTGTCGTCTTGGCCGCTGCTTCCTCCGCGCGCTGCCGGCGCTTGGTCCGCAGCGTATCGGAGTGCACGCGCAGCGCCTGCGCGATGGACGTCCCGAAGCGATCGGTTTGAATCAGCATCGCGACCAAGGACCGCACGTCGGCTACTCCCGTCCGCTCCCCGAGGTTGCGCAGCGCTTCTTCCCGGGGCACGCCGGCACGGATTTCATAATTGACCTGTGCCAGCTCCTGGTTCGTCAGCCGGCTTACGTGCCGGATTTCTTCGGCCACCCGCACCAGCGCCTGGTTCAAGGCGAGTCCCGCTTCGACGCAAACGATCATCAGATCGAGCGCGTCGGGCAGAGTGCGCTGAATCTCCTTCTGCCGTTTTCTGGCCCGGGAGCCGACGTGCACCGAGGGCCAGACCCACCCCAACGCCGCGCCCGCAAAACCGGCGACAATCACACGGGGGGCTTCGGCGCCCAAGGCTTTCGCCAGCACCAGGAACCCCAGCCCCAATCCGATGAGCAAGGCAACCCGTGCGCCCCAGTAGATCGGGACGGCACCGGCTTCGCGGTACCCGGCGTGTATCATGAGCTCGCGCAGCTGCGCGCGACGTTTGGCATCTCCACCGAAGCGCCCGCCGAGGAATTCCAGCAGCGCCTTGAGCTGGCCGGAACGGGTGATCCGTTCACGCCGGACAGCTTCGTCCGCCGATCCGCTCATGCGCTCGAGCTCGGCGAGCTGGCGCGCCACGGCGCGGGGGCGGGTAGGGACCATGCGGGCCACCAACCACACCGCGAAGGCCACCGTCACTCCGAACAGCAATGCCGCCAAATAGGTCACAGGATGCTCCTCAGATTTCGATGTCCACGATCTTGCGGATCCAGAAGTAGCCCAGGATCTGCAGGATCACGGCGAGCACCAGGAAGTATCTGGCGATCGGGTCCAGGAACAACGTGAGCGTGTACTCGCGGTTGATGAAGAACAGCGCCGTGCCGACCGCAATCGGCAGCAAGGCCAGGACGATGCCGCTGAATCGTCCCTGAGCCGTGTAGACGCGCAGCTGTCGCTTGATCATGAAACGTTCGCGGATCACGTAGGCGATCTTGTCCAGCACCTCGGCGAGGTTGCCGCCGACGTCACGCTGCACCAGGATCGCCGTCACCAGGATCCGCACGTCGATAAGCGCGACGCGATCCGTGAGGCCGAGCACCGCCTCGTCAAAGGGCATCCCGAAGCGCTGCTCCTCGAAGACACGGCGGAACTCGCCGGCCACCGGCTCCTGTGATTCCTCGCTGGCCATTTTGAGGCCAGCCGACAGGGGATGACCGGCCCGCATGGCCCGGCCGATCAGATCGATCGCCTCGGGGAGCTGTTCCTCGAACGACTCGAGCCGTTGCCGTTGCTTGCGCCGGATGTACAGGTAGGGCATCGCCCCGGCAGTAGCCGCCGCGATCAACACAGCCGGCAACACCGGGAAAACGACCAGCATCGTCAACCCGGCACCGAGGCTCAAGCCCAGTGTGACGGCCGCGAAGCTCTGAGGCGACCAGGTGAGACCGCCCTGCTCGAGGATACGTCCCAAGCCGGGCACGCGGGGGAGTCGTGCGGTGATCGCACCCAGCCACTTGGCTTCCGACGCGGCCGCATCGCGCATCAGCGCGGGCGAGGTCGCACTGGCCACCGTCGCGGTGCCATAATCCTGCAGCTGACGCACGACCGCACGCCGTTCCCGGAACTCGAATACCCACTGGATCGCGAGCGCCAAGGCCACGGTGGCGAGCCCGACCGTGATGAAGACGAGGAGCGCCGGCCCTACCATCGGGCACCTTCCGCGGCAGTCCGCTCGGCCATCGGGGTGAACACCCCGGCCGGCAGCTCGATTCCCCACGCCTGAAGACGTTCGGTAAACCGCGGACGCAGGCCGGTCGCCCGGAAGCGCCCCAGCACCCGCCCGTCTTCGCCCACGCCCTGACGCTCGAAGGTGAAGATGTCCTGCATCGTGATCACGTCCCCCTCCATGCCCACGATTTCGGAGATGGTGATCAACTTCCGGGTCCCATCCGAGAGGCGCGTCACCTGGATCACCACGTTGATCGCGCTCGCGATCTGCTGGCGCATGGCCTTGTCCGGAAGGTTGAGGCTCGCCATCGAGATCATGGTCTCGAGCCGGCTCAAGGCGTCGCGCGGCGTGTTCGCGTGCAACGTCGTGAGCGAACCGTCATGACCCGTGTTCATGGCCTGGAGCATGTCCACCGCTTCGGCGCCGCGCACCTCGCCCATCACGATCCGGTCCGGCCGCATCCGCAGCGAGTTGACGAGCAGCATCCGCTGCGGGACCGCGCCCTGACCTTCGATGTTCGCCGAGCGCGTCTCCAACCGCACGACGTGCGGCTGGCGCAGCTGCAGCTCGGCCGAGTCCTCGATGGTCACGATCCGCTCGTCCGACGGGATGTAGGAAGACAGAATGTTGAGCAGCGTCGTTTTTCCCGCCCCGGTGCCACCGGAGATGAGCACGTTGAGCCGGGCGCGGACGATGCCGCTCAGCACCTGGAGCATCGGCTCCGTCGCGCTGCCCACCCGCAGCAGGTCTTCGCCCGACAGAGCGTCGCGCTTGAATTTCCGGATCGAGAGGTGTGGCCCGTCGATCGCCAGCGGGGGAATGATGGCGTTCACCCGCGAGCCGTCCGGCAAGCGCGCGTCGACCATCGGTGAGGAGTCGTCGATGCGCCGGCCCACGGCGGAGACGATCCGGTCGATCACCTGCAACAGGTGCCGGTCGTCCTGAAAGCGGACGTCGGTGGGCTGCAGCTTGCCCTGACGTTCCACGAACACCGAGTCGTACGTGTTGACGAGGATGTCGGCCACTTCCGGGTCCTGCATCAGCGTTTCGAGCGGCCCCAAGCCGAAGATCTCGTCGACGACCTGACGCACCAGCTGGTCCCGCTCGCCAAGGTTCAGCGGCAGCTGCTCCTGGGCGATCAGGTCCTGAACGACCTTGGCGATCGCGGCGACGACTTCCTCCCGCTCCAGCTTATCCAGGTTCGAGAGGTTCAACCGCTCGAGGATGCGCCGGTGGACGCGGGTCTTGATCTGCTGCATCGAGACACCGCCGTTTTCGGACCCCGGGCGCCCGGCGCCCGCTTCCGTCCCTCCCGGCGCCTGCCACGGCATCGAACGGCGTTTGCCGCCCGCTTCTGTCGCCGCGACCGAGAAGCTTCCCGTGGACCGCCGAGTATCGTTCGTCATGAAACCTCCTGATCGGGGCGGCGACGCAAGAGACCCAGCAGATCGCTGAGCCGCCTGGAGTTGCTCGCCCGTCCATTGCCGTTCGCAGGGGCGTCCACCCCGACCAGATCGGCGCCAAGCGCCTGGAGGTCGCGGGCGTAACGGGACTTCGCATTCCGGGCAACCGGGTTGCCGGAGTTGATCGCGCGGCTAACCGCCTCATAATCGTTACTGAGAGTCCAGTACACTTCGAGTCCCACGGTGCGCTGGACGTCCTCGAGCGAAATCACGTCGTCGGGATGGTAGCGATTGACCACCAGCCGCACCCGGTCGTGGTCCTTCCCGGCCACGCGCTCGAACACGGGCAGACAGCGCTGGAGATTCCGAAGCGAGGGAACATCCACCGTCGTCACCAGAAAAATGCGATCGGCTTCCTCGAACGCCGCCAGTGAATCCGCGGAAAACGACTTCGGCGTATCGACGATGACGTAGTCGTACTGACGCTTGAGGTAGTGCAGGATCGCTCGAATCTGGTCGCGCCCAGGCCCTTCGGCCGGTTCCGGGTGGAACGGCGCGGACAGGAAGTCGACCCCCGACTCGTGATGCTCGATGAACGACGCGAGCAACCCGGCATCGATCCGATGGAAGTTCTGCACCAGGTCTACGAAGCTGAAGCGTGGCCGTGCGCCGAGCAGTACGGCGACTTCCCCGAGCTCGAAGTCGAGATCGACCAGCAGGGTGCGCTTCGCGCTCAGCCTTTGCAGCACGATGGCCAGGTTGGTAGCCACGCACGTCGTGCCGGCACCACCCTTGGGACTGAACACCGCAAACAGCTGTCCCGGCTCGCGGGTGGTTGGTGTCCATCCCAGCCGTCGCGCCGCGCGCTCGACGGCCGCCTGCACCCCGTCAGCCGCGAGCGGTTTCGGCAAATACTCGGCGACGCCCGCCCGCATGGCTTCGAGCAGCACCTCGGCCCCGAGCTGCGGGCCGGCGCCGACGATGTAGCGCTGCGGGCTGCCGTCGGTCAGGAACCGCGCGAAGCTGACTGCCGTCGCGGGGTCCTGGTCAAAATCCAGGATCACGAGCTGTGGATCGCTGTTGCGCAGCTCGGTGATCTGCTCCTCGCTGAGATCGGCAAGCGGCGTCGCGAGCTCGATGGCGAACTCGAGGCTGTTGCCGTTGAGCGTTACCGCCCGTCGCAACGCGTCCCGCAGAGCGGGATCGGTCGAAATCAATGCGCTTCGCACGCTGTTTAGTTCCTGCCCGTCACTTCACGAGCTTGAGAGTCTTGATGAGGGATCCCGTGTTCCCGCCCGGGGCATCGGTGCCCGAGACGTAGTACAGGAATCGACCGGTGACGGGGTCCTGTTGCTTCTTCTGCGCTTCGATGAACATCAATCCGAAGTTGTTGAACGTGATCGATTGCATTCCCGACTTGGTGATCTGACCCGGCGCGAACATGGCGAGCTTGACGACGCGCGGGCTGCTCATCCAGCCGCTGCCGTAGATCGAGTTCTTGACGCTTTGAGAGGCCTGGTCCCAGTACGCGTTGGGGTCTTCCTTGATCAGCTCACCCACACCCTGGAACGTCGGACCCCGCATGTTCCCCGGCTCGAGCGGATATGGCTTGCCGAGCTGAACCGGCGAGTTGTTGCAGCTGCAGATGTTGTTCCGGTAGGCCGTCGCGCCACCGCCGAAACCGCCCTTGCACGCCTTCTGCGAGGGGTCGACCGGGACCTGCCACGGCATGAAAAGGCCGGGCGTCGCTACGTACGGAGACTGCGGGTCCTGCGCCTTCATGTTGATCTGGCGGCCGAAGTCGTTCGTGAACAGTGAGCCCGGATTGCGAAACGTGCTGCCGTAGCCGGTTTCGGTCGGCGAGCCACCAGAGCCGGTGAAGGCCTCATAGCGATCGCCGGGGTTGTCGCCGTAGACCCAGTTCTCGTTCGGGTCCCAGACGCGGTTCCCGTTGGTATCGCCGTTCGGATCGTTCCACATATCGGGGATGGCGAACGGTTTGAGACACCGGGCGTTCCCGGCATCTACAGCTTCGGCCGCCGCGTACGCGCCGATCGGGACCATCCGGATGCCGAGCACCCGGGCGAACAGCGTGCGCACGGTGTCGCGGTGAATGATCACGCCCACCAGGGCGCTCTCCGGAACAACCCGGATATCGACTTCGGTGGAATCGATGGGCCCGTTCTGGAACGTGTTGCGGCGGGCGTATTCCATCGCCCGGCTGTGGGCGGTCGACACCGCCAGGGCCGGATCCTGCTCCAGGAATGCGCTCGCCCCGGCGAGCGCGGCGGCATCGGCCGCGCGCTGCGCGTCGTTATGCGCGACGTACAGCATCCCCAGATCGATCGCGAGCGCGAGGAAGGCCAGGAGCGTCAGCATCGAGACCGCTACCAGTACCGTCACCGCTCCACGCTCTGAGCGCAGACCATCCATGCGTCGGTGCATTTGCCTGTTCCTCTCGCTCAATTCGCTTAGTGGCCGGGGGCGCGAAGATCGCGATCCCAGTCCCACGTGCCCGGTTCGCCAGTCGGCAGCTTCGGCGCGGCATCCGTCGCTTCGACGAGTCGCGGCGTGACGACGACGAGAAGCTCCGAACGCCGCTGCTGCGCGTCACTCGAGCGGAAGAACTGCCCGAGCACCGGGATATCGCCCAGGAACGGGATCTTGGTGACGTCCTTGGTCCACGTGTTGTCCAGGAGCCCGGCGATCGCCAGATGCTGGCCGTCGCGCAGCTCCACGTCCGTTTCGGCCCGTCGGGTCAACAAGCTCGGAATCTGGAAGCCGTTCAACGTCAGGCCGTTGGCGAAGTCGAGCGACGACACCTCGGGCGCCACGTGCAGGCGGATGCTGCCGCCCTCCGTGAGGGTCGGCGTGAAGCGCAGCCGCACACCGAACTCCTTGAATACGATCGTGACCGCCCCCGACTGCGAGCCGCTCTGAACGCTCGGGTAGGGGAACTCGCCGCCGGCGAGGAAGGACGCTTCCTGTCCCGGAAGCGTCAGCAGGTTCGGCTCGGCCAGGCTCTTGAAGTCCCCGCGCGCGCGCAGGGCCTTGATCACCGCATTGAACTGGGTATTGCCACCGCCCAGGAACAGCCGCATCAATCCGTCGGATACGGTCTGCACCGAGTCATTGTCGACGGTGCTGAACCGGTCCGGGTTGACGGTCGACAGAATCGACGCCATCTGCCGGGCCGCGCTGCGATTCACTTCCGCGATCTGCACCTGCAGCATGATCTGTCGCCCGGGGGGCGCCTGGAGCCGGTCCACCACGACCGCTCCGGTCGCCTTGGCGATGTTCACCGCGTGCTGATCGACCGCGGCGCTGCGCACGCGGCCCGCCAACGTCACGGTGTTGGAGCTGGCCGAAACCTCAATCGAGTCCAGAGGAAACAGCGTGCGCAGATACCGCTGGAGGGCGGCGGCGTCCGCAGTCACCTCGATCGAGTAGATCCGGACGTTCCCGCTCTTGTCCCAGACGAGCAGACTCGTCGTGCCCAGCTTCTTGCCGGTGACGAGGACTTCGCGTGGCGACACGACGACGGCGTCGCCCACCGTGAGCTCGCCGATCGAAAACCGCTCAACCGGCTGGTCGTACACGAGCAGGGCCGATGCCCCGACCGAGATCGTCACCACCTGCTGGGCCCCGGAAATCACCTGTTGGGCCGCCGCGGGCCGTGAGCCCGCCGCGACGAGCGCGACGAGGACCGCGAGTATATTGATACCGCTGAACGTACGTCCCACGATTGCGCTCTCTTTCAGAACTTGATGAGTGTCCGAACGCCGCCCTTATACGCCTCGACGACGGTGCCCGACGCCTCGGGCGTTGCGCTCCGCACGACCGCCTGGCGCACCGCGCCAGACCGCGCACCAGGAAGCAGACCCCGCTCCCGCGCGCCGTTCGTCTCGATCTGTGCGAGGTCGAGTGAATTCCGGAGCGCCAGCTGAATTTTCCCTTCATTGGCGGCGAGGATGAGCTTCTCGCCATCCTCGGGAGAGACCAGCACGGTGATCACGGATACGGTGATCGGTTTCCCCTGTGCGTCCTGCTGCACTATCTGACCGGCCGCGAGCACCGAAACGTTCTGGAGCACGACCTGGGTGACGGTCTCCTTCCGATCCTCCTTCGGCAGCAGCGTCAGCATGACGTCCACGCGCGTCCCGGGTAATACGAAGCCGGCGACTCCAATCACGTCATCCACGCGAACACTCACGCCACGCAGCCCTTCGGGAATCGTGATCGCCAAACCGCCACCCGCACCGCGGGGGGCAAACTTGGCTTCCATCACGAGCTCGTTCGTCCTGAGCGGCGTGATCAGCCCGCGCCCGATGACCGTCTCGGGATTGGTGACATATCCCGGCGGCACGGCGTCCCCGCGCCAGTCGATCAGCCGGAGATCCGCCGGCGCGACGATGGTGCCGAGCGGGAGGTCCCGCGCGGCGACCGCCACCTGCGAGCGCGGCGCTTCCGCCGCCATGAGCCGCGGCGTGCGATCGCGCAGATACGCCAGCGCGAGATAGGCCGCGGAGCCGCCCGACATCAGGGCCAGCAGTAGAATGATCCAAAGTCGGCGTTGTCTCACCGCGACCTCCCAGACGAGTTAGACGTGTCGAATCGTGTGCTATTCATTTCGCATCACGAAGGTTGATTGGAGCGTGATGTTTGACTTGCTCGTCGACCAATGCATGAACGGCTTCAAAAACACGAACTGATACGGCACTTGAATGTTGACCGTGGCCGGCGTGCCTTGGCCGGCGCGAAACCCGGTCAACGTGATGGTGGCGCCGACAGTGTCGATCGACGCCCGCCTCAGCGCCCGCTTGATGATGGCGTACACCGAGTCCTGGGTCGTCACCGGGTCGGCGACCACGGCGCTGCGGGCTCCAAGCCGCGCGGCGTCCGTGATCGCGTGGTTGATGTTCCAGGCGCGTCCGAACTCGAACACCGCGATCAGCAGAATCAGCAGCAGGGGAAGCACGATCGCGAATTCGACCATGGCCTGCCCGCGCTTGTCTCTCAGCAACCGTCTCACAGGCTCGCTCCTCCGTAGAACCACCACGCGAGCGATCCGACCGCGATGGCCACCCCGTAGGGGACCGTCATCGCTTCGGGCGACTCGATGGTCGGGGTGACCCCCGCGCGACCGAACAACACCCATTGCTGCGCGAAGCCGCGGATATTCGCGACAGTTCGCAGGAACGCCTGCCGCCGCATGGCTTCGGCCATCGCCAGGAGGCCGCCGACCAGTGCCACAGCCATCAGCGCACCGAACAACCGGTCCACACCTACAAACGCCCCCACCGCGCCGAGCAGCTTCACATCGCCGCCCCCCAGGAACCCGAAAGCGAACGGCGCCAGGGCCACGAGGATGGCGAGGCCGGCGCCCGCGGCGCCTTGCCACACCGTCCCCCAGCTCCACGAGAGCCGCAGGCACAACGCCACACCCACTCCCACCAGGGTCAGCACATTGGGGATTCGCCGCTCGCGCAAGTCAGACCACGACGCAAGCGCCAGTACCGTCACGAATGCCACCGTCATCAGGATCGTCATTGCGCGCTCAGAGATTGGCCGGCAGTAAAGGACCGGACTTGCGTCCGGTCCCTTACTACGGCCAACACCAGCATCCAAATCACGGAGTGGGGACGTAGCCGCTGGTCGGCTGCGACTTCAGCGAATCCGCGGCCGTATCGAGAACCTGGCCAGCCGAATTACGCAGGTACAGGAACACAGCGATCAGACCGATCGCCACCAGCGCGACGATCAGGGCGTACTCGACCATGCCCTGTCCAGACTCATCGCTCCAAAACCGCTTCAGCAACTGCCGCATCGTAATCCTCCCGGGCCCACGGGCCCTCGCGTGTTTTTCGCCCGTGACCGGGCACGAGCTTCGGATGACAGGTGCCACCCGCGGCGGCCGCATCAAGCAACAGCCATACCCAGTAGGGGTGCCCCCCCGGCTCAGAATCGCTGGCGCCGCGCAACAGGCGTCACCGTCGATGGATGCAGAGTTGCGACAGCCCCGGGAGGGTCGCCAACGAAGTCGGAGGTAACGCGAGAATGATGCCGAGACGCAACAAATTGATGTGGCAACGCAACGTTTGCGGTAAAAAGGCTACAATCTGCACCAAGCGTGTTGTGGCTCGCTGACCTTAGATCATTCATATAAGTCTATATATGATTGCTAGTTACATAACACGATCCGGAACGGACGGAAATTAATCCGGCCAGTGGGTGGCGGCTATGCTGCACAGTCATAGTGACTTGAGCACGCGGAAAAAACAGGAAAAACAGGCGAAACGGGCGATTCAAAACGCGGCTGGATTGGCGCTTCGCAACCCGCTGATTCTAGGCCTCGCGCACCCACCGGAGCAGGTCCTTGAGGCTGGGACGTCGCCCGGTAACGAGGATCCCGACCCGGTAAATCCGCGAAGCGACCCAACTGACGGCAACTATGCCGACGACCAGCAGGGCGAGCGACCCAAACAGCTGAACTCCCGGGACGATACTGGCGGCCCACCGCACCGGCATGGCGATCGGCGCGGTGAAGGGGACGAACGAGATCGTCATCGCATATGCGGAGTCCGGGTTGCCCGACAGCGCCCAAATCGACACATACGCGATCATCAGGACGAAAATCACCGGCTGCTGGGCCTGACGCGCCTCCTGTTCGCTCGAGGACATGGCCCCGACCGCCGCGAACATGGCCGAGTAGAGCAGGAAGCCACCGACGAAATACGTACCGAAGATCGCGACCGTACCGAAAGACACGTGCGGCAGCTCGAACGGCGTCCGATCGGCATCGGCCGCGGGCATGCCCCCGCCGGCAGGGGTGCGATGGCGGAGAATCAGCACCGCGGACACGGCCCAGATCGCGAATTGGAACAGGGAGACCGCCCCGACGCCCAAGACCTTTCCGACCATCAGCTGAAACGGCCGGAGCGAAGAGATCAACACTTCAACCACGCGGTTCGTCTTCTCTTCGAGCACCGAGCTCATCACGTTCACCCCGTAGACCGCGATCGCCATGAACAGCAGTATGGCCATGGCGTAGGCGAGCGTGAACGATTGACCGGAGCTCTCGCCCGTCGTTGTGGATCCAGAGATCTTCCTGGTTTCGAGCGCCAGCGGCAGCTGCGCCTGGTGCACCACCTCCGGGCTCACGCCGGCGCGCTCGAGCCGGATGTTCACCGCGATCCGTCCGACCACGTCCTTCAACGTCCCGATGTCCCGCAGGGAGGAGACGTTGGAGCTGCGGTACTCGGCCACGCCGGAATCCACGGTCGCGTCCGTGACGATCAGGAAGCCGTCCAGCCGACGACCACGCACCTCCAGGGCCAGCGAGTCGAGCAAGCCAGGCCGAGGTGTGACTCGCCTCAGGACCTTGAAGACCCCGCTCGAATCAAGCGAATCCGCGACTCGGGCGCCGAACGACGATTGGGTATCGTCCACCAGAACGATCCGCTTGCTGCTCCCGCCACCGGCAAAGAGCAGCGGGAAGAAGATCAGGGCTCCGAAGAAAACCGGCCCCAGGAGCGCCGATACCCAGAACCACTTCGTCCGCACGCGCTCCACGAACTCGCGTCGCACGATGGCCAGGACCTTACGCATGGGCAGCGTGCCCTTCCGGCACCACGTCGGCGCGCGCAGCTTCGGCCCCAACCAGATCGATGAAGATCTTGTGCAGTGATGGCGCGGTCAGCTCGAAGCGGGCCAGTCTCGCCTCCGACGCGACGAGGGCCCTGAGCAGGTTTTGCGCATCCGCACCGGACGCCAGCTCGAGCTCGGCGTAATGGCCAAAATCATCGGTTTTCGCCACGAGCCGCCGGTCCGCGAAGACGCCCTCAGCCCCTCCGCGGGCGCCGTCGAAAGCGACCGTCACATGGCGGCCGCCGTAGGTCTCCTTCACTCGTCCCAGCGTATCGTCCAGCCGCTTCGTGCCCTTGGCGATGATGCAGACATGGTCGCAGAGCCTTTCCGCCTGCTCCATGATGTGGGTCGAGAACAGGATCGTCGCTCCGCGCTGCTTGAGCTCGAGCACAGCGTCCTTCATCACCTGCGCGTTCACCGGATCGAGGCCGGAAAACGGCTCGTCCAGCACGGCCAGCTCCGGATCGTGCAACAGGGCGGAGATGAACTGCACCTTCTGCTGCATTCCCTTGGAGAGCTCATTGACCTTCCGAAGTCTCCAGTCGGCAAGACCGAGCCGTTCCAACCAGTCGAGTGCCTTCTGACGCGCCGTGCGCCGGGCCACGCCTTTCGCCTCAGCCAGGAAGACCAGGACATCGAGCACCCGCATCTTCGGGTACAGGCCGCGCTCCTCCGGCAAATACCCGATGCGGGCCGAATGCTCACGCCCACCGCCCTCTGTCCCGAACACGCGCACCACGCCCTCGTCGGGCTCGTAGATGTCCAGCATCATGCGGATCGTGGTGGTTTTGCCGGCTCCGTTCGGCCCCAGCAAGCCGTAAATGACGCCGCGTGGGACTTCAAGCGACAAAGCGTCGACCGCGAGATGGCCGGCGAACCGCTTCGTCACTCGATCGACAACCAGCACCGAAGGATTCATGGCTTGCATCATACCTCCGGATGCCACCCCAGAGCGTCCCGGCGCAGCGCTTCCAGGCGCTGCCAATGCCGCTCGATGCCGGCGCGACCGAGCCGCGTCAATGCGAGGCGGGTGACCGGAATCTTGCCGACGAACTCCTTTTCGACCCGCACCAGCCCGCCCTCCTCGAGCTTGGCCAGGTGGCTCGAGAGGTTTCCCTTACTCAACCCGGTCAGGCGCTGCAGGTAGAGAAAATCCGCGCTGCGGCACGCGGACAGCGCCGTCAGGATCGACAAGCGCGCCGGCTCATGAATCAGGCGATCGAGATCGGCGAGCTCCTCAAACGGTCGAAGTGTCGCCACCGGGCACCACGGGACGGAGCAGGCGCCGCAGCTCCAGGTGATCGAGGACGCCCCCCACCATGTAGATCGCCCCGAGGACGGCGAAGAACGGCGCCAGGCCGGCCGTTCCGGGCGCGAATACTCCGAAGAGCGGGAGCAGTCCGAACGCCCCCAGGATTCCCGACGCGACCACGTAATGCGGGCGGCCGCGCCCGGTGGACCACCAGTAGGCCAGCGTACCGGCACCCCAGACTGGACCGGTGACGAAGAGCGGAGGTTTGAGCAGGCCATCGACGACCATGGAAGCGACGAGCAACGGGTAGACGATCAGCCACTTCAAGGCGTTTCGCCTGGCATGGGCGCCTGGCATCGCGCGCACGTCGCCGAAGGAGCGCCGGTAGTAACGACCGACCACCACGGACCCCCAGACGGCGAGCGCCAGCGCCGCATACGTGACGACGTCGCTCGTGGGACCCGTGAGCGGCCACCAGGCCGACCAGCGCCAGGCGACCACCATCAGGGCAGCGCCCATCGGAACCAGTCGTAACCCCTGCCAAAAGAAGTAGTTATCCGTCATGCTCCGAATGCGCTCGAGTCGAGCTGTGCTCCCGGCCTGCATACGTGCTCTCCAAACTGGTTTGCAGTACAAACTCTACATGGGAGAGGGCACAGCGTCAAGGGTGATACCGATTCATTCAGTCGAGACGGGAGTCGGCACAGCCCGCAGCGCGGCCCGGAGCGTGTGCCACGGCAGGCTGGCGCATTTCACCCGCATTGGGAATTGCCGCACTCCCGACAACGCGGCGAGCTTGCCGAGTTTCGCGGAGTCGACGGAAACGCCCGGAGCCGCGGTGAGCATCGCGTGCACGACCTGAAACAGCGCTTCCGCCTCGGCCTCGGTTTTCCCCTGTACGGCCCCGGTCATGAGAGAGGCGGAGGCCTGGGAGATCGCACACCCCGAGCCCTGGAACCCCACGTCGGCGATGCGGTCGCCCTGGAGCTCGACTTCGAGGCTGATCTGGTCGCCGCACAGGGGGTTCGAGCCCTCGGCACGGCGCGTGGGGTGAGCCAGTTGTTTGAAGTTGCGGGGCGAACGGTTGTGCTCGACGATGACCTGCTGATACAGGTCCGTGAGGTCGGCCATCAGGCGAACACCTTCCGGACCTTCTGCAGCGCGGCCACCAGCACATCGACTTCTTCCCGCGTGTTGTAGCACCCAAACGACGCGCGGGCGGTCGCCGGAACGCCGAAGAAATCCATCACGGGCTGCGCGCAGTGATGTCCGGTGCGGATCGCCACGCCATCCTGGTCCACGATCGTGCCGACATCGTGAGCGTGCACCCCGTCCATCACAAACGACACGACGGCCGCCTTGTGGGCCGCAGTCCCGATCACACGGACTCCGGAGATCTCCCGCAAGCGGCCGGTGGCGTAGTCGACCAGATCCTGCTCGTGGGCCGCCGCCGCATCCCGATCCAGGCCCGCGAGCCAGTCGATCGCGGTACCGAACCCGATTCCGCCCGCGATGTGCGGCGTTCCGGCTTCAAATCGGGCCGGCGGGTCGGCGTAAGTGGTCCGTGCGAACGTGACGGCCTTGATCATGTCGCCGCCGCCCTGGTAGGGGGGCATGGCATCGAGCAGCCGCTCGCGGCCGTACAACAGGCCGAACCCCGTCGGGCCATACATCTTGTGCCCCGACACCGTATAGAAATCGGCGTCGAGCCCCTGCACGTCGATCGGGATGTGGGGCGCTCCCTGAGCGCCATCCACCAGGACGACCGCGCCGTGCTCGTGGGCCAGGCGGGTCATGTCCGCCACGGGGTTGAGGGTCCCGAGAGAGTTCGAGATGTGCGCCACCGCGACCAGCTTCACCGGCCCTTCGAGGAGACGCTCGTATTGATCGAGCTCGAGCTCGCCCTGCTGATTCATGGGAATCACGCGGATCCTGGCCCCTGTCGCCTCGCACACGAGCTGCCATGGCACGATGTTCGAGTGGTGCTCCATGGCCGAGACGAGCACTTCGTCGCCGGAGCGCAAATTGGTCCGTCCCCAGCTCGCGGCAACCAGGTTGACGGCTTCCGTCGTTCCGCGGACGAAGACAATCTCCTGCTCGGTTCGTGCGTTCAGGAAGACGCGCGCCTTCTCGCGTACCGCTTCATACGCAGCGGTCGCCATCTCGCTCAGTGCGTAGACGCCACGATGCACGTTGGCGTTCTGCGTCATGTAGTAACGCCGTAGAGCGTCGATCACGGCTTTGGGCTTCTGGCTGGTGGCCGCGTTGTCGAGGTAGACCAGCGGCCGGCCTCGCACGCTGGTCGCGAGAATCGGAAACTCGGCCCGCAGCCGGGGGACGTCGAGCGCTGGGCGAGCGGTGGTCGTCACGAGGCGACGAGCTCCGGGACCCCCAGCCGGTCACGGATCACTCGATCCAGCCGTTCGCGAACGCCGGGAATCGTGATCCGATCCAGGATCTCCGCTCCAAATCCATAGGTGAGGAGTCCGCGCGCCGCGGCGGCATCCAGTCCGCGGCTCCGGAGATAGAACAGCGCCGTCGGATCGAGCGGCCCGACCGTGGACCCGTGGGTGCATTTCACGTCGTCGGCGTAGATCTCGAGCTGCGGCTGGCTGTCGGCGCGGGCCGTCTCCGAGAGCAACAGGTTGTTGTTGGTCTGCTTCGAGTCGGTTCGTTGGGCACCGTGCCGGACGATGATGCGGCCGTTGAAGACCCCGTGAGACTCGCCGTCGTAAATGCCGTTGAAATACTCGTGGCTCTCGCAGTGCGGCTGCCCGTGCTCGATCGTGGTGTGGTGATCGACGTGCTGCCGCTCTCTCAGGACCGACAATCCATTCAGGATCAGAAACGCCCCCGTTCCATCCAGGACGGCGTTGATGTCGTGGCGCGCCAGCGCGGCGCCGAGCGCGATCGCCGTGAATACGAACCGGCTGTCTCGTCCCTGATGCGATTGCGTCGTGGCCGTGTGATAGCTCTGCGGGCCATGGCGTTGCTCGCGGCACAAATCGAGGTGCGCACCGTCCGCCAGCACGACTTCCGTGACCGCATTGGTCAGCGAAACGCCCGCCTCACTTTCGTATACCTCGATCAGCTTCGCCCGCGCGTTCCGTTCCAGCACGATGAGCAGCCGCGGGTGCGTCATCGGCCGCGCGTCACCGGACGGGATGCGGCAGGTGAGCTGGATCGGCTCTTCGATCACGGTCTCCGCCGGCACGTGGACGAAGATTCCGTCCGCCAGAAAGGCCGTCCCGAGCGCAGTGAACGGGTTCGCCTCCACCGGCGCGTGCCGGGCCAGGTGTGCCTGAACCAGGTCTGGCCACCGCTGCATCGCTTCGTCGAGCGTGGTGACGGTGGCCCCCCCGCTCGGCACACCTGCCGCGTCCCACCGGACGGCGCTCAAGGTGAACGGCGTATCCGCGATCGGCTGGACGTTGGTGAAGCGCCATTGCTCCAGGCGGGTAGACGGGAACCCCACTTCGTCGAACCGTGCGATGGCCCGTTCGCGCAAGCTGCGCAGCCACCCCGGGGAGGCTGAAGCGCCGTTCGCCTCGAATTTCCGGTACTGCTCGATAAAGTGCTGCTTCACGCGGTCGTTCCCGCGGCGGCCGGCTTCAACCAGTCGTAGCCTTTTTCTTCCAGCGCCACCGCCAGCTCCTTGCCGCCGGATTTCACGATCCGCCCATCGGCCAGGACATGGACGTGATCCGGGACGATATAGTTCAACAACCGCTGATAGTGCGTCACCACGACGAACGAACGGTCGGCACCCCGCAGCTTGTTGACCGCTTCGGCGACCGTTTTCAGGGCGTCGATGTCCAGCCCGGAGTCCGTCTCGTCGAGGATCGAGAGCCGTGGCTCGAGCACCGCGAGCTGCAAGATCTCATTGCGTTTCTTTTCGCCGCCGGAGAATCCCTCGTTCACCGCGCGGTTCATCAGGCTGTCGTCCCAGCCGATGGCCTTGAGCTTGTCTTCCAACACCTGGAGGAAGTCGAGCGGGTCGAGCTCGTCGAGTCCTTTGTGCTTGCGGATCGCGTTCACGGCGGAGCGCAGGAAGTAGCTGTTGGTGATGCCGCGAATCGACACGGGATACTGGAAGGCAAGGAACACCCCTTCGCGCGCTCGCTCTTCCGGATCCATATCCAGCAAGTCCTTGCCGTCGTACTGCACCGAGCCCGCGGTCACCGTGTACGCCGGGTGCCCGGCCAGGACCTGGGCCAGGGTGCTCTTCCCGGATCCATTGGGCCCCATGATGGCGTGCACTTCACCGGGGCGCACGGTCAGGCTCACGCCGCGGAGGATTTCGTTGCCTTCTACGGATACGTGGAGGTCGCGGATCTCCAACATCGGTGTCGGGTGTCCGGTGTCCGGTGTCCGGGTCATCCGACGCTCCCCTCGAGCGAGATCCCCAGCAGGTTCTGCGCTTCTACCGCGAACTCCATCGGCAGCTCCTTGAACACTTCCTTGCAAAAGCCGTTGACGATCATCGACACGGCGTCCTCGGCCGACAGGCCGCGCTGCTTACAATAGAAGATCTGGTCTTCCCCGATCTTGGATGTGGACGCCTCGTGCTCCATGATCGCCGTGCTGTTGCGGACGTCGATGTAGGGAAAGGTGTGGGCGCCACACTCGCTCCCGATCAGCATCGAGTCGCACTGCGAGTAGTTCCGCGCGCCCTCAGCGCCTTTCATGATCTTCACCAGGCCGCGATACGTGTTCTGGCCATGCCCCGCGGAAATGCCCTTCGACACGATGGTGCTCTTCGTGTTCTTCCCGATGTGGATCATCTTCGTGCCGGTGTCGGCCTGCTGGCGGTGGTTGGTCACCGCCACGGAGTAGAACTCGCCGATCGAGCCGTCGCCCTGGAGCAGGCAGCCCGGGTACTTCCACGTGATCGCCGACCCCGTTTCGACCTGGGTCCAGGAAATCTTGGAGTTCTTGCCGCGACAGGCCCCACGCTTGGTGACGAAGTTGTAGATCCCGCCCTTCCCCTCTTCGTCGCCCGGGTACCAGTTCTGGATGGTCGAGTACTTGATCTGCGCATTGTCCAGGGCCACGAGCTCCACCACCGCGGCATGCAGCTGGTTTTCATCGCGCGTCGGGGCCGAGCATCCCTCGAGGTACGAAACGTGACTGCCTTCTTCGGCGACGATGAGCGTGCGCTCGAACTGGCCCGTGGATGAGGCATTGATACGGAAGTAGGTCGACAGCTCGAGCGGGCAACGCACACCCTTCGGGATGAAGGCAAACGACCCGTCGGTGAACACGGCCGAGTTGAGCGCCGCGAAGAAGTTGTCGTTGGTCGGAACGACCGTGCCCAGGTATTGCTTGACCAGATCCGGATGTTCCCGGATCGCTTCCGACATCGGGCAGAAGATGACGCCGTACTTAGCCAGCTCCGCGCGGAACGTCGTCGCCACGGAGACGGAATCGAACACCGCATCCACCGCGACTCCTGCCAGTCGCTTCTGCTCGGCGATCGGAATCCCGAGCTTCTCGAACGTCTCCAGCAGCTTCGGGTCCACCTGATCCAGGCTTTCGACCTTCGGCATCTGCTTGGGCGCGGCGTAATAGCTGATGGCCTGGTAGTCGATGGGGCCGTATTTGACGTTGGCCCACGTGGGCTCCCGCATCGTCAGCCAATGGCGGTAGGCCTTGAGGCGCCATTCGAGCATCCAGCCCGGCTCACCCTTCTTGATCGAAATCAGCCGGATGACATCCTCCGAAAGGCCGGGCGGCACGATGTCGGCATCGATCTCGGTCGTGAAGCCGTACTTGTATGGTTGCAGGACCTGCGTTTCGATCGAAGTCATACCGGTTCACCAGGTGTGGTATCGAACGTGATCGCGTACTCGCACGCGTTACATCCGCTCACGATGTGCGCCTGGCGCTCGACGGTCGCGGCCAGCACGGCCTGCAGAAACTTGGCTTCGGCGGCACAGACTTCCGGAAAGCGTTCGGCCACTGCGCGGATGGCGCAGTTGTGCTCGGCCAGACGGAAGGCCCCGCCCCCCGCCGTGGCATCCACTTCGGCCATGTAACCGGCTTCGTTCATCACCCGCGCCACCGCGTCGAGCCGCCGCTCCGGCGCGACTCCGTCCAGCTCCACCTGGAGCTTGCGCGTGAGATCGGCGTAGAGGTCCTCGAACATGCCGACGGCGGCCTGGCGTCCCTGCTTTTCGGCGACCCGGTCGAGCAGATCGGTGAGCGTCTGCTCATACCGTTTGGGGAATAAGGCCTCGCCCTGCAGGGAGAGGCGATAGGCGAACGTCGGGGCCCCAACGCCGCGCTGCTCGCGGCCGTAGACCACGAGCGTTTCGGTTTCGAGCTCCTTCAGATGATGGCGGACCGCATTGGGAGAAACGCGCAGTTTCTCCGCCAGGTCTTTTGCGGTGAGCGGCTGCTCGCGCTTAAGCTCGAGCAGGATCTCGCCACGCAGACCCTTGTGGGCCGTGAGCGCCGGCACTTGAGGTGTCATAACCGCGAACGTAACGCCGCGTTTCGGTGATTGTCAACTAATTCAAAGGTTTAGTTGGTGAATTATATAAAAGGTTCACGGTAAATGACTTACGGCAAACAGTTATGGGCCTGATTTCAAGTGGTTGGCCGACACTCGCCGTGGCGAAACCGAACGGGCACCTTGGTGGTCTCAAGGAGGTTCGCCACGTGGAGGGACATCGGGTAAACGGTTACATCAGTCAGGCATGCAGTGACTCACCTTTTTTTGGAGGGGGACGCAGCATGACCATTTCATACAGGTTGCCATCGCTGGGACTAGCTCTCGCGTTGTTTGGGTTGCTCGTCCTGCCAGCGAACCCTGCCCAGGCACAAACCACCACCGGCACGATTCGCGGCTACGTCAGGGATCAGAATGGCGCGGCGCTAGCGGGGGCTGACATTCAGGCACGCAACGTGTCCAGCGGTGTGGCACGCAGCGCGACGTCGACTTCGGATGGCGCCTATATCATCGTCGGGCTGGTGCCGGGCATCTATGAGGTCAACGCGCGCCACATCGGCAACACGCCGCAGGCACGCCGCGTCGAGGTGTCGATCGGCGCCACGTTGCTTGCCGACTTCAGGTTGCAGGCTGGGGCGATCGAAGTCGCCGGGGTAACTGTCGAGGCGGCAGCTCCGGCGATCGAGACTCGGACTTCAGAGGTCGCGACCAACGTCACACCACAACAGATCAACAATCTCCCCACCAGCAACCGGAATATTTTCGATCTTGCCGCGTTAGCTCCGGGCGTTGTTACGCAGAACGACCAGATCAATTCCACTCGGCGCACCTTCGTTGCTGGCGCTTATGGCCCGGCCTTCGGTGCCGATCAGGTCAACGTGTTTATCGACGGCGCCAGCTACAAGAACGATTTGCTCCGCGGTGGGGTGGTCGGTCAGGATCGTAGCCGAGGCAACCCGTTCGCCCGCAACTCGGTGCAGGAATTCCGGGTCATTACGCAGAACTACAAAGCCGAATATCAAAAGGCCTCGAGCGGCGTGATCGTGGCCACCACCAAGTCGGGGGGGAATACCTGGCAGGGGAGCGCATTCCTCGGATTTCAGAATGCGGGGCTTGTGGCTTTGGATACATTCTCACTCCGTACCAAACACGTCGCGGACAGTCTCGGGAAGATCGCTGGTACTCCGTCGACCTTCACCGAACCCGATTACACGCGATACCAAATGGGGTTCTCCATCGGCGGCCCGATCATCTTGAACCGCCTGCACTTCTTCGGTTCCTACGAAGGAAACATTCAAGATCGCACGAGCCGAGTGCGGATCAACGACAGCATCGCGTCTCTTTACCCGGCGCTCACCCCCCTGAACCTGGGCCAATTCAACGGAGACTTTGGGTCGCCGTTTCGTGAGACGCTTCTGTTTGGCAAGTTCAGTTACGAGGCAACTCCGAATTCTTCGCTCGAGCTGAGCCTCGATGGTCGCCACAACAGCGACATCCGGGACTTCGGGGCCCTGTTCAACCAACCCGATCACTCGTTCCAGAACGCGACCCGGTTGAACGTGAATACCTATACGGGTCGAGCGAAATACAGCTATTTCCGCGGCTCGCTGCTCAACGAAGCAACCCTCGGGTACCAGCAGTATCACGATCAGAGCCAACCGGACAGCCCCGGGACCATCACTCAATTCTTCTGCTGCAATTTCACCGCTTGGGTTGGCAGCAACTTCACTGTCCAGGACTTCAAGCAGAACCGCCTCACACTCAGGAACGACCTGACCTACTCCGGCTTCAACCGGGGCGGCCAGCACGTATTCAAGACGGGGATCAACGTGGATGTCCTCACGTACGACGTGACCAAGCGGAATTCCGAGAATCCTCTCTTCGTCTGGACCGATGCGGACAGCTTCAACATCCCCGAGCACCTGGAGTTCCAGTTTGGCAACCCGAGCTACAATGACAACAACACGGAGATCGGTGCGTACGTCCAGGATGATTGGAGCCCCACTTCGCGGCTGACGTTCAACGTGGGCGTTCGTTGGGACTACGAAACCAACATGATCAACACGAAATACAGGACGCCGCAGGATGTAGTGGATACGTTGACGAAATACGATACGCTCCTGTTCCTGCCGCTCGACAAGAGCCGGTATTTCACCGACGGTACGCAGCGCTCCGCCTACGCCGGCGCATTGCAACCTCGTCTCGGGTTTTCTTATCAACTCGATCAGCAGGGAAAGACCACCGTTTTCGGCGGCTGGGGGATCTTCGTGGATCGAACCGTTCACGACCTCACGGCACAGGAGCGAGAGGCGCTGCAACATCCAAGCTACCGGATCAACTTCAAGCGCTTCCCGGCGGACTCGAACGACGCGAGCAAGGTGGTTTGGGACCCAGCCTACCTGGGCATGACACCGGAGCAGATCCTGACCGCCATCGGGCCCAACGCCAACACCCGCGAGGTGAAATTGTTGCCGAACGACCTGCGCCCACCGCTCGCACAACAGTTCAGTTTCGGTGTCAGGCAACTCCTTGGCAGCTGGGCGATCCAGGCGTCCTATAACGGGTCACGTACCAACCACGTATTCACGTTCAGCTGGGCCAACATTGACTTCCCGTGCGGCAACGGAAGCTGCTTCACCTTCCATGGAATTCCTGGGTTCAGCAATATTCTGGTCGCCTCAACCTCCGGTAAGGCTTGGTATGACGCCCTCCAAGTGAGGGTCGATCGGCCCTATCGCCGCTCCAGCGAGCGGTTCGGCTGGGGGGCTGGGCTGGCGTATACCTACGCCAAGCGCCAGACCCAGGGCTTCAACGATGATTTCAGTTTCCCTAACACAAACTTCTATCCGAAGCAGCCGCGCAACGACGAGCGCAGCCACGTCGTCGCCAACTGGATTCTGGATCTGCCCTACGTGTTCGGCGTTCAGTTCAGCGGCCTGATCACGCTCGGCAGCGGGACGAAGGCCGATGTGGGCGACTTCTTCGGAACCCCAGGCAATCCGCCACCGCAACTCGGCGGATTCTCCCCGCCGAAGAGCGGTTTCATCCTCCCCAAGGCTTGGGCGTTCCGTGACGTCGACCTTCGTTTGCGGAAGGACTTCCCGCAGTTTTCGGGCACCACGTTGGGAGTGACCGTGGACCTGTTCAACATGTTCAACTACCAGAATCTTGGGTGTTTCAACACATTCGATCCGAGTGCCGCGAACTTCGGCAAGGCTAACTGCACTGTCAGCGATCCTCGACGCCTTCAAGTCGGGGCCGAATACAACTTCTAATCACTGTTCCGGGGTGGGGTGCCAATTCGGCGCTCCACCCCGACCCTCCACTCAGGGCGATCCAATTCCATGCCCGCATCCTCGTTTCGCCTCCTCGCCTCGCTGTCCCTCTCTTGCCTCGTCTGCGGTGGCAACGGGACGGCGCCGACCATCGACCCGGGCTCGCCCCGCGCCCAAGCGTTTCTGGATACGCTCGAGCAGCGCACCTTCAGTTTCTTCTGGGAGCGGACCCCCCCGCAGACAGGACTCACGCCGGATCGGTGGCCCACCCTGACGTTCTCCAGCATCGCGGCGGTCGGGTTTGCCCTTACCGCTTATCCGATCGGCGTCGAGCGCGGCTACGTCACGCGCACCCAGGCGGCCGATCGCACCCTGGCCACGCTGCGCTGGTTCTGGCAAGCTCCGCAGGGGCCAGCCGCGAGCGGCGTGAGCGGGTACGAGGGCTTCTTCTATCATTTCCTGGATCTCCAGACCGGCCAGCGCTACCAGCAGGTCGAGCTGTCGACTATCGATACCGCCTTGCTGCTGGGCGGGGTGCTGTTCTGTCGAGAGTATTTCGACGGCGCCGACTCGTCGGAGGCGAGCATCCGGGCGCTGGCGGATTCTTTGTACCGGCGGGTTGACTGGGCCTGGGCCCAGCGCACGGCGCCGCTCGTCAGCATGGGGTGGACGCCCGAGCACGGTTTCCTGCAGTCCGACTGGCGCGGCTACAACGAGGCGATGCTGATCCCCATCCTCGCCCTTGGCTCACCAACACACCCAATCGACTCGACCGGGTGGGCATCCTGGACCTCCGGCTACCAGTGGGGCTCCTTTTATGGCCAGTCGCACGTCGGGTTCGCGCCGCTGTTCGGACATCAGTACTCGCACGTCTGGATCGACTTCCGCGGGATCCAGGACGACTTCATGCGCGCGCACGGCATCGATTATTTCGAGAACTCCCGCCGTGCGACCCTGGCGCAGCGCGCCTATGCGAGCGCGAATCCGGATCATTGGACTGGCTATGGCGCGGCTGTGTGGGGTTTGACGGCGTCCGACGGACCCGCCGACGCCACCCTCCAGGTGAACGGGACGCCTCGGCAATTCCATACCTACTTCGCGCGCGGTGCGTCGTTCACCGAAGTGCCCGACGACGGCACGATCGCGCCCACGGCGGCGGGCGGTTCGATCGCGTTCGCCCCCGAGATCGCGATCCCCGCGCTGATCGCGATGCGGGAGCGGTTTGGCGACCATCTGTTCGGCACCTACGGCTTCGTCGACGCGTTCAACCCGACGTTTCAGTTCGCCGGGCAGGCCAGCGCGGGACAGGTCGTCAGCGGGCAGGGATGGTTCGATATCGACTACCTGGGCATCGATCAGGGCCCGATCCTCGCCATGATCGCGAATTATCGGGACGACCTCGTGTGGCGCTACATGCGGAAGAGCCCGTACGTGATCGCCGGCTTGAAGCGCGCCGGGTTCCGAGGCGGATGGCTCGATCAAGCACGGTGATCCGAAGCGCCACTTAGTACGCGTCCCGGTTGATGTCGCGGATCAACCGCTCGTAGTCCGCGGGCGTGTGGATCACGTCGGTCACGGCGGGATCGTCGACGGGCACCTGCTGCAGATCGTCCTCGTGCGCGTGGAGCACGGCGCGCGCGCCCTCCCGGGTGGCAGCGCCACTGGTGCGGAGCTCCTCGAACAAACGTTGATCCCAGATCACGGGATGACCGCGCAGACCCGCGAACGTCGGAACGGTGATGGCGTGTTGCCCGCGCCGGTACGCCTCGACCAATCGCTCCGCCGTGGACACGTGAACGTGGGGCAGGTCGACCGGCCAGCACAGCACCGCGGGCGGACGCACTAACTCCAGCGCGGTCAGGGCCCGGCGCAGAGAAGCGATCGGTCCCCCTTCGACATCCGGGTTCTCAACAACCAGACACTCGTGTCCCTGCAGCGCGTACCGAATGCCGATGCCGTCGGGGAGAGGACCTACCACGACCACGCGCGTCTTGAGATCGAGGGCTTCGATCGCCTCGAGAATGCGCACGACAAACGGCTCGCCCCGGAAATCGAGCAGCGCTTTCGGGGAACCCATTCGGGCCGACCGGCCACCAGCGAGGATTACGCCGGCGATAGGCATTGGGGCGGGTACGCTATCGTCCATCGCGCCGGCCAGCAAGCAAACCCGTATTTGGCGATATCCCAGCGAGTTAGGTCGTCGCTGCGGATCCGCCAGTTGCGTCCGGGCCCGAAAACTTGAGAATTAAGCCCCCCTATGGCTATTCGCCGCATCCGCCAACTCGGAGACCCGGTCCTGCGGGCGCGCTGCCAGCCTGTGGAACGGCCGGCGTCCGCGGCCGTGCGCCTGGTGGCCGACGATCTGCGCGACACGCTCAAGGCGGCGAAGAAACAGTTTGGCATGGGGCGCGCGCTGGCGGCGCCACAGATCGGGGCGCCGGTTCGCGTGGTAGTGGTCGACGTCGAAGGGGCCAAACAGCGGATGACCCTGGTCAATCCCGAGGTCACCGACGTCGGATCGGAGGACTTCGAAGTGTGGGACGATTGTTACTCGTTCCCGGACCTCCTGGTACGCGTGAACCGCGCGTACCGCATCACGGTCAGCTACCTCGACCTGCGCGGCAAACCCCACAGTCTCGAGTGTGTCGGACCGATGGCCGAGCTGCTGCAGCACGAGATCGATCACCTGGATGGGATACTCGCGCTCGATCGAGCGGCCGGCAACGATCCGTTTGCCTACCGGGACGAGTGGGCCAAGCGCCACGACCCGCAGGAGCGCTACACTCCGCCGCGCCTCCGGGAAGCACCAGACGAGGCGTTCGTCAGCGCCTCGTAGACCTCAGCGCCGTCGGGCCACAAACACCTGCGTGAAGTAGTAGGTCCCGTTGCGGGATCGGGCGATGCCGACGCCGGTGAGGTCGAACGCGCCCTCGATGTTTTCCCGGTGATGCGCGCTGTGCAGCCAACCGTCGATGGCCACGCTTACGGTCCGCGTCCGAGGATAGTCGTTCAACGCGACGTTTTCGGCGATTTCATCGAACACGACGAATCGTTCCACCGCATTGGCGCGGCCCTTGAAGCCGTCGTGTCCCAGGGGCACCCGTCCACGCGCCATGTCGAGGCTGTGGGCCCGCGCCACGCCGGCGACCGCCGTGTCGAAACGAAGCGCAGGGAGCCGCTTGCCCTGGCGATGCTGGTTCACGCGTCGCGCGACGTCCCGTTCCATGGACGCGAGGTCCTCACGGGCGGGTGCCACCGGGGCGGAACCCGCGGAGGCGCAAGCCAGTAGCAGCCACAGCGGCAGCGTTCGAACCACGGTGCTTGCTCCCCGGCGAATCCGGTTAAATTCGCTGGTGACGGGGGTGCCCGCCGCAGTTCCCGAGCGGGCTGAGATCACACCCTTTGGACCTGATCCGGGTAATGCCGGCGAAGGGAGCTCACGATGACCTGTAATACCCAGATGTACCTCGCCCGGGCGGGCCACGTCACGGACGCGATGCGCCGGGTCGCCGAGCGCGAAGATCTGCCGCCCGAGCTCGTCCGCGATGAAGTGGCTCGAGGTCGGCTCGTCATTCCCGCCAACGTGCATCACCTGGCCAAGCGCCTCGATCCGATGGCGATCGGCAAGGTCGCTCGCGTCAAGATCAACGCCAATATCGGCAATTCCGCCGTGACCTCAGGGATCGAGGGCGAGCTGGAGAAGCTGCACCACGCCGTGCACTTCGGCGCCGATACGGTGATGGATCTGTCGACCGGCGGGGACATCGACGCCATCCGTCAGGCGATCATCGACGCGTCGCCGGTCCCGATCGGCACCGTTCCCATTTATCAGGCCGTGACCCAGGTCGGCAAGGTCGAGGACCTCACGGCGGACGACCTGCTCGACATGGTGGAGCATCAGGCGCAGCAGGGCGTCGACTACATGACGATCCACGCGGGCGTGCTGCGCGAGCACGTGCCCCTGGCCCTGGGCCGGGTGACCGGCATCGTGAGTCGGGGCGGCAGCCTGCACGCGTACTGGATGTCGGCGCATCAGGCGCAGAATCCTTTCTATATGCATTTCGACCGGGTGCTCGAGATCGCGCGCCGCTACGACGTCACGCTCTCACTGGGCGACGGGCTGCGTCCCGGCTCGGTTGCGGACGCGAACGACCGCGCGCAGTTCGCCGAGCTGGAGGTGCTGGGGGAGCTGACGACGAAAGCGTGGGCCAAGGACGTGCAGGTGATGATCGAGGGGCCGGGGCACATTCCGTTGCACCTGATCGAGATCAATGTCCGGAAGGAAAAGCAGATCTGCCACGAGGCCCCGTTCTATACCCTGGGCCCTCTTGTGACGGACGTGGCGCCGGGCTACGACCACATCACCTCCGCGATCGGCGCCGCCCTGATCGGCTGGCACGGCGCCGACATGCTCTGCTACGTGACGCGCAAGGAGCACCTCGGCCTGCCGAACGCCGAGGAAGTGCGCGAGGGCGTAATCGCCTACAAGATCGCGGCCCACGCGGCGGATATCGCGCGCGGTCGGGCCGGCGCCCGCGATCGCGATGATGCCCTGTCCCGCGCGCGCTACGCGTTCGACTGGAACGAGCAGTTCCGCTTGAGCCTCGATCCGGCTCGCGCGCGAGAGCTGCACGACGAAGCGCTGCCGGCCGAGTATTTCAAGTCGGCGGAGTTCTGTGCGATGTGCGGGCCGAAGTTCTGCTCGATGCACATTACGCGAGAGATCGAACGACAGTACGGGGAAGGGGGAAGGGGGAAGGGGGAAGGGGTCGCCCCCGCACGGGAGGTGGTCCCAACGGAGTGAGGTTACGGTCGGCGGACGAAGAACTCGTATGGGGCTGTAGTGATGTCGTCCGCGTAATACGCGCGAATGCGAACCACGAAGGATCCTGTTGCTGGAACCGTGAACGAGCCCGGTGAGTTGAAGTCATTCCCCAGGACGGCGAAGTTGCTGCCGACCAATACGCTGCCGGTAGCCGGGTCGACCACGTGCAGAGCAATGAGCCCGCTCGCGGGCGTCGGTCCTGAGGGCAGCCGGTAGAACGGGGTCAGTTGTTCCCCTGGCGTTCCGGACGCGACGAACTCGTCGATGTCACCCGAGGGAAATAACGATTCGCCGCGAACCGTGTCCCCGACCGTGTACGTCGCGGGCACGTTCTCGGGACCGCGATTGAGCGCCAACAGCTGAAACGCATACGGGCCTACAAACGAGAAGAGGCCTCCACACGTCGCGTCGTAGCAAAACCTGTAGAAACCCGCGGGCTGGTAGACCGCGATCGCCGCCTGACCGCTTGCCGGAACGAGGAACGGTCCCACCACTCTCTCCCCTTGACCTATGTTGAAGGCCAGGGTGTCGCGTGTACTCGGGTCCATGACGTGCGCGTAGGGGAACGGACCGCTGCTCCCCGGTACGCCGCGGAAGATGAGATAGAGCTCCTGGCCCGGGGTGGCGGTCAGTGTGAATTCGTCCCAGTCCCCGGGCGTGTCAATCGGCTCCGTCGTGACCGAGTCTCCCACAACCAACGCGGCACTCACATGCTCGGGTCCAGACGGCACGGGTAGCACAGTGAAGCGATAGGGCCCCCGCTCGACGTCGCTTCCACCCCCACCGTTGAGCTCGAAGGTGTACCAGCCAGTGCCCGGTAGCTCGACGCGGGTGGTCTGGTGGTCCTCCAGAGCGCCAGCCGCAGTGCCGCTGTTCAGAAAGAGGTAGGGGTTCACCGTCGTGCCCGGAGGTGGCGTGACCATTGCCTGAAACCATCCGTTCGTGGGGGCTGCGAGGCCTTGGAGCATGAGGTTCACGTGCTGGCCCTTCACTCCGTAGAAGTGGAATTGATCATCGTCTCCCCAGGGCTCGACGGACTCGCTGGATACCGTATCGCCGATCATGAAGGTGTCAGCTGCGACCTCAGGACCATACCCGAACCGATAGAACCAGAGCCGGTACCGGCCTTGCACGAAAGAGGGATCACCGTAGGGGTTCCCGTCAGCACGAACGATGTAGGTGCCCGGGCCCAGCTGCAGGCGGCCCAACGCTCCTCGCGTGGTGTCGTAGGCAGTCCTTGACACGAGAACCTGACCGGTGGTTGAGTCGATTAGTTGCACCGTGAGCGATCCGCCAACCGGTTGATACTCCAGCTCGAACGCCACATTGGCGCCACTCGAATCGGGCACTCGCACACGAAATTCATCGACGTCGCCCGGGACGTCCGTTGCTTCGCTGCTGACGCTGTCGCCGAACGCCAGCGTAGCGGGCGAAGACTCCGGGTGTCGATTGACCCGATAGAGGAAGAGCCGGTAAGGGCATTGGAAGTCGAACGCACCAACAATCTGGGCTTCGGAGACCCGCAGGCGGTAGGTGCCCGAACCTGGCAACGCAAAACGTCCACCCGCCTGGCGCAACAGGCTCGTGTCTGAGCCGAAGCTCTCTGCTCTGCGAAGCACCGTTCCCGTGTGGTCCAGGACGTCGAGCCACAAGCGCGTCTCGGGCCGTCCGTTCTGTGCCTGCAGAAACGCATTGAATTCCTCACCCGCGACGCCGGTGAAAGTGAATTCGTCGACATCTCCGGGGAGCTCGATCTCCTCGCCGGCCACAGTATCGCCGGGTGTGATCGTTGCCGATACGTGCTCGGGCTTCGGGTCGATCGCGTAGAGGGAAAACCGGTACGCCCCCGTGTCTGCCCTCAGCGTGGCATTGGTGCCGAACACCCGGACAACGTAGGTCCCCGCCTGCGTGATGTGGATGGGATTGGTGCCGTGCGCGAACAAGGCGGTGTCGGACGCCTGGGCGGCGACCGCCGCCAATGCCGGCCCCGTCAACGGAGCGACTTCGAGCTGGATCGCCCACGACGCCTGCACGAATGCGTTGAAATCGGTGCTCGCTGCCGCTTGGAAGGTGAACTCGTCGATATCCCCCGCCTGGTCGATTGGTTCGTTCCCGATTTCCGTATTGAAGGGAATGGTCCCTAGCCTATGCTCGGGAGCCCGATTGAGGATGTACGACCAGAAGCGGTATGGGCCGCGGTAGCGGGGAGACTGGTTGCTGATCACGGAGCCGAAAAAGAACCGGTAATCATGCGACTCGGGAAACCGCA